>R18__coassemble_1441_pt1 | contig 30029 bp, 26 predicted proteins | sample R18__metabat2_high_PE_009 | metagenome-assembled genome bin R18
TCTCCAGCGGCTCCCGCGCCGACGCCTACGCCGTCCGCTGCATAAAGGAATAAAAATTTGTCAGAGATATGAAAAAAATCATTGTACTTCTGTGCGTAACCTTCTTTTCTATGTTTGGTGTACGCGCCCAGGAATGTTCAACCTCCTGGCCTTATCTGTATCCTACGTTCCAGGAAGGGACGATTTATATGAAAGGCGGCACCAAACTGGTGCAGGAAGTCAACGTGCACGTGCTTCACGGCCGCCTTCACTACATTGACAAAGGTGTAGTGAAGGAAGCCCTGTCCAGAGACATCCTTCTCGTCCAGATCGGCGAGGACAAATATATGGACGTGAACGGCGACATAATGAAGGTCATCGTGAGCGAGGAACGCGGCTTCGTGGCCTCGCACCAGGTGGGCGACTTCGACAGGCTCCGCGAGAGCGGCGGCGCCTACGGCACCTCCACCACCAACTCCGCCACCCAGAAACTCACTTCCATCGACCTGGCAGGCAAGGTGAACCAGAACCATATGGAAATGTGGGAGAACCGCCACAACGGCGAATCGCTAAGCCTCGTGAATACCTATTACCTGGTGACCCCCGCAAAAATCTGGAAGGCCTCGAGAAGGGGCATAGACGAGGAACTCGGCGCGGAGCAGCGCCAGGCCTTCAAAGCCTGGCTCAAGGCAAACAAAATCAAATGGAATGACCCTTCCAGCCTCATCAAGCTCCTTGACTTTGTAACCGAAATACAGTAAGATATGAGAAAAAGAACATTGTTTGTTGCAGGCATCCTGGCGGCCCTTGCCGCAGTTTCCTGCCAAAATCAGGAGGAATACCTAGCTCCAGAGGCCGTGGCCGACGGAGTGAAGGTGATCAACTCCACCATCCCGGAAGCGTATCTCAAACAGGGAACGGTGTATGTGAAGGTCGGCGAGGAACTGGCCTCGGAATTCGAGGCTCTCACCTTGGAAGACGGCACCGTGAGGCTCCCTGAAGTGAAGTCGGTCAGCTCCGCCCTCGGCAGCCTGGGAATGAGTTCGATGAAAAGGCTCTTCCCCTACGCCGGCAAGTTCGAGGAAAGGACCCGCGCGGAGGGCCTGCACCGCTGGTACGAGGTCAGGTACGACGAATCGCGGGCCAGCCTCACCAAGGCCACAGTTGACCTCTCCACCATCCCCGGAGTGGAGATTGTGGAGCTTTGCCCCGAGGTGGAGATAGTCGGCAACCCTGTGGTGACCGAGCGCGTGCACAGTTCGGAACTCTCCGCTTCTGCGGCGGCCTCCTCCAGCCTCCCGTTCAACGACCCTATGCTTGGCGGCCAGTGGCACTACTATAACGACGGCACCACCAAGGGCGCCCAGAGCGGCTGCGACGTGAACGTTGTCCCCGTGTGGAAGAACTACACCACCGGCAGCGAGGACATCATTGTGGCTGTGGTCGACCAGGGCGTGGACTACACCCACGAAGACCTTGCCGACAATATGTGGAAGAATCCCGAGAAGGACGGTGAAGGCCAGGATTGCGGATACAACTTCTGCTCCGACGGCTACAAGATCCATCCCGGAGACCACGGCACCCACGTTGCGGGCACAATCGCCGCCATCAACAACAACGGCCTGGGCCTGTGCGGCCTTGCCGGCGGAAATGCCGCCAAGGGAATTAAGGGCGCGAAGATAATGTCCTGCCAGATATTCGACGACAACTCCAGCGCCAGCGGTGCCTCTGCAATCAAGTGGGGCGCCGACCACGGTGCGGTGATATCCCAGAACAGCTGGGGCTCCACCGCTCCCGGTACCACTTCCGAGGCTTTGAAGAATGCCGTGGACTACTTCATCAAATACGCCGGAGTCGACGAGAAAGGCAAGCAGACCGGCCCCATTGCCGGAGGTCTCGTTATCTTTGCCGCCGGCAACGACAGCTCGATAGACCCTTACGGTTCCGACTATGAGAATATGCTGATAGTCACCTCCGTGGGCGCCGACTATTGCCGTGCATACTATTCCAATTACGGTCCATGGACGCATATCGCCGCTCCCGGCGGAGATGCAAAGAAGGGAAATCAGGTCTGGAGCACCCTGCCCGGCAACGATTATGGCAAAATGCAGGGCACCTCGATGGCCTGCCCCCACGTCTCAGGAGTGGCCGCCCTGGTCATTGCCGCAAAGGGAGGCTCAGGAGTCACCGCCCAGAGCATACGCAAGCGCCTCGAGGAGAACGTGACCGACATAACCGCCTACAACCGCAACTATTATCTCGGTGCCGGCCTTGTGAACGCATACAAGGCAATAGCCGGCTCCGGAGGCAATCCCCCCGACAAGGTGACCGAATTCTCTCTTGAGGCCAACTCCAACAATGTGACCGTGAGTGTCAAGGTGCCCAAGGACAGCGACGACGGCACCCCAAACGCAATAATGGTCTATTACAGCACCGAATCCTTCTCGAGCACCGACGGAGTGATGTTTGCCCAGATTTATGTCGGCGACGCCAAGGTCGGCAGCACCATCACCGGCACCATCACCGGCCTTGAGTTTGAGAAGAAATATTACATTGCCGTCGAGGCTTGTGACCTTGCCGGCAACAAGTCGGGCTTGTCTTCCTCCAAGAACATAACAACCGGCATCAACAATCCTCCGTACGTCAGGGCAAAGGGCGAGACTTCGTTCACCCTCAAGCCGCACGAAAAGGCCGTCATGGACTTCGAATTCGGCGACCCCGACGGGCACTTCGTCACAATCGAGATGGAGGACGAAGGGATGGGCGCGCTCCTCGACACCCTCGATATGAGCAAGCCCAGCGTGAAGATATTCGGCTATGCGGCCGAGTCCGGCACGCACAAGGGCCGCCTGACCGTGAACGAGTATTACGGGCTCTCCGCCACCCTGGACTTCTCCTATACCATCCTGGAGAACCACAAGCCCCAGGTCGTTGAGGCTATGCCCGATATGACATTCGGCGCCAAGGGCGAGTCCCGCGAAATCGACGAGATCGCCTACTTCAAGGATGAAGACGGCGAGCAGCTGGCCTACACCATAACCAACACCGACGACAACGTTGCCAATGTCAACTACTCCAAAGGCAAGTTCTACGTGACTTCTCTGGGCTTCGGCATCTGTGAGGTGACAATAACCGGTACTGATGTCCGGGGCGAGAGTGCTGTGCAGAACTTCAGGATTCTTGTGCGGGACGGCAACGAGCCGGTCGATATCTATCCCAACCCCGTGAGCGACTACCTCTATGTGCGCACCAGCGAGGAGGCGAGCACCGCCCTGAAGATTGTGAGTTCCTCCGGCGCCGTGGTTTACGACAAAACCCTCACGATCAGCCCCTTCGACCCCGCGAAGGTGGATATGAGGGAAATGCCCGCCGGCAGTTATGCAGTGATGCTCGAATATGGCGGAGAGTCAATCAACAAGACAATCGTTAAACTGTAGCAGGATATGAAAAAGACAGTTTTGATTCTTGCGCTGTGCGCAGTTTGTGCAGGTGCACAGGCCCAGAGTATGGGCTTCCTCAACGTGAACCCCGATGCAGCCGCCTCCGGAATGGCCGGAGCTTCGGTTGCCACCAAGGCCGATGCCTACGCCTTCTCCAACAATACCGCCGCCGCGGCCATTTCCGAGAACCGTATGGCTGTTGCCGGAGGCTACGGCCTCTGGCAGCCCAAGGCCACGAAGAATGGAATCCTCAGCCTCGAGGGCTTCTACCGCATAGGCGGCAAGTTCGCGCTCACCGCCGGCTTCAAGAGCTTCGGCGGTCAGGAATACACCATCACCTCCGCCGAGGGCCGTTCCAACGGCACCTTCACCCCCAAGGAGATGGACTTCGGCCTGGGCGTTGCCTATGCCGTGAGCGAAAACTTCTCGGTGGGCGCCAACTTCAAGATGGCCTCATCCTCCCTTGCCGAGGAAGCGAAGGCCAGCACCTTCGGGGCCGACATTTCCGCCGCTTACCGCAGCGGTGCGCTCGGCGCGGGCATTGCCCTTTGCAACCTCGGAGGCAAGGTCAATTACGGCGGCGAGGACTATTCCCTTCCCACCGTCGTGAAGGCCGGTGCCGCTTATGAGGCAATCGCGGGCCTTACCGCCAGCGCCGAGGTCGATTATATGTTCAGCGGAGCCTTTATGGCCGCCCTTGGCGCCGAATACTGGATCAAGGACATCGTCGCCGTGCGCGCCGGTTACCATTACGGCCCGGCCGACAAGGGCATCCCTTCCTACGCTTCAGTGGGCCTCGGAGCCAAGTTCTCCGGAGTCACCCTCAACGCCTCCTACCTCCTCGCGTCGCAGACGCTCGGAGGTTCGCTCGCATTCGGAGTGGGATACTGCTTCTAGAAGAAGGAATCTATTCCAGAGTTCCCTGCTTGAGGCGCTCGACGTATTCGTCGATGCGCCTCAATTGTGCAGGTATGCGTATGCGCTGGGGGCAGGCCTTCACGCATTTCCCGCAGGAGATGCAGTGGTCGGCCTGGCGGATGCTCTCCACTGCTTTGTCGTAGGCCGCAAGGTAGCGCCTGCGTGCGCGGGCGTAGTCTTTCTGCTCACGGCTCTTTACGTAGCTGTCGTCGTTGATGGCGCCATTGTAGAAGCGGAAGATTCCGGGGATGTCGATGCCGTAGGGGCAGGGCATACAGTACTGGCAGCCGGTGCAGCCCACCAGAGGGTATTTGCGGAAGAGCTGCGCCACTTCGGCGAGTTCGGCGCAGTCTTCCCCGCTCAGGGGCTTCAGGCCGCAGAAACTCTTGAGATTGTCTTCCAGATGCTCCTTGTAGGTCATTCCGCTCAGCACCGTCAGCACCCTTGGATAGTCCCCGAAGAACCTAAAGGCCCAAGAGGCCACAGTCCTCTGCGGCTCGCGGCTCTTCAGCCTCTCGGCCAGGGGAGCGGGGATATTGCTCAGGGCTCCGCCCAGAAGGGGTTCCATTATCACGACTGGAATCTCCATCCTGTCGAGGGCGTTGTAGAGGTATTCGGCGTCGCCGCAGTACCAGTCGGGGTAATTCATCTGAATCTGCACGAAGTCCCAGTGATAGCGGTCGTGCAGGGAGAGCAGTTCGTCCAGCCCCTCCTTGGGGCCGTGGAAGCTGAATCCGAGGTTGCGTATGTGCCCGGCCTTGCGCTCTTCCAAAAGAAAGTCCATTATGCCGGTGCTCCCGAAGCGGGCGTTGAAGGAGTCCATCCCGCTGATGGAGTGCAGCAGATAGTAGTCGATATGGTCGGTCCCGAAAATCTCCAGGGACCTTCTGTACATCAGCTTTGAGTTCTCGAAGCTTGATTCCGAGAAGTTGGAGAGCTTCGTTGCCAGCAGCCATTCGCTGCGGGGGTGCCTGTTCAGGGCTTCCGCGGTGGCCCTCTCGCTGTCGCCTCCGAGGTACACGGGTGATGTGTCGAAGTAGTTCACGCCGCTAGCCAGGGCTTCGTCCACCAGCGCGTTCACCGCTTCCTGGTCTATCTTCTCGCTGCCGTCTTCGGCCTGAATCATAGGCCATCTCATACAGCCGTAGCCGAGCAGGCCCACTCCGGGGTAGTTCTGCGCCATAGGGCCGGAGGCTGCGGCTTCACCGCCTTCATTCCCGCCGTCGGTCAGTTTTCCGGGGGCGCAGGATGCCGCGGCCAGCATTGCGGCGCCGGCTCCTGCGGTTTTGAGGAATTCTCTTCTGTCCATAGTCTATTTGCTTATGTGGGTGGAAAGCCCGTCAACGGTAATTGCACTGAGCGGCCTGGAAGGGCAGAGGTACTCGCAGGCTCCGCAGCCTATGCACTGCTCTTCGGCTATGAGGGGGATGCGCCTGCCCTCGGCGTCCTTGCCCATCTTGATGGCTCCGGTGGGGCAGTGGCGCGAGCAGTTGCCGCATCCGACCTCTGACGTGGCGGCAAGGCAGAGCTCCGGGTTCACCTTTGCCGTGCCTATCTTGATTGCGGTTTTCTGATCCCTCTGTATGGGCCTGATGGCTCCGGCGGGGCAGACATCGCTGCAGACGGTGCACTCGGGGCGGCACCAGCCGTTCTCGTAGCCCATTTGAGGTTGGAGAAGGTGCTCCAGGTCGGTGGATATCTTCAGTACTCCGTTCGGGCAGTTCTGCACGCAGAGCTGGCAGGCTGTGCAGTGGTCGTAGAAGCCCTTCACGCTCCAGGCTCCGGGAGGAACGAGGCGTCCGCTGCGCTCCGGGGCCTTTTTGGCCTCCAGCGGCGCAAGGCCTCCGTCAACCTTCATCTCCTGCGCCTTTGCAACGGCACCCGCGGCGATTATCCCCGCCGCGCTCGCGAGAAACTCCCTTCGGCCGTTGTTTGCCGGATCGGCGGTCTCGCTCGGACGGTTCGTCATTTCCGTAGCGTTGTTTGCCGGATCGGCGGTCCCCCCGGTAAAACTGTGGCCGCCCGTGGCCTCATGAACGGGAGGGGCCCAACCGCCAGGTTGGGAGGGATGAAGCGAAGCGGAAGTTTTACGGGGGGAGCCGCCGTCCGGCTTGCTGCAAGTGAAGCTGATGGCTCCGGACTTGCAGCGCCCGATGCAGTCGAAGCAATCGACGCAGCGGCTGTAGTCCACGGTATGCGCGTCCATATCGATGCAGGAGGCCTTGCAGCCGCGGCCGCAGCGGCCGCAGGAACTGCACTTGCTCTCGTCGATCCTGATCTTGAAAAGCGAAGCCTTGCTCACGTATCCCAGCACCGTGCCAACGGGGCAGACGGTATTGCACCACGCGCGGCCCCAGAACCAGGCGCAAAGTGCCAGGACCACGAAGGTTACGCCGGCCGTTATGAGAAGCGCCGGGGCCACGGCCCCTCCGCAAAGGGAGACGACTCCCGCAACCATACGGCCGTAGGCGCTGTAAGGGGCTATGATGGAAATCAGAAGCTGCCCGCAGGCGAAGGCCGAGGCCACTGCAAGGCCGAACACTATGAACCTCACGACCCTATGCTCGGGGCTGTGGCTGAAGTGCTTGACTATTGGCTTGAGCCTGACGGGCTTGCCGTCGGCGCCAACGAAGGTCTTGCCCTTGGCGTTGCGGAAGTTCATCTTGTCAACGGCCTTGCCGAGTTCCCTGCGCACCAGTATCACCAGGTCCTGGAACACTCCGAGAGGGCAGATGACCGAGCAGTATATTCTGCCGAAGACAAGGGTCAGGAGCAGGATTCCCGCAACGAGCGCGGTGTTGCCCAGAGTGAAGCCGCCCGCAAGGCGGAAGACGGCGGGGAGAAGCTGGAGTTTGGCCATCCAGCCCCACCAGTCTTGTCCGATGCCGATGAAAAGCAGCGTGATTCCCACAAAGAACAACACTGCAAGAGCAATTCTGATTTTGCGTAACATTCTATATCGCTTTGTATTTTTCAGGTTCTCTGAAGCCGGCAAGGAAGGCCTTGGCCTCCATACGCTTCTTGCCGCTGATCTGAAGGTCGGTCACTTCAAGTGCGCCGTCGGATGTGGCAATGGCAAGGTACGACTTTCCGTCGCTCAGAACGGTGCCGGGAGCGGCGTGAAGGTCGGTGCGCCTGCGCCCGAAATAAATCTTCAGCTGCAGCGTCTTGCCCTCTCCCTCCACGGGAGCGAGTTCGGTCCAGGCGGCAGGGTAGGGGCTCAAGCCGCGGACCAGGTTATAGACCTTTTCGGTGGTGGCGGTCCAGTCTATGTGGCATGTCTCGCGGGTTATCTTCGGGGCGGGCTTGAGCACCTCGCTGCCCTGGATGAACGAACGCTGGACCCTGGTCTCCACATTTCGCTGGATGATGCCCTCCACGGTCTGCAGGACAAGGTCGGAGCCGATTTCCATCAACTTGTCGTGGATGGTGCCCGCGGTGTCTTCATCCCCGATCCGGCATTCCTGCCTGAAGATGATGCCGCCGGTGTCGATGTCCTTGTCTATCATAAAGGTTGTGACGCCGGTCATCTTCTCGCCGTTGATGACGGCCCAGTTGATGGGAGCCGCGCCGCGGTACTGGGGGAGCAGGGCTGCGTGCAGGTTGAAGGTGCCCAGGGGCGGCATCTTCCAGACTTCCTCGGGCAGCATCCTGAAGGCCACCACCACGAACATATCGGCCTTCCAGGCGGCAAGGGCCTTAAGGAACTCCGGGTCCTTGAGCTTTTCGGGCTGAAGCACCGGCAGACCGTGCTCCACGGCGTATTTCTTGACGGCGCTCTCGCTGATGCTCAGGCCGCGGCCGCTGGGCTTGTCGGCCACCGTGACCACGCCCACCACCTTGTGCTTGTGGGCGATGAGATTGTCGAGCGGGGCGACGGCGAACTCGGGCGTGCCCATATAGACTATGCGCACGGGGCGGAAGAAGCGGGTGATCTTGCTCAGAACCCTCTTCCACCATATCTTTATAGAATCCATATTCAGTATTTCAGCGTCGTTGACGGCCTTCCAGGTAAGGAAAAGGCCTATGGGGGCCAGCACGTAGGTGGAGACGAACGCGCCGGAGGCCGCACCGATGGCACCGTCCTTGGCGAGTTTTGTGCCGGAGATGTCGACGACCCAGTACAGCACGAAGAAGAGGGCGCTCACTATGGCGCTGGTGCCGAGCCCTCCCTTCTTGATGAGAGCTCCGATAGGGGCTCCGATGAAGAAGAGAAGGAAGCAGGCGAGGGCCTGGGCTATGCGGTGGAGCAGCTCCAGGTCGGTCCTGCGGCTATAATAATAGGTCTCGTAGAGGTCGTGCCCCTGGCCGGTTATGTTTGTGGCCATCGTGGTGGCGGCCTCCTTTGCGTTCTCCAGGGCGCGGATGCGGGCGTCGATGGTCTTCCACTCGAGGAATCCCTCCGTCTCGAAGTTCCTGCTGATGCTGCTGTGCACGGCGGTGTCGAGCTGTTTGCGGAGCTGGATCTGGGCGCTGGAGCGCAGGATCCTGTAGTTCTCGTCGTGCTTGGCGGTGAGGGTGCTGTCCAGCTCGGCCTTGTCTTCCCGCAGCAGCTGGGGCTTCATAGCCTTGATCTGGTCTCCGTAGCGGCTGGAGTCCGACTTCTCGAAGGTGTAGTTCTTCAGCGGGATTATCAGTTCCTGCCTGGTGAACGAGAGGGTTTGCAGCTGGAGGGTGGTGTCGCGGTACTTTATGGTGTTGGTCTCCTGGTAGTTGTTGCCGTTGTGGAGGGTGAACACCAGGTAGTCCTTGGCCTTGCTCATCTTCATCGTGGCGGAGTCGGCGAGGGTCACCGCGGTGTTGCCCTTGCCTCCGGTGTGGTCATAGACCATCACGTCGTACATCATCCCGGTGTCGTCGTCCTGGTCCTCCACGCGGAGGATGTAGCCCTCGATTCCGTCGTAGAAGGTGCCGTTCGGAATCTTTATCTCGTCTTTGGTGTGGGAGATGTCGTCGCGCAGGGTGAAGATCTCGTTGAAGGCCTTGGGGACCAGGTCGTTGCCGGCAAAGTAGGCGCCTATGGCAATGATGAACGAGGCCACCGTGATGGGGATGAGCATCCTTATGAGGGAGATGCCGGCGGCCTTGATGGCCATCAGTTCCTTGTTCTCGGCAAGGTTTCCCACCACCATCATCGAGGCGAGCAGGGTCGCCAGGGGCAGGGCGGTGGGAAGGATGGTGCATACTCCCCACCACAGGAACTCCAGAATCACGCCGAGCCCCAGGCCCTTTCCCACCAGCTCGTCGATGTAGAGCCAGAGGAACTGGAGCATAAGGATGAACACCACGACCAGCAGGATCGCGACGAACGGCCCTATGAAGGATCCCAGTATGAATCTGTCGAGTTTCTTCATCCCGCGGCTTTATGCGAATCGGGCCCTGAGGGCCTCGAGGGCGTCTTTCAGACCGGCTGCGTTCTTGCCGCCGGCAGTGGCGAGGCCGGGCTGTCCGCCGCCGCCTCCCTGGATGAACTTCGCGGCCTCGCGGATGTCCTGGCCGGCATTGCGGCCGGATGCCACCACGTCGGCGGAGTACATCAGCACAAGGTTGGGCTTGCCCTCGAATTCGAAGGCGCCGATGAGCACGAGGCCCTTGGCGTCTTTCTGCATCAGCTGGGCTATGGTGCGCACGAGCGCGGGGTTGCGGCTGCCGTCGGTGTAGGTCGCGATTCTGAGGTCTCCGACGACCTCGGCTTCGGCGGAGAGCTTCTCGGCCAGATGCTTTGCCCTCTTGGCCTCGTCTTCCTCAGCCTGCTTCTTGTAGGCGGCGTTGGACTCGAGTATCCTCTGGATGGCGCTGCAGAGGTTCTGGGGGTTGCCCAGAAGGTCCCTGGCCTCGGCGATGGTCTTCTCCAGGCCGGAAACATAGGCGTCGGCACCTTCGGCGGTGACGGCCTCTATGCGGCGTACTCCGGCCGCTATTGCGCTCTCGCTCAGTATCTTGAACTGCCCGATAGTGCCGGTGGCGGGGGTGTGGCAGCCGCCGCAGAGCTCGACGCTGGGGCCGAACTTTACAACGCGCACGTGCTCGCCGTACTTCTCGCCGAACAGGGCTATGGCTCCCATCTCGCGGGCCTCCTCCATCGTGGCGTGACGCTTCTCCTCAAGGGGGAGGTTGCTGCGGACGAGCTCGTTCACGCGGGTCTCGACGGCCGCAATCTGCTCGGGGGTGAGTTTCTCGAAGTGGGAGAAGTCGAAGCGGAGGTTCTTCTCGCACACGTAGGAACCCTTCTGCTCCACGTGGCTGCCGAGGATTTCCCTGAGGGCCTGGTCCAGGAGGTGGGTGCAGCTGTGGTTGTTCTGGATGGCCGTCCTGCGGGCGGCGTCAACGGTGAGGTTGAAGCGGCCGCGGCAGTTGGCGGGAAGCCTCTCGGCTATGTGCACGGTGAGGTTGTTCTCCTTGATGGTGTTGAGGATGGCGATGCGCTCTCCGTCCTCGGTCTCGATCCAACCGGAGTCGCCGACCTCGCCGCCCATCTCTCCGTAGAACGGGGTCACGTCGAAGACGAGCTGGAGCATCTCCTTGTTCTTCTGCACCACGGTGCGCTGCTTGAGGAGCTTGGTACCGGTCACGACCAGTTTGTCGTAGCCCACGAACCTGCTCTCGCCGGGGAAGTATTCCGTCCAGTCGCCGAATTCGTTGGCGGTGGCGTTGCGCGCGCGCTCCTTCTGCTTCTGGAGTTCGGCCTTGAAGCCCTCGTGGTCCACGGTGTAGCCGTTTTCGGTGGCTATGAGGTCGGTCAGGTCGATGGGGAATCCGAAGGTGTCGTAGAGCTTGAAGGCGTCGGCTCCCGCTATGACCTTGCTGTCCTTGGCGGCGGCCATGCACTCGTCCATCAGCTTGATGCCGCGGTCCAGGGTGCGCAGGAAGGCCATTTCCTCCTCGCGGATGACGCTCTCTATGAGTTTCTGCTGCTTGGGAAGCTCGGGGTAGGCCTCGCCCATATCGCTGATGAGCTGGGGCACGAGCCTGCAGAGGAAGGGCTCGCTCAGGCCGAGGAAGGTGTAGCCGTAGCGCACTGCGCGGCGCAGGATCCTCCTGATGACGTAACCGGCCTTGACGTTGCTGGGAAGCTGGCCGTCGGCTATGGAGAAGCTGATGGCGCGGATGTGGTCGGCTATGACGCGCATCGCAACGTCGGCCTCGTGGTTCTCGCCGTACCTGTGGCCGGAAATCTCGCCTATTTTGGAGAGCATCCCGGTGAACACGTCGGAGTCGTAGTTGCTGTTCTTGCCCTGGAGCACGGCGCAGAGGCGCTCGAAGCCCATTCCGGTGTCGATGTTCTTGGCGGGAAGATTCTCGAGGTGGCCGTCGGCCTTGCGCTCGAACTGCATGAACACGAGGTTCCAGATCTCTATCACGTGGGGGTTGTCCTTGTTCACGTGGAAGCTGCCCGGGGTGCCGTCGGCCTTCTCCTCGGGGGTGCGGATGTCGATGTGGATTTCGGAGCAGGGGCCGCAGGGGCCGGTGTCGCCCATTTCCCAGAAATTGTCGTGCTTGTTGCCCAGGACGATGTGGTCCTCGGGGAGATGCCTGAGCCAGGCCTTGCGGGCCTCTTCGTCGAGGGGACACTCGTCGGAACCCTCGAATATGGTGGCGTAGAGGATGCTCTTGTCTATACCGTAAACCTCGGTCAGGAGCTCCCAGGCCCAGTCTATGGCCTCGGTCTTGAAGTAGTCGCCGAAGCTCCAGTTGCCCAGCATCTCGAACATCGTGTGGTGGTAGGTGTCGTGGCCCACTTCCTCGAGGTCGTTGTGCTTGCCGCTCACGCGGAGGCACTTCTGGCTGTCGGCCGCGCGGTAGAAGCGGGGGCTGGTGTTGCCGAGGAATATGTCCTTGAACTGGTTCATACCCGCGTTGGTGAACATCAGCGTGGGGTCGTTTTTCACTACCATTGGCGCCGAGGGCACTATCGTGTGGCCCTTCGAGGCGAAGAAGTCCAGAAATTTCTGGCGGATTTCCTTAGATGTCATAATATATTTTTGTTTCTTGTTTTCGATATAGCCTGCAAAAATAGTATATTTTTGGCATATTTCTTAACTTTGCACCGCTATGGACAGGAAAGAACTGGAAATAATGGCGCCCGCGGGCAATTTCGAATGCCTTCGCGCGGCAGTGCAGGGAGGGGCCGATTCGGTTTACTTCGGGGTGGGGCGCCTCAATATGCGCTCCCATTCGGCGAACAACTTCGGCCCGGAAGACCTTTCCGAAGTGGTCCGGATTTGCCGCGAGGCCGGGGTAAAGGCGTATATGACCCTCAACATCACCCTCTATCCTGAAGATATGGCTCCGATGCGGGAGGCCCTTGACGCCGCGAAGGCCGCGGGGGTCGATGCCATAATCGCCTCTGATATGGCCGCCATAGCATATTGCAGGCAGATCGGGCTGGAGGTGCACATCTCCACCCAGCTGAGCATCTCCAACGTCGAGGCCCTGCGCTTCTATTCGCAGTTTGCCGACGTGGTGGTCCTGGCCAGGGAACTGAACCTGGACCAGGTCAAGGAAATCCACGAGGCTGTGGTGCGGGAGAACATCTGCGGCCCTTCCGGCAGGCAGGTGCGCATAGAAATGTTCGCCCACGGGGCCCTCTGCATGGCCGTGAGCGGCAAATGCTACCTCTCCCTGCACACCTACGGGGCCTCTGCCAACAGGGGAGCCTGCTACCAGGTGTGCCGCCGCGGCTACGAGGTCACCGACGTGGAAACCGGCAACCGGCTGGTCGTTGACAACAAGTACATAATGTCGCCCAAGGACCTCTGTACCATAGAGTTCCTTCAGAGGATAGTGGACAGCGGTGTGAAAGTCTTCAAGATCGAAGGCCGCGCCAGGTCCGCCGAATATGTGAAGCGCTGCGTGGAGTGCTACCGCGCCGCGGCCGACGCCGTCTGCGAGGGGACCTATACCCCGGAGATGGCCGCCGGCCTGAAGGCAAGGCTCGCCGAGGTGTTCAACCGCGGTTTCTGGGACGGCTACTACCAGGGAGCCTTCCTCGGGGAATGGAGCGCGGTATATGGCTCCGAGAGCACCCGGCGGAAGGTCTATGTGGGGAAGGTGACCAACTGGTTCGACCGCATCGGTGTTGCCGAGATAACGGTGGAGACCCGCGACCTTCCCGCCGGAACACCTCTGATGGCCATAGGGCCGACCTCCGGGGTGGTGGAGTTCACCGCCTCCGACGTGAGGGTGAACCTCACGCCCGTGGAAATCGTCAGGAAGGGGGAGCGCTGCTCCGTTGCCGTTGACGCCGCCGCAAGCCCCGACGGGCGCCTTCGCCGCGGCGACAAAATCTTCGTATGGGAAAACAATCAAACCGCATAATATGAAATCGAAAGTTTACTTTACCGACTTCCGTACTCCGATGTACGGCCCCAGCATTCCCAGCAAATTCAAGAAACTGGCCCTGGACGCAGGTCTTGCCGACCTTGGCCTGGAGGGCAAGTTCGTTGCAATAAAGATGCACTTCGGGGAACTGGGCAACCTGTCATATCTGCGTCCCAACTATGCCAGGACGCTCGTGGACGCCATAAAGGAACTTGGCGGAAAGCCTTTCCTGACCGACTGCAACACCCTATACCCGGGCTTCCGCAAGAATGCCATCGAGCACCTTGAATGCGCCTGGCAGAACGGCTTCACCCCCTATACCGTGGGCTGCCCGATCATCATCGGCGACGGCCTCAAGGGTACCGACGACGTTGCCGTGCCCGTGCGCGGAGGCGAGTACATCAAGGAGGCCAGGATAGGCCGCGCTGTGATGGACGCCGACGTCGTGATCAGCCTCTCCCACTTCAAGGGGCACGAGGAGGCCGGCTTCGGCGGGGCTCTGAAGAACCTGGGAATGGGCTGCGGCTCGCGTGCCGGCAAGAAGGACCAGCACAGCGCCGGCACCGCCAACATCGACCCCGCCCTCTGCCGCGGCTGCCGCAAGTGCGAGCGTGAGTGCGCCAACGGCGGCCTTGTGTACGACGGTGCCGCAAGGAAGATGACAGTCTCGAGCTCCTGCGTGGGTTGCGGAAGGTGCATCGGTGCCTGCAACTTCGACGCAATCAGCTTTGCCGACAACTTTGCCAACGAGATGCTCGGCCGCCGCATAGCCGAGTACAGCAAGGCGGTGGTCGACGGCCGGCCCAACCTTCACATCTCGCTGATAATCGACGTCTCCCCGAACTGCGACTGCCACGCCGAGAACGACGCCCCGATCCTTCCCGACCTGGGAATGTTCGCCTCGCTCGACCCTGTGGCCCTGGACCAGGCCTGCGCCGACGCCTGCAATGCCGCCACGCCCCTTCCCAACAGCCAGATTTCCGACAATCTGGCCACTCCTGGCTTCCACGACCATCACGACAACTTCAAGAACAACCGTCCCACCATAGACTGGAAGTCCTGCCTGGAACACGCCGAGAAAATAGGCCTCGGAACCCGCGAATACGAACTTGTAACGATATAATCACGCAATATGAACATCTGGCTTATAATGTTGCTCGTGATGGTCCTTTCGTGGATCGTCCAGAGCACGCTTAACCGCCGCTTCGACAAATACTCCAAGATCGGCACTCCGGGCGGTCTCACCGGCGCCGACGTTGCCCGCAAGATGCTGGCCGACAACGGGATAACAGACGTTCAGGTCTGCTCCGTGGCAGGCAAGCTCACCGACCATTACGACCCTTCCACAAAGATAGTGAACCTGAGCCAGAGCGTCTATGGCAGCGCTTCGGTGGCGGCCGCCGCCGTGGCTGCGCACGAGACCGGGCACGCCATCCAGCACGCCTGCGGATATGCTCCCCTGAAACTCCGCAGCTGGCTCGTTCCTGTGGTGTCGTTCGCCAACAACACGGTGCAGTGGGTGCTTCTCGCGGGCTGCCTTCTGCTCGAGATAACCCCCTCGCTGCTCTGGATAGGCATAGCCCTGTTCGCCCTCACCACTTTCTTCAGCGTGGTGACTCTCCCCGTCGAGGTGAATGCCAGCAGCAGGGCCGTGGAGTGGCTCGAGAACGCAGGCATCACCAACTACGAGACCGCGCCTATGGCCAAGGACGCCCTGAAGTGGGCGGCCTACACCTACTTCATCGCGGCCATCGGCTCGCTGGCCACTCTCTTCTATTACATCGGAATCGCGAACAGCCGGAGGTAGTGCCCTCGGCCGTCAGTCTTCGAAATCAGTCCAGTCGCGGAGGGCGTCAAGCTCTCTGCGATCTTTTTTGGTGGGGCGCCCGGCTCCGCGGTCGCGCCGAAGGACTATCGTCTCGGCCGGGGCGTGCATTTTCGCCCGCTCGCTCTCGGGGGTCAGGTCTGTGGCGTAATCGGCCACCAGCTGCGCTCCGACGCGGTTTTCAAGGAGCGCCGTTATCTTGTAACTCAGGGTGACGGGTCCTTTGCGCACCTCCAGCAGGTCGCCTATCTTCACTGCTTTTGACGGCTTCCCTGACGCGCCGTTCACCCTGATCTTTCCTCCCGAACAGGCGTCGGTGGCCTCCGAGCGGGTCTTGAATGCGCGGATTGCCCAGAGGTATTTGTCGAGTCTGACCGAGTCCATAAGTTATTCAGTGACCAGGTATAGCGAATGGCGCACTTCCTCGACCTTCGAGGGTGCGAGCTTTTCCAGAATCTCAAGTCCGAAACTCAGGGCGTGCCCGGCGCTGCGGCCGGTTATGATGCGCCCGCAGGTCACTGCGGCCTTGGGGGTGAACGTTGCTCCCTTGGCCGTGAGATTCTGCTCGAAGCCGTCGAAGCAGGTGAACTCAACTCCGCTGAAGTCGTCCTGCAATTGGCTCAGTACCAGCCCCGGAGCGGCGCAGATGGCGGCCACGGTGCCTCCGGCGGCGTAATGTTCGCACATCAGTTTGATGAGCCCCTTGCAGGAGGCAAGGCTCCTGCTGCCCGGCATTCCTCCGGGAAAAATCATCACGTCCCGCGCTGTCGTCCCCTCGTGGGATATCTCCATTTCGGGCAGGAACTCGTCGATTCCCACCGTGACCCCGTGGCTGCTCACCACAAACGGGTCTTCTCCTATGGCAATGAACCTGGTATGCAGTCCCGCACGGCGCAGGACGTCGCTGGTCCCCAGGGCCTCGATATCCTCGAAGCCGTCGGCCAGAAAAATGTTGATTCCTTTCATATGTCGAAGATTAAGATGTCAAGAGAATTGTGTTTTTTTGCGGACTGACCCTCTGAAAACTGTAGCCACCCTCGGCTCCATAAGAGGGAGGGGCCCGCCGCGAAGCGGTGGGAGGGGTCGCGAAGCGACGTTTTCAGGCAGACAGCCCCGCTCAGATAGAGCTAGATTTCGGGGATTTCGGCAGGGGCGGATGCCTTGTCCGGCGCGCTCGCCGCGGGCTTGGCGTTGACGGAGTTCATGGCACGGGAGACGCCGACAAAGGCCCAGTCCTTGAGACCGGCGATGACGCGCGCCTCGATCTTCTCGAGCTCCGGCTGCTGTTCGGGGGTGAAGGAGCCGAGGACGAAGTCGATCTGGCGCCCCTGGGCGAAGTCGTGCCCAACACCCACGCGGAGACGCGCCCAGTCCTGCGTACCGAGAAGTTCCTGGATGTTCTTCAGACCGTTGTGACCGCCGTCGCTGCCCTTCGGGCGAAGGCGCAGGGTGCCGAACGGAAGATTGAGGTCGTCGCACACGACCATAAGATTTTCGAGGGGAATGTCGAGCTTCTGAACCCAGTAGCGCACGGCATTGCCGCTAAGGTTCATATAGGTGGAAGGCTTCAGAAGCACGAACGTGCGGCCCTTGACGGAGAGTTCGGCAACGTCGCCGTAGCGCTCGGTATGAAAAACGGCATTGGATGCCCGGGCCCAGGCATCCAACACCATAAATCCAATGTTGTGTCTGGTACCGGCGTACTCGGGGCCTATGTTGCCCAGACCCGCCACCAGAAAGGTTTTGTCAGACACAGCAGATGTTCGTTATTACTCCTCAGCGGCGGCGGTCACGTTGCGGGTGGTCTTCACACCGCAGATGATCATATCCTTGTCGGACACGATTGCAACGTTGTCGAGCTTGATGTCGCCGGCCTTGATCTTCTTGTCGAGACCCAGGGAGGTGATGTCGACGGTGACTTCGTCGGGGAGGTTGGCCATAAGGGCGCTGACGCGGATAGCGCGGGCGTTCTGGACGAACTTACCACCCTGCTGCACACCTACGGAGTGACCGGTGATGACGATGGGAACGTTGATGGCGATGGGCTTCTTCTCGTCGACATAGAGGAAATCGACGTGGAGACACTCGTCGGTGATGGGGTGCCACTGGAGCTCGTGAAGAACTGCGGTATAGGTCTTGCCGGCGAGCTTGAGGTCCACGATGTGAGCCTTGGGGGTGTCGGTCACGCCCTTGAGTTCCTTTGCGCTGACAGTGAAAAGTACATTCTCCTGACCGTTGCCATAAAGGTTGCAGGGAACGAGGCCCTGACGGCGGAATGCTTTGATGACGGCTTTGTTGCCGACTTCACGGATTTCTCCGTTGAGTTCAAAATGCTGCATTGTTTAAAATTTAAAAATGTGTTACTCATCCCGGAACGGGTCCGGGACCCATTGCACCAAAACCCTTCGGTTTTATAATGCGGGCGCAAAGATAGAAATAAATTTTCAGCTATGCAAACAAGCTCAAAAACACACAAAATCAATGATTTTTGACCGGAAATTTTGTTTTTTTCATCCGAATTGCTATATTGTAAGCGTTTTGTTGAACAACACAATTATTTAACGTAAAAATACTAAAATCATGAAAGAACTTGTAGAAAAGATCAACGCAGAAATCGCTGCATTCCAGAAGGATGCTGAAGCTCAGGTTGCAAAGGGCAACAAGGCTGCAGGAGCACGTGCCCGCAAGGCCGCCCTCGCTCTTATGAAGGACCTCAAGGAGTTCCGCAAAATTTCCGTAGAAGCTGCGAAATAATCCGGATCTTCCAATAAAAAAGGGTTGGCTTTGAAAAAAGTCAACTTTTTTTGTTTTTTCGTGCAACATTACGCAATGATGTTGCATCTATGAGTCAGGTTTAGGTTTTAGTACACGTTTAAGAGTCGGTTGGCCGTGAGGTTAGCCGGCTCTTTGATTTATCGGAATTTTTCACTATCTATGCAAGCTGAAATGCGTGCACTGAATCTCATACCATCCGTCGCACTTGCCCTGGCAGCGCTCCTGTGCGCCTGTCCGGCACAGGCACAGTCGAAAACGCGCAACGTCCCCGTCCTGCGGGCGGAATTCCCGGACTGCCCGTTCAGCACGGACGGGGCAGGAACGCTTGAGATGATATCATCTGCCCAGGAATACTTCAATTCCCAATGCTCCCCCGCCCTGAGCTTCAACTTCGAGCCGGGCCCGGTGGTGACCCTCGAGCACGAAGTGGCCTGGTACGGGGCCAATTCCACCGACAGGAAAGACGCCCGGCTCTGCAAGGCCGTGGAAGAGGCCTGCAGGGCCTCGGGGCTGGACTTCAAGAGATTCGACAACAATTCCGACGGCAAGGCCGACAACGTTTGCATCCTCTTTGCCGGGCGGAGCGAGTCCTCCGGAGCCGGAGAAGACTGCATCACCCCGCAACAGAACAGCCTTTCGGCACTGGGAGCGGCCTTCGGAGTCGGCGGAGTGCTGATAGATTCCTTCAGCGTCAGCACCGAGGCCGACGGAATCGGAGGCATATGCCACGAATTCGCCCACAGCTTGGGCCTCCCCGACTTCTACGACACCGACGGTCCTCTGAGCGGAGGCGAATGCGCCGCCCTTCTCGGCAGCACCTCCCTTATGGACAAAGGCAACCTCAACGGAGACGGCGCCGTTCCTCCCTATCTCAACGCTCTAGAAAGGGAACTCCTTGGGGTTCAGGAAGGTACGCCGTTGGAAAAGGGCCGCTGCACCCTCCGCCCGATGGGCACCGAAGGGGCTGAGTTCCTCCGGCTCGACACCGCCACCGAAGGTGAATACTTCCTTCTGGAATGCCGTGCCTCCGAAGGCCGCGACGCCCTGATCGGCGGAGGCGGACTGCTGGTTTACCACGTGGACAAATCCCAATCCCCGGCAGGCTGGTCGGACTGGTACAATATGGAGCTGACCGCATACGAACGCTGGGAGAAGAACGAACTTAACTGCAATCCCGCCCACCAGTGCGCGTATATTCTGGGAGAAGGCTTCTTCCCGCAGAACGGCAGCACGGGCCTGGGCTCCGACACCAACCCTTCCTTCACCGACTGGAGCGGCCGGCCGATGAGCCTGGCCATCACCGGCATCACCCGCGCGACCGACGGCAGCGTGAGCTTCAACGTGCTGGAACCGGTGGAACTTGCCGTGAAGACGGTTTTCCAGGACGCGGCCATCATCCAGTGGAGCGCCGACGAAAGCATTATGGCCAGCGGCTTCACAGTGAGCTGGAAGGCCGACGGAAGCCTTGAAGAGGAGCAGAGCGTGGAGTTGCCGCAGGACAGGTCATTCCTTACCATAGAAGGCCTTTCGCCGGGCACAGACTACGAAGTGACGGTACGCGCGAATGCCGGCCCAGACGCCGGCTACAGGGCCTCCGCGGCCTTCCGCACCAAGGTCTGGAAGGAAGGATATATGCCCTACATCTACCTGAGCAGCGCGGAGAGGAGCGCCGACGGGGCCTTCGTCAAAGGTTCCCGCATCCCGCTGAGGCTGTACAACTGCCCCGAGGCGGTGGAGGTGAAATGGACTCTTGACGGAATCCGCATCCACACCGGAGAGGACGGCTGGTACACCATTGAGGAAGGCGGCACCCTCAGGGCCGAGGCGGATCTTTCCGACGGCAGCACGACGATATTCACCAAACAAATAAGGATGACGGAATGAGGACCTTGAGAGCAATAACGGCCATCCTGGCCCTCTGTGCGGCACTCTGCGGCTGCAGCGACTCGGAGCTTTTCCCGGCTTTCGTGGCCGATTCTTCCGTAAGGATGGAGATAGGCGGCAGTTCCCAATTCAGTTACGACGAGAGCGCCTGCACGCTGTGGTTCAACCGCGAGAGGGGCGAATTCTGCGCCGGAACCGACAATATGTCGGATTATTTCAAAGTCAAGCTTGGCGGTGTGCCGGTGATGGAAGGCGAGGAGTTCCGCGCAAGTCTCGAATGGACCACCCCGACCAGCACCAGGAAGATGCAAAACGTCGCCCTCGAGGCCGTTAAGGTCGAGGGCGACAGAATATGGCTCTGGAACGACGAGAACAGGATTGCTCTCGTCGTCAGGGTTCTTGACTAGTAGCTCTGTGCAATTGCGATGAAGTCATCGGCCTTGAGGGCTGCGCCTCCGATGAGGCCGCCGTCGATGTCGGGCTGTGCAAAGAGTTCCTTGGCGTTGGAGGGCTTGCAGCTGCCTCCGTAGAGGATGGTGGTGTCTTCAGCGACCTGAGCGCCGAACTTCTCGGCAACGGTCTTGCGGATGAAGGCGTGGATTTCCTCGGCCTGCTCGGAAGTGGCGGTCTTGCCGGTTCCGATTGCCCACACGGGCTCGTAGGCTATGACGATGCTTGCCATATCCTCGGCGCTGAAGTTGTAGAGGACGTTCTTGATCTGGGCCTCGCACACGTCGAAGTGCTTGCCGGCTTCGCGCTCCTCGAGGTTCTCACCCACGCAGAGGATGACCTTGAGGCCGTTTGCAAGGGCGAGCCTGGTCTTCTCGACGAGCTTGGCGTCGGTCTCGCCGTAGTACTGACGGCGCTCGGAGTGACCGAGGATGGTGTACTCGCAGCCCACGGAAGCGAGCATATTGGCGGCAACCTCTCCGGTGTACGCACCTTTCTCCTTGTCGGCGCAGTTCTCGGCGCTGAGCGCAACTGCGCTGCCCTTTACGACCTCTGAGACGGGATAGAGGTGGGTGAAGGGGGTGGCGATGACGAGTTTGACGGATGCCGGAACCTCGGCGGATTTGGCAACGACGGCCTTTGCGAGCTCGATGCCCTCAGGAACTGTGGTGTTCATCTTCCAGTTGCCTGCAACGATTTTCTTTCTCATTTCTGATATTGATTTGATTGTTATTTCTTGAGGAGTTCGTCGATGTGTTCGGCGTAGTCAAGGGTGGTGTCGAGGTAGAAGTCCAGTTCCGGTACAATGCGCAGCTGCCTTGCGACGAGCCGGCCAAGTTCTCCCCTTATGGAACGGTTCTCCACCTTGAGGGTGTTCATCACCTCCTCCTGCTTTGTGGAGGGGAAGACGCTCACGTAAATCTTGGCGATGCTCAGGTCGGGACTCACGCGCACTTCGCTCACGGTGACCATCGCACCGCCGAAAACCGCCATCCCGCGGCTGCGGATTATCTCCGCCAGGTGGCGCTGGAGTTCCCTTGCAACCTTGAGCTGCCTTGTGCTTGCCTGCCCTTCCATCACTTAACGTTTATGATATAATAGTCCTTCTTGCCCTTCTGCACGAGGATGTACTTGCCGTCGATGATGTCGGCCTCGGTGAGAAGGCCGGCGGGGTCGGTGAACTTCTCCTTGTTGATACTCAGGCCGTTGCCCTGGATCATCTTGCGGGCCTCTCCCTTTGAGGGGAAGATGGAGGTGACCACGGCAAGGGCGTCGAGCATCCCGAGAGGAAGGCTGGAGCGCTCAATGGAGAAGGTGGGCACGCCGTCGAACACTGCGAGGAAGGTCTTCTCGTCCAGGCTGCGCAGGTCCTCCGCCGTGGCCTTGCCGAAGAGCATCCGGGAGGCCTTGACGGCATTTTCATACTCGGCCTGGCCGTGGACCATTATGGTTACTTCCTTTGCAAGGAGCTTCTGAAGCCCGCGGGCCTCGGGGCACTGACGATGGTCGGCGATGGCCGCCTCGATCACCTCACGGTCGAGCATAGTGAAGATCTTGATGTATTTCTCGGCGTCGTCGTCGCTCACGTTGAGCCAGAACTGGTAGAACTGGTAGGGCGAGGTGCGCTCGGCGTCGAGCCAGATGTTGCCTTTCTCGGTCTTGCCGAACTTGCCGCCGTCGGCCTTGGTTATGAGGGGGCAGGTAAGGGCGAAGGCCTCTCCGCCGTTGGTGCGGCGGATGAGCTCGGTGCCGGTGGTGATGTTGCCCCACTGGTCCGCGCCTCCGAGCTGGAGCTTCACTCCGTGGTGCTCGTAGAGGTACAGGAAATCATAGCCCTGGAGGAGCTGGTAGGTGAATTCGGTGAAGCTCATTCCCTCGGAGGAGTCGCGGGAGAGGCGCTTCTTCACGGAATCTTTGCTCATCATATAGTTCACGGTGATGAGCTTGCCTATGTCGCGGGTGAAGTTGATGAAGGTGTAGTCCTTCATCCAGTCGTAGTTGTTCACCAGTTCAGCCTTGTTGGGGGCGTCGGAGCCGAAGTCAAGGAACCTGCCGAGCTGGGCCTTGATGCAGGCCACGTTGTGGGCGAGAGTCTCCTCGTCCAGCAGATTGCGCTCCTGACTCTTCATAGAAGGGTCGCCTATCATTCCGGTGGCGCCGCCCACCAGGGCGTAGGGCTTGTTGCCGCAAGCCTGGAAGTGCTTGAGTATCATTATGCTCACCAGATGGCCGATATGGAGGGAATCACCGGTGGGGTCGATTCCTACATAGGCCGACATAGGGCCTTTCTTAAGTTCTTCCTCAGTGCCGGGGGTCACGTCCTTGATCATACCCCTCCAGCGGAGCTCTTCAAAAAAATTCTTCATATTGCTGCAGTTGGGAACGCAAAGATAACAAATTAATCAATAATTCTTACTTTTGCATCTGAATTATGAATCTGTCGTTTTTCATAGCCGGGCGCTACCTCTTCGCGAAGAAGTCACACAATGTAATAAACGTGATTTCGGCGGTCTGTGTTGCCGGGCTGGCCATAGGCACCGCGGCCCTCATACTCATCCTAAGCGTGTACAACGGGTTCAACGGAATCATCGACTCCAATATGAGCGAGCTGGACCCCGACCTGCTGGTCTGCCCGCGCGAGGGCAAGTTCTTCACCCCCGGCCCGGACCTGATTTCCTCGATTGCGGAAAAGGAGGGGGTGCTGAGCGTGGAAAGGGTGATTTCCGACAACGTGTTCCTGCGCTACGGGCAGGCCCAGGGCATAGCCGAGGCCAAGGGAGTGCAGGATTCCACCCTGCGCTTCGGAAGCGTTCCCCTTGCGCGCGTGGGCGCGCGCCTGCAATATAATATGGGTATCAACCCGAACTTCCGCGACTGGCTGGAACTGTGGTACCCCGACGGGGGCGCCGTGATTTCCCCCTCCAACCCGGAAGCGTCGCTGCGCAGGACCGCCGTTCGGCCCGGAGAAAGCTTCAGCCTCGGGGCTGAGGTTGACGCGAGCCTTCTGATAGTGCCCCTGGAAATTATGGAAGAGCTTGTGGGAAAAGGACTTGCAAGCGGAATCGAAGTGCGGCTCGCGGCCCCCTCGCCGCGCAGCGTCAGGCGCTTTGCCGAGGGGCTGGATCTGCCCGAAGAACTTCAGGCACTTGACCGGTACGCCCAGGAGCCCTCGCTCTACCGTATGATGCGCTACGAGAAACTGGCCATCTATATGATTCTCATCTTCGTCGTGATAATCGTGGCCTTCAACATCCTCGGCTCGCTGAGTATGCTCAGGATCGAGAAGCGCTCCGACGTCAGGACCCTTCAGGCAATGGGCGCCACCGAAAGGGACACAAGGCGCATCTTCGCCTTCGAGGGAATGCTGATAACTCTTCTTGGCCTCGCTATCGGGCTTGTGGCCGGGCTGGCGCTGGCCATCGTGCAGCAGCGCTTCGGGATAATGAAAATGCCGGGCAACTACCTTCTGGAGGCGTACCCGGTCATCATCAAGGTGTCGGACGTGCTGCTCACAGCCGCCGGCGTTGTAACCGTGGGCTGCTCTGCGGCGCTCATCTCATCTAAAGCAGCTTCGAAAGATCCTTCTCTGCAATGAAGGTCAGTCCATTGTCGAGAATAAGCTTTGCGGCCTTTTCGGCGTTGTCGGTGCGGAACACCAGAACACCCTTTCCGTTGAGAAGGAAGGAGTAGAGATAGGCGATGCTTATGCCCTGGGAAGCGAAGAGTTCGATGGCGTCGGCCGCACGGCCGGGCTCGTCGTCGAGTTCCAGGGCGAAGACCTCACACAGGGATGCGGCCACGCCAGCATCCTTCAGAACCTGGTAAGCTTTGTCGGGCTTGCTGCAGATTATGCGGCAGATGCCGTATTCGGCAGTGTCGGCAATCGTGGACGCTATCAGCTGGATGCCCTCCTCCTTGAGGAGTTTGAGCACCTTCACGAGAGTCCCTGACTTGTTTTCGATGAAAACGGATAACTGATTTATTGTCATAGCAGTATTGGTTTATGTGGTCTATTGGTACTGTTTGCGCAGGTCCTTGACTCTCACGGCCTTGCCCTCGCTCTTGGGAAGGGTGCCCTTCGGCACGAGGCGGACCTTGGGGGTGATGAGGATCTCGTCGCGGAGCTGGCGGGTGATCTCCTTCTCCAGCTTCTGCAGGGCGCCGAAGTCGTCGATGAACATATCGCTGAGCTCCACGTCCACCGTCATCGCGTCGTTGTCTTCAAGGGTCTCGAGGGTGATGAGGTAGTCGGAGGCAAGTTCCTTGAACTGCATAAGGATGGTCTCTATCTGGATGGGGAAGATGTTCACTCCCTTGAGGATGATCATATCGTCGGAACGGCCCTTCATACGGTCAAGACGCTTGTGCTCGCGGCCGCAGGGGCACTTGCCGGGAAGAATCCTGGTAAGGTCGCGGGTGCGGTAGCGCAGCAGGGGCATCGCCTCGCGGTTGATGGTGGTGAGCACCAGTTCGCCGATCTCTCCGTCGGGGACGGGCTCCAGGGTGTCGGGGTCAACAATCTCCACGATGAAGTAGTCTTCCCAGATGTGCATACCGTTCTGCTCCTTGCACTCGAAGGCCACGCCGGGGCCCATCATCTCGCTCATACCGAAGGAGTTATAGGCCTTCACGCCGAGCATTTCCTCGATGCGGCGGCGGGTGTCTTCGGAGTGGGGCTCGGCTCCTATCACGAGGGTGCGGAGCTTCGTGTCGCGCCTGGGGTCGATGCCCCTCTCGCACATCACTTCATAGAGACGGGCGGCATAGGAAGGTATGGCGTGGACCACGGTGGTGCCGAAGTCGGTGAAGAACTTGAGCTGGCGGAGAGTGTTGCCCGCCGCGGCGGGAACAGTGAGCATTCCGAGCTTCTCGGCGCCGTACTGGAAGCCGAGACCGCCGGTGAACATTCCGTAGCCGGAGGTGTTCTGGAACACGTCGCTGGGGCGGCAGCCCACCATCCAGAGGCAGCGTGCAACGGCATTGGCCCACTGCTGGAGGTCCTTCTCGGTATGGAGTATGACCGTGGGATTGCCGGTGGTTCCGCTGCTGGAATGCAGCCTGGTGCACTTTTCAAGGGGTACGGAGGCTATTCCGAAGGGGTATGTGTCGCGAAGGTCCTGCTTCGTGGTGAAGGGAATCCTTCGGAGGTCGTCAAGCGAACGGATGTCGCCGGGCTTGAGGCCGATGGAGTCGAACCTCTTCCTGTAGAAGGCCGAGCCGCTGTAACAGTGCTCGACCGTGGCTTTGAGACGTTCCAGCTGGAGAGCCTCTATCTCTGCACGGCTCAGTGTCTCGAATTCGGGATTGAAGAAATCGTTCATTATTGAAGTTTGCGTTTGTCTATTACAAATTTGCTCTTGCCGTCGCTCCTCTCAAGGGCTCCCGGCTGCTTGACCTCGACCTTGGCGCTTATGCTCAGGATGCTCTTGAGCTTGGCGGCAACCTCGCGCTCGAGCTTGAACACGGGCTCGAAGGTGTCGAAGCCCTGTGCGAAGTACTCCTGGCGCATCTCTACCTGAACGGTGAGGGTGTCGAGGTTGTTCACGCGGTCCACGATGAGCAGGAAATGCGGGGCGCACTCGGGAATGCCGAGTATCACGCTCTCCACCTGGCTGGGGAACACGTTTATGCCCCTTATGATGAGCATATCGTCGGACCGGCCCAGTATCTTTCCCATTCTCACCGAGGTCCTTCCGCAGGGACAGGGATCGTTGTACAGCGTGCAGAGGTCGCGAGTGCGGTAGCGCAGCAGCGGCATACCCTCCTTGGTGAGGGTCGTGAACACCAGCTCACCGGGCTCGCCGTAAGGCACGCTCTCGAGAGTGTCGGGGTTGATTATCTCGGGGAAATAATGGTCCTCGTTGATGTGGGAGCCGTTCTGCTCGGTGCACTCGTAGCTCACGCAGGGGCCCATTATCTCGCTCAGGCCGTAAAGGTTGAAGGCACTGATGCCCAGACGCTCCTCGATTTCACGGCGCATGTTCTCGGTCCAGGGTTCGGCTCCGAAGGCACCGATGCGGAGTTTCAGCTCGTCCTTGCTGATGCCTAGCTTTTCCATCGTCTCGGCAAGGTGCAGGGCATACGAGGGGGTGCAGGCTATGCCGGTGACCCCGAGGTCGCGGATGAGGCGGATGTGCTTCTCAGTGTTGCCGGTGGACGCGGGCAGAACGGAGGCTCCGAGGGTCTCCACGCCGTAATGCACGCCCAGACCTCCGGTGAAGAGGCCGTAGCCGTAGGCAACGGAGAAGATGTCCTCGCGCGTGACGCCGTAGGAGGTGAGGCAGCGGGCCATCGACTCGCTCCACACGCCTATGTCCTTGCGGGTGTAGCCCACGATGGTGGGGTTGCCGGTGGTGCCGGACGACGCGTGGATGCGGATTATTTCCGACTGGGGAGCGGCCTGCAGCCCGAAGGGATAGTTGTCGCGCAGGTCCTTCTTGGTGGTGAAGGGCAGTTTGGTGATGTCGTCGATCGAGGTGATGTCGTCGGGGGTGATATCCAGTTCCTGCAGCTTTGCCCTGTAGAAGGGCACGTTGTGGTACACGTAGTTGACTATCTTGTGCAGACGCTTGCCCTGAAGGGCCCGCATCTGCTCACGCTGCATGCATTCTTTGTTCTCGTTCCAGATCATATTCCCTTGGAGGCGGCTTCGAGGCCGGCCTTGAATGCTTTAACGTTGGATTCCACGACCTCCTGGCCCTTGGCGCCGAAAATCACCGAAATTGCGGCTTCCAGGGCCTCGGGGGCAAGGATTCCCATACTGCCTGCAGCGGCTCCGAGAAGGGCCATGTTCGCCCCTCTGGGGTTGCCCGCGGCCCTGGCGATGGAGTCGATGTCAACCATTATGGTGCCGGGCACGGCGGAGAGTTCGGCATAGACGGACTCCTGCGCGGGGTAATCGGGGATGTTCACGAACGGGGCCGACGCGGTGATGATGCGGCCGCCTTTTGCCAGATACGGCAGGTAGCGCAGGGCCTCCATCGGTTCCATCGATATAATAAGGTCGGCGCAGCCGCGGGGGATGAGGTCGGACCAGACCGGCTCGGTGGAGAGGCGCAGATTGCTCTGGACGTCGCCGCCGCGCTGGCTCATTCCGTGAACCTCGGCCTGCTTGAGATTGAGGCCGGCGACCGTCGCGGCCTGTCCTATCACGGTGGCTATGCTCAGGATTCCCTGGCCGCCGACTCCGCAAAGTATGATGTCTGTCTTCATTTCTTCTTGTGCCTCTTGAGTGTCTGCATACATTCACGGCGCGGTATGATTACCGAAACTCCGTGATATTCAATCTCTTCGCGGATTATGCGGGTTATCTCCTCCATATTTGCGGGGAGAGGGACCACCACCCTGACGTGCTCGGGGCTGACTCCGAGGCCGAGGCAGATTGCCTCGAACTTGCTGGTGCCGGCGCTGTCCTGACCGCCGGTCATCGCGGTGGTGAGGTTGTCGGAAATGACTATTGTAAGGTCGGCGTTGTCGTTCACGGCGTCAAGAAGGCCCGTCATTCCGGAATGGGTGAAGGTGCTGTCGCCGATCACCGCGATGGCGGGATACAGGCCGGAGTCGGCCGCACCCTTGGCCATCGTGATGCTGGCGCCCATATCCACGCAGGATGCGAGGGTGCTGTAGGGAGGCAGGGCTCCGAGGGTGTAGCAGCCGATGTCGCCGAAGATTCTGGCTCCGGGATATTCCGCGGCAACCTTGTTCAGGGCGGCGTACACGTCGCGGTGACCGCATCCGGGGCAGAGCTGCGGCGGACGGGGGGCAAGGTTCTTCGCGGCGGCGAAGGAAGGTTCTCCTCCGAGCCCGAGGGCTGCGGCAACGTTGTCGGGGTCCAGTTCCCCGGTTCTGGGGAGTGCTCCGGTAAGGCGGCCCTCCACGGGATATCCGGCTCCGAGGATGGCCTTCACGTCCTGCTCCACAACCGGCTGGCCGTCCTCGACAACGAGGATGCGGCCGCAGCTTTCCGCAAGAGCGGCAATCTTCGCGGCGGGCAGGGGATACTGGTTGATTTTGAGGATTCTGGCCTTGGGAGCGGCCTCCTTCACGTAATTGTAGCCTATTCCGCAGGCTATTATTCCGAGTTCGCCCTCACCCTCGAGCGAGGCGGCCTCGGAGCTGAGTTCCTGCAGCGCGTCCTGCTTGGCAATGAGGGATGCATACTGCCTCCTGGCGATTCCGGGGAGGAGCACCCAGCCCTTTCCGGCAGCGGGGGCCAGTGGATTCTGCTCCGCGCTCTCCCCCACCTCGACGGCAGCCCTGGAATGGGCCAGACGGGTGACCACTCTCAGGAGCACGGGGAGTTTGAGGGCCTCCGACATCCCGAAGGCCTTGCCGACGAGGTCATAGGCCTCCTGCTGGTTGCCGGGTTCAAGGATGGGAATCATAGCGAACTTGCCATAGAAGCGGCTGTCCTGCTCGTTCTGGCTGGAATGCATCGAAGGGTCGTCGGCGGCAAGCACCACGAGCCCGCCGTTCACTCCGGTTATGGCGGAGTTCACGAAGGCGTCGGCGCAGACGTTCATTCCCACGTGCTTCATACACACCAGGGCGCGCTTGCCGGCGTAAGACATTCCCAGTGCAGCCTCCATTGCGGTTTTTTCGTTGGTGCACCAGCGGCTGCGCACCTGCGGCGCGTATTTCTGAATAAATTCTGTAATTTCGGTCGACGGGGTGCCCGGATACGCGTAAACACCGGAAAGTCCGGCGTTGACGGCTCCAAGGGCAATGGCCTCGTCCCCCAGAAGCAATCTCTTCATCTTGAAAGGATTTGGTAATACCTAAAAACTAAACAACCTCCAAAGATAGCAAATTATTTGCATTCCGGAAGATTTTCTCGCGGATCTTTGCCCGTAATGGCCGCAATTGCCTCGAAACTGCCAAGGTCGCTCCACTCCCAGTCGGCGCCGATGGTGTACACGACCGACGACTTTTCCATCACGGCATAGTCGATGCTGATTTTCTCGCACCGGGGGAATATCCGTTCGAGTTCCTTCTGCTCGGACTCGGTATAGAGGCTGGGGGTGAGTTCGTCCATAAGGTCGCAGATTCCGGGAGCGTAGGCGCGGAGTTCCTCCTCGATGGTTGCAGCGTTCCACACGAAGATGCCGGCGTTCCAGCGGTAGCAGCCTTCCGCAAGGTATTGCCTGGCCACATCGGGCGAAGGTTTCTCCTTGAATGCCAGGACCTCGCGGACGGGGCCCTCTTCAACTTGGCCCTCCTGGATGTATCCGTAGCCGGAATGGGGCGAAGTGGGCTTGATTCCTATGCAGACGATGGCGTCGCGCCGGGCGGTGAAGTCAAGGGCGCTGCGCATAGTCGCGGCAAAGGCCTCGCAGTCGGGGACATAGGCATCGGCCGGGGTGACGGCGATGTTGGCGTCGGGGTAACGGGCCTTGATCTTCCAGCAGGCATAGGCGATGCAGGGGGCGGTATTGCGG
>R18__coassemble_1517_pt1 | contig 26452 bp, 17 predicted proteins | sample R18__metabat2_high_PE_009 | metagenome-assembled genome bin R18
GCGAGATTCGCCGTAAGTGATTGAGTGGCAGGCGGATAAATTTTCGGGAAGGCCCGTGTATCGGTAGTGAAATACCCGGATTCGCTGCGTTTCCGTAACTGGCGGACATGACGCAAGGAGACTTCGTTGGATGGCTGGCATCATCATAGCGTCTTTGTCGCGACCTTGTGCAAAACCTGCCTCTGAGACGGGGTTAGTGCACAAGGTCGGCCGAAATTGATGGGACCTTGTGCAGTGACCCTACCTGAAACGCCGATTTTGCACAAGGTTGGTTGTCAGGCCTTCGACATACAGACGTAAGTAATCATGGAAAATTTCAGATACCATCGGAAAAGAGTATGATTCCGCCCCTTTACTCCCCGAAAATCCCGAGCCTAGGTATAAACGGCTCGGGATTTTCGGTTTCTATCTGATATTCGATAAATGAAAAATGGACCGGAATAAGAAAAAATGACTACCTTCGCAGATGAATGATATGAACAGCAACAGATTCGCCCTTCTGGCCATCGTATTCTGCGTGTGCCTGATAGCCTCGAACATTTTCGAGAACATCATATTCACGGCCGGTCCGGTCCATCTGACCGGCGGTTTCCTGATATTCCCCATATCGTATATAATCAACGACTGCATATCTGAAGTGTACGGCTTCAGGCACGCCAGGTTCGTCATAATCACGGCCTTCGGTGTGAACCTGGCTTTCGTGCTTCTTGCCTGGCTTGTCAGCCGTCTGCCGGCCGCCGGATATTGCGAGGCCGCGCCACATTTCGCCTATATATTCAACGCCGACCTTCGCATAACCTCAGGTTCGATGCTGGCATTCGTGGCCGGCTCGCTCCTGAATGCGCACGTGATGGTGAGAATGAAGGCTCGCTCGACGGACGGCCGGGGCTTCGGCTGGCGCGCCGTTGCCTCGTCACTTGTCGGAGAAACGGCCGATTCTCTGATCTTTTTCCCCATAGCCTTCTGGGGCGTCGGAGGCTCCAATATCCTGCGTCTTATGCTTACGCAGATAATCCTCAAGACTCTGTACGAAGTCGTCGTTCTCCCTCTGACCACGGTCTTCGTGAGGTATCTCAAGAAAAAAGAGGGCGAAACTCCCCGCGAAATATGAGAATCCCAGGACGATTTGCAATCCCCGCCCTTTTGGCGGTGGCCTGCACCGGGGCGGCCCCCGAAATGACATTGAACATAGACCTTTCCTCGCACGGAGCCGATGTCCCGGCCTCGTTGTACGGCGTGTTCTTCGAGGAGATAAATCACGCCGGCGAGGGCGGGCTGTACGGCGAGCTGCTTAGGAACAGAAGCTTCGAAGACGCGAGAGTGCCTGTGGGATATACCGTGGAGGACGGGCGCCTGTGGTCTCCGGAGGCGGTCAATTACGGGACCGGGCGCCTGACCCGGAAGGCTTATCCCTGGAACGTGTCTCCATATCCCGGATGGAGCCTCGAGGGCGAAGACTTCACGGCTGAAGTGACGACGGAGGACCCCAAGTTCGCCGATGCGCCTTCGTCGCTGAGAATCAGTGCCCGGAGCCCGCTGACGCTCTCTAACGAAGGCTTCTGGGGCATACGATACGACAAGGGCGGCGTATATCGGCTTCGTATGTATCTGAAGTCGGACGCTCCCGTGATGACCGTAAATCTTCAAGGCGACAGCGGAGAAGAGTGCGGCTCCTGCCGGCTCGACCTGATTCCGGATGGCGAATGGCACGAATACAAGGTTACGGTGAAGGCGTTTGCGGGCGCGGCGAAAGGCAGTTTCCGCATGGACCTGCAGGAAGGCTCGTATTGTTTCGATTACGTGTCGCTTTTTCCCGAAGACACGTTCCGTGGCAGGGAGAACGGACTCAGAAAGGACGTCGCCCAGATGGTGGAGGGGCTTCGCCCGTCTTTTGTCCGCTGGCCCGGCGGCTGTGTCGTAGAGGGCATAACCCTCAGCAACCGGTTTGATTGGAAAAAGACTCTCGGCGACCCTGCGTCGCGCCCCGGAGAATATGACACCTGGGGTTACCGCAATTCATACGGGTTCGGATACAAGGAATTCCTCGATTTCTGCGAGGACCTCGGCGCTGATGCGATGTTTGTGTGCAACGTCGGGCTGGCCTGCACCGGCAGGACGGGGGAGTTCTGCGCCGATGAAGACATTCATTTCTATGTGGAAGACGCGCTGGACGCAATCGAATATGCTCTTGGCGACACCCTGAGCCGCTGGGGTGCGCTGCGCGCCGCGCAGGGCCATCCTGAGCCATACCCTCTGAGATATGTGGAAATCGGTAACGAGAACTTCGGCCCGATGTACGACGCGAGATACAACATGTTCTATGATGCCATAAAATCGCGCTGGCCCGGTCTCACGCTCATCTCGAATTACGGGCTGGAACCAAGTGCTGACGCTCGCAAAGTGGATATGGTGGACCCGCACTGGTACGTGAAGCCCGAGGATTTTTTCGGCCGCCCCGACAGATTCGACGATTATGACCGCAATGCCCCTGAAATATATGTCGGGGAATATTCCTGCAATGACGGAGTCGGCAGCGGGAATATGTTCGCCGCGCTCAGCGAGGCGGCATTCCTCACGGCGGTCGAGCGCAATGCGGACGTTGTGCGTATGGCCTCATACGCCCCGCTTTTCGAGCACGAGAACGACCGGTCCTGGCCGGTGAATCTGATCAGGATATCGTCGGACAAAGTGGTTGGCAGGTCGTCCTACTATGTTCAGAGCATGTTCGCACAGAACAAGCCTTCGTACAATCTGCAGACTGATGCCTGCATCACGGAAGAGACGGAACGCGAGGCATTCCTGCTCGAGCCCGGATTCTTCGGGCTCGGCACCTGCGACTCCCGCGCCGAATTCCGTGACGTTATTTTGAACGGGCGTCCGCTTGCCGAAGAAGATTGGACCGAAGTCTCTGATTCTCACCGCAAGGCGGTCCTGACCTCCGGCACCCGGATTTTCAACTCAGATGTGCTCGAGTTCCGGGTCAACGCTTCCGGCGACGAGCTTTTCAGAGTGTTTTTCGACCTGAAGTCTCCCACTCTTGAGGAAGGCGGCAGATACCTCTCGTTCAATTGCGGCTCAGTTTCGTTGAACGGGTTCTACGGCGAGAATTCTCAGTGGAATGTAGTTCCCGAGCAGTCTTGCGCTCCGGCAACTCCGGGAGAATGGCATTTTGTCCGCGTGGAATTTCTTCAGGACGGTGTAAACTGCTCGGTTGACGGCGTTCCGGCCTTCAGCCACCGCACTGCCATAGTCAACCGCAGGTTCTTCGCCGCCGGATACGATGAGGAAACGTCCGAACTCATTCTCAAGCTTGTGAACGCAAGCCCGCGTCCCTGTCCCGTCAGAATCGGGTTCAGAAACGGAACCGCCGGCCGCCACGGCCGTATCATCACCCTGAGTGCTTCCTCTCCCGAAGATGAGAACACTTTCGAATATCCGGACCTCATTCGTCCGCACGAGCGCCGCTTCCGCTTCAGTCCGGAAACCGGCTGCGTCCTCGAGCCCAATTCCCTGACCGTCATCCGTCTGGCCGCACTGCCTGATGGAGCAAGGCCACCTGTCTTGTAAAATTCGCCAAATGTGGCTATATTTGGCATTGCCAAAATTCAACAGGAAAAGATGACACGTCCATCAGGGCACATTATAATAAAAAACGCCAGGCAGACCGTTCTTCTGTGCGCCGCCGTAGCAGCAGCCGTCGCGGTGCTTGTCGCGCTGATTGCCGGCAGATTCCAGCGCACCACCTACGAGGACCGGCAGCAGACTCTGTCGATGGTCACCGAGTCCGCCGCCTCCAACTTCGCCGGAATGGTCCGGATGGAGTGGGACATCTATAACCTGTCATACAGCATCGCCGCCGAATGTTTCCAGGCCTCGGACGACATCCGGCAGTGCATAACCGCAATCAACACCCAGCACGACTTCGGCTCCGACTTCTATTTTCTGGTCGACGAAGAAGGTGGCTATTATGCTTCGGACGGCGTGTCCGGCAAACTGCCTGACTTCACCAATTACCAGAAGACATCCCCCGACCAGGTGGAATATCTCGCCACCCTGCCCCATCTCAACCCGCACAAGGCATATATGATATACCGCGGCCGGTTCGACAAGGTCAAGCGTATGCATACCGACAGCGGCGACAAGGCAATTGTCTTCTTTGCCTACGCCCAGGACCTGACCGAAATCCGCAATTCCATAGGCGGCCTGTTCGAGGATGCCACCAACGTGTTCATCTTTGATGCCGAAGGCCTGTTGCTGTACGAGGACTTCGGCCTTACGCCGCTGCTGGACGGCTACAACATCTACCGCAAATTCGCCCAGTGCAGGATGCCGTTCGGCGAGACCGCCTCGCAACTTGAACGCAGCTGCAGGCGGGGTGAGGACGTCGTTGCCCAGGTGCGCATCAAAGGCAATGACTACTATTTCTGCTCTTCGCCGATGGGAGTCGCCGACTGGACCCTGGCGCTGCTTGTCCCTCCCGGCAATATGGACAACCACCTGACCCGCGGAGTCTCAGCCCTGATATTGTACAGCCTCGCCATACTTCTGCTCATTGGCTCGTTTCTCGTGTTCATCACCTATTCCTTCCGTGTAAAGGCCCAGGAGGACCGTCTGGAGGAATCACGCAAGCTCGTCAGCGCAATCGAGGAGACCTCCAGGGCCAAGACGGTGTTCCTGTCCAATATGTCCCACGACATCCGCACTCCCATCAATGGCATAATCGGCGTCACGTCAATCGCCAGGAACGCCGTCGGCAACCCCGAGAAGGTCAGCGAATGCCTCGACAAGATCGACACCGCCTCCAGCCATCTGCTCTCGCTCATCAATGACGTGCTGGATATGTCAAGGATCGAAAGCGGCAAGACCACCATTTCCGAAGAGGCCGCCGACATCGTCGCCATCTGCGAAAACTGCGGCGGAATCATACTCGGCCAGATTGCCGACAGGGACCTTCGTCTCACCACCGAATTCGACGTTCCGCACCCCCAGGTTTTCGCCGACCAGGTGCACCTGCGCCGTATATTCATCAACATTCTGGGCAATGCCGTCAAGTTCACCCGCGACGGCGGCCGCATCCTGTTCCGTTGCCGCGAGACCGGGTGCGAGGCCGACACCGTGACCATCCGCTTTGAGATCAAGGACACAGGCATCGGAATGAGCAGGCAGTTCATCGGCCAGATTTTCGAAGCCTTCTCGCAAGAGCAGAACCGCGAACGGACCAATTATTCCGGCACCGGCCTGGGAATGGCCATCACAAAACAGCTCGTCGACCTGATGGGCGGCACCATCGAAGTCGAAAGCGAGATAGGGAAAGGCAGCTCGTTCTATGTCACCATTCCGTTCAGGCGCAATCTCGAAGAGAGGGCGGCAGAGCTGGCTGTCGAGGAAGAGAATGCCGACATTGAAGGCGTGAGAATCCTGCTCGTCGAAGACAATGAACTCAATATGGAGATAGCGGAGAGCCTTCTGTCGATGTGCGGCGCCGTCGTCGACAAGGCCTGGGACGGACTCGAGGCCCTGGACCGCTTCACGTCCCGCGACATAGGTACCTACGATATCATCCTTATGGACATAATGATGCCGAGGATGAACGGTTACGAGGCCACCAGGGCCATCAGGGCCCTGAACAGGGAAGACGCCGGCACCATCCCGATCGTCGCGATGACGGCCAATGCCTTCGACGAAGACTTCCGCGCCTCGAAGGAGGCCTCGATGAACGCCCATCTGAGCAAGCCCATCGAAATCAAGGCTGTGGTAAGGACCATCCATTCGCTAGTCCACAAATCCTGACGCCGAAATGAAACGCTTCCCCGCCCTGGCCGCGCTGACAGCCGCGCTTGTGCTCTGCTCCTGCAACGGGGGGAGTGAAAACGCTTCCGTGTCGATGCTGATCACCCAGGGCTTCGGCGAAGAGTTTTACAAGACCCTGGCCGAGGACATCGGAAGGGACCTTGGCATCGACATAGAGTTCGTGTACGAAAATTCCTCCAGCCCCTCGACGATGCTTCTGCAGGATTTCATAAACGCTGACCTGCAGGCAGATATCGTCTTCACATACGCCAAGATCCCCGACAAGTACCTGGAGACCTGCTGCCTTGACTTTGTGGCCGAATCCAACCTGCTCTCCCATTACTCCCACAGCAAGGTCGCCCAGTTCATCACCGGGGACGGGTGCGCTTACCAGCTCCCGCTGACCTCCAGGCTCGTCGGCATCACATACAACGCCACGCTGATGGCGGAGAAAGGCTGGGAACTGCCCCGCACATTCGACGATATGGTCGAACTGAAGCGCAAGTGCGACGCCGACGGGACTCTGTTCGCCGTCACGGACATCAAATATACCGGCCATCCGTTCAATTATATGTTCAATATGCTCGGCTCGCAGTGGCTGTCCTCCGTGAGCGGCGAGAAGTGGCTCGAAGGTTTCCTTACAGGCGGCAAGAGCATGCACATATTCAAGGAGAAGGCCGAATATTTCCGCCGGTGGGTGGAGAGCGGGCTTTTCGGTGACCTGGCCGACACCAAAAGCCACGTCAGCAAGCAGTTCGGTCGCGAACGGGCGTTGTTCTGCTTCTCGAACCACAATAATTTCACGGGTTACAAAGGCCCTATGTACGGCCCCGACGGCAAGCCGAACGGGAGGATGCTGGACGATACCTTCAAGTCGATGCCCTGGATAAGCGGGGACGGGAGCAACAACTGCTTCACGGCCTATGACAACAATTGGGTTGCCGTGCGGCGGACTGCCGCAACGGACAATAAGAAGCTTTCAAACATCCTTGCGGTCCTGGATTATATGATGAGCGACAGATATATGAAGATTGCGATGCAGGAGGGCGCCGACCTGTACTGCATCTTGGACGAAGTCGACATCGAGTCCGACCGCCTGTACTACGACTTTGCCGACAGGATCCGCAGAGGGTATCTGCAGCCGTGGTACTACAACCGTTTCGAGGAGGAGACGATAATCGAGACGGGAAGGGAGATCGCTTCCTACATTATCAATTACTATATGGAGCAGGGGTGGCGGACCGAACAGGTGCGGCACTACAACTATTCATTCAACCCGGACGCCACCTTCGACAGCGCCGTCAGTATGCTGCGAAACAGCCTGCACGCACATCAAGAGGACTATCTTGGTTGGGCTGAAGATGATTTGGGACCGTCCGACATCGCGCGGCTGAGCGCCATTTCCGGCGCCCTGGCCCTGCAGGAAGCCGGAGTCACCGCCGATGCCGGGTTGATGCCGTATGCCGGGAGCCTCCGCGACCTGCAGCCCTGGAAAGGGGTCGCCGTCCAGAGCGCCTCCGTGCACGCCGGTCCGCTCAGCAAGTCATACTCCTACATATTTGAACCCGCGGGCTGCTTCGACGTCTATGCGGTAAAGATGACAGGGGCGGAACTGCGCGGGATTGTCGCCGGTGGCTTCAACCCTTCAGACCGTTTCGTGGATCCCGCCACCGGTGAGTCCACCTTCGACAGTTCGCATTACGGTCCTTACCGATATGCACTTGCGCTGCGGGGCGAAAAAGCAGGCAGCGCTCCGGATGCGGACGGCATCGACGACGGCCGGGAGTACCTGGTCGCTTTGTGTCCACCCGTCCTGACGAGTGAAATGTGGGAGAAATTCTCCGCTTCGGGTCGCCTCGTGACCCTCGACGGCGAGCCTGTCAACGCCAATCTGGCCCGCGGTATCCAGCTTTACTTTCAGCGGCACGCCACCATCAGCACCCGGAACATCACCTGGGAGTAAGCCGCCCTGTAGTACAGGCCCAGTAGTCCTTTTTTTATTCGGTTTTCGACTATACACGACGTCGAATGTCCAGCAGTATAGGCCCTGCAGCCCTTTTTATTTGGGTTAATGGGCTGCAGGGCCTATACTGCCAGACATTCCGGTTAAATGGAACGGGCAACTACATCCGACCTTGTGCAAAATCGGCTTCCTAGGTAGGGTTATTGCCCAAGGTCCCCTCAATTTCGGCCGACCTTGTGCAGTTACCCGGGTCAGGAGGCCGTTTTTGCACAAGGTCGCGACAGCCGCCGCCTTCCAGTGTGGCACAAGACAGGCGTATGTCCTGCCTGCACAGGTCAACTGTGAAAAATCAACACGGGCATTTGACGCTGAGCCCAAAAAATCGTTATATTTGTAATCTATAATGCACAAAGCGATATGAAGAAACTGATATCCATCCTCCTGGCAGCCGCAATGGGCGTCACGTCCGCGAGCGCGCAGATCGCCACCAACGCGGGCAAGCAGTACCTTATGAACCAGGCCATCGACCTGAGCGCAGACTTTCAGGACTTCGGCAGCACCTACTTCTTTGCCGACAGCCTCTCGACCTTCGACGCCGCCGTCGGCTCCGGCCTTCTCAAGTGGGACCGCTACAGCCTCGAACCCCGCCAGGCCTTCAACCTCAACACAATAGTGATGGACAAACTGGCGATGAAGGACTTTCCCGCCACCGGCTACTACAACGACCCCGAACTCCCCATAAGGATAGATTTCATCGACGCCCGCACAGTCCGCATCCGCATCCAGACTTCACCCGTGGCCCCCGCACCGGTGGAAGAGCTGATGCTCTGCCCCGACTTCGTACGGAAGTTCGGCGCGGAAGAGGCTGTTTCCGACGGCGCATTGGCCCTTACGAATTGCACCTCGGGAACAGCCTCTTCCGCCGGTTGGACGGTTTCCGAGACCGCCGGTGAGGTGACCTACAGCAGCGCGGAGGCTCAGCTCGTGATACGCAAGCACCCCTGGCAGTTGATTCTCAGGGATGCCGCCGGCAAAGAACTCACCCGCACCCGCATAATGGACGACAACGAAGTGACCCAGGTCAAGCTGATGCCCTTCGGCTTCGTGAAGCGCGGCTCCGACAACTCGCGCTCCGTCAACCCCGTGTTCAGCCTCAAGGCAGGAGAGCGCATCTACGGCTGCGGAGAAAGCCCCACCGGTCTCAACAAGGCCGGGCAGAAGGTCAACATCTTCGTGACCGACCCCCAGGGTCCCGAGACCGACCAGATGTACAAGCCCGTTCCGTTCTGGTTCAGCAACCGCGGCTACGGAATCTTTATGCACACCAGCGCGCCTCTTACCTGCGACTTCGGCGCAAGCTATGTGGGGGCCCAGAAAATCTATATGGCCGACGAGATGCTGGATATGTTCCTTATGGTCGGCAATCCCAAGCAGATTCTTGACGAATACACCTCCCTCGTGGGCAAGACCCCGATGCCTCCCGTATGGAGCTTCGGCACCTGGATGAGCCGCATAACCTACCTGTCCGACACCGACGCCTACGAAGTTGCCCGCCAGCTCCGCAGCAACCGCATCCCCGCCGACGTGATTCATCTCGACACCGGCTGGTTCGGCGTGGACTGGCAGTGCGACTACAAGTTCGCCGCGGACCGCTTCAAGGATCCCGCGAAGATGATTAAGGACCTGCTGGACGACGGCTTCCACATCAGCCTCTGGCAGCTGCCCTACTTCACCCCTCAGAACAAATTCTACGGAGAACTGGTGCAGAAGGGCCTCGTGGTCCGCAACGCCGACGGCTCCCTCCCGTACGAAGACGCCGTCCTCGACTTCACCAACCCGGCCACCGTGGAGTGGTATCAGGGGCACCTTCGCAGCCTGCTCGAGATGGGGGTGGGCGCAATCAAGGTCGACTTCGGCGAGGGCGCGCCCTACCACGGAGTCTATTCCAACGGTCGCACCGGCCTGTACGAGCACAACCTCTACCCCCTGCGTTATAACAAAGCCGTCTGGGACGTCACCCACGCTGTCGCCTCCGGAGAGCCGACTGCCTCCAATACAGAGCAATCTGTCCCCGAGGTGCAGTTCGTAAGGGCCAATGCACCATCGGGGACAGACTGCTCCGCCGATAGTTGCACCTCCGTCTCCGCCGATAGTTGCACCTCCGCCTCCGCCGATAACGCCGAGGGCAATGCAATCATCTGGGCACGGAGCGCGTGGGCGGGGTCGCAGAGATATCCGCTCCATTGGGGCGGAGACGCCGCCAACACCAACGAGGCGATGCTCAGCACGCTGCACGCCGGCCTGAGCCTCGGCCTTAGCGGCTTCCCCTTCTGGAGCCACGATATGGGCGGTTTCGTCCAGAGCACCCCCGAAGACCTCTACCGCCGCTGGCTTCCCTTCGGCTTCCTGACCAGCCACACCCGCAGCCACGGAGCCCCTCCGACTGAACCCTGGTTCTACAACTCCGACTTCGTGGACTACTACCGCTCCTGCGCCGAGATGAAATACCAGCTGATGCCATACATCGTGGAGCAGGCAAGGCAGTGCACTCAGACAGGCCTCCCGATGCTCCGCGCCCTCTTTGTGGAGTATCCCGAGGACGGAGCCGCCTGGCTCGTCGAGGACCAGTACCTCTTCGGCTCCGACATAATGGTGGCCCCCATCTTCGAGGGCGACGACGAATACATCTATCCCACCGACTACAGCAAGGGCGTGACCGAGGCCCAGAGCCGTCCTACCTGCGGCACAACAGTCTATGAGAGAGATGTTTACCTCCCCGGCGGCCAGTGGGTCGACTTCCAGACCGGCAAGACTTACAAGCCCGGCTGGAACCGCATCGCCACCGCCGGAATGGAAGCAGTGATCCTCGTGCGCAAGGGCGCCGTCATCCCTATGGCAAAGGTTGCCCAGAGCACCAAGGACATAGACTGGGACCATATAACGAACAAGAAGTTCTAGCATTCTTATGAATCTCGTAACCGATCTGGCCATCATACTGATAGCCGCCGGAATATTCACAGTCATATCCAAGGCTCTCAAGCAGCCTCTTATTCTCGGATACATAGTCGCCGGATTCCTCGTCGGGCCGCATATGGTCCTCTTTCCCAGCGTCACCAGCACGGAAAGCGTGAGCCAGTGGTCGGAAATCGGCATCATATTCCTTCTCTTCAGCCTCGGCCTGGAGTTCAGCTTCAAGAAGCTCATCAAGGTCGGCGCCTCGGCGCTCATCACGGCCGGGACCAAATGCATCGGAATGATGCTGGTGGGTCTCATAGCGGGAAGCGCGATGGGCTGGACGATGATGGAGTCGATATTCCTCGGCGGCCTCCTCTCGATGAGCTCCACCACGATAATCATCAAGGCCTACGACGATATGGGCCTCAAGGACAAGCCATACTCGACCTTGATATTCGGCTCCCTCGTCTTCGAGGACCTCATTGCGGTGCTGCTGATGGTCCTGCTCTCCACCCTGGCGGTGTCCAACAAATTCGCCGGGGGAGAGATGATCTTCGGCCTTGCAAAGCTGGCCTTCTTCATCATCCTCTGGTTCCTGGTGGGCATCTACCTCATCCCGCTTGTCCTCAAAAAGGCCAAGAACTACCTTACCGACGAAATTCTCCTCATTGTGGGAATCGGCCTCTGCTTCGGTATGGTGACCGTTGCCGAGATGGTCGGCTTCTCCTCGGCCCTCGGCGCGTTCGTGATGGGCTCCATCCTTGCCGAGACCGTGGAAGGGGAGAGGATAGAGCACCTGACCTGCCATATAAAGGACCTTTTCGGCGCCATCTTCTTCGTGTCTGTGGGTATGATGGTGGATCCTGCCGTAATCGGGGAGCACTGGGCCCCCGTCCTGATAATAACCCTTGTGGCGATGTGCGGCATTCTGATTTTCTCCACCGCCGGCGCGCTGCTGTCCGGCCAGGGACTCGACACCGCCGTGCACGCCGGTTTCAGCCTTGCCCAGCTCGGAGAGTTCGCCTTCATCATCGCGGGCCTGGGATGCAGCCTCGGAGTGATGCGAGACTTCATCTACCCTGTCATAATCGCCGTGTCGGTAGTCACCACCTTCACCACTCCGTATATGATAAAGCTGGCCGATCCGGTGTCGGCGTTCCTGCATAGGAAATTGCCGGTTTCCCTGCTTGCCAAGATCGATCCGCCCCAGGAAGAGGCCAGGGCCGGGTCCCGCGCGGCCCAGAACGAGTGGAAGACGCTGCTCAAGAAATACTGCACCAGGGTTCTGCTTTACGGCGTCATCCTTCTGGCGATTCTGCTTGGAGCTGAGTCCTTCCTGGACAGCTTCGTCCAGAAGATATTCCCTTCCTGGCCAGACAAACTGGTGAACGTCGTCAATGCCGTGGTGACCATCGTGGTGATGCTGCCGTTCCTTTACGGAATAGCGGTGAACGGCAACTCCTTGAAGATGTCCGCCAACCGTCTTATGCGCGAGAACAGCCAGAACAAGTGGCCCGTCCTTGCCCTCATACTGCTCAGAATCGCCATCGCCACCGGTTTCGTCGTTGCCGTGATAAGCTCCCGCTTCGACCTCAGCTGGTGGGCTCTCATCGTGATTCTTGCCATCGGCGCCCTCTTCTTCATAGTTGCACGCGGGTCCGTGCACAAATTCACCTATCTGGAAGACCAGTTCATCGCCAATCTCAACGAGAAGGAGGAAATGGAACGCCTCAAGGCCCCCGTCGCCACTTCCGTCAACGACAAGTTGGCGGGGTATGACGTCAAACTCTGCCACGTGTGCGTGTCGCAGGATTTCCAGCACGCGGGCAAAACTTTGAGGGAGATGCCTTTCCGCCATTCGACGGGAGTCAACATCGTTACAATCTGCCGTGGCTCGCGCAACATCTACATCCCCTCCGGCGACGAAAGAATCTTCCCGTCCGACGTCCTGTTGGCCGTGGGCACTGCGGCTCAGCTTGAGGCCTTCCAGAAGTCGATGGACGAAGATACGGTCCCTGCCGCCGAGGAGGCCCTGCAGGAAGAATTCGTCGTCTCGCCCATAGTCCTCGGCAAGGATTCCATTCTTGCGGGCAAGACCCTCCGGTCCGTCGATATGCGTGCCGCCGGATGTATGGTGATCAGCGTCCTCAGGGACGGGAAACTCCACACCAACCCTTCTGCCGATATGGAACTCCTGGAGGGCGACAAAGTGTGGCTCGCCGGCCTCGAGTCGGGAGTCAAATGGTTCAGTTAACAATTCCGCTACAATATGAAACTAGACAATTTTCTGCAGTTGTTCGTGGTGAAGGAAAAACGTTTCTTCCCTCTGTTCATCGAGTCTGCCGAGAACATCAAGAAGGCATCGGACCTTCTTCTGGAGCAGGCAAAGTCCAACGATCCCGACGACAGGCGTATGCTGGCACGCCGCATCAAGGAGTGCGAAACGACGGGAGACCGCATCACCGACCGCATAATCGACGTCCTGATGGACGCATATGTGACTCCCTTCGACCGCGACGACATCCACGAGCTCGCCGAGATTATGGACACCTTCCTCGACACCATCCGCGACTCTTCCAAGAAGATAGCCATCTATCAGCCCAAGGAGCCTTCCAAGAAGCTCGTGGAGATAGCCGAATACATCAAGCGCGACGCCGAAATCCTCGTGCAGATTACCGGCAAGTTCGACTCTATGCGCAAGCAAACCAAGGAGATAGACGTTCTCTGCGACTCCATCAAGGACATCGAGCACACCGTCGACGATATCTACGAGAGCTATATGAGCAACCTGCTCGAGTTCGAGAAGGATGCCATCGAGGTGATCCGCAAGAAGAACATAGCCCAGGCTCTCGAAGACGTCTCCGACGTTGCAAAGACAGTTTCTTCGGTAATCCGCAGCATTGCGGTAAAAATGAGTTAGATGATAGCCGTTGTCCTGATTACCGCGCTCATAGCGCTCATCTTCAGCTTTACCAACGGAATGAACGATGCGGCCAACTGCATCGCCACCGTCATAGCCACAAAGGCCCTCCCGCCCAAGGTGGCCGTCGGCTGGGCCGCTTTCTGGATCTTCGCCGCGCTGTTCATCTTCGACACCACCGTTGCCGCAACTATGGGTGCCGGCATAGTCCAGCAGTCCTGCATCGACGTCCACGTGATCCTGGCCGCCCTTCTCGGCTCGGTCCTGTGGATTTTCATCTGCACGATGATAGGCCTTCCCATTTCCGCCTCCCACGCCCTTGTGGGCGGTCTCATCGGCCCCGTGTGGTTCGTTTACGGCGGGCAGTACCTGATTGCCGGAGGCATAGCCAAGATTGTTGCCTTCATAGTCATTTCGCCCCTTCTGGGCTGCGTGATGGGCTTTGTGCTCAACTGCCTGTTTATGCTGATTTTCAAGAATAAATCGGTGTCCAAGGTCGACAAGGGCTTCCGCCGTATGCAGCTCGTGTCGTCGGCCGCCTTCTCGCTTGGCTTCGGCGGCAATGACGGCCAGAAGACTATGGGTGTCATCGCCATCCTCTTCGCATCGGCCTTCGCCTCGAACCCCGACAACGGTTTTCTCCAGCTCATATTCGGCAACGGAGCGGTTGCCGCGGGCGTTTACAATGCCGCGGGCGAACTCATCCAGCCGGGCGGCTTCTTCGTCCCGATGTGGCTGAAATACACCTGCTACGGCCTCATTGCCCTGGGCACCGTCACGGGCGGATGGAAGGTCATACGCACGCTTGGCGACGGTCTGAGCAAGATTTACCCCACGCAGGGCTTCTGCGCCGAGGCTTCCGGAGCCGTCACCCTTATTCTCACGGCCGTCCTCGGCATACCCGTGAGCACCACGCACACCATTACCGGCTCCATCATCGGAACCGGTCTCATCAGAGGCGCGAAGCGTGTCAAGTGGGTGACTGCCAAGAGCATAGTCTGGGCCTGGGTCCTGACGATACCCGCCGTGATTGTGGTCAGCGGCCTGATTTATCTTGCTATGATAAACTGGTTCGGCTGCCCGACGATTTTCTGAGCCTATTTCTTCAGAATGAATTCTAGGGACCGCCGGAGCACTTCCGTGCGGTCTTCTTCTTCCTTGAGGCATTCGATGGGAACGCCGATTGCTGCAACTTTGTAGTCTCCCGCCTTGTAGAGGACTCCCGCGGTGTTCCCCGTGCCCGTGTAGCGCAGGAAGGCCTTTGCGCCGAGCCCGGCCGGGGCTATGCTGCCCGGGCATTCCACGCAGTAGCATTCCGTGTTCACTTCGTTCCAGAAGGGCATTTCCGGGGCTTCGGTCTTTCTGCTGAAGGGTCCGTTGGCGACCTTCCCGGTGGTGATTGCTCCGGTCGGGCTGCCGAAGCTCGAGACGTATTTGTAGCCCAGGACGCTCCTGATGAATTCCTGGGTCGATGCCGGCAGCGGTTCGTCGATGGGGTAGATTCTGTCCCAGGCGTCGGTGGCGATGTTCGCGCCGCTTATCAGCACGCTCCCGCCTCCGGCCGTCCATTCCCGAAGCGCCGTCTGCATCCGCTCCGGAAACACTTCGTATCTGTTCTCCACGTTCCCCGCTCCAATCTTAGTCGTCACCTGCTTCCCGCATATCAGATCCAGAATCACCGTTTTGCAGCCGTCACCAGCCCCGCAGATGCAGTTCGTAAGGGCCTCATTTTGGATTGCTGTACTGCTACTACCCTCGGAGATGCAATTCGTAAGGGCCAATGCATCTCCGGGGGTAGTAGCAGTCCTGTACTTAATGTCGTCTGAAATTTTTTGGCCTGTGCTGCTGTCTTCTGTGTTCTGGCCGGTACTGCTGTCCGAAGTGCATTGGCCCTTACGAACTGCACTTCGGGCAGCAGTACCGGCAGACTCTGCAGTATCAGTCAATGAACCAAGACCACAGAATGCGGCGGAGCTGCAGGAACAGAAGTCGAAGCCGAGTTGCAGCAGGGAGCGGCCGTGGACGGAGGGGTAGTCGAAGCTGTTGCCGGCAACGGGGATACCGGCGTGATCGTCGAGGCTGGCGCCGTGCCCGGGGTTGTCGTCACTCTCCCAGAGGCGGGAGCGTCGGAACTCGTAGATTTCTCCGATGTAGCTGATGTCGCGGCCCCAGGGTACGCCTCCGTCGATGCGGCCCTGGAAACCGGCGTAGCCGGGGCTTTCGGCCCAGGTGGGAGCGCTGACGCGGGTGAAGTTGTTCACTATCAGCACGGTACCGCGGCTTTGGCCGTCGGCGGCAAGACCTGCCGACAGGATTTCGGAGGGGAAACTCTCGCCTCCGCCGTTGAATGCCGTTACCTTGAAGGAATACACGTGGCCGTCTTCGATGCCGACTTTCAGGGTGGTCCCTTCGATTTCCGTGGGGATGCAGTTCCACGCGCCGTCGTCGATTCTGGAGTAAACGAGATAGCCTTCGGGTATTGCGGTGGGCTCGGCCGGGTCGGGGGTCGGGGTCCAGTTCAGAACCGCGCTGCCGCCCTCGAGCACGCAGGAGAAATTGCTCACCGGCAGGGGCTGGACGGCATAGGGGCAGCCGTACAGCTCGCCAAGGAACTTGAGTATTCCCTTATAGACGGCTCTGCTTACGGTGAAGCGGAACGCCGGGTCCAGGCCATATTTCATATCGGCGAAGTTCTGGTGGCTGAGGAGTTCCAGAATCATCCCGGGGACTTCCGTGGTCCTTGACTCGCTGTAGGAACGGTCCCAGATTTCCCGTCGGCTCCACTTAGGGTCCCAGCCGGAGCGGATGTCGCCGACGACCTGGCTTTGCACGAAGTCGCAGAGGGTGCGCGAGGCCATCCTGTCGGTGCCGCCGGGGTTGGTGCGCTTGCCGTCGGCCTTGAGGGTGTAGATGGAAAGGGTTCCGACGGTGCTGTCGGAGGGAGTGGTGCCGGCGTCGGAATGGAAGGCCAGCGACAGGTCGAAGGGGATTCCCCGATCTTTGACCATCGACGCGGTCCAGGCTCCGCGGGCTGCGTAGTCGCGGGTGTAGTCTCCTTCCCAGTTTGGAGCCCACAGAGTGCTGTCTATGCCGCTCCAGACCATATTGTAAAGGGCTCCCTCGGCGCTGCAGGGGTAGCCTGAAGTCTCTCCGCCTCGCTCGACCTTGCCTATGCCTCCTCCGAAGCGAACGGCGTCGGCCGTAACTGCCGTGCCGGCTGCGCCGCGGTTGTCGAGTTCGACGTATCCGTCGCTGCCTTCGGCGAATTCGAAGGTGCCGAGGCAGATCCAGGTGCCTCCTCCGATTTTCTGGTTGACGGAGAATTCGCTCCTTCCGCCCATATGCATCACCGTGTAGTGGGCCGCGGTGCTGCTGTTGTCGAGCGAAGTGTAGCTTATGTACACGGCGTAGTTGCCGCGCTCGGGGATGTCGGGGGTCCAGCGAGTGGTGGAATTGCCGTGCGTGCTGCAGCCGGCCTTTCGTGAAGTTCCCATCGTGAAGGGATTCTCGTCAATGCGGTAGGTCCTTTTTGCATCGGCGAATCCCGGCCCGGCGCCGCTCCAGGAGCCGGTTTCTTTCCAGCAGCCGCTACGCCTCTCGTATTCTTCCCTTTCCCCGGGGAACTGCGGGTCGTTGTCGCAGATTACCTCCAGGGGCTGGGTGTCGCGCTCCCTTGGCGTCATAACGTAGGCTCCGGCATTCTCAAGCATAGGAATCAGGAAGGGGAGAACGTAACTTTGGGTGTACATATCCTCCACCGTGCGGTGCAGCTGAGCGCGCTGCCAGTGCCACCTTCCGGAGGCTGGGTTGTAGTAGCGCCCGTGGCTTTGCCACAGGGCTATGTATCTGTCGCCAAGCCCTTTGCTGTATTTTTTCGCTCCCGTTTTGTTGATGAAACGATTTGCCCCTGTGCTCCGTGGGTCCTCCGTCTTCCAGACAAAATTGCCGGGCTTTCCGCCTGCGGTGAGCTCCGGGGTGGCGAATTCCTCGAAGGAGACCGAGTTACCGTAAATGGCGCCCACGGTCCTGCCTGTAAACACGCGTTCAAGTTCGTATTGCAGCTGAGAGCGGAACCACTCGCAGTCTTCATTGTGCCAGGGAAAGTCGGAAAGGGTCTTGCTGAAGTAGAAGTTCACTCCGGAATCCTTCCTTGCAACGGTTTTTTTGAGGGATAGCTCCGCCTTCACGCCGAAGCGCCTGAAGCAGCGCGCGGAAAGGGAGTCGCAGGCTTCCCTGAAGTCCCTCGCATTCTGTGCGGCCGCGCTCAGGGCTGAGAGCAGAAGCAGCGCGGAAAGGGTAAGGCGCAATCCTTTTCTCACTTCTCTTTTATAAGGCAGTTCACTATCAGTATCAGAAGGCTTCCCGTGGCAAGGGCCAGGGCGTCGGCCTTGAAGTCTAGAACGTCGGCCGTGCGGTACACGAGCCCGCTCTGCACGAATTCCGTCCCCGCCGCCAGAATGGCTCCGCTGAGGAAACTTCCCAGCGCAAAGAGTATGGCTCCCAGAGGCTTCCTTTTCAGTTTGTCGAAGCTGAAGTAGAGAAGGACGGCATAAGGCAGGAACATACAGAAGTGTATGACTTTGTCGGTCTCGAAGCCGAGAAATGTCTTGCTCATCTTGGGCATGGACTCAAATTTCCCGAAGCACAGGAACGCCACCGCACCGAGGTACAGGAGCATCAGAATCCAGAATATCCAGGTCCGTTTCATATCCTAAAGTGCCTGCATGTCGTGCAGTTTGCGATAATATCCGTTCTTTTCCAGAAGGTCCTCGTGCCGGCCGCGCTCCACGATGCGGCCTTCGTCCATCACTATTATCTCGTCGGCATTCCTTACGGTGGAGAGCCTGTGGGCGATGGCGATGGTGGTGCGGCTGCTCATAAGCCTGTCAAGGGCGTCCTGCACTATGCGCTCGGATTCGGTGTCGAGACTTGCGGTGGCTTCGTCGAGAATCAGGATCGGAGGGTTCTTGAGGATTGCGCGCGCAATGCTGATTCTCTGCCTCTGACCTCCGGAAAGTTTCACTCCGCGGTCGCCGATGTTGGTGTCGTAGCCCTCCTCCTTCTCCATTATGAAGTCGTGGGCGTTGGCTATCCTGGCGGCGGCCTCGACCTGCTCGCGGGTGGCTCCTTCCACGCCGAAGGCTATGTTGCCAAATATCGTGTCGTTGAAGAGGATAGGGTCCTGGTTCACGTTCCCCATAAGGGAGCGCAGGTCGCTCAGGGCCACGTCCCGGATGTCGGTGCCGTCTATGCGCACGCTGCCTCCCGAGGGGTCGTAGAATCTGGGAATCAGGTCCACCAGAGTGGATTTTCCGGCTCCTGACGCGCCCACGATGGCAACGGTCTTGCCCTTTGGAATCTCAAGGCTGACTTCGTGAAGCACCTCGCGCCCGTTCTCATAGGAGAAACTGACCTTGTCGAAGACGATGGACCCGTCGAAGCCCTTCAGCGGCTTCGGGGCTTCGGCCTCGCGGATGGTGTTCTCGGCATCGAGAATCACGTCGATGCGCTCCATCGAGGCAAGGCCCTTAGGGATGCCGTAAGCGGCTTTGGAGAGGTCCTTGATGGGCTGAATCACGCTGTAAAGTATGGCCATATAGGTCATGAATGCCGGGGCGTCGATCACGGCGTGGTCGCCGAGAATCAGGGTGCCGCCGAACCACAGCACGATGGCTATCATCACGGTGCCGAGCAGTTCGCTCACCGGGTGGGCGCTGGCCTGCCGCACGCTGACCTGGGTGTCCTTGCGCTTCATATTGCCGGTGACGGAGCCGAACCTTGCCGACATCTTCCCTTCGGCGAGGAAGGCCTTGATTATCCTGAGCCCGCCGAGGGTCTCCTCGACCTGGCTCATTGTGTCGGACCAGTACTGTTTTGCCTCGGCTGAATCGGCCTTGAGCCGCCTCCCTATCGCGCTCATTATCAGCAGGACAATGGGGGCGAAGATGATGGTGAACAGGGTGAGCTGCCAACTCTGGAAGAACAGCCATCCCATATAGAAGATTATCAGGATGGGGTTCTTTATGAGCATGTCCAGAGTGCTGGTGATGGAGTTCTCCACCTCCTGCACGTCGCCGCTCATCCTTGCTATTATGTCGCCCTTGCGCTCCTGGCTGAAGAAGCCTATGGGCAGGGAGAGTATCTTGTCGTAGATCTGCATCCTCATATCCTTGACTATGCCGGTGCGTATGGGCACCATCACGGCCGAGGCGGCGAAGTAGCAGGCCGTCTTCACGACGGTGATTGCGCAGAACACGAGGCACAGCATCAGCAGCACGCGGCTTGCGCCGGATTGTGCAATCCACTGTGTCATAAAGAAATACAGATTGTTCAGCAGGTCACTGAACCCTGCGGTCTCGTTCCAGGGGATGAAAGTGTATTCGTTTGCGCCCGACTCGAAGAGTATCTTCAGGATCGGCGCCAGCAGGGAGAACGAAAATATGTTGAACACCGCTGAAAGGATGTTGAAGAGCACTGACCCTCCCAGATATCCCTTGTACGGTGCAACGTATCTTTTGATTACTTTCCAGAATTCCTTCATCGGGCCGCCACTTTATTTTTCGTGGCAGCAGCCGCCCTCGCCGTGGTGGCAGCCTCCTTCTCCGTGGCATCCGCCCTCGCCGTGATGGCACTCCTCACCGTCTCCGTGGCAGCATCCGCCGTCTTCGTGGTGTCCGTGGCAATGCCCGCAGCCGCAGTCGTCCTGCGGGGGGAGGAATTCTCCGTGCAGGCCTTCCAGAAGTTCCTTCTCGGTTGCGCTGCGCACGGCTTCTACCTTGCCGGTGAAGTGGAGGGTCTTGCCCGCCATAGGGTGGTTGAAGTCCATTACAACGGACTCTTCTGCCACCTCGGCCACGGTTCCCTGCACGACCTGCCCTTCCTGATTGAGCATTGGAATGGTTCTGCCAACTACCAGGAATTCTTCCATTATCCGGCCGTCGGGGCCGCAGAAGGCCGTCTTGGGCAGTTCCAGTTTGTATTCGGGATGGTATTCACCGTATCCCTTCTCGGGGGAGAGGATGAAGTCGAAGCCCTCGCCGGGCTCCTTTCCTTCCACCGCCGCCTCGAAGTCGGGAAGCAGCATACCTGTTCCGTGAATGTATTCCAGGGGGGCCTCGGAGCCCGCTTTGTCGGCAATATGGCCTTCAACTTCCAACTCGTAGCTCACTGCCACGACCTTGTTCTTTTCTGCTTTCATAATATCTATCCGTTAAAATCCACGTTTGAGAACGCTAAGGTAGGAATAAGTTTCGACATACAGGGCCTTGCGTCGCTTCCGGCTGCAATAAGATTGTTCCAGAGGGTGAGGAAATTGCCGGTCACGAGCATCTCGCTCACGGGCCTGACTATCTCTCCGTTCTCGAAGAGGAACCCTTCTATGCCGTAGGAGAAGTCTCCGGTTGCCGGGTTGGAATTGCCTCCGTTGAAGTCGGTCACGAGGATTCCGCTGCCGCACATCCCGAGGATGTCTTTCTGCTTGAGGCCTCTTTTGGGCCAACCCTCCACCTTCGGACGGGTCGCCTCTTCGATGGTGGGGGCCATTCCGAGTTTGCCGGCCATATAGGTATTGAGGAAATATTTCTTCACGACGCCGTTCTCCACGATGGGGCCGGGAACGGTTGCAACACCTTCGGAATCAAAGAGTTTGGATCCTGTCTGACCCGGGATGTGGGGGCAGTCGTTCATTGTGAACCCCTCCGGGAAGACCTGCTTCCCGAGGCTGCCGTCCAGGAAGGAGTTCTTCTGCTGGATGGCATAGCCGCTGAGGGCCGAGAGCAGGGGAGAGACCATCTTTCCCGCCACCTCGGTATCGACCACCATATTGTACTTGCCGCCGGCCTCGGGCGCGCTGCCTATATGGCTCTTTGCCCTCTGGAGGGCCTTCAGGCCGCAGTCCTTGCAGTTCAGCTCGAAGAAATAGGGCGACGAATTCCACCAGTATCCGCTGTAGCGGTCCCCCTCTTGGGTCTGGACCGTGATTTCCACCCCGTAGTCGAAGCAGGTCTCGCTGTGATGGCATTCCAGGCCGTGGGAGTCTATCACGAGGCAGTCATACTCCGAGTCGGACCATTCCCCCTCTTCGGAGATTATGTAGGGGTCGGAGCCGAATGCCGTGGCGTCCAGGGCGATGGCTGTCCTCTTCTCCGGGGTGAGGTCCATATAGGTGGGGTCGTAGAGGTCGTTCTCCAGGCCGGTCGTGGCGTCGCGGCAGTACCTTTCCTCGTCGGGCAGACGGCGGTACGGGTCGGGGGCCAGCATCTCCAGTATGCCCAACGACTTTACGATGAAGTCCTTCAAGGCGCTTTCGGAGAGCCTGTTGGTGGAGAATGCCCCGAATTTGCCTCCGGCAAAGAGGGCTATGCTCAGCGAGCGGTCCTCGCAGTGAGTCACGCGGTCTATCTTGCCGTCGAGTGTCGCGACGAGGTTCTCCGTGCTTTTGGTGAGTGTCAGGCGCGCGGCGCGCGCTCCCTTTTCAAGCGCCCACTGCATTGCGCGGCGCGTGAGTTCTGTTTCTTCTCTTGTAATCATTCTCCGCCTACTGTTAAATCGTCAATGAGCACCGAAGGTATTCCGCAGCCCACGGCCACGCTCTGCTCCTTTCCGCAGGTCCAGGTGCTCTCGTCTATCCTGAGGTCCGAGGCCACCGCCCTGATGCTAGAGAGCGCCGAAGGGCCGTTGCCTATTATGTTCAAATCCTTTACCGGCTGCACCAGGCGGCCGTTTTCTATGGTCCAGCCGCTCTTCACGTAGAAGGTGAAGTCGCCTTCGCCGATCTTTACCTGGCCGTTCGCGAACTGGTCCACGAAAATGCCTTTCCTGACCTCGGCCACGAGATCCTGCACGTTGGCCCCTGAACTGCCGTTCTCCATATAGGTGGTCCTCATCCTGGGGATGGGGTTGTAGCGGAACGATTCCCTCCTTCCGTTGCCGGTGGGCTCCACTCCGTAGTATGCGGCGCTGATGCGGTCGTGCAGATACGAGGTCAGCACTCCATCGGTCACCATATAAGTCTTCTGGCTGCGTATCCCTTCGTCGTCATAGTTGATGGCTCCCCGGCTGCCCGCCAGGGTGCCGTCGTCCACTATGTTTATGCCGGCGGGACATATCTTCTGCCCCATCTTGTCGGAGAAGATGGACTGCCCCTTGCGGTTGAAGTCGGCCTCGAATGCGTGGCCCATTGCCTCGTGAAGCAGGATTCCGGATGCGCCGGCCCCCATCACGACGGGCATTTTGCCGCCCTTGGGCCTGGTTGCCTCGAAACTCTCGTCAAGCCCGGCGACGGCCCTTCTTGCCAGATCGTCCAGGACGCCCGGGTCAAGGAATTCCACGCCTTTCCTGAGGCTGCGGCTCACGCTGCGGCTTTCCGTCTTTCCGCCCTGCTGCGCCACGACCTCCACGTTCAGGCTTGCAAGCGGCCTGCAGTCGCAGATGAGTTCACGCTGCGAGTTGTACATCATTATCTCGCTCACGCTGTAGCTGAGCATCGCCACGACCTTGCTGACCCTGCCGTCCCTGCGCCGGATTTCGGCGTCGAGTTTCTCGAGGAAAGGGACCAGGCCGCCCACGTCGGCCGTTCTCCAGTCCTTTGCCATAGGGTAGAGGTTCGTTGTGTTGTGCCAGTTCTGGGTGAGCCTGCGGCTGCTGTCGGCAAAGCCACCGCCGCCGTTTGCGGCAATCGAGGAAGCGGCGCGCGCCGCCCTCAGAAGAGACTGTATGTCGGTGGTCTCGGAATATGCATAGCCCGTCTTCTCGCCGTTCAGGACGCGGATTCCGCATCCGTAGTCCACGTGGCTCCCGCCCGAGCCCACTACGGAGTCGCGCAGCAGAAGGTCGGTGAAAATGGTGTTCTCGAAGTATAGGTCGCACCAGGATCCGCCGCTCTGCAGGCCTTCTGCGATGAGGCGGTCCAGGTCGGTCGTAGTCGTTCCGAACAGTTCTCTGTAATCAGTCATCTGGATGAGCTATTTTTTTGATTAGATTGTATTTTTCGTTGTCTTTTATGCTTACTATGTCGTAGTTCCCTTCCGCCACCATCGTGAACGGGTACTGCGAGTTGTCGGCCAGCATCCATCTGTCGCACACCGGGGTGTAGGTGTCGAAGAAGTAAACCAACCCCATCGTGTATCGGCGCCGGACCACGTCGTCGGGTATGTTGTGGCCTCCCGAGGCCACCCTGTCCCTTATCCGTTGTATGGCCAGCTCCGGGGAGTTGAGCCAGAAGTATATCAGCGTCACTCTGTATCCTTTTATCTTTGCCTGCCGGATTATGCCCAGCAGGGTTCTTGTGGCCAGCGTCGTTTCCACGCAGAAATCCATATTCCTTTCAAGCAGGTAATGGATTTTCTGAAGCATATACCGGCTTGCGCTCACCGAGGCCGCGGAGGGGTTGAACGGAGAGAGTGCCTTCGCAAACTCGTCGGAGTTGACGAACTCCCTGCATTCCAGCAGTTCCGGCAGGACGGTGTACGAGGCCGTCGTCTTCCCTGCGCCGTTGCAACCTGAAATTATATACAGCTTCGGCATCGGCTTCTATTCGGCCTTCCCACCCGAAGTCACTCCGTACCCGAACAGCGCGAAATCTCCTTTCACCGGGTCGTCGGGCCATATTTCGCGGAAGGCGTCGGTTATCTCCACGGCCGTGCGGAGGTCTTTCTGCCTGCGCCTTGTTATCCCGAGGGCCGCGGCCTGCGAGTACACGTGCACGTCGAGCGGAACAAGGAGGCTTGCAGGGTCGGTTCCGGTCCAGAGGCCGAGGTCCACGGGACTGCCGCGCCTGACCATCCAGCGGCGCATCAGGTTTATCTTCTTGTTCGGGGCCTTGGCGTCGGGGTGGCGATTGAAGATCACGGTCCTGAGTTCTTCGGCGTTCATGCTCTCCAGGGAGTCGTGCCAGCTGTACCATTCGTACAGCCTGCGACAGATTCCGGCCACCTCGCTCCATTTTATGGTGCGGTGTATGCTTTCCTCGCCGCTGCGCCAGTCTCCCGCCATCACGTAGTCGTAGGGGCGCCACTGCATTTCGTCCATCAGGCGGCCGCAGTCGCGCACTATCATCTCCCTGCGGCCCCAGGCGAAGTGCGCACAGAGCAGCGCTGCAATCTCAATGTCCTGCAACGCCGCTCCGCGGTCCTTCAGTTCGCGGGGGAAGGATATCGGGTCGGTCACGAAGTATTCGGCCTTCTCGTACTCTTCCGCCCAGCGGACAAGCTGTTCTCTGACGCTCTCTTTCATTTATTTCTCGGGGATGGCCTCAAGGACGGCCTTGAGGAACTCCCAGGTTTTCTGGACGGAGGAAATGCAGCATTTCTCGTCGGGGGAGTGGGGGTACATCACGGTGGGCCCTATCGACACCATCTCCCAATTGGGATATTTGTCTCCCAGGATGGCGCACTCGAGGCCTCCGTGGGTGGCGGCGACGTTCATCGGCTTTCCGAACATCTTCTTGTGGGTGTCGTTCAGCAGGCTGTTTATCGGGGTGCCGGGCTTGGGAACCCAGCCGGGATAGCCGCCAAAGAACTTCACCTTCGCGCCCGCCATCTCGAATATGAACTTCACGCGCAGGGCAAGGTCGTTCTTGGAGTCGTTGATTGCGCTCCTGAGCAGCGAGGCCACGGTGATGTGGTTCCTTGTGCAGCGCACCACGGCGAGGTTGATCGAGGTCTCGGTGAGCCCGGGCATGCTCTGGCTCATCCTGATTACGTTGGAAGGGCAGGCAGCTATGGCCTTGACCACGTTCAGCGCCACTTTTTCGTCGATGTACCTTGCGGCGGGCTTTCCGGCCTTGGAGACGGTGCAGACCATTCCCGGGTCGCTCTCGGCGTATTTCGCCTTGAGGGAGGCGAAGATCTTGCGGGCGGCCCTTGCGGCTGCCGCGGCCCTCGCTTCGGGCACGGCCACCGTGGCTTCAGCCTCGAAGGGTATCGCGTTGCGCAGGCTTCCGCCCCTTATGTCGGTGAGCTTGCCCTCGTATCTTTCGAGGATGGGCAGCAGGACCCTCACGATGACCTTGTTGGCGTTGGCCCTGTAGAGGGATATGTCCATTCCGGAGTGGCCGCCGGAGAGGCCCTTCGTTTCCAGGCGGAGCGCCGTGTATCCTGCGGGAACGGGTTTGCGGTCGAACCTGAAGTCGGCCTGCGCGTCAAGGCCGCCTGCGCAGCCGATGCAGAGTTCCAGGTCGTCTTCGGAGTCGATGTTGAGGAGGATGTCGCCCTTGAGGAGGCCCGGCTTGAGGGCTTCGGCGCCGCTCATTCCCGTTTCCTCGTCGTAGGTCACGAGGACCTCGACGGGACCGTGCTTGAGGCTCTTGTCCTCGGCCACCGACATCGCCAGTGCCACGCCGAGTCCGTTGTCGGCTCCCAGGGTCGTGCCGTTGGCCCTGACCCAGTCTCCGTCGATTATGGTCTCGATGGGGTCTTTGAGGAAGTCGTGGGGCGACGAAGCTATCTTCTGGGGCACCATATCCATATGGCCCTGGAGGATCACGCCCTTGCGGTTCTCGTATCCCGGAGTGGCGGGCACGCGCATTATCACGTTGCCGGTTTCATCGGCAAACGCATCCACGTCGTGCTCCTTTGCCCATTTGAGAAGGTATGCCCTGACCACCTCCTCGTGCTTCGAGGGGCGCGGACATTGTGTGAGCCCGTAAAAGTTGTTCCATACAACAGAGGGCTGAAGGTCTTTGATTGTCATAATTATGTCGATTTTCGAGTTTCGTCCAACAAACACACAAATATAATAAATTATCGGGACACTTCAGCAATTCTGGAGTGCCCCGACGTACTAAAAACAAAAACTCAACTTGTGAAACTTATTATCTCTGATTG
>R18__coassemble_1557_pt1 | contig 24894 bp, 13 predicted proteins | sample R18__metabat2_high_PE_009 | metagenome-assembled genome bin R18
AGGAACTCGCAAAGGTTCTCAAGGAAGAGTATGGTATCGAGCCCGCAGCCGCAGCTGTAGTAGTTGCTGCCGACGGCGCCGGCGCTGCAGCCGCTGAGGCTGAGCAGACCGAATTCGACGTTGTCCTCACTTCAGCCGGTCAGGCTAAGCTCAACGTGATCAAGGTCGTCAAGACTGAGCTTGGTCTCGGACTTAAGGAAGCGAAGGATCTCGTTGACGGAGCTCCCGCCACCATCAAGGAAAAAGTATCCAAGGCAGAGGCCGAGGCTCTCAAGGCAGCCCTTGAAGAGGCCGGTGCCGAGGTTGAGATTAAATAACTCACCCTCCTCCCTGCTAAGGGGACAAACAGGTTTAGAGCCGGGGTTAAAAGGCTCTAAACCTTTTTTCCGTATTTAACTTTTTCTCATTTCCTTAAGGCAGAACATGTCAAAAAAGACTACAAACAAGCGAATAAACTTCGCAACATCCAAGATCCTGGAATACCCCGACCTGCTTGAAGTCCAGATCAAATCCTTCAAGGACTTCTTCCAGCTCGACACAACCCCCGAGAACAGAAAGAACGAAGGTCTGTTCCAGGTTTTCCAGGAAATCTTCCCTATTGAGGACACGAGGAACAGCTACAAGCTCGAGTTCATCGACTACTTCATCGACCCTCCGAAGTACTCAATAGAGGAATGTCTTGAGAGAGGACTCACATACAACGTTCCTCTGAAGGCAAAACTCCGCCTTTCCTGCACTGACCCCGACCACGAAGACTTCGACACCAAGGTTCAGGACGTCTATCTCGGTGACATACCCTATATGACCCCCGCCGGCACGTTCGTAATCAATGGTTCGGAGCGCATCATCGTGTCTCAGCTGCACAGGTCGCCCGGTGTGTTCTTCGACCAGAGCATGCACGCCAACGGCAGCAAGCTCTACTCGGCCCGCATCATCCCCTTCAAGGGATCCTGGATCGAGTTCGCCACGGACATCAACTCCGTGATGCACGCCTACATCGACCGCAAGAAGAAACTGCCTGTCACAACCCTCCTGAGGGCCATTGGTTACAATTCCGACAAGGACATCATCGACATATTCGACCTTGCCGACGAAGTGCCCGTATCGGAGGAGGAGCTCAAGGCCAACAGCGGCCGCAAGCTCGCAGCCAAAGTACTCAAAACCTGGACAGAAGACTTCGAGGATGAGGACACCGGCGAAGTGATTCCCATCGAGCGCACGGCCCAGATAGTGGACCGCGGACAGATCCTCGACGACGACACAATCGAAGCCATCCTCAGCACCGACGTCAAGACCATTCTCCTGCAGAAGGACGAGGCCAACACGGCCGAATACAACATCATCTTCAACACTCTGCAGAAAGACCCCACCAATACGGAGATAGAAGCCGTCAACTACATCTACAAGCAGCTCCGCAACTCGGAACCGCCCGATGAGAACACGGCGCGCGACGTCATCGACAAGCTCTTCTTCTCCGAAAAGCGCTACGACCTCGGCAGCGTCGGAAGGTACCGCCTCAACAAGAAGCTGCACCTCACCATCGCCCCCGAAGTCCGCGTGCTCACGAAGACCGACATCATAGAGATAATCAAATATCTCATCCAGCTCATCAACTCCAAGGCCACCGTCGACGACATCGACCATCTGTCCAACCGTCGCGTACGCACCGTGGGAGAGCAGCTGGCAAACCAGTTCAGCGTAGGTCTGAGCCGTATGGCCCGCACTATCCGTGAGAAGATGAACGTCCGCGACAGCGAGCCGTTCAGCCCCACCGACCTCATCAACGCCAAGACCCTCAGTTCCGTCATCAACTCCTTCTTCGGAACGAGCCAGCTGAGCCAGTTCATGGACCAGACCAACCCTCTTGCGGAAATCACCCACAAGAGGCGTCTGAGCGCACTCGGCCCCGGCGGTCTGAGCCGCGACCGTGCAGGATTCGAGGTCCGCGACGTGCACTACACCCACTACGGACGCCTGTGCCCTATCGAGTCTCCTGAAGGCCCGAACATCGGTCTCATATCCTCGCTGTGCGTCTATGCCCGCATCGACGACCTCGGCTTCATCGAGACCCCTTACCGCGACGTACAGAACGGAAAGGTGGACCTCAGCGCAGCCGGTTGCCACTATATGAGCGCCGAAGAGGAGGAAGCCAAGAAGGTATCCCTTGCCAACGTGCATATGGACGACGAGGGCAACATCCTCGACGAGCGCATCCAGTGCCGTCAGGAGGCCGACTTCCCCGTGGTTTCCAAGGAAGAAGTCGATTATATGGACGTGGCCCCGAACCAGATGGCTTCGGTCGCAGCTTCCCTGATTCCCTTCCTCGAGCACGACGACGCCCACCGCGCACTGATGGGCGCGAACATGATGCGTCAGGCCGTTCCCCTTCTCAAGCCCGAATCCCCCATCGTCGGAACAGGACTCGAAGAGAGGTGCTGCATAGACTCACGCACCCAGTACATTGCCGAGCGCAAGGGCGAGGTGACCTATGTCGACGCCAACGAGATTCACGTCAAGTACGAGCGCACCGAAGACGAGGCATTCGTCTCCTTCGCTCCCGAAGAGACAGTTTACAAACTCCCCATCTACCGCAGGACCAACCAGAGCACCACGGTCAATCTCGTCCCCATAGTCCGCAAGGGCGACAAGGTCGAGAAGGGCCAGGTTCTGACCGAGGGCTACGCCACCCAGAACGGCGAGCTCGCACTCGGCCGCAACCTCAAGGTGGCATTCATGCCCTGGAAGGGTTACAACTATGAGGACGCCATAGTCCTCAGCGAGGAGATGGTCAAGTGGGACGTTCTCACTTCCGTTCACGTTGACGAGTACCTCACCGAGGTGCGCGACACCAAGCGCGGAATGGAGGAACTCACCTCCGACATCCCCAACGTCAGCGAAGACGCGACCCGCGACCTCGACGAGAACGGTATCGTGCGCATCGGAGCCCACATCGAACCGGGCGACATCATGATCGGCAAGATCACCCCGAAGGGCGAGAGCGATCCTTCTCCCGAGGAGAAGCTGCTCAAGGCCATCTTCGGCGACAAGGCCGGCGACGTGAAGGACGCTTCCCTGAAGGCTAATCCTTCCCTCAGCGGCACCGTCGTCAAGACCGCCCTCTATGCCAAGACAGGCAAGGAGACCGGCCGCAGGGGCGCCAAGCAGTCGGAACTCAAGACCCGCATCGAACTCCGCCAGGCCGAGTCCGACGAGAAGAAGGAGAAACTCACCGCCGAGTTCCTCCAGAAGCTCGCCGTCCTCACCAGGAACAAGAAGAGCGCGGGCGTGTTCGACCTCTACGGAGCCGAAGTCATCGCCAAGGACAAGAAGTTCACCGCCGAACTGCTGAAGACCGTCGATTACGACAACGTCAACACCGGCAAGTGGACCACCGACAAGGATGCCAACGTCCTCATCCGCGAGCTCATCAACAACTACTGCATCGCCAAGAAGACCGAGGCAGCGGTTTGCAAGCGCGAGATAGACAAGCTCAAGGTCGGCGACGAACTCCCCAACGGAGTGATGCAGCTTGCAAAGGTATATATCGCCAAGAAGCGCAAGATCACCGTGGGCGACAAGATGGCAGGCCGTCACGGCAACAAGGGTATCGTTGCCAAGATCGTCCGCCAGGAGGATATGCCGTTCCTTGCGGACGGCACCCCCGTCGACATAGTTCTGAACCCTCTGGGCGTGCCTTCACGAATGAACCTCGGACAGATTTACGAGACCGTGCTCGGTTGGGCCGGCGCCAAACTCGGTCTGAAGTTCAGCACCCCGATTTTCGACGGCGCAAGCATCGACGAAATCTGCGACCTCACCGACAAGGCAGGTCTGCCGCGCTTCGGCAAGACCCAGCTCCGCGACGGTGGCACCGGCGACCTGTTCGACCAGCCCGCCACCGTAGGTGTGATCTATATGATCAAGCTCGGCCATATGGTCGACGACAAGATGCACGCCCGTTCAATAGGTCCCTACTCACTCATCACCCAGCAGCCTCTCGGAGGCAAGGCCCAGTTCGGCGGCCAGCGCTTCGGAGAGATGGAAGTCTGGGCCCTCGAGGCCTTCGGCGCAGCCAACTGCCTCCAGGAGATACTGACGGTCAAGTCCGATGACGTCACCGGACGCTCCAAGACCTACGAAGCAATAGTCAAGGGCGATCCGATGCCGCCTGCAGGCATCCCCGAATCGCTCAATGTCCTGCTTCACGAGCTCCGTGGACTCGGACTCAAGGTCACGTTGGAATAATCATTTGAATGACAAGGAATTATGCCTACTTTCAACAATAAAGACAATAAAGTAAAGAGCAACTTCTCGAAGATCAGCATCTCACTGGCCTCCCCCGAGGACATCACCGACCGTTCGTGCGGTGAGGTTCTCAAACCGGAGACCGTGAACTACAGGACCTACAAGCCCGAGCGCGACGGTCTGTTCTGCGAGAAGATTTTCGGACCTACCAAGGATTACGAGTGCTATTGCGGCAAGTACAAGAGAATACGCTACCGCGGAATAGTCTGTGACCGATGCAACGTCGAGGTGACCGAGAAGAAGGTGCGCCGCGAGCGTATGGGTCACATCACCCTTACCGTTCCCGTTGCACACATCTGGTACTTCAAGAGCGCTCCCAACAAGATTTCCGCCCTGCTCGGACTTCCCGCAAAGAAGCTCGAGAGCGTCATCTATTATGAGAAGTACATAGTCGTGCGCCCCGGCGCAAGCGAGTGCGAGAAGATGGACCTCCTCTCCGAGGACGAATATCTCGACGTTCTTGCAAAGATTCCCGGCAACTGGAATCTCCCCGACTCCGACCCCGACAAGTTCGTGGCCAAGATGGGCGCCGAAGGCATCTACGACCTTCTCAAGGAGATCGACGTGGACGAACTCGGAAAGGAGCTCCGCCAGAAGATGCTCGCCGAGACCTCCCAGCAGCGCAAGGCCGAGCACCTCAAGCGCCTCCAGGTGGTAAAGTGGTTCCAGGAAAGCAAGGACATCAACCGCCCCGAGTGGATGATAATGAAGGTCATACCCGTCATTCCGCCCGATTTGCGTCCCCTCGTTCCCCTGGACGGCGGCCGCTTCGCGACCTCCGACCTCAACGACCTCTACCGCCGCGTCATAATCCGCAACAACCGACTCAAGAAACTCATTGAGATAAAGGCCCCCGAGGTCATCCTCCGCAACGAGAAGCGTATGCTTCAGGAAGCGGTCGACAGCCTCTTCGACAACTCCAAGAAGTCTTCTGCCGTGAAGAGCGAGACCAACCGCGCCCTCAAGAGTCTCTCCGACTCCCTCAAGGGCAAGCAGGGCCGCTTCCGCCAGAACCTCCTCGGAAAGCGCGTCGACTATTCGGCACGTTCCGTCATCGTGGTGGGTCCCGAACTCAATATGCACGAGTGCGGTCTGCCCAAGTATATGGCAGCGGAGCTCTACAAGCCGTTCATCATCCGCAAGCTCATAGAGCGCGGCATTGTGAAGACCGTCAAGAGCGCAAAGAAGATCGTCGACCGCAAGGATCCCGTCATCTGGGACATCCTCGAGAATGTGATGAAGGGCCATCCCGTGCTCCTGAACCGTGCACCTACCCTGCACCGTCTGGGTATCCAGGCCTTCCAGCCCAGGATGATCGAGGGCAAGGCAATTCAGCTCCATCCTCTCGCCTGTACCGCATTCAACGCCGACTTCGACGGCGACCAGATGGCCGTGCACCTGCCTCTCGGCAATGCCGCCATTATGGAAGCCCAGCTCCTGATGCTCGGTTCCCAGAACATCCTCAACCCCGCCAACGGCGCCCCTATCACCATTCCTTCACAGGATATGGTCCTCGGTCTGTACTACATCACCAAGATACGCCCGGGCGCAAAGGGAGAAGGCAAGAGCTTCTACTCTGAGGAAGAGGTCATCGTAGCCTACAACGAGAAGGCCATCGACATGCACGCAGAAATCAACGTCCGCGTGCCCGCCGACAAGCAGGATGCCTCCAAGGGCACCGTGATGGTCAAGACCACCGCCGGCCGCATCATCGTGAACCAGTTTGTTCCCGACGAAGTTCCCTATGTGAACGAGGTCATCGGAAAGAAATCGCTGCGCAAAATCATCACCAACGTGATCAAGTGCACCGGCGTCACCCGCACCGCCAAGTTCCTCGACGACATCAAGAACCTCGGATACGACCAGGCATTCCGCGCCGGTATCTCCTTCAACCTCGGCGACGTCCTCGTTCCCGCGGAGAAGACCTCCCTCGTCGAAGATGCCTACAAGCAGGTCGCCGAAATCCGCGACAACTACGAATTCGGTCTCATCACCAACAACGAGCGATACAACAAGGTCATCGACCTCTGGAGTGCCGTGGACAACAAGCTCACCGGCATAGTGACCAAGCAGATCTCCGCCGACCAGCAGGGCTTCAACCCCGTGTATATGATGCTGGATTCCGGAGCCCGCGGTTCCACCGCCCAAATCAAGCAGCTCTGCGGTATGCGAGGCCTTATGGCCAAGCCCCAAAAGGCAGGTGCCTCCGGAGCCGACATCATCGAGAACCCTATCACCTCCAACCTTAAGGAGGGTATGACGGTGCTCGAGTACTTCATCTCCACGCACGGCGCCCGCAAGGGTCTTGCCGATACCGCACTCAAGACCGCTGATGCAGGTTACCTGACCCGCCGTCTTGTGGACGTGTCGCACGACGTGATTATCACCGAAGAGGACTGCGGCACCCTCCGCGGCCTCATCGCCACCGCTATCAAGAACAAGGACGAAATCGTCGAGTCCCTCGGCGAGAGAATCCTCGGACGCACTTCCGTCCACGACATATTCAACCCTCTGACCGGAGAACTCATCATCAAGGCCGGCGAAGAGATACGCGAGGCCCAGGCCGAGCTTATCAACTCCCTGCCCATCGAGCAGGTGGAAATCCGTTCGGTGCTCACCTGCGAGAGCCGCAAGGGCGTCTGCGCCAAGTGTTACGGCCGCAACCTCGCCACCAGCCGTATGGTCGAGAAGGGCGAAGTCGTGGGTGTTATTGCAGCACAGTCCATCGGTGAGCCCGGTACCCAGCTGACGCTCCGTACCTTCCATGTCGGTGGTGCGGCCTCCGCAGCCGCGGCCGACTCCTCCGTCGTTTCCAAATACAACGGCGTGCTCGAGTTCGAAGAGCTCCGCACCATCGAGAGGATCGACGCCGAGGGAAATGTCCAGAACGTCGTGGTGAGCCGTATGACCGAGCTCCGCATCAAGGACGAGAACACCGGCATCACCTTCTCCCAATACGACATCCCCTACGGATCCGTCCTCTACAAGGAGAGCGGCAGCAAGGTCTCCAAGGGTGACCTCATCTGCGAATGGGACGCCTACAACGCCGTCACCATCGTCGAGACAGCGGGCGAAGTCCGCTTCGAGAATATGGAGAAGGACGTGACCTTCACCCAGGAAACCACGGAATCCGGCCAGGCCAGCAACAGCAGGACCATCATCGAGTCCAAGGACAAGACCAAGTCCCCTGTTCTGCACATCGTCGATGCCGAGGGCAATTCCATCAAGCAGTACAACCTCCCTGTCAAGGCCCAGATTCTCGTGGCCGACAAAGCCGAGGTCAAGGTGGGCGACATCATTATGAAGATTCCCCGCACCTTCGGCAAGGCCAGCGACATCACCGGCGGTCTGCCCCGCGTGACCGAGCTCTTCGAAGCCCGCAACCCGAGCAGCCCCGCCATCCTCTCCGAGATCAACGGTCAGGTCATTATGGGCAAGCTCAAGAGGGGTAACCGTGAGATTGTCGTCCAGAACAAGAGCGGTGTCGAGAAGCACTACCTCGTGCCCGTGACCAAGCAGATTCTGGTTCAGGAAGACGACTACGTCAAGGCCGGCACTCCCCTGTCGGACGGCGGCGTGTCTCCTTCCGACATCCTCGCGATCCTCGGCCCCGTGAAGGCTCAGGAGTACATCGTGAACGAGGTTCAGGCAGTGTACCGCCTCCAGGGTGTGAAGATCAACGACAAGCACTTCGAAATCATCGTACGCCAGATGATGCGCAAGGTCGAGATCACCAATCCCGGCGACACTGAGTTCCTCAACGAGGAGATGGTGGACAAGTGGAAGTTTATGGACGTGAACGACAAGATCTACGGCAAGTACTACGTGATCTCCGCAGGAGACAGCGTGAAGTTTGCCGAAGGTGACATCATCAACGCCCGCGAACTGCGCAATGAGAACGCCTCCCTCGCCCGCCAGGATATGAAGGTCGTGGTTGCACGTCCCGCACAGCCCGCCACCGCACGTCTCGTGCTCCAGGGCATCACCCGTGCGGCCCTCAAGACCGACAGCTTCATGTCCGCGGCTTCCTTCCAGGAGACCACCAAGGTCCTCTCCGAAGCAGCCATCCGCGGCCGCGAGGACTACCTCGAAGGTCTTAAGGAGAACGTCATCTGCGGCCACCTGATTCCTGCCGGTACCGGTCTCAAGGACTACCAGGACATCATCGTCGGGCGCAAGGACGAGCTCGCCGCCGAACTCAACGATCTTTAACAGGATTGAATGATATAAAAAAGAAGCGCAACCTCAGTTGCGCTTCTTTTTTATATCACGAGCTCCACCGGACAGTGGTCGGAGCCGAATATTTCATTATGGATTTCCGCTCCTACTATCCTGCCTTTCAGGGAGTCGGAAACCAGGAAATAGTCTATGCGCCACCCCACGTTCCTCTCTCTTGCGGCCATACGGTAAGACCACCACGAATACTTGGCGACGCCGGGGTTCAGACTGCGCCAGGTGTCGGTAAAACCGGAGGCAAGAAGCCGGGAGAACTTCTCCCTCTCCTCATCGGAGAAGCCGGGATTGAAATGATTGGTTGCAGGGTTCTTGAGGTCGATTTCCTCGTGAGCCACGTTCATATCGCCACAGACGACAACCCCTTTCCGCGCGGCAAGGCCGCAGAGATACTCCCGGAAGGCATCCTCCCAGTCCAGGCGCCACCCAAGGCGCCTCAGGCCGTCCTGGGAATTGGGCGTGTAAACGTTCACGAGATAGAAATCGGGCATTTCCAGAGTAACCACGCGGCCCTCGTGGTCGAATTCATCCACACCGATTCCGTATGCCACGGAAAGAGGCTCGATGCGGCTGTAGATCACGGTGCCGGAATATCCCTTCTTCTCGGCATAGTTCCAGAAGGAAGAGTAACCGGGAAACTCCAGGTCGATCTGGCCGGCCTGGAGTTTGGTTTCCTGAAGACATACGAAGTCGGCGTCGAATGCCACGAAGGCATCGGCAAAGCCCTTCGTGCAGACGGCCCTGAGGCCGTTCACGTTCCAGCTTATCAGTTTCATTGCGCGTCCTTGGTACAGCGGACCTGGACTCCGCACTTGCCCAGGGTTGCGAATGCAAGCGACACCTTGCCCAGATTGTTGGTGCTGGTGAAGGTGGTCATCAGAGCGAACATCTGGGTTGACTTGTTGGGGGAGGAAGAAGCCAGGTAGGCCATTCTGGGATTGCCGTAATATTCTTCCACGCTGCACACCGACGAATCGATTATGAGCTTGCTGTAGGCGCTGTTCGCGATGGTGCCGCCGAGGGTGAAGTTGAAGCCGGCCTCGTTGAACTTGCCCACGGGGGCATAACCCGCGGTGGAATCCCAGAACAGGGCGTTGTCATTGGTCTGGGCGCCTTTCTCTCCGAGATACGCGCTGGCGTTGCTGTAGCCGCAAAGCGCAAACCACTCGGCTCTGGTGGGGATGTGCCAGCCCTTGGGGCAGATACCCTGTGCGCCCTCGAACTTGTCGAAGTTTTCTTCGGTCACGGCCTCTCCGAGCAGGGCGTCGTAGGAATAGAAATAGCCGTTGGCCTTGATGGAGGCCGCATCCTTGAGAACGGTAATATCGGTTCCGTCGGAGCTGTAAGGATACCATATGTCGCCGCTTGCGGGATTGTCGCTGACGGTTTTTCCGAGGGGAACATAGGCCAGGGGCTCGGCCATCCAGGTGGTGCCATTGGAAAGGGTTACGATCTTGTAGGAGAGTCCGTCGTAGTCGAAGTGGTCGGCATATTCGGCGAAGGGAGTCTCATAGTCTCCGCCGCCGAGATTGCCGCCGTCGTCCCAGCCGCTGATGTCGCCGCTCAGGCCGGCATCGACCTGGTCGGAGCTCACGGTTACGGTCAGGGTATAGGAATAACCGGCCTTGAGTTCGGCTCCCTCGACTCCGGAAAGCAGGGTGTTGCCGCCCGTCACGTCAACGGCCACGCCGAGTTTGTCGAAGGTCTGGGGGACAACTATCACGCAGTAGTTTTTGCCCGCGGTGAGCTCTTCGGCCTTGATGTCGGCCGCAGCGGCGTCGGGGTCGGCCGCGGCGGAAACCGCACCGTTCTGCCCTTTGGTCAGCAGGGCCGTGGGGTTGATGCCCTTGATGGTGATGCCGTCAATCCCGGCGGAAGCCTGGTTGTCGACCACGATGTTGATCTGGCTCAGGAGATGGGTGAACTTCATCATCACCGGGCTGGCGGTAGGGTAAACGCCGTCGGCCCAGGCGGTCATAAGGTCAGAGGACTCGGTACCCGCGCTCTGGTCAGTTGCAACGGTGAAGGACTCGGGGAAGCCGGCCTGCTGATAAGGATAATAGGCGCTGATGCTGCAGGTCTGGCCGCCGTCGGAGTACCACTTTACGTCACCGGAGAAAGTGGTTCCGGCATAAGTCATCAGGGCATTGGTGACGTGGGCGGTTCCGTCGGACTTGACGATGTCCATACCGATTTTGTCGCCTTCGTTGAAATTTAGGCTGAGCGCGCGAGTGATCACGGGCTCGAGCAGCACGTCGGTGCTTTCGGCCGGAACGGGCTCTGCGGGGTTTTCCTTGTTGTTGCAGGCCGCGAGAGTCATCACGGCAATGCAGGAAAGAATCAAATACTTCTTCATATCACTTAAAAATTATAACCGAATCTGAGGAATGCGCGGGTGCGCCATTCCCCTTTTATGAGTTGCAGATTGAAGGCCTTGACAATGAGGGCGTCGGCCCCCACATACATTCCGTGGCCGATGGAGAAGCGCAGGGAAGGCTCGAGGCGCAGCTGGCAGGCGGTGATGTAGTCCATCTGACCCAGCCAGTAGGTTTCCAGCTTGTAGGGCTCGGAAGTTGCGCCGCTGCCGGTGTCGGCCACAGCCTCGCTCGTGGTCCAGAAACCGTTGCCGTAGGAAAGCGCGAGAGCCGGGGTGAAACGGCCGGCCTTTATGGAGCCGCCGACCCTGGCAAGAAGGGTATAGTATTTCTGAGAGTTCAGATAAGGGTACATTGCCGTGGAGGTTTCGTAGGCGCTGGCAAGGACCAGGGATGCGTCGAGGCTGAATTTCCGCGCGGAAAGGGCCCAGGAAGGGGTCAGGCGCCAGTCGCTGCGGTCATAGACCTGGTTGGAGCCGTGCTCCTCGACGGTGGACACACCTCCGGAGGTGACCTTCTCCAGCACCGTCTCGAAGTTGGTGCGGCGGCGCCAGGTAAGTTCGGCCTTGATGGTCTGGGAAGCATTTTCTCCTTTGATCCTGTAGCCCGCGACCAGCCTTGCCGACGTGCCGGGGAAGCGGAACCACACCTGCTGTTTCTCACCGGCCCTGCCGTTGCTGCGGCTCAGCCGGGCCTCGGCAAAAAAGTCCTTCCAGCCGGCCTGAAGGCCGATTCCGTGCGAATTCTCCACTACGGGGAAGCCGCTCACTCCGGCCTCGGACAGATGCAGGCCGCCTCCGGTCCATACCTCGTAGGCGCCGTACAGCAGGCCCTTGTCAAGAAAGGCGTAGTACGACGATTCCCCGGTGCCAACCTGCTCGGCCGTAACGGTCTCGGTTTCACGGTGGAAGATATAGTTCACGCCCAGTGCAAGGTCACCGCTGTGCCAGACGATGCCCGGCGAGAAAGTAAGGTCGAGCCTGTAGTTCGTGTGGCGGAGGTCCTTGCGCTTGGAATAGTTGGCGGAGGTGAAGTCAAGTTCTCCGCCGAGCCTGAGGTTCGGAGTCAGGTCCACGCTTATGCCTCCGTCGAAGGAATAAGTCTGCTTCGTCTTGGTGCCGGGAGTGAATTCAATCAGGTCCACGGGGTAGCTGGCGGGGGTTATGAACATTGAACCGGCCATACCCTCGCCCTGGAACTGCTCGAAAGAGAAGGCGCCCTTCATAGAGAACTTCTCCAGATGCATAAGCGTCCTGGCCGAGGCCCCGGCCCTCCAGCAGAAGGTAGCCTGAGAAGAAGACTTGAACTTGCCTGTTTCGATACCTGCGTACAACGAGGCATCGGAGGCCGAAACACTTGTGTCACAGCGTATTCCGGCGGCATTGGAGCCGAGATACCAGAAGTTGGCGGCAGTGGCGCCGGCATAGGTCTGGCAATATGATGCGGCCGCGGAGCACAGCAGCGCGGCAAGGACGGCGGCCGTCCTAATCGTGCAGAGACTGAGTTTCGCGTTCATAGAAATCGTTGCTTGAATTGTTGGTGTCGGCAAGGACCTCGAAGCCGGAACCCGCCGTCAGGGATTCGTCCACCTCACGCATCAGGGTGTGGCCGAGGTAGGTGTCGGAAAGGGTCACGTACCCTGCGTCGAGGGAAGGCACGAGCCTCTTCGCGTTCGACGACGAGGAGCCGTTGAACACCTCCACGGCGTCCACGACCCAGTCGTAAGGAAGGGCCACGACCTGGTCCACGGAACTGCCGGGAACCTGGACGACGCTCCCCTCCTGCTGCACGAACTCCCTCATCGTCATTCCCTGCGCGCGCCAGATCAGCACGGTCGGGGAATTGATGCTCAGGGTGTAGGCGTTGGCCTTGCCTGTCTTGATGACAACGTCGAGGATATGGTCGCCGGAGATGTTGTCGCCGGGGGCCGGGTGATAGGTCGTGTTGGTGAAGTAGGTGCTGTTGTAGCACACGAAGTAGCCGGGACGGTTGAGATTCACGGAAAGAGGATACTGCACCGTATGGTCCACGGCGCCCCTGAGCACCACGACGGCATCTTCTCCGCTCTGCAGGGGGAAGGAAGTGCCGTCGCCCCCGAACTGCCACACGGCCTGGGCTATGGGAGCGTAGTCGGGATAGACGGTCTCGCCGGTGGAAGGATCCTTGGAGATGAAGGGATTGGTGGCCGTGGAATTGTAGGGGAACAGGGTCCCGAGGCAGAGGCCGTCGAGGTATTGCACCTCAACGTCGTTGTTGTGCAGGATTATGTATTGGTCAGCCTGGTAGTCGCCCTCCTGGGGAAGGCGCTTGCAGCCGCCACAATAGATTTCCTTTATGACTATGCTGCCGGATCTGGAATGCAGCAGGGGGACGCTCACCGCGGCATCGACCCCGCCGGTGACTACAAGCCGGTCCACGCTGCCGTTGAAGATGTCCTCCCCGTTCCGGTCGCTCACCGTCACCCGGTAAAGTCCGTTGCGCACGGAGAAGACGGCCACGCCGGAGGCGTCGGGCTGCCTGGAATAGCTGTAGCCCAGGTTGATGTCTTCCAGAAGGACCTGCGCCAAGGCGCCGGCGGCGCAGCCGTCGGGGTACTCCGCCGTGACGGTCAGAGTGTTCAGGCCGGAGGAATATGGGTCGCTTCCCGCCCGGCAGGAGGCCAGGACGAGGACAGGAATCAGTATAGCCAGATATTTGATTTTCATAGATTTACAATTTTATTCGGCAGGTCAGTCCGTAATAGAAGGAAGGAGTGAATATGGCACCGACCCCCGTTGCCATCGAGACTACATAGGGTCTGGAATTGGTGAAGTTGTTGGCAAAGAACGAGAGACTTACGTGCCTGCCTATCTCCTTGGTTATGCTTAGGTTGGCCGACATATAGAAGCCGTAGCCGTCCTGCGCGAAGGTATAAACGTTGCCCGATTTGAGGATGAGGTTGCGGAATTCGGGGTCGGCGGCCTCGGCGGCGGTGAACTCGTGCACAGTCCCGTCCAGGTCCATATATGCCACGGGCCACACGGCGGTATAGCCGTCGTCGGAAACCTTGAAGGCGTAATCTGCGCCGTTGTACTCCGAGAGGTTGCGGCTGCGGTTCAGGATGGACATTTCCACCCTGCAGGTCACCACGAGCCGGGCCTCCGGTATACGGGTGATGGTCGTAATGTTGGCGTCGAGGTTATGGGTCTCCTTTCCGTTGACGACCGGCGTGCCGCTGCCGCCGTTGGCATATATGCCCACGTACTGGTACGAACGGTTGGCCTCGGTGGTGTGCGACCAGCCGCTCTGGTAGTAGTAAGAGAGGGACTCGTCGTGGGTGCGGGTCCACACATACGAGGCGTCGAGCCGTACGGAGGTGCGCAGGGGCCTTATTTCGGGGAAGTCCACCGTCAGTTCCGATCCCGCGCGGTGCACGTCGGCCCCGTTGTCCTGCACGGTGGACTTGACGAAGGTGCGGTCCGTGACCTTCACGTCCATCTGCTTCCACCAGTCGTCGGACCCTGCGCGCAGGTAAACGTCGCCGGTACGGCTGTCGACCTTTATCTCGGGGTCCGAAGGAACCTGATAGCCCGAAGGGAGCGAGAGTATGTTGTAGCTGAAGGGAGTGTACAGACAAGAGTATTTGTACGGATACGAAGTCTTGTTGTAGAAGCCCACGAGGGAGAAGCTGAAGTCTCCGGCGGAAATGTCGAGCCCGAGTTCCGAATTAGCCGACCTCTGCCAGCGAAGGGACGGGTTGTGCACCATCGTGTAGGGCTGGGTATAATAGATGTACGAAGCCGAACTGCCGTGGCTGAAGCCGAAGGTCTGGATGTCGCGGTATTCCTGCCTGGGGTAGAGGACATAGAAGGAGGGAAGTTTCTCGTTGATTCCCCATCCGCCGCGGAGGGCAACCTTGTCGGAGATGTCCCAGCGCAGGTTGAAGCGGGGAGAGAGGGTGTTCATCCTGTCGTACTGCGAGCCTTCTATGAACACGTTCTCCATCCTCAGGCCGGCGGTGAGCTCGACGGTGCCGGACCACAGGGGAAACACGAAGTTCTCCTCGGCGTACAGGGAGAGGTTGTGCATAAAGGGATACTCGCTGTAGGGGCGCGGACGGTAGCCGTTTGCGGCAAGGGAGGCGTCTTCATAATATTCTCCCTGCCCCACGTTGCCGTTGGCCTTCCACTGGACGCCAGCCTTGAATTTGCTGCGGACCTCGTCCCAGCGGCGGTTCCAGCTGTACTTCAGGCTGGCCGCGAAGTCGAGTTCCCGGGAGTCGGTGATCTGGTCGCTGTAATATGTAAGCGGCAGGCGCGAGGCAAGGTAATAGCCCTCCTCCTCGCTGTGCACGGCCGGCTGGACCGAGCCGTAGGTGTTGAATTCGTGGACCCGGCTGAGATTGTCGGACATATTCACGCTGGCCTCGGCCTTGAGGCCGGTGATCCAGTCGCGGTTGAGCATCCAGTCAAGAGACACGTTGGCGCGGTACGCGTTGTCACGGACCTTCGTGTACTCCCCGCTGAAGGCGTCGGGGTCATCTTCGCTATTCATTCCGCCGATGTTCACGGTACCTCCGGCCTCCAGGCGCAGCACCTTGGCGAAGGTGTTGCTGTAGGCAAGGGACACGCTGCGGCGGGTATAGGATTCATAGGGGCTGACAAGCTTTTTGGTGGCCCTGGCCCACTCGGCGCTCACGTTCAGCACTCCCCGGCCGCCGCCCAGGTCCGCTCCCTTTGCCGCAGAGGCCTGCCAGGTGCGGGGGTTGACCGAGAACGAAAGGCTCAGAGGGGTGCGCCCCTTTTTAGTGTGCACGCGGACCATTCCGCTTCCAAGGTCGCCGTACTCGGCCGAGGGCACGCCGGAGACCACTTCCACCGACTCTATGTTGTCGACGGAAATGCTGCGGGTGTCGATTCCCGCCAGCTCGCCGAAGCCGGCGTTTCCGCCCAGCCTCACTCCGTCGACCTCCACCGCGGTGGCGAAGGCGGCGTTTCCCGCCGAAGACCCTCCGGCCCTTATGGAGAACTCCGAGGCCGTGGTGAGGTCGGGATTGGAGGTCTTGCCTCCCGGCAGCAGGGAGGCCATATCGGAGATTCCCGACATCTGCAGATGGTTGAGGGCGTCGCGCCCCACGGTATGGGTGGTGCCGGCGCCGGTCTCCCTCTGCGCCGTGACGACGACCCCCTCGAGGGCCAGAGAGCTTTCCTTCAGCAGTATGCTTACCGACCCGTCGGAACGGAGGTCCATTTCCTCACTCCAGTCCACATATCCCAGGCACGAGGCCGTCACGACATATTTGCCGGGCTGGATGCCCTGTACGCTGAAGCGGCCCTCAGCATCGGTCACCGCCCAGAGATAGTCCTTTCCAATGCTGACAACCGTTCCCGCAACCGGCCCCGACGCGTCAGCCACCGTGCCGGACAGGGAAACGCGCTGCGGAGCGGCGCAGAGTGCGATTCCAAGCAGAATAAAGGACAATATGAGCGCAATTCGTTTCATAGCTTCTAACCGGCTGCAAAGTTACAGTTTTGCAAAATAAGTAAAAATCCTTAAAAATTGGTATTTTTGATTACCTTTGTTGAAATGCAGAACCACAATGAAAAAGAACAATAATCCGAACTGGCCCGCCAGGATCCTTCAGTGGGGTACCCTCGCGGCGCTCATAATCCTCCTCATCGGCCCTTCCGACCCGGAGAGGTACTGCCCAATGGGCGGCCTTCAGGCTCTTGTGACCTATTTGAGCAGGGGGTCGCTTCCCTGCTCGATGAGCAGCGTGCAGATTCTGATGGGGCTGGCTCTCGCCGCCGGCGTCATCGTCTTCAGCAAACTTTTCTGCGGTTACATCTGCCCCGTGGGCACGGTCGAGGACCTGCTCACAAAGCTGCGAGGGGCCATCGGGCTGCACGGCATCGAGATTCGTTCCGGCAGCCCGGCCGACAAGATTCTCCGCGTCATCAAATATCTGCTGCTGTTCTGGATATTCTATTCCACGGCCACGGCCAGCGAGCTGTTCTGCAAGAACCTCGACCCTTATTACGCCGTTGCAACGGGTTTCAAGGGCGAGATAACCCTTTGGATGTCGGTCACTTCGCTCTCGCTGGTGGTGTTGGGCGGCCTTTTCGTGAAGCGCTTCTGGTGCCGCTACATCTGCCCGCTCGGAGCGGCTTCCAATACCTTCAAGTTCTGGCTCCCGCTGCTTCTGATCTCCGGCCTGTGGTGGCTGCTGTCTCTTCTGGGCCTCAAGCTGCAGTGGTGGTGGCTGCTTGCCGCAATCTGCCTTGCGGGATATCTGCTGGAGGCCTTTTATGCCAAGCCCAAGCTGCAGCTGCTCAACGTCATACACAACACATCAAAGTGCAACGGCAGCTGCCGTCAGTGCATCCGCCACTGCCCCTATGACATAGACGTTGCAGCGGCGGGCGGACGCCTCTGCAGCGTGGACTGCACCCTCTGCGGTGAATGCGTGGCAGCCTGCCCCTCCGGGGCTCTCAGCATAGGGGTTTCGGCCCCGAAGGAACCCCGCGGATGGACCCGCCTGCTTCCCGCGATTCTCGCCGTTCTGCTTACCGCGGCGGGAATCCTTCTGGGCCGCAGCTTCGAGCTGCCCACCATCGACGAGAGCTGGGGCATAACCGAAGGCACCCCCATAGAAACCGTGAGGATAGAGAACCTGAAGACCGTCAAGTGCTACGGCTCCTCCATGGCCTTCAAGGCAAGGATGGAGAACGTGCGCGGCGTGCACGGAGTGAAGACCTATGTGGGCTCGCACACCGTCATAATAAAGTACGACCCCACCGTCACCAACGAGGAGAAGATCCGCGAGGAAGTCTTCGTCCCCTCGCATTTCCGCGTATGGAGCCCCGACCCCGAGAAACTCAGCGAGCTCAAGATACTCACCATCCGCACCGAGAAGATGTACGACAAGCTGGACCTCAATTACCTTGGCCTGCAGTTCAGGAACACCGGCAAGAGCATCTTCGGAGTGGATTCGGAGTACGACTGCCCCCTGGTGGTGCACGTCTATGCCTCTCCGAACGAGGATCTTGACGAGGAATTCTTCCGCGAGGTCGTGAACCGCAAGGTGCTGGCCATGCCCACCCACGGCGGAGGCGTGAAGGAAACGCCCGTGGACTTCGAGTTCGTGAAACTGGAGAAGGGCGAGGGCCGCATCGGCATAGCCGAGTACCTGGAGCAGATGTTCGACCCGTTCACCGCAGAATTCAACGGCCGTTACACCGGCGCCGACACCACCGTCGTCAGAAAGAGGGCGGAGGTCTATGCCGGGCAGCCCCAGTTCATCTACGAAATAGCCGACCAGAGCTACGAGAAGCCCATAATCAAGCGGGCTCTCCCCTATCTTGGCAACCATCTTTCCCGCGAGGAAGGGGTCATAGGCCTCTACCTGAGGCTCAACGACAAGCTCGTTCCCTCGCTGCAGGTGCGCTTCGCGGCCCCGATGACGGCGGAGAAGCTGTGGGAGATGATGTCGGCCGACACCTGGACCATAACCTACTCTCCCGACGACGTGCGGGAAGAAGGGGCAAGGATGAAGTTTAAAGAAGAAGGTATCTGCTATGCATATGAATAGGATTTTACGGGCACTGAGCGCCGCGGCGGCTCTTTTCCTCTCGTTCGGCACACCGGCCCGCGCCGACGAAGGGATGTGGATGGTCAACGCCCTGTCACGGGCCCTTGTGAGCAATATGGAGGAGCGCGGACTCGAGCTGCAGGCGGGGGAGATTTACAACGCCGGCGCCGTCTCGCTCTCCAGCGCCATCGTCTCCCTGGACTTCGGCTGCACCGGCTCGATGGTCTCGGAACGGGGCCTTCTCATCACCAACCACCACTGCGCTTACGGCGACGTGCACGCCCTGAGCACCGCGGAGCACAATTACCTGGAAGACGGCTTCACCGCCGCAACCGACGCCGACGAGATCTACATCCCCGGCAAGAAGGCCTATTTCCTGCAGAGCGTGATAGACGTGACCGACGAGGTCAATACCTACATCGAGGAGCAGAAAGCCGCCGGACAGCCCTTCGGCTTCAGACGCGTGAGTTCCGCTCTGGAACGCCGCTGGAGCACGGAGAGCGGCCTGGAAGCCTCCCTGAGCAGTATGTGGGCCGGCTCCAGATACTATATGGCCCTCTACAAGGTCTTCACCGACATAAGACTGGTGGCCGCTCCGCCTGTGAGCATAGCCGCATTCGGCGGCGACGTGGACAACTGGGAATGGCCGCAGCACAAATGCGACTTCGCCCTTTACAGGATTTACGCCGGCCCCGACGGTGAACCGGCCGTGCACAGCGGGGATAACATTCCCTGGGAACCGGACAGGATTCTGCCCGTCAGCACCGCCGGATACACGCCAGGCTCCTTCACTATGATACTCGGCTACCCGGGCCGCACCGACCGATACGCAAGCTCTGCAAAGGTGCGTTACGAGACCGCGGTGAGCCTTCCCATCAACACCGAGGCGCGCGGCGCCCAGATGGAAATAATAAAGAAGTGGATGGATGCCGACCCTGCAATCAGGCTGAAATACTCCGACAGGTTCTTCTCGCTGAGCAACGTTCAGGAACTGCAGAGCGGCCAGCTGCAATGCTGCAAGCGATTCAAGGTGGCGGAGCAGAAGCACAGGTCCGAGCGCAGCTGTCTCAAAGGCAGGGAGAACAGGGCCCTGCTGCATAGCCTCGACTCCTGTTACACCGCCATCAGAAACGCGGAAAAAAACCTCATCTGGTTCCGCGAGACGATGATTCGCGGCTCGCGCCTGTCCCTTATCGCCACCCGCCTGAAGAACCACGCGAAGGACTTCTCCTACGACGAGGAGTACGGCGTACTGGACCTCAGGGTGGAAAAGGAGTTGATGCGATACAACCTGGAGGCCTTCTATGAAAACGTGGACAGCGTGATGTGGGGGCCTTACCAGACCGAGGTGCGGGAACGCTTCTCAGAACGCGACGGAGGCGCCTGCGACTACACCTCGATGCTGGAATACCTGTGGACCGACGACTGGATCACCCCCGACGACCGTCTGTTCCGCTTCCTCACCGAGACCACCGTGCGCGACTACAATTCGGCCCTGGACAAGGTTCAGGGCAGGCACAGCATCTCCGACCTGGGCAGGCAATACACCCGCGCCCTCTACTCTTACCGGCTCGGCAAGGGCATCCCCCAGTATCCCGACGCCAACTCCACGATGAGGCTGACCTACGGCACGGTGGGTTCGTTCGTTCGCGACGGGAAGGAGGTTCCCTGGCAGACCTTCCCTTCGGAGATTCTCGCAAAGGAAGACACGACCCGGTACGACTTCACGCTCAAGGACGGCTGGAGAGCCATCCTCCCGCAGTGCGGCGAGCCGGTCAACTTCCTGACCGACAACGACATAACTGGCGGCAACTCGGGTTCTCCGGTACTGAATTCCAAGGGCGAGCTCATCGGCTTGGCCTTCGACGGGAACAAGGAGTCGCTGGCCTCCGACGTGGCCTGGACCGAGGGATGGAACAAATGCGTCTGCGTGGACATACGCTTCGTTCTCTGGACCCTGCACAATTATATGGGAATGGACCGCATCCTTGACGAGATGTTGGCGGAATCCACGAAAATCGGTACATTTGCAATCTCCAATGAATAAACTGAAATGAAAACACTGCTGCTCACCAATACCCTCACTCACAAGAAGGAGCTGTTCACCCCCATCAATCCCGGTCACGTGGGAATGTACGTCTGCGGGCCCACCGTCTATGGCGACGCCCACCTCGGGCACGCCCGCCCCGGCATAACCTACGACGTTCTGAGCAAACTCCTGCGGCACCTCGGCTACAAGGTCCGCTATGTGCGCAACATAACCGACGTGGGGCACCTGGAGCACGACGCCGACGAAGGCGAGGACAAGATTGCCAAGAAGGCCCGGCTGGAGCAGTTGGAGCCGATGGAGGTCGTGCAGCGCTGCACCCTCCGCTACCACGAGGCTATGCGGCAGCTCAACGTGGCTCCCCCCAGCATCGAGCCCCGCGCCAGCGGCCACATAGTGGAGCAGATCGAGGCCGTGAAGAAGATTCTCGCGAGCGGCTATGCCTACGAGAGCAACGGCAGCATCTACTTCGACGTTCAGAAATACAACGAGGACCATCACTACGGCATACTCAGCGGCCGCAATCTGGAGAGCACTCTCGAGGGGACGCGCAGCCTCGACGGCCAGGGCGACAAGAAGGCTCCCTACGACTTCGCCATATGGAAAAAGGCCGAGCCCGAGCACATCATGCGCTGGCCCTCACCCTGGGGGGAAGGATTCCCCGGCTGGCACCTCGAGTGTTCGGTGATGGGCGAGAAATACCTCGGCCACGAGTTCGACATCCACGGCGGCGGTATGGACCTCATGTTCCCCCACCACGAGTGCGAGATAGCCCAGAACGTGGCCTCCCGCGGCACTCAGGGCGTGCATTACTGGGTCCACAACAATATGATCACCATAGGCGGCCAGAAGATGGGAAAGAGTCTGGGCAACTTCATCACCCTGCCCCAGCTCTTTGCCGGCGACCACCCGAAGCTTGACCAGGCCTACAGCCCTATGACCGTGCGCTTCTTCATCCTCCAGGCCCACTACAGGGGCACCCTCGACTTCAGCAACGAGGCCCTGCAGGCCGCCGAGAAGGGTCTTCGCAGAGTTATGGCCGCGGCAAAGGACCTCTACGCGATGGCCGGAAGGAAGGCTCCCTCCTACAAATATGGCGAGGAGGATTTCGGAACGGCACCCGAGCTCTGCACGGCCGACAGCCCCGAGGTCAGGGCCGTTTGGGAAGGCATCTACGACGCCCTCTGCGACGATATGAACACGCCCGTGGCTCTTGCGCAGATTTCAGAGGCCGTGCGCCTGATAAATTCCGCCAAGGCGAAGCAGATAAAGCTCAGCCCCGCCGACCTGGCAGTCCTCTGCCAGCTGTTCGACGACATAGTCTTCGGCGTCCTGGGCCTGAAGTCCGACGACGGGGAGAATTCCGGCACCCGGGTCATCGAAGGCCTTATGGGAATGGTCCTGGAGCAGCGCGCCGCCGCCAAGGCCGCCAAAGACTGGACCGCCTCCGACCACATACGCGACACCCTCAAGGCCCTCGGCATCCAGGTCAAGGACACGAAGGACGGCGTGGAGTGGACGATTGAGTAGGAGTTCACAAGAGCATCAAGAAAATTCAAAGCAGATTCGGACGGACAAAGCGGCAGTCGGCATCTATGACACTGACTCCGCCGGGGGTAAGTATGGCATTGAATTCGTTGACGTCGCCAACATAAACGTCATCCCTGACATAGTTCAGGTGCATTCCGAAATCCATCCCAGACTCTCTGAAGCCGAGACGGATCATATGGTCACGGCGCTGCATTTCCGAAGGCTTGGTGCCGACGATATACGGCTGGCGGACCACAATGACAAATACTCCGGACTCCTCAAGACGGCCGAACCCCAGGACGGTCATTGCAGTGTCGGGGAAAAGGGCGTTGTGAATGACTATCCTGTCCAGTGCCGGGCGCAGGACATTGTAGTATTTCAGGCTTATGGCTTTGTAAACGATATGTTCCGACGGCCGGAACCAGACCTTGCTCTCCGTTCCGGCGTCGACAAGATCCGCCCCTTCGGCAAGAGTACGCTCCGGATGCTCAAACCAAAAGCCCGCCACCCGGGCCCACTTCTCCACCAGTGTTTCTTGAATCAATCCTTCTCCTTCAAGACCGGCCGTATCGTAGACCGGCCTTGACTCAGACTCTGTCGGAGGACATCCGTTGCAGACAAGCTCCGCTGCGCAGAGCGCAGGCGAGCCTGCAGCAAGGCCCGAGCGGACTGACGATGGTATTCGTTCAAGAATTGTTGTGCCATTGAATATTTCGTTTGTTATATAGTCAATATCTTCATCTCTTACCGCCTCTCCGGCCCGTATGACGGGCCGTCTTCCCGGCAGGGCTCCGCCATAGACGAGGTCCAGGGCGGTTTTCATTGAGACTCCGTACGATGAGCAGAGGTCAAGAACCGTACATGCCAAAGGCTTTCTCATATGACGTTGTCCTTGAAAATGTCATAGTTGAGGATGAAGCGGTCTACCCTCCCCTCCCTGTCCAGGCGGCGGTATGCCTCCTGTTCGCTGAGATTGTTCCGTTTCGCATACAAGGCAATCTGGTCCACAATGTCGTATGCAAGAAAGACCCTCTCCTCCGGGCTCAGATCCGGCTCCACAATAATTCCGGGCGAGAGCCCAAGTGCGCCATAGGATGCAACCAGGGTCTTTACAGAGGTGTTTCTCCCGCTCTCAATCTTGCACACTTGCGACTTCCCCACTCCGAGCAATGCTCCGAACTCACTCTGGGTAAGCCCCTTGGCACTTCTGTAATGCGAAATCGCGGCCCCGCTGTCTTCCAGACGCAAGGCCTCAAGTGGGGCCTTTTCCTTGTATTCCTTCATATTGCAAAGCTATGAAAAAGTTTCCATATAAGCAAACTTTTCACCCTTCACACTAAGCCGGATTTTCAAGATAAGCGGCGATGATTCCTGCGGCGCAACCCACAAGGGCGGCGCAGGGGCGGGCCTTGTAATAATGTTCCGTACGGGCCGAGGGCTCCGGAGATTCCTTGGCCGCGGCCCTGATCCCGAGAAGCTCACGGCAGACTATCGAACCGTTCTGCGCCCTGAATTCATCGGCGAGTTTCTGCACAAGCGCATAATTCGCTGTTCTAGAAGCGTGGTCCGAAGGGGCGGCAGGCGAGATGATTCCCGAGAGCATAGTCATAGCGCTGACGCATCCGCACACTTCGCGCAGGCGTCCCATACCTCCGCCGAATCCGCTTGCGAGCGACTCCAGCTGGGCCTTCGAAAGACCTTTCACGGCTGCAACATCCTCAAAAGCCAGTACAACAGCCTGGCAGCAGTTGTATCCTTCGCGGAAAAGCGACTCCGCAAGTTCTTTTCTTTCTTCGATACTCATAGCGCAAAGTTATTAATTCTCCGCCGAATTTTGTCAGAAATTCACTAACTTTACAATCTTGAAACACTTTGAGTTATGAAATACCCTATCGGAGTACAGTCATTCGAGAAAATAATAGAGGACGGATTCCAATACATCGACAAGACAGACCTTGTCTATGACCTCGCGCAGATGAACGTCTGTTTTCTGTCGCGTCCCCGACGTTTTGGAAAGAGCTTGTTAATCAGTACCCTGGAAGCGTATTTCCTCGGACGCAAAGATCTTTTCAAAGGACTCAAGATAGAGGGGAAAGAGAAGGATTGGCTCACGTACCCCGTGTTCAGGATTGACTTCGCAGCGGGGAACTTCAACATAGAAGGCAACCTTCAGAGCATCCTGGAAGGGATGGTCGGAAGATGGGAAGGGGAATATGGAAAAGACCCCCTGCAAAAGGACGTGGGTATGCGTTTCAAATATATCCTGGAACAGGCACACGTCAAGACCGGCCGCAAGGCCGTGGTGCTGGTCGATGAATACGACAAGCCGCTCCTGGACGTGCTCGGAACACCGATGGAACAGATGAACAGGAACACACTCAAGGCGTTCTACTCCACCTTCAAGGCCGCCGACGCAGACCTGAAATTCGTGCTCCTGACGGGTGTTACCAAATTCTCCCAGATAACCGTGTTCAGCGGGTTCAACCAGCCCAAGGACATAAGCATGGACCCCGACTTCGATGCGCTCTGCGGAATAACCCAGGAGGAACTTGAAACCAAATTCCAGGAAGGGATAAGGCTGATGGCGCAGAAAGAGGAGGTGACCGAAGACGAAATGAAAGACATCCTCAAGAAGCGTTATGATGGATATCACTTCAGCGAAGGCTTGACGGACATCTATAATCCGTTCAGCCTTCTCAATGCCCTGGACCAGAAAAAATTGTCCGATTTCTGGTACCGCTCGGGAACCCCCACGTACCTCGCACGGCTCATCGAGGGACACAAAATCAATATGCTGCGCCTGCTGGACCGCGAATACAGCGACGAGTATTTCA
>R18__coassemble_1772_pt1 | contig 19409 bp, 13 predicted proteins | sample R18__metabat2_high_PE_009 | metagenome-assembled genome bin R18
TGACCTCGGTTGATTCTCCTGCTTCACCTGACTTCGGTTGACATCTCCTTCTCCTGACTTCGGTTGACAGTCCGCGCAGGCCGAAATTGCCGGCACCAGGGGCAGCACCCTGCCACTGAGCATCGTCTGTGAGGGGGTCGTGCACCTGGTCGGGGGTAATTGCTATGACCTGGGGCAAAATCGGCCTCTGAACCGGGGTTATTGCACAAGGTGCGTTCGAAGGACGCAGACTATTCATCACTTGCCGCACCCGTAAGACGCACACGGCACTTGGATTGAACGCTTATCTACCTCGACTTGACGTGAGTGTCAATTTCACCGCATTTTTTGACACTCACAGCACGATTTCAACGGAAAACCCCAAGAACTCAGACGTGAGTGCTGATTTTTGCCGGATTTTTGACACTCGCAGCACGATTTCAACGAAAAGCCCCAAAAACTCAGACGTGAGTGTCAATTTCACCGCATTTTTCGACACTCACAGCATCACGAGCAAGCGCAGACTTAAACCCTGCCGGTTTCTGAAAAAGGCCACTGCTGTGGCCCGGTGCCTCCCCCCCCGGCAGACGCCCGCACTCACCCCCTACTCCGCAGGAGCCGGACAGGGGGTGAAGGTGTCGACGAAGATGTCGGTCGTGAGTTCGCCGTCGTAGCCGGCGAGGATGATGTAGTATGTCCGGTCATCCTCGAGTTCATCCGAAAAATCGTACTTGCTGATACTATTGCGCAACTGTTTCTCCATCAGGCCGTATTCGCAATAGGCCTCTATCAACATCTGGAGGAAGGCCTCGCAGTCCCCTTCATAATAGTCATCCACAACATCCTTCTCGATGACATAGAGCAGGTAATAGTCGGTGTCGTTGGAGGGAATCACGACCAGCTGGTTGTTCTGGAACTTCCATTCGAAGGTGAGGTCCGACGACTGGATGGTAGCTGTGTGGATCGCCCTCCAGTACAGGTCGCCCATCGGCTGGTTGGTCTCGGGATTCACGCAGTAGGCATAGACTATATAGTCCGTGTCGGGCTTGAGGTCCGCGAACATACGCTCGTCGCAGCCATAGCAGAGGCAGTGGCTGGAGAACGTCGCCACATAGGGGGAATTCTCCTTCAGTAGGTCGTACCTCCAGTCGATGTAGTCTCGGTAGAGGCTGTCGAGGGTGAGCTGCATAAAGCGCTCGTCGCCGGTGCCGGGGGTGTACTTGTCGGGGGTGAGGATGTCGCAGAAGTAGTAGATCTTGTCGTTTTCGGGGGTGATGTCAATCTTGACCACGCCGGCACGGAGCTCGCCGTCCTTGACATAAAGGTTGATTCTGGTCTGCTTAGTGATGTACTCCGCCTCGCCGGAGCAGGCGGAAATCAGGGCTGCGGCAAGGACCGCCACCGCTGTAAGTATGGTGCTTTTCTTCATCAGTTGTCCGATTTTTGGTCCTCCTCAAACAGAGTCTTGACGGTGAATATGAAACGCACGGCCCCCATCTGGTGGTTGCCGTAATGGCCGAAGTTGTACTCCACGTTGGAATAGGTGAAGAGGTTCTTCGCCTTCATCGAATTGAGGAAGGGAACGGTGTCGTCGTCCTGCGAGTGGAACATATAGACCGGGGCCTCCGGCGCCCAGTTGCTGCTCAGCGAGTTCTGCAACATCGCCTCGTAGAGCCTCTCCGTACCGGGACTGCGCTTCTTGCAGCCGTCCTCGGTCATTATGTCGCTGAGCTTGTTGCTGCCCACCATCACGCTGATCTGCTTTAGGGTGTACTTCTTGGAATTCAGCCACTCGTCGTAGTTCTGCAGCATCGAACCGGTGAAGAAATCGGCGTAGTCCAGGCCAAGGTGGCAGCCCACGTCGATGCCCTGGATTATCATCGGCACGCAGTAAGGGATGGCGGTCTTGTCGGCCTCGATCAGGGCGTCGTAGGTGGCGGCGATGTCGTAGGGCCCGGCCCCGGCAAAGACGCGCCGGATCTTGAACTCCCCTTCGCACTTCATCTCCATATACCGCTGCACGGCCATCGTGACCGCGCCGCCCTGGGAGTAGCCCATCAGGAAGATCTCGTCGCTCTCCGGGGCATTGCCGGTCTGCTCCATCCACGGCTTCACGGCCCGAACCATATCCACGACGTTCCGCGCCGTGAGGTCGGCCACCAGGTAGGGGTGGACGTGGTCGGAAGAGACCCCGAAGCCGAGGTAGTCGGGGAAGATCATCGCGTAGCCGAGGGTGGCGAGGATGGCCTCCAACTGGAAGCAGCCGGAGGGGCACTCCGCGTTGGACCCTACGGTGAAGTGGCTGACTACCACCACGTTGCGAACCTTCTGCCCGGTAGGGAGCACCACCTTTCCGGACAGCCGCACGGGCTCGCCGTTCTCGTCGATGCTCATATAGGTGCCGGTGACGGAGGTCAGCTTGTTGGCGTACCCACTGCCCAGCAGTTCGCGGAATATGCTGATGAAGTTGGTGTACGTGGCCTTGGTCTCCCCGTCGGGGGAGGTGCCGGCTAGAAGGATTTCCTCCGGGTCGGTGGTGCCGTCGTCAAAGGGAAGGGGGAACGATGGCGACTCGGAGTTCAGGTCGTCGAAGCTGACTTTGGTCGGCTGGAAGACGGAGTCGTCGCTGCTGCCAAGGTACTGGCTGAAGTCGACGTACTCGACCTTCTCGTGAGCGCAGGAACAGAGCAGAGTTGCAGCAAGAAACGCCGTTGCAAATTTTGCTATCTTATTGATGTTCATAGCCTCAGAATTTATAACCTACAGAAATGCTGAACATACGCGACAGAACCATCAGCACCTCGTATCCGCTGTTGAAGGCAGTAAGGCCGCCTATCTCCGCTGCGGCAGTCCAGTGACCATAATCATAATGGGCACCCACCGCGCAGAGGTCAAAGGCAGGGGCGACAATCTTTGTACGTCCCAGGTAATCAGACTCGGACCCGGAGTTCACAGCGAGTCCTACACCGAGCTGCGAATACATACCGAAGTGGCTGCGGTTGAGCCAGTTGACTCGAACACCTGGAGTGATGCTGAAGTTACAGAAGTACTGTTTGCTGCTAGCCACGACAGTTTCGGAACCGCCCTTGTAGGTACTGGTGTTCCAGCTGACCTTCTCCCAATCGACCTTACACCCGACGCTCCATACCCTGGAAAGCCGCCTCTGATACTCGGCAAAGAAGTGCCCGCTGTAGCGGAATCCCGACTTCTCGGTGAACGTCATCGTCTCCGGCAGGTTCTGATAAACGTAATGCACGCTGTTGTGATACATCAACGTCTCGAACAGCGGATCTCCCCACCCCACGCGCACTTCATTCTTGAAGGTCGGATCCACCCGCCTCGCGGCCCGCTCGGCGGCCCTGGCAGCCCTCGCGGCCCTCGCGTCCTTCACGTCCCTCGCAGCCTTGACGGCGATGCTCGCGGCAATGCTGGCGTTCGTGATTTCGCCCGGGGCAGCCGGGACGGCCGAAACGGTGGTGGTAGCGGCGGCGGCTTCAGCAACTGTAGGAGAAGCCGTGGTTTCTGCAACTGTCGGGGCGGCGGGTGTGGCGGCGGCTTCAGCGCCCGGAGCAGCATCCTCAGTTGCAGCCGGCACAGCGGCCGTCTCGGCATCCGTCCCCTCGGTCCGCTTGACAGGCTTGACCACCTGCGTCGGGGTCGGGGTGCCGGACCTGGTTGAGACTGACGAGGCCGAACTCGCAGTTGATATTGGTGTCGATGCCGAGTTCGCGGAAACAACTAGGACTGCCGATGCTGCATCCAAGCCTGCCGCCGCAGTGCCGGTCATTTCTGAGCCAACAGCCGCAGCGTCGGTCATTTCTGAGCCAACAGCCGCAGTGCCGGTCATTTCTGAGCCAACAGCCGCAGCGTCGGTCATTTCCGAGCAGACAAAGGCGGATGCAACCGCTTCCGAGGTGCAGTCAACGACCATGCCGGAGGCACCTGTGGTAGTTTTGGCAGCAGCCGAGAAGCCAAAAATCAGAAACAACGGCGCTAGTGCTGCAATATGTTTTAAATCAGTCCGCAAAACAAAATTGTTTAATTGTATAACTTTTTTGTTATGGTGCCAAAAATGCAAGATTATAGCCTGTCCCAGTACTGAGTTTCGCCGATTCCAAGCACCTTGCCCGACACCGAAAGGCGCCCGTCAGGCAGAACCTTGATTGTGGCATTCGCCTTGATTCCGCGACCGGGGTCATATATCTTCGCACCCGTCCATTGCCCGGACTTCTCGTCATACGGAATGCCTTCTACAATCTTCAGCCCGACGATCGGCCGCGTCTTGAGTGCCTTGTCGGGGTTGTTCAAGTCGGTCCAGGGCTTCCCCGTCTTCGGGTCGGTCGCGTCCTGAAGCCAGATGACGGTACAGTCATACGTGCCGCTCTTGTTTTTGCTGAAGCGAACCTTCGAGTCACCGCTCTTGCTGTCCTTGATGTAGTATGTCCCCAAAATTGCATCACCCTTGTCCTGCGGTTGAGCCTGGACCTGCTGTTGAGCATTGTCCTGCGACTGTGCCTGAGCCTGTGGTTGAGTTTGCGGCTTCGCAGCACCGCTCAAGCAGGACGTTGCAAATACTGCTGCGAATAGTAAGTGTTTGATGTTCATTTCAATTCATTTATAATCCGGTGCCAAGCCGGCACATAACGATTTGTAAATATAACAAAAATCGCTGACTTTCGCAAATTGTTGACGCATCTATACTTGAAGTCATCAGCCCATCTCTGACCACCTCTCCGACATTCTGAAGCGGACGAGTAGGCACCGCCGCCGGATATATAATCTCCGGCGGCTACAAATCGGGCGCTGCGGGGGCTCCAGGAAAGGGCCCTCCTCGCGCCCGATTGTTGCCCGGTGCGAAAGTGCCTTCCTCACGTCCGACTGTTGCCCGGTGCGAAAGGGCCCTCCCTCACGTCCTACTATTGCCCGGTGCAAGGGAATAGTCTTGCCGATTAACAAAAAAATCGCAAACTTGAGCGTACATTGAATTGCAGACCAAGCCCCAGATACACAAATTGGGACACTACCGCCCAAGACACACAAATTGGGACGCTACCCGCTTACGATTCTCACAGGGACTCTCGAATCTTCGTTTTTTGTTCTAACGCCCCTGATTCAGAGGGGTGCTAGAACAAAAAATCGGCTCACCAGAAAATATCCGTGTATATTTTTCACAGTTGACATGTGTAGAAAGGACGCCGCACATACAGGACCAGTGACCCTGCTCTCTTCATATCGACGTAACGTTGATGCGGAGGCGCTTACTGGGGAAACGTCCAAAGGGCATAGGCCCTGCAGCCCATTAAACCAAAGAAAAAGGGCTGCAGGGCCTATGCCCTTTGGACGTTCGACAAAATGATTCATATACTGTCTGCCTGGCGAACGACTGAAATTCCGTCGTGACCTGGGGCAACAGCGAAAGGTGGCGGCTGTCGTGACCTGGGGCAACAGCGGAAGGCGGCAGCTGTCGTGACCTGGGGCAAAAACGGCCTCCTGACCCGGGTGACTGCACAAGGTCCCCTCAATTCCAGCCGACCTTGTGCAATAACCCTACCTGGAAGCCCGATTTTGCACAAGGTCCCATTCTTGGCCATAAGGTTTCAAGCAGTTTATGGCGTGAGTGTCAAAAATCATCAAAAATCTGACACTCACGTTTCATCTTTTACGAGTTTCCGCCGTATTTTACGAGTTCCCGCCGTATTTATGACGTGAGTGTCAAAAATTCGGCAAAAATCAGCACTCGCGTACGGAATCTAGGTGTTTTTCGTTGAAATTGTGCTGTGAGTGTCAAAAAATGCGGAGAAATTGACACTCACGACCGACCGGATATAGCAGCACGCCAGTCAAGTGTGGAAGCAGTACCTGCCAAGTGCGGCAGCACGCGCGTCAAGTGTGGAAACAGTACCCGCAAAGTGCAGCAGCACACCCGTCAACTGCAGCAATGACAGCCGCAATGCACGGCAGCCACTAGGATGCAACAACGCACCCAAACGGACCATAATTGCTAAAATCACGAGATTCGGGGCGCCTAAAGAATCTGTTGCACCATCATACCCACCCAACCATTCGCAGACACCCACCTCACCTCTCGCAGGCACTCCTACAGCCTCACCCACCTGCGCAGGCGGATGTCGTCAGACGCGGCGCCGACAAGGACACGGCAGCGGCCTCTGCGGGTGCGGAACGCGTGCTCGTCGCAATCCCAGAGTTGCAGGTCGGCCTCGGGCACGAACAGTTCGACATCGACGCTGCAACCGGCGGGCACGGATACCCTGTCGAAGCCGCGCAGACGCATCGCCGCGCCGTCGTCTCCCTTGAACCGCAGGTACAGTTGCGGCACCTCCTGCCCATCCCGCGAGCCGGTATTGCTGATTCGGAAGCACACGCGGAGCCCCTTCTCGCAGCACTGCTCCGTGCGTCCAGCAGATGCCTTCCCGCAACACTGCTCTGCACAACCTCCAACCGCCTTCCCGTCCGCCATACAGCCACATCCTCCAGCCGCAACTCCAGCCGCCTCACCACACACCACACCGGGCACTTCCCCAGCCACAGAATCAACCGAAGTTCCAGCCGCATCACAACACACACCACCAGCCGCAACACCGGCCGCCCCACCACACACCTCACCGGGCACTCTTCCAGCCGCCTCATCACACACCCCACCATCTGCAGCTCCGGCCGCCTTCCCGCATATCCCTCTCAAGACCCTCGAGACCTTGAGCCGCGAGTAGCGGAACGAAGTGTAGCTCAGGCCGTGGCCGAAGGCGTATAACGGCTTGCCTCTGAAGTACATATAGGTTCTGCCGTGGCGGATGTCGTAGTCGAGCATATTGGGCAGGTCGAGGATGCTGCGCACCCAGGTCTGGGTCGTGCGGCCGGCCGGATTGTACGAGCCGAAGAGCACGTCGGCAAGGGCGTTGCCGAGTTCCTGTCCGCACTGGGTGATGTGAACTATGGCGCCAACGTTCTCCTGGCACCAGTTGATGGCATAGGGGAAACTGCTGATGAGGGCCACCACCGTGTTGGGGTTGACCTGCCTGATGACCTTCACGAGGTCCTCGGTGTCGAGCTCCAGCGACCGGCGGTCCACAGCCTCACGCCCCTCGCCGGGAGCACCGCCGCAAGCCCACGGAGCCTGCACGGTCTGCCTGCCCCAGTCTGGGCTTGTATTGGGGTGATTCCCCACGCAGACGATCGCCACGTCGGCCCAGGCCGCAAGTTTCTGCGCCGCCCCGTCGGAATCCCACTTCAGGAAGCGGATCTCCACCCCGCCGCTCCTTGCAACGAGCATTCCCGGAACATTGGAGCAGTCGTCCTCCGCCGGCCTCATACCTTCAGTTGCGCCGATGGCGTTGCAGAGGCCCTGCAGCGGGCTGACCCAGTAGGTCGGCAGGGCGCCGTACCAGTCCTTCAGGACCTCTTCCGCGCGGTTGCCGAACACTGCTATCTTCTTGACATTCATTGTATCGAGCGGGAGTATCGGAACTCCTCCTTCAACCGGGGAGTTCTTCAACAGAACCACCGATTCCTGAGCCGCGCGCCGCGCCAGGGCGATGTTCTTCGCCCCCTCCCAGGGCGCCTTCCCGTCACGCCCGACCGGACCCCCCTCGTGCCCATACACATCCATCGCGCCGGGGTCCATCAGCCCGAGGCGCAGGATGGTACGCAGGTTGTGCCGCACATTGCGGTCCACCACCTCCATACTCACCAGCCCCTCGTCTATCGCCTCCCTGATTGCCGGGGCACAGCGGTCCAGGAAGCGGGTGATTCCGGCCTCCATACAGATGGCGGCGCCGTGCTTCATATCGGGAGCCCAGCGGTGGGCCGAGACCAGGAGCGCCAGCGCGCCCCCGTCGTTCACCAGAGTGCCGTCCATCCCCCATTCGTCCACCAGCACGCCACGGATGAACTCATTAGCCGAGCAGGGCACGCCGTTATATTTGTTGTACGCGCACATCAGCGAGCGGGCCCCGCCGTCGCGCACGCCCTTCCAGAAGCCGTACGAGTAGTAATCCCTGAACAGGGCCTCGTCGAAGCGGGAGTCGGTGAAGCTCCGCCCGTCCTCGTTGCTGTTGGCAAGGAAATGCTTCATCAGCGACGCTCCCCTCCAGTGCTCCGGGTCGGGACCCTGGATTCCACGCACCTCCGAGGCCACCAGCTCGCCCACCAGGTAAGGGTCCTCGCCGAAGCACTCCTCGGTCCTGCCCCACCGCGGGTCGCGCCCGAGGTCGGCATTGGGGGCCCAGAGCACCAGGCAGTTGCGCTCCCCGTACTCCGAGTGGTAGCGGGCCTCCTGAGCCATCACTTCGCCAATCTCCTCCAGCAGGCCGCGGTCCCAGGTCTCGCCCAGGCCGTAGCCCTGCGGGAAGGCCGTGCTGTTCACCATTCCGGGCAGATGGTTCGGCTCCCCGCCCCGATGGAGCGGAGGAAGGGTCGTGGCACCGCCGCGCACTATACCGTGGATGGCCTCGGTGCTGCCGGGGTCGGGAACACCCAGCCGCGGCACCCCGAATCCCTGCATCGTGGCCACCTTCTCATCGACGGTCATCAGCGAGAGCAGATTGTCGATTCTCTCCTCTTCGCTCAGCGCCGTATCCCTGAACGGATAATCGTCGGAAGTAGAGCCGGCGCAGGCCGCACCGGCGTCAGGTCCGACAACGGCGACACCGGCAACACCGGCGGCAGGTCCGACAACGGCGGCGCAGGCCGCACTCAACGGGTAAAAGACCGCAAGGGCTGCGGTCAGTAAAAGTGTAAACATATGTCAATATAGAGTTAAGACAGTTTCGTGTAAGCAACCTTGCCCACGAGGGTGGTGGGGAGGTCGTCCCTCACCTCAATGAGCTTTGGCATCGCGTACTTGGCAATGTGCCCGCGGCAGTGCTCGAGGATGCTCTGGCGGAGTTCGGGGCTGTCTTCATAGCCGTCGGAGAGAACCACGAACGCCTTGACTATCTGCATCTTACGGGGGTCGGGCACACCGATCACGCAGCTCCTTCTCACGGCAGGGTGCTGCTCCAGAATATTTTCGATCTGGGAAGGATACACATTGTAGCCGTTGGTGATTATCATCCTCTTGATTCTCTGCCTGAAGTACACGAAGCCCTCGCTGTCCATCACGCCGAGGTCGCCGGTGTGGAGCCAGACGTGGCCGTCGTCGTGGGTGCGCAGGGTGTCGGCGTTCTCCTTCTCGTGGTTGATGTAGCCGAGCATCACAGTGGGGCCGGTGAGGCAGATTTCGCCCTCCTCGCCGTAAGGAACCTCATCGCAGGTGCCCACCGCGCAGATCTTGAACCAGGTGTCGGGGTAAGGTATGCCGATGCTTCCTTCCTTCTCCTTGTCCCAAGGGGTGAGGCAGCAGGCGGTCACGCACTCGGTGGTGCCGTAGCCCTCCCTCACGCGGACCTTCGCGCGATGGTCCTTCAGGAAGGCGTCGAACTTCTTCTTCAGCTCGATGGTCAGGGAATCGCCGCCGGAGAACACTCCCTTGAGGCAGGAAAGGTCGGCTCCGTTGAGGTACTCGTTGCGGGTGATGCCCTCGAAGAGGCTGGGCACGCCGGCTATGAAGTTGGGCCTGCAGGTCTTGATGAGGTTGGCATAGCTCTTCACGTTGAAGCGCGGCACCAGGATGGAGGTACCGCCGCTGAACATCATCGTATGGATGCACACTCCCAGCCCGAAGCCGTGGAAGACCGGCATCGCGGCCAGCATCTTCTTGTGGCGGATGTCCTCGTGGCTCATCGTGGCAGTCTGCAGGGCAAGGGCGTTGAAGTTATAGTCGGAGAGCATTATTCCCTTGGAGGTTCCGGTGGTTCCGCCGGAGAAGAGGACAACGGCCTCGGAGTGGCAGTCCTTGCTCTCGTCGCGGTAGCCGTCGGCCACTGCCTTCCCTCCCTTCAGGAACTCCTTCCAGGTCACGACCACCTCGGGGGTGGTGTACTTGCGCTCGGTGGTGAGGCGGTAGGCCAGGCCCTTGAGGACGGGCAGTTCGTCGGAGATGCGGGTTATGATGAGCTTGGAGATGGGTCTCTTGGCGCGCACGTCGCGGAATTTGTCGTAGAACTGGTCCAGGGTCACCGCCACGTCGCATTCGGCCTCGTCGAGGTAGAAGCGGATTTCGCCCACGGCGGAGAGGGGATGGACCATCGCGGCAACGGCGCCGATGAGGTTGAGCCCATAGAGGCAGTAGATGGCCTGGGGCACGTTGGGGAGGCACACCAGCACGCGGTCGCCCCTGCGTACTCCGAGGTGGTAGAAGCCGCGGGCGGCGGCGTCGATGTTGCGGGCCATCTCCTCATAGGGGATGTTCTTTCCCATAAAGGAAAGGGCGGTGAACTTGGGGTCTGCGGCGGCCGTGTCGAGCACCGCTGCGCTCATTGTCTTCGTGCTGTAATCGAGGTGGAACGGCAGGTCGCCGTAACTTGAAATCCAGGGTTCTTTCATAGTCTATTCAAATTCTACTGGTGTTGATGCGGGAAGGTCGAGCAGTTCGGGGTGCTGCAGCAGATGGCGCAGGAGCCTGATGCTCTTTGCAAAGTAATAGCCGTCGGCAATGCGCTCGTCGATGGTCAGCGCCAGGGGAATGGTGTCGCGCATCTCGAAGCTGCCGTCTTCCTTGAAGAAGGGGCGGAGCTTCTTCTCGCCTATCACCGTGAAGAAGGACACGGTCCCCCTTTCATAAAGGTGATGGTAATGCGCGTTCATCTTGATGCTGCCGAGGTTCGACACATAGACGCTGCAGAAGGTGGGGTCGTCTTTGGCCAGGACCGCAGGGTAGATGCCGTGGTATTCCAGGCGGTTCAGAGCCCAGAAAACGAAGCGGAGCACGAAGCGGGGCAGCTTTGCGAGGACCTCCATCTTGTCGGTCGTGCCCTCGGTCTGTCCGTGCTTGCGCACTCCGGTAACGAACTTCTCCACATAGGAGTGGACCTGCTCGATGGGGGCGCCGCCGTTACGGTCCACGCGCATCATCGCCATAGCCTCGTCCGACTCGTCGGCGAACTTGCGCTTTACGTTGAAGGAGATGATTATGTCGCGCCTCTCGTAAATCCTGTGACCGGAGATGAACCAGTTCATCTTGGGCCTGAGTATCATCACTTTGGCGAGTGCGGCGCATATGGCGTGGAACCAGGTGTACTTGAACTCCGGGTTCTGCGCGTTCTTTGCATTGATGTATTCGGTAAGGGCCGTAATGTCGATGTTCTCATTCAGCACGGCTTCATTGTCGCAGCGCTTGGGCATCAGGAACGGCATCAGCTTGTGCATCGCGTCCAGCTCGCCGAGATAGATACGGTCATAGCGGTCGCGTCTGTCTTTCTTTTCAAAAGAGGCCATAGGTTTTTGTTTTTTTAGTACACAAATTGGCCGCTAATATAGGTATTTTTTCCTTTATGTCCAAAACACGGCTCCGGAAGGCTACAGTTACTGGTACCGTCAGGCCGGCAACTGGTCCGGCAACTGGTCCTGGCAATGGTCCGGCAATGGTCCGGCAGCTATGGGGCCCCGCAACCCATTAATCCAAATAAAAAGGGTTGTGGGACCCCATAGCTGCCGGACTCGACAACCCGAGCTGCCGGATTCGACGCTCCGAGCTGCCGGACTCGACAACCCGAGCCGTCATCTTCGGCACTTCAACGGCCAAGCCCGGGAATACACCGCGTAAACTTCGGCCAAATTCGTCCGAAACTTTGGACAAATCGGAAATAATGAGTATATTTGGAGACTTTAAAGGAATTATGGGATTCAGGCTCAATAACAATAAAATCACTTACGTCGCGGTGACGTTCTTCGTGATCGTAGCGATTACGGGCATCATCTCACTGCTCAGCAGGACGATCAACCGCTCGCTGTATGCCGAGCGGCAGCAGACGCTCCGCCTCGTGGCGGGCACCGCGGCCGACATTGCCGACCGCAACACCGCAATGACCTGGAACATGGCCGAGTACATTGTCTCCTCGCTGACGCACGGTCTCAAGTTCACCGACGACATCGAGTCCTGCATCAGGCTCGTGAACGGGCACCACGACCTCCGGCAGGACCACTATTACCTCGTGGACTCCAAGGGCCGCTATTACTGTTCCGACGGCACCGAGGGCAAACTCCTCGACCTCACCCGCTTCCTCCCCGACACCCCCGACAGGGACGTTTATCTCGGCGTCATCCCCCACCTCGACAACAGCCACGTATTCATAACCTACAGGCAAAGGATAGAGCCCATCACCGTGAATTCCCTGAACGGGAAGGTCACCGTCCTCTTCATAGCCTACGCCCAGGAGCCCCAGAGCCTTGTCTATGACATTTCCCAGCTCTTCCCCGGCGAGGTGAACACCTTCATCCACGACGATACCGGCCAGATGCTCTTCAAGCACTTCGGCCTCGAACTTCTGATGGAGGGATACAACATCTACGACAAATTCGAGCGCAGCACCGAGGTGTACGGAGAAAAGGCCGAAGGACTCGTGGCCGCCAGCAGGAACGGCGAGAAGATAGTTGTGGAACTGGAAATCAACGGCAAGCGGTATTTCTTCTGCTCCGCGCCGATGGACACAGTCGGCTGGACCCTGGCCTTCATCGTGAAGAAAGAGATGCTGAGCGGAATCGGAGAGATTCCCTTCTCGACGATTGTCTTCCTGATGGCCCTCATCGCCATCATCCTCGGTATAGCCCTCCTGGGCCTTCTGTATCTCATAATGAGCAGCCGGCGTAACAAGGAGAGGCTCGTGGAATCGGAAAAGCTCGCCGACGCGATGGGCACGGCCAGCAGGGCCAAGTCGGAGTTCCTTTCCAATATGAGCCACGACATCCGCACCCCCATCAACGGCATTATGGGTATGACCAGCATCGCGATGGACTGCGCCGACGACCCCGACAAAGTGCGCGGCTGCCTGGGCAAGATCGACAACGCCTCCCGCCATCTCCTCTCCCTGGTCAACGACGTGCTGGATATGAGCCGCATAGAGAGCGGAAAGACCAGGATCAACAACGTTCCCTCCGACGTGCGCACAATCTGCGAGAACTGCTCCAGCATAATAAACGGCCAGTTGAGTGGCAGGGTGCTGGACTTCAAGACCGAATGCAACGTCAGCAACCCCCGCATAATGGCCGACGAACTCCACCTGCGCCAGGTGCTCATCAATATCCTGGGCAACGCCGTGAAGTTCACGCCCGACGGCGGAAAGATACTCTTCAGCTGCACCGAAAAGGCCTGTACGGACTCCCGCGTGGCCTACGACTTCGTCATTAAGGACAACGGAATCGGAATGAGCGAGGAGTTTCAGAAGCACATCTTCGAATCGTTCGCGCAGGAGGAGAACCGCGGCAGGAGCAACTACAAGGGCACCGGCCTGGGAATGGCAATCACCAGGCAGCTGGTGGACCTTATGGGAGGCGAGATAGAAGTGGAGAGCGCGGTGGACCAGGGCAGCACCTTCACGGTGACCATATCCTTCGACCGCGACCTCTCCGAGCAGACCGAAACCGCCGACGAGGCCTCCACCAGCGCCAGCATCGAGGGCTGCAGGATTCTCCTGGTGGAAGACAACGAGCTGAACCGCGAGATAGCCTCCACCCTCCTGTCCGATATGGGAGCGGAAATCTCCTGCGCGGAAGACGGCATAGACGCCGTGGAGAAGTTCAGGGATTCCGAGCCCGGCACCTATGACATAATCCTTATGGACGTGATGATGCCGAGGATGAACGGCCTTGACGCCACCAGGACCATACGCGCCCTCGCCCGTCCCGACGCAGCCACCATCCCCATCCTGGCAATGACGGCCAATGCCTTCGACGAAGACATACGCGCCACCCGCGAGGCCGGAATGGACGCCCACCTGAGCAAGCCCATAGACCTGGGCGAGGTTCTGAGGACAATATCGCAGCACTTTAAAAAATAGCCCGGAGAGATGAGAAAACACAATATAGCATCATTGATTGCAGCCGCAGCGGCGGCGGTTCTGGTCTGCTCCTGCGCTCGGAACAAGGAAGTGGAGCAGGACGAGACTCCCCTGACTTTTCTCACCGCCTACGGCTTCGGGCAGGAATACACCCTCCGCCTTGCCCAGAAGGTGAAGGAACTCTACGGGATAGAACTGGAATTCATAACCGAAAGGTCCTCCGACTCGGCCAGTATGATGAGGCTGGACTTTGCCAACGACAATATGCAGGCCGACATAGTCCTCACCGCACAGTCGGCCCCCGACAGTCTTCTCAAGGGGTCCTGCATCAACCTTCAGGCAAGGTCGAACCTCACCGACCTCTTCCCTTACCTTAAAATAAGGGAATGCACGGCCGACGACGGCGGCGTGTACCAGCTTCCCTTCTGCTCAAAGCTCATCGGACTCACCTACAACGCCACCCTTCTGAAGGAAATGGGCTGGGAGGAGCCACGCTCCTACGCCGATATGCTCTCTTTGAAGAAAAAGTGCGAGGCCGCGGGCATCCTCTTCGCCGCCACCGATGCGAATCTGACAGGTTGCGGCTTCAACTACCTCTTCCACTCTATGGGCTCACAGTGGCTCTCCACCCTGGAAGGCTCGGAATGGTTCAGCGCCTACCTCAAGGGAGAGGCATCCATCGCTCCCTTCAAGGAGCAGTGCTCGTTCTTCCGCAAATGGGCTGAAAACGGCCTTTTCGGGCAGCCCTTCGCCGAAACGGGCAAGGCGGCGCTTGAATTCAAGAAGCAGCGCGCCCTGTTCTTCTACGGAATCACCAATTTTATGACCAGTTATCAGGGCCCCCAGTTCGACGCCTCCGGAAAAGAGACCGGCCGTATGCTCAACGACGAATACAAGACTATGCCCTGGATAAGCGAAGACGGCACCAACAACTGCTTCACCAACTACGACGCCGTGTGGGTTATGCTCAACCACAAGCTCCTGGCGCCCGACAAGAAAGACAAACTCGCCAAGGCCATCAAGGTGCTGGAGTTCATCGCTAAAGACGACGTGCAGGGAATCCTTGCCAACCGCAGCAACGACGTCTATCTCTACCTTGATGGATTCAAGGCCGGGGAGGACCGCCTGTACTCGAACTACTTGAGCCAAATCAAAAATGGCTACCTCCAGCCCTGGTACTACAACTACTTCGACGCAGCCTCCATAGTGAACACAGGGGCGGAAATCAACTCCTACCTGTTCAGGACCTTCTACGGCGACGATGACGCCGCCGAAAAGGCGGAGCCCTCGAATATGGTCTACAACCCGAGCGCCACCTTCGACAGCATCTTCGAAGTTTTAGACTATAATAATAATAATAATAATAATAATAATACACGCGGCAGCAAACACTTCATAGGCTCCTTGAAGCAGAGGCTGGAATACCCTGAAACCGCAAAGGTTTGCGCGGTTTGCTACGCTCTGAGCGCCCAGGAAATTCTGGACAAAGAATTCGGAGACGACGCGCCCACCGTCCAGGTAGGTATTATCCCCTACACGAAGGACCTGAGGGACCTTGACCCCTGGAAACCGGCTGCCGTGGTCTGCTCCCATATGTACCCCGGGCCGTTCGAGCTGGCCCACACGAACGTGATAATTCCCATCAACACCTGGCGCGTGAACTGCTTCAGGATGACCGGAAAGGAAATATCCTATCTGCTCAAGAAAGGCTACAAAGGTTACCCCTATGCAATTGTCACGAAGGGCGGGATGAAGATAAGCGACGATGCCGAATATGTGGTTGCCTCGTCGCGCAACCTGCTTGACGACGCCCTGGTGGAAGAGTTTGAAAAAAACGGCCGAATAATACAGAACCCCCGCGAGAACAGGGCTCTGATGGCCAATGCGCCCCACGGGCTGGAACTTTTCTTCGAGCTGCACCCCGAGGTTGGGCCCGAAGACATTAACTGGTAAAAAGAGAAGCGATGTTATTACCCAATAAGAAAGATCAGGAAATAGAGAACCTGAGGCTCACCGTTTCAAAGCAGAAGGAGCGCCTGCAGGCCGACTACGAGACCATCAAGGTGCTTGCAAGCGGCTACGACATAGTGCACCTCCTGAACCTCGAGACCGACGAATTCACCCCCTACTTCGTGGAGAATTCCACAGACCTTGAAGACCCGATGATAATGCTGGGCCAGAACGACTTCTACACGACCCACAGGATGTTCGTGGAGAACTTTTGCTCCCCCGACTACAAGGACCAGCTGATGAAGTTCTGCGACAAGCGCTACATACTCGAGAAACTGCGCGGGCGCAGAAGATACGTTCTCAGGGTGCCCCTTCGCAGGCCCGACGGCTCCTACGCCTGGACTGAATTCGCCCTCCTGAAGTTCGACGATCCCGGGCGCGAGGCCACCAAGATAGCAATCGGCTACATCGACGTCGACGACCTCGTGAACGAGGAGCGGGCAAGGATGCAGGAACTCGAGGCTGCCAGGATGTCCGAGCAGAACCAGGCCGAGCGTTACAACTTTCTGGTGAACGTGGCGCACGAGCTCCGCACTCCCCTCACCCTCATACTCGGCCCTGCAAGAAGGCTGATGAACGCGAAGGACACCTCCGAAGCGGCGCACAAGTCGCTCAGCCGCATCTATCATCAGGCCGACAGGATGAACGTCCTGCTGAACACGGTGCTCACCACCAACAAGCTCGAGGAAGGCGGCGACGTTGCCCGTATGGAGCCGGTTGACTTCAACAAATGGATTGCAGGCGCCGCCGAGGAATACACCGAGGAGGCAGAAAGCCATGGAATGTCAGTCAGCCTGGCCTTCGACCCCTCCGTGGGTACGGTAAAGATCGATGAACATCTCATAAAGGTGGTTTTCGCCAACTTTATGATAAATTCCATCCATCACAACACTCCCGGCACTGCCATAGAGGTAAGCACCGCCCTCGGCGCAAAAGGCAAGACCGTGCGGCTTTGCGTGAAGGACCGCGGCCCCGGAATCGGCGACGTGGAGGTGGAGAACCTTTTCAAGCGCTACTGGCGCGCCACCGAAGACAAGACCGGCTTCGGAATCGGCCTGTCCTATTCCAAGTCGATAATCGAAGAACACGGCGGCTCGGTTGGAGCCTTCAACAACATCGACGGCCAGGGCGCGACCTTCTGGTTCGAGATCCCCGTCGACGGAACCGCGGCCAAAGCACCCAAGGGTCCCGAAGGGCCTCTGGCCGGCAAGACCCTTCTTTATGTAGAGGACGACAAGGACCTTCGCGACTATATGCAGACCGAGATGGAAAGCGTGTTCGGGACCGTCCTCACGGCAGCGAACGGCCGCGACGGCCTGGAAGTGATGGAAAGGCAGAAGGCCGACGTTATAATCACCGACGTGATGATGCCCGAAATGGACGGAATCGAATTCTGCACCCGTGTAAAGAAAGACTCCCGCTTCAAGGGCGTGCCCGTCATAATCCTCTCCGCCAGAGCCGACGCCCAATCGGTCCGCAGGGGCTACGAGGCCCGCGCCGACCATTATCTGGAAAAACCGTTCGATTTTGACGAACTTGTAGAAATAATCAAAGAAAAACTTAATTAATAGCAACTGGTTATGGAACTCAAAGAATTGTACGAGAAGATCGGTGGCAACTACGACGAAGTTGTCAAGAGGCTGATGAACCCCGGTATGGTTGCCCGTTTTGTCAAAAAATTCCCCGACGACCCTTCGATGCAGCAGCTTCTTGAAGGCGTCAAGGAAGGAGATATCGAAAAATCGTTCCGCGGTGCCCACACCCTGAAGAGCATCGCCGGTGTTCTCTCATTCACCAAACTTTACGAGGTTGCAGTGGCCCAGACCGAGCAGCTGCGTCCCCGCCTGGAGCAGGCCGACCCCGCACTGCTCGACGCTGTGAAGGCCGAGTACAAACTCACCCTCAAGGCTGTGAACGAATATATCGAGAGCCTGGTCTAGGCACTTTCTGCGATGAGCGTATTGGACGAACTTGAAAAGAAGATTGCCCTCAAGGCGGTGGAGGGTCTGGACCTTTCGGGCAGGGTACTCGAAGGGATAGACTTCTCCGGCTGCCGCATAAGCAAGGTGAACTTCAAAAAGTGCGAACTCGTGGGTTGCCGCTTCCGCGGCGCCGTCATCGAGTGGTGCGACTTCCGTTACGTAAAAGTCCAGGATGGGACCTTCGAAGACTGCAGCATCAGTTTCTGTGACTTCTACCGCGCCTTCTTCGACGGGGTGGTGATTTTCAACGGAGCAAGGCTCAGCAATTCAAGCATCAACAAGGCCTACTTCGGCGACTCTGCCCTCATCAAGAAGGAGAATCTTGAGGGCGGCCGCATCCTGCAGCAAGACGAAAAAGCTTATCGCAAGTTCCTGAAGGATTGGCACACAATGGGCACGGGAGAAAGGAGCAACGACGTCGGAGCCTTCTCCGACTGGAGCCCCGACGCCGCCCTCAAGGGCCGCTGGGCCGAGTGCGAGACCATCTTCAAGAACTTCAGCGCGCAGTGGACCGGCCGCGGCTACATTGCCGACGGCAACTGGGCCTATGTGCGCGGCCGCAAGATGGAGCGCAAGCGTATGTGGGCTGAACTCTCCGGTTCCAAGCTCAGCTTCGGCGCGAAACTCAGGAACCTCTGGAAAATCTTCCTCAACCTCCTCTCCGACCTTTTCTTCGGCTACGGGGAAAGTATGCTGAGGATGATTCTCACATACTTCGTGGCCGTTTTCCTCTTCGCCTGGATATTCTGCTCCAAGGTGTCGCTGCTTGAATACGGCCAGGCCCTCGGAATAAGCCTCAAGAATATGGTTGGAATGGATTCCGACCTACTTCACGACGTGTCGCCCCTGGTCGATATGCTCAATATCGTGCAGACCACCGTCGGAATAGTCCTCACCGGTATCTTCGGCTTCATCCTGGGCAACAAGATAAGGAACCAGTAGCACGGTGGAAAAGCGTCCCCTTGTCCTGAACATCACGAATTACGTCGCGATGAATATCTCCGCCAACATCCTGCTGGCGGCCGGGGCTTCGCCCCTTATGTCTTTCTACCCCGCTGAAATGGAGGACCTTGTGGCCTTGAGCGACGGTTTGGTAATCAATATAGGTTGCCTGGACGACCAGCTCGCAGAGGGTGCCCGGAGGGCCGCAGCTGCGGCCCTCCGGCGCGGCATTCCCTGGGTACTTGACCCCGTGGGAGTTGGCGCCAGCGCCGCCCGCAAGGCCCTTTGCAGGGAACTGGTGGAGCAGTTCCGGCCCGCCATCATCCGCTGCAACCCCTCCGAAGCCGCCGCCCTCGCCGCCCTGCTTTGCGGCGCGGCCGGCAAGGTGTCCGGCGCTGATGGTGGAGTTGAGGAGGCGGCAGCGGGCGGGAAGGTTGAGGTTGGCGGTGCGGCTGAAGTTCCGGCGGCTGCGGCAGGGCGGGGTGCTGATTCGACGATCGACTCCGTGGAGGCGCTGGACGCCGCAAAGGCTCTGGCGGCCCGTTACGGCGCCGTCGTCTGCATCAGCGGCAGCACCGACTATATAACCGACGGCACCGCCGTCCTC
>R18__coassemble_1848_pt1 | contig 17949 bp, 17 predicted proteins | sample R18__metabat2_high_PE_009 | metagenome-assembled genome bin R18
GGCTGCAGGGCCATACCTGTCGGCAAGAGCAGTCCAACAACCTGAACAAAAAGGGCTGCAGGGCCATACCTGTCGGCAAGAGCAGTCCAACAACCTGAACAAAAAGGGCTGCAGGGCCATACCTGTCGGCAAGAGCAGTCCAACAACCTGAACAAAAAGGGTTGCGGGACCATAGTTGACGGCTCCGGGACGGAAGATCTTTGCCAAAGTATTCACGAAACAGTTTCAAGTGAGCCGGAAAATGAGTAATTTTGCAGATTGAAAAAGAAACTGAATGGCAACCTTACTGATTTTCCTTCTCGGCGCAATGGCGGTGTCCTTCCTGTGCTCCGTTCTTGAAGCCACACTGATGAGCACACCCCTCTCGTACATCACCCTGTGCGAGGACGAGGGGCGCAAATGCGCGCCCAGGATGAAGGCCTACAAGCAGGACTCCTCCCGCCCGATTGCCGCCATCCTTTCCCTGAACACGATAGCAAACACCATAGGCGCTGCCGGAGTCGGCCGTCAGGCAACCATACTCTTCGGTTCGGAATGGTTCGGCCTCGTATCGGCCATCACCACAATCCTGATTCTCATTTTCTCCGAGATAATCCCCAAGACCATAGGCACCACACGCTGGAAGTCGCTGATGGGCTTCGCCACCGGAGCCATCCACTTCCTCATCATCGTCCTCTTCCCCATCGTATGGTGCGTCGAAGGGCTGCAGAAAATCTTCACCCCGAAGGAATCCGACGTCTCGGTTTCCCGTGAGGAGGTTGGGGCCATAGCCGACGTTGCCGAAGAGACCGGCGGGCTGGACGAAGACGAGAACGAGATAATCCAGAACCTCATAAACATCGACGAAATCACCGCTTCCAGCGCAATGACTCCCAGGGTCGTGGCAGCAATAGCCTCGGAAGGGATGAGCATCAAGAACTTCTACAAAGACCGCCGCTTCTACCATCACAGCCGCATCCCCGTGTACCGCGAGAACGACGAATACATCACCGGCTACATCCTCAGGATGGACGCCATCCAGCTGATGGCCGAAGACAAGTTCAACGAATCCCTCTCCAGCATCCGACGTGACGTGGAATCCTTCCAGGAAGACACCCCCATACAGGAAATATGGGACAGGATGGTCGAGAACAAGGAGCAGATAGCCATAATCATAAATGAATACGGTGCCTTCCAGGGCGTTCTGACGATGGAAGACATCATAGAGACCATCCTGGGCGACGAGATAGTGGACGAGCGCGACGTCGTGGTGGATATGCAGGCCCTCGCCCGCGAGAGATGGCTCAAGAAACAAAAAAACGCAAAAAACAGCGAACATTGATGAAACCGACAGCGATACTTCTCATGAACTGCCCCGACAGGCAGGGTATAATTGCCGACGTGACGAAATTCATCACCGACAATCACGGAAACATAGTTTACCTCGACCAGTACGTAGACAACGAGAACGGAGTGTTCTTTATGCGCGTGGAATGGGAACTCGAAGGGTTCACCGTTCCAAGGGAGTGCATCAAGGAGCGGTTCCTTAGCCTTTTCTCGGAGCGCCTGAATATGGACTTCAACATCTTCTTCAGCGACGTCAAGCCCCGTATGGCCATATTCGTGAGCAAGATGAGCCACTGCCTCTACGACCTCCTGGCCCGCTACAAGGCAGGTGAATGGAACGTGGAGATTCCCTGCATAGTCAGCAACCACGAGAGCCTGCGCTACGTGGCCGATATGTTCGGAATCCCCTTCCACGTATGGAGCCTCGCGCCCGACAAATCGAACCGCGAGGAAGTGGAGAAGGCCGAACTGGAACTCCTTCGCAAGGAAGGCGTGACCTTCATAGTCCTTGCCCGCTACATGCAGATTCTGAGCGAAGACATAATCAGGGAATACCCCCACCACATAATCAACATCCACCACTCGTTCCTCCCCGCCTTCGTGGGTGCGAAGCCCTATCACCAGGCCTTCGAGCGCGGCGTGAAGATCATTGGCGCCACGAGCCACTACGTGACCACCGAACTCGACGCCGGCCCCATAATCGAGCAGGACGTCGTGCGCATCACCCACAAAGACACCCCCGAGAGCCTGATGCTCAAGGGCAAGGACCTGGAGAAGATAGTCCTCAGCCGCGCCGTTACCAAGCACATCGAGCGCAAGATCCTCACTTTCAAGAACAAAACGATAGTTTTCGCATAACAACACTAAACACCATACCAATGAAGAAAAGTCTGATTGCAATCGCCGCGGCGGCAATGGTCCTTTCCGGATGCGCCGGGCAGAAGAAGTCTTACGGGCCTCTCGTGAAGATAGCTCCGTACCTTTACGAAATAACCTATTCCGATATGGACGAGACCCTGCTGGACGCCGTGGAGGAAATAGACGCCAAGGCGGCCTGCTCGTCGGTCCGCAACGGTTCCTTCCACGGCCGCAACCTCGACCTCTTCTACAACGAAGGTTGCGAGGTCGTCGTGAAGATGGAGGCCGGTCCCGACCGCTTCGCCTCGGTTGGAGTCTGCGGCGGCAATCCCGAATTCACCGCCGAGAGGCTGGCCCAGGGCAATGAAGCCGACTTTGCCAAACTGCCCCTCCTCACCCTCGACGGAATCAACGAGAAGGGTGTGGCCGTCAACGTGAACGTCGTTCCGGCCTGCGACCATCCTTCCTGCAGCGGCACCAATCCCGGAGCCCGCCGCATCCACATCGGCACGGCCCCCCGCTACATCCTCAACCACGCAGCGTCCGCAGCCGACGCCCTCGAACTTCTGAGGAACCTCGACATGCACGGCGGGTTCGGAGGCGACTTCAACCTCCACCTGATGATTTCCGACCCCACCGAGACCTACATCGTGGAGTTCATCGACAACCGCATCTGCGTGCGCCGCGGCGGCCGCTCCGACGACGGCAACATAATGACCAACCTGTTCAGCACCCTCCTCCCTGAAATCACCCCCCACGCCGAAGGAATCGAGCGCTACGACATCATCAAGGAGAACTACGCGGAAGGCTGCACCGAAGAGGGTATGACCACCCTTATGCAGAGGGTCCGCTACACCAAGTCCTACGAGAGCGCCACCGACCCGTTCTGGTACTCCGAGTTCTACGGAGTCTTCCCCAGGGAAGACGGCTCGGTCCTCGACGTCAACGTGAACACCCCCGCCGAGGAGGTCATCGAATCGATAAAGAACGTCCTCGAGGCCTATCAGCGCCACGAGAGGAAGGGCGAATTCTGGCAGACCGTCAACACCTCCATCTACAACGTTGACGAGCGCAGCCTCCTTCTCTTCGTGCAGGAAGACTACGAACACCCTTACAGATTCTCGATCTAAGCTATGGAATTCCTTCAGATTCTGGCAATTCTGCTGGCCATAATCGGCATTGTGGGCAGTGTGGTTCCCGGCCTTCCCGGCCCTCCGATAAGCTGGCTGGGAGTTCTCTGCGCCTATTTCTGCAACGGCACCGACGCCGCCGGAAAGCCTATGACGCTGACCCTGCTCTTCGTGCTTCTTGCCGTCACGGTCATCGTGACCGTGCTGGATTACATCGTCCCAGCCTTTATGGTGAAGAGCACAGGAGGCCACAAGGCCGCTTCCATCGGAGCGGTCATCGGGCTCTTTGCAGGAATGTTCCTCACCCCCGTCGGGATGATCGGCGGGAGCCTCCTCGGGGCTTTCATCGGAGAATACTTTGTGGAGGACGCGGGAGTATGGGCCTCCTTCAAGGCATCTATCGGAGCCTTCGCGGGCTTCATCTGCGGCACTGTGATGAAACTCATCTGCTCCGCGGTGATGGCCTGGTATATCTTCGTCTTCGCGTTCTGAGCGTCAGATCTGCAGCGAAGCCTTCACGATATTGCGGTGATACTGCCGGTCTTCATCGGTCAGATCCTCCCAGGAGCAGATCTGGTGGCTGGTCTTCAGGATGTCGTCGTCTTCGGGGTCGTAAACATAGCCGTGAACCTTCAGGTAGCGCTGATAGCGCAGATGCTCCGTGCGGGCCAGATTCTCCAGTGCCACGGGGCCCGGTTCGGTGTTCCAGCCGGCGAGGGCAAGCTTCGAGGAAATATGATTGGCCGCCTGGATGAACTGGTGCAGTTCCCTGCGGCGGCGCTTCTTGTTGTGATAAGTTTCGGGCTCGTCGGAGGAAGTCTTCTCCTCCGGAATGCCGGCGATTCCGTTGTAGCGTTCCTGCAGTTTGCCGGCAAGTGAGGTGGCCGAGATATTAATGCCGCCGGACCCTCCGGATACCATCATTTCAGGGGTATAGACCTTGTCGTATTCCCCGAAAAGCCGGATCACGTCGCTGCCGGCCTTCTCGTTGAGCCTCGTCACAAGGCTGGTCTCATAAACGGGGGTGACGCTCTTCCTTACATAGATATGGAGATTCTTCAACCCGTTCTTCCTTTTCTTGAATGCATAGGTATAGAGCGTGCAGGCAATGTTCAGGTCGGCCGAATCGTTGCCGGTGGACACCTCGACGTAATTCAGAGAATCGAGTTTCGAAGTCAAGTTCTGCCAGAACGCGGAGGAATTGGTGTCGTAATTCTCGAATGAAATGATGTCCTCACCTTCCAGGGACGGGCAGGTGAACAGGAAATCCTGCTTCAGAGCCTCCACGTTGCTGTCCACGACATAGATATGCACGGGAAGGGCGCTCCCGTCGGGGCGGATGGCCGAGGAGAATTCATAAAGGAACTTGGTGACGGCCTGGCCGGTTTCTCCGAAGCCTATCACCATCGCGCCGAACTCTCCCTCGACGGAGCCGGCCCCGGCGGTGCCGAGGTCTAACGCATAGAGGGGATGGCAGACGTATGACTTCATAAGCTCCACGACCGAGAGGGACGAGGGGTAGATGAAGTGGGCGCCGGTCTTTCCGAGCACTCCGCCGAAGGTGGGGGCAAGTCCTTCCCTCTTCAGGCTTGCGTGGACGATGTTGTTCTGCAGCTTTTCGTCGCTCACGACTATAAGCAGGTCGCGGAGGTTCCTGTTGCCGTCGTCGGAGAGAAGATAGAAAGAAGTGCCCGCATCGATTCTCCTCTGCAGGCCCTTGAGGCCGATTCCCTCGAGGACGTTTTTCGAGGCGTCACGGGTGGCGAGGTTCCTTCTGGCACGCAGGAGCGTCACGTTCTTGCCGGAAACGCCACCTTCCTTGCCTTCGCCGCCGGTAAGGTTCTTGAAGATGCCGGAGAGCGAAACCTCGCCGGAAGAGTCGTCGTCGGGGAATTCCACGAAGGCTATTTCATCATTGCTGATGCCCGAGGCGACGTGCTCGGAATTCCTGTTCACCCCGAGGAACACGTGGCGGAACTTCTTCCTTCCGAAGGTCAGGGTGAGGGATGTCATCAGTCTCTTGCCGAAGACCATAAGGATTGCCGAGATGCTCGTCAGGATTGCCATATAGAAAACCAGGACGAAGAGGTCGAGGAAATACGGCGACTGCTTCTGTGCGTTCAGCGATTCGAAGACAGAATTGTCGTAGATGAACATCTTTATCGACGAAATCAGCCCCCTCAGGAACATCGACACCGGACCGGCCTTGTATCCCTCCGTCACATAGCCGTAGACGAACAGGGCGGTGCCGGAAAGGACGATGACCAAAGCGGACCTCAGGACCACCTTGGGGTTGAGTTTGCTTTTGTAAAGTATGAAAGCGTACGCCGACAGCACAAGAACCGTCAGGACCTGAAGAGCGATATCCAAATAATCCATAATCATAGCAAATATATGAAAATCTTTTCAGATTGATTAAATTTGCGGAAGAATACCTTCAGAAATGAGAACCTGCATTGCCATCGACCTGAAATCATTCTACGCATCCGTGGAATGCGTCGACAGGCACCTGGACCCTCTTTCCACCAATCTGGTGGTGGCCGACCCCACGCGCACCGAGAAGACGATCTGCCTTGCGGTGTCGCCCTCGCTGAAGAGCTACGGAATCTCCGGAAGGGCAAGGCTCTTCGAGGTAGTCTAGCAGGTAAAAGCCGTGAACGAGAGCCGGAGGCGCAGCGCTCCGGGCCGCGTCCTCAGCTCGAAAAGCACCCACAACCCCACCGTCCTCTCCGACCCGCGGGTGGCCCTGGACTACATTGTGGCCCCGCCCCGGATGGCCCGCTATATGGAGGTCAGCGCGCAGGTTTACGCCACCTACCTCAAATACGTGTCGCAGGAAGACATCCTCGTGTATTCCTGCGACGAAATCTTCGCCGACGTGACCGACTACCTCAAGACCTGGGGCTGCACGGCAAGGGAGCTGGCTATGAGGATGATACGCGACGTCCTTCAGACCACCGGCATCACCGCCACCGCGGGGATAGGGACCAACCTCTTCCTTGCCAAGGTGGCGATGGACATCAAGGCCAAGCACCGGGAGGCCGACGCCGACGGGGTGCGAATCGCCGAGCTGGACGAAGCGTCGTTCCACCGCGAGATGTGGCCCCACGAGCCCATCACCGACTTTTGGAGGGTGGGGCGCGGCATTGCCTCGAAGCTTGAAGCCCGTGGCATCAGGACAATGGGGGAACTCGCCAGAAGGTCACTGGACCCGGCCTGGGAGAACTGGCTCTACAAGCAGTTCGGCGTGAACGCAGAGCTGCTCATCGACCACGCATGGGGGTACGAGCCCTGCAGGATGGCCGACATCAAGGCCTACCGCCCGCAGAGCAGCAGCATCAGCTGCGGCCAGGTCCTCAAGGAGCCGTATTCCTTCTCCAAGGCCCGCACGGTGGTGAGCGAAATGGTCGATTCCCTCTCCCTGGACCTTGTTTCCAAGAAGATGAAGACCGACCAGATAGTCCTGTCGGTGGGCTACGACAGGGAGGGCGCCGACGGCTACGGCGGGGAAATCGTTGCCGACTGGTACGGCCGGGCCGTCCCCAGGCCGGCGCACGGGTCGGTGAACCTCGGGAGGTATTCCTCGTCGACCGCGCTCCTGCTGGAAGCGGCCCTGGGGCTCTACGACAGGATAGTCGACAAGGGGCTGTCGGTGCGCCGGCTCAACGTGACGGCAAGCCGCACCGTCCCGGAGGAATCGGCCCCCGACGTCAATCAGCCCAGCCTTTTCGACGACACCTCCGACGATCCCAAGGAGCGCCGGATCCAGGAATCGATCCTGGAAATCAAGCGGAAGTTCGGGAAAAATTCCATCCTCAAGGGGATGAATTTCGAGGAGGGGGCCACGGCAATCGAGCGGAACGGACAGATAGGAGGACACAAGGCATGAACAGGGAAAATCCATACGAAGACATAATGGACGTCGAATATCCCGTCCCCGGCACCAGGCCGAGAATGAGCATGCACGAGAGGGCGGCGCAGTTCGCCCCCTTCGCGGCCCTGACCGGCTACGACGACATAATCAACCGCACGGCACGCCTCAACGAAGAAGGGTACGAGGCCGGCGGGGAAATAGATTTTTTTGACTGATTACGAGATATGATTGCACTCAAAACAAGGGGACTCCCCTATCTGGCCGCATTGGCTCTGACGATCCTGAGCCCGGTTACTCTCAAAGCCGAACTCCGCGACACCCTCAACACGGGAATCCGCGAATACCTCGACGAGCTGGGCTACTTCCAGAAGGCAAACCGCGACCTCGGCGACCCCCGCTTCATGTTCTCCGACTCCAAGGGGCTGATCAACTTCGGCATAGGCGGCACCGCGAAGGTTTCGGCCTATATGGGCTTCGGCGGCACCATCAACGACGATCACTTCCTTCCCAGCCTCATCACCATCCCCACCGACGCAAGCACCCCCACCTACGGCACCTATGTGGGCAACACCGAACTTCACTTCAAGGCGCGCAGCAGCTGGAAAGGACACAAGATGATATCTTACGTAAAGCTGAAGTCCAACGGCAGCAAAAGCATAAATCTCAACCAGGCCTACATCTCCTTCGACGGATTTTCCCTGGGGCTGATTCCCTCGTTCTTCATGGACTTGGAGGTGGGCGTGATGGGCAGCGACCTGGCGTTGTGCAACCAACTGGACATCGGTCACACTCTTTTCGGCTACACATTCCGCTTCGGGAAGGGCTGGGAGGCGGCAGCCGCGCTGGAAGCGGCTGAATTCGACATTCCGGACGACCGGGAACTCGGCCTGGGCGACAATTATCAGCCGGTCCCCGACATCGTTGCCCACTGCAAATACAGATGGGACAAGGGCCACGTGCAGCTGGGCGCGATTTTCCGTACTCTTACATACTGGGCCTTTGACAAGCCCGACGCGCTGCAGAACGAAGGACTGAACGTGAGCATCCCGGGCTACGGATTCTCACTGAGCGGCAACATCCGGCCGAATTCCCGCCTCAAGTTGTCGTATGAATTCGTCGGCGGAAAAGGCATCGAGCACTATTTGGGGAACCTGAGCGGGATGAACCTAGACGTGACGCTCCTCTCCGACAAGAAAGACGGCTACAGCGTCCTCGCCGCCGTGCCGGTAGTCAGCGGCCTTGTTGCGGCGCAGTACAACTGGACTGAAAAAATGTCGTCATCAATCATCCTCGGAGGCTCGAAAATCTTCCAGCAGAACGGCGCAGTGAACTACAACAACTATGACGGGTCGCTCCAGGTTTCCGCCAACTTCTTCTGGTACCTTAACGACTGGCTCTATTCCGGCATCGAGTTCAACTATGGCCGCAAATGGATTTACGCCGATGAATCCGGCTACGACCACGGCCGCGCCTTCCGCCTGAGTTACACTATGGCCTACTGCTTCTGAAAACTATGTCTGCCGGATGGCAGATGGTGGATGGGTGGATGGGTGGATGAGTGGATTGCTTCAGTTGCCTTATCGATGGCGATCAGATGTCGGGAAACAGCGACCTTGTGCATTAACACTACCTGGAAAGTCGATTTTGCACAAGGTCCTTTCGAGTGCCGGCAGGCTGTGCCCCAACAGCACTGTGTATAATGCTCAATGCCGTCAGGCTATGCCCCCCGCAACCCATTAACCCAAATAAAAAGGGTTGCGGGGGGCATAGCCTGTCGGCATTACAGTAAATTGTACAATTATCTCTGAAAACATAGTAATGGTAAAAGTTTTTACTATATTTGCACCTCGAAAATTAGTAAATGCTTTTACGGTATGAGAGTGAACGGTATTCAGCAGGTGGGAGTAGGCACCTGCGACTTCAGGAAGTCGTGGAACTGGTTCATCCGGAACTTCGGCTTCGACGTGAAGATTCTTGAAGACGACACGGTAGCGGAGAGAATGCTCCCCTACACCGGCGGCAAACCACAGAAACGGCACGCGTGCATCGCGGTGAATCTCAACGGAGGCGGTGGCCTGGAAATCTGGCAATATTCCGAACGCAAACCCGTCCCGGCGGCATTCCGTCCGAAGGTCGGCGACCTCGGCATCTTCGCAGCCAAGGTCAGATGCCGCGATATCCCCGCCGCTGCCGAAGCCCTCGCCTCCGACAAGACATCCGTAAACCAAACAACCACAACCTCAGGCCAAGAGGCTGCCAATCAAACAACGACTTCCGCAACTCAAACAACGGCGGCTGCCAATCAGGCAACGACATCCACAACACAAACAATAGCAACTGCCGGGCAGACGGGAAAAACCGGGAATACTCCCGACGGGAAATCGTGCCTCTACACCGAAGACCTGCACGGGAACATCTTCCAGCTGGTCGAGGACAATTACGTCTTCGTGAAGCAGAAAACGCCCGTGGGAGGCGTCTGCGGTGCAATGGTGGGAGTGTCGGACATCGACCGTGCGGTTGAATTCTACTGCGGTATAATAGGCTACGACACAATCAAATACGACATTACCGGAACCTTCGAGGACTGGAAGAACCTGCCCGGAGGAACCGAAAGATACCGCAGGGTGCTTCTTTCGAATTCCGAGGAAAAAGTCAGCCCCTTCGGCGGACTCTTCGGCAGCAACACCCTCGAACTGGTTCAGGCGCTGGACCGCGAGCCGCGCAAGATTTACGAAGGGCGCTACTGGGGCGACCCGGGCTTCATCCAGATCTGCTACGACGTGACAGGGATGGACGAATTCGGCCGCCACTGCGCAGCCAAGGGCCACCCCTTCACCGTCGACAGCTGCCCCGCCGAGGGCGAAATCTTCGATATGGGCGACGCCTCCGGCCGCTTCACCTACATCGAAGACCCCGACGGGACCCTTCTTGAATTCGTGGAGACCTACAAGGTCCCCGTGGCAAAGAAACTGGGCTGGTTCATAGACTTGGGAAAGCGTGACCCCCTCAAGCCCCTCCCCAAATTCCTCTTCCGCGCAATGGGATTGATATCAAGACAAAAAATACAATAATGACAGACATTTTTGAAAAAATCCGCAAATCCAGCGGCGGTCCGATAGGACAGTACAGGGAGAAGGCCGACGGTTACTTCGCCTTCCCGAAACTCGAAGGCGAACTCGGCCCCCATATGAGATTCAACGGCTCCGAAGTCCTCTGCTGGAGCCTCAACAACTACCTCGGCCTGGCCAACCATCCGGAAATCAGAAAGATAGACGCCGAGGCAGCGGCCCGTTGGGGTATGGCCTACCCTATGGGAAGCCGTATGATGACCGGCCAGACCGCCCTCCACGAAAAGCTGGAGAAGGAACTCGCCGACTTCGAGAAGAAGGAAGCGGCCTTCGAATTCAACTTCGGCTACCAGGGCATAGTCTCCGCCATCGACTCCCTGCTGGGAAGGCAGGACGTCGTGGTGATAGACGCCGAGGCCCACGCCTGCCTGATCGACGGCGTGCGGCTCCATATGGGCAAGGTCTTCAAATTCAAGCACAACGACATAGCCTCCTGCGAGCAGAAGCTCAAGGTGGCCTCCCGCGAAGCCGAAGAATCCGGCGGCGGAATCCTCGTCATAACCGAAGGAGTTTACGGAATGACCGGCGCCCTCGGCATCCTTGACCAGATAGCGGCCCTGAAGAAGAAATACGACTTCCGCATCCTCATCGACGATGCCCACGGCTTCGGAGTGATGGGCCCCACCGGCCGCGGCACCTCCGAACACTTCGGGGTGATGGACGAGATAGACCTGTACATCGGCGCCTACGCCAAGTCGATGGCCACCATCGGCGGCTTCATCGCCGGCCCCAAGGACATAATCAACTACCTCCGCTACAATATGCGCTCGCAGATGTACGCAAAGAGCCTCCCGATGCCCATCGTGGAAGGGTGTCTGAAGCGCCTCGAGATAATCCGCAGCGCCGAAGGCGACGCCCTCCGCGCCCACCTCTGGGAAGTGACCCGCCGCCTGCAGAACGGCTTCCGCAACCTCGGCTACGAGATCGGTCCCGCCGAGGCCTGCGTAACCCCGGTTTACCTGAAATGCGGCATCAACCAGGCCACAAACATCGCCGTGGACCTGCGCGAACACTACCACATCTTCTGTTCGATAGTCACCTACCCCGTCATTCCTCCCGGAATGCTGATTTTCCGTATAATCCCCACCGCGGCGCACAGCATAGAGGACGTGGACCGCACCCTCGCCGCCTTCAAGGACATCAAACAGAGGCTGGAGAACGGTGAATACGACCACGAAATGCCTGATATGGCGCTCATTAAATAAGAGATGGGCGCAGTCTGGATAACGGGAGCATCCTCGGGGATCGGAAAGGCCTGCGCGCTGCGCTACGCCTCGATGGGGCGCAGCCTCCTTCTGACCTCTTCCTCGCGCGCAAAGCTCGAAGCCGTGGCCGGGGAATGCCTGAAGCTCGGAGCCCCCGAGGTGAAAGTGCTCCCCTGCGACTTCCGGGCCCCCGATGGGCTGGAGGAACTCGTCAGGGAAGCCTGGCGCCTGAGCGGCGGAATCGACATACTCTTCTGCAATGCCGGAGTGAGCCAGCGCACCACCGTGCTCGACACCTCCGAGCAGACGCTCCGCGAGCTGATGGAGATAAATTTCTTCGCTCCCGCGCGGATGGCAAGGGCCATACTCCCCTTTATGCTCGACGCCGGCGGCGGCACCATAGCCGTGACCACCAGCATAGCCGGACGCTTCGGCTTCCCGCTCAGATGCGCCTACTCCTCCTCAAAACACGCGCTCTACGGATTCTTCGAGACCCTTCGGGCCGAATATTATTCAAAAGGAATAAGAGTGACGCTGGTCTGCCCCGGCAGGGTCCGCACCGACATCTCCCTGAACGCCCGCGACAAGGGCGGCGCCCCGCACGGAGTAATGGACCCAGGCCAGGCCTCGGGCCTTTCCCCGGAAAAGGCCGCAAAGCGCATAGTGAGGGCCATCGGCCGCGGCCGGAGGGAAGTCCTCGTCGGGCGCACAGAACTGCTTATGGTACAGATAAAACGCTTCTTCCCGGGCCTCTGCGCCTGGATCGGAAGGCACATCAAGGCTGTATGACGGGACTTTTCGAGGAACTCTGCAAGGACTACCGCTTCAAGGAAGGGTTCCATACCTGCATCAACTGCGGTACCTGCACGGCCGTGTGTCCCGCGGCGGAATTCTACCGCTACGACCCCAGGCAGATAGTGAGCCTCGTGCAGACGCGCGACGACGACCTCATCGCCGAACTCCTCAAGTCCGACACTATCTGGTACTGCGGAGAATGTATGAGCTGCGTGACCCGCTGCCCGAGGAAAAACGGCCCCGGACTCGTCATAATGGCACTGAGGGACCTCAGCGTGCGGCTCGGATATTTCACCGAATCGGAGAAGGGCCGTCAGATGCTCCCCCTCACCCGCTTTATGACGGGAAATATCCTGAACTACGGCTACTGCATCCACCCCAAGACCTTCAAATGGGAGGAGCACAAGGAATCGGGGCCTGTCTGGAAATGGCACACCGAGCACCTTGAAAAGAGCCTGGAGCGCCAGGGAGCGAACTATATGGGAGAAGGCCCCGGAATACTACGCCGCATCCCGCAGGAGTCGCTGGACGAGCTGAAGGCCATATTCGACGTGACCGGAGGCACGGAACGCATACGCATAGTGGAGGAATTCTCCGGGAAGAAAGCCTCCGAGATGGGACTCACAATGGAAGAATACGAGCGTCTGGCAACGGACTTCTGCTCACCCAAACATTTTGTCGAATGAACAAGGAAGGCAAAAGGAAGATCTGGAGCGACTACCAGAAAGAAATTCCCGACGACAACTGGTACTATGTGCGCAGCTGCATCAGGCAGAATTTCTTCCCCGCCTCGGAGAGGATGTTCACCGAGATTACCCGGAACGTGCTGGGAAGGGACATCTATGAATCGGCCCACCACACCACCTGCGGCGGCATAGCCTACCACTGCGACACCATCCCCCAGGAGACGGCGATGACCATCGTGGCCCGCCAGTTCTCCCTGATGACGGAGGCGGGCTACAAAAACTACTGCCCAAGCTGCATCACCTCCTTCGGCAACTATACCGAGATCCTCAACACCTGGGAGGAATACCCCGAACTGGAGGCGAAGATCCGGGAAGACCTCTGGAAGGCCTGCAGGCGCGAATTCCAAAAGCCCGAGCACCTTGCCCACACCAGCGACCTCATCTACCACTGGCGCGGGGAAATCGCCGCCCGGGCAAAGCGCAAATTGGTGGACGTGCACACCGGAGAGCCCCTCAGAATCGTGGAGCACATAGGCTGCCACTACGCCAAGATGTTCCCCAGCAAGGGAGTGGGCGGAGCCGAATACCCCTATGTCCTGGCCGGGATGATAGAGGCCTGGGGCGGCGAGGTCGTGGACTACCCCGAACGGAGGCACTGCTGCGGCTACGGCTTCAGGCAGTACCACGTGAAGGCCAACAGGGGCTACAGCGTGGCCAACACACAGAAGAAATTCGAGTCGATGGAGCCCTACAGGCCCGACGCCATAATAACCAACTGCCCCGGCTGCCCGTACTTTCTGGACCGCTGGCAGTATGTAATCGCCGAGCAGACCGGCAAGACCTACGGGCAGGGAGGCTTCGGCATCCCCGTCCTGACCTACGAGGAACTCGCCGGCCTTGTGCTGGGCTACGATCCCTGGGACCTCGGTCTCCAGCTGCATCAGGTGGCCGTGGAGCCCCTTCTGGACAAGATGGGAGTGGACTACGACCCCGACGCCAAATACCTCGGCCTGAACCGCGAGGACATCCTCCGTCCCGAACTTCCCCAATCAATAAAATGCTTCTGAGACAATGAAGGAAAACGTCGTGATAATAGGCGGCGGCATCGCCGGAATGGAAGCCGCGGGGCAGCTCCTGAAGCTGGGATACAACCCCATAATAGTGGAGCAGAAAGGCAGCCTGGGCGGCCACGTGGCCCGCTGGCACCGTCTCTTTCCTGATATGAGCAGCGCAAAGGAAGTCGTCGAAAAGGTCAAGGATGGCTGCGAGGGCGCCAACATCTTCCTGGAAACCAGGGTGGTCAACGTCCTTACGATGAGCAGGGGCTACAGCGTCATCCTCGACAACGGCGTCAACGTCCTGTGCCGCAGCATAATAGTGGCCACGGGATTCAGCCTCTTCAATGCCGCCAGGAAGGAGGAATACGGCTACGGAGTGTACGACAGGGTCGTTACCAACGCTGACGTGGAGGCCTGGCTCTCCGGTGCCCCCGACGGCCGTTTCCCCGAAGACCCCAAGGCCGTGGGCTTCGTGCACTGCGTGGGCTCGCGCGACCTCAAGGCCGGCAACAGCCAGTGCTCAAAGGTATGCTGCACCACTGCCATCAAGCAGGCTATGGAGCTGAAGGAAAGGTTCCCTTCAGCCCGGATCTACTGCTTCTATATGGACCTGCGCCTCTTCGGGAAGAAATACGAAGACTTCTATATCGGTGCCCAGAGGGACTACGGGGTGAACTTCATCCGCGGAAGGGTCTCCGAGGTGGGAGAAACCCTGGAGGGCAGGCTTCAGGTCAAGGCCGAAGACACCCTCACCGGCAAGCCCCTGAAGGTCAGGCTCGACCTCCTTGTGCTGATGTCGGGGATGGTCTGCGGTTCCTGCACCGCTTCCCTTGCCGGGATGACGGGGCTCTCCGTCGATTCCGACGGCTTCTTCCGGAGCGACGACAACATCCTCTCCATCAACAGTTCCGGCAAGCCGGGAATATTCTACGCCGGGGCCTGCACCGGTACCAAGACCGTCCCCGAAACCATAGCCGAAGCCCGCGCCGCGGCCCTCGCAGTACACAACTGGTTGCTCTCGCACAATGACTGATTTCGGATTCGGCATAAACAGGAGTTCCACCATCGACCTCGACAAAGTGGACGACAGCCTCTACAGCAGGCTGTGCGCCCTCGAGCCCGGTGCCCGCACCTGTATGAACTGCGGTTCCTGCTCGGCCTCGTGCACGGCGGCGGGATTCGCCCCGATGAGCGTGCGCAAGCTCCTCCTGGGCCTTCAGCGGGGCACGGACCAGCGCCGGCTCCTTTCCAACTGCTTCCTCTGCGGGAAATGCACTATGGTGTGTCCCAGGGGCATAAATACAAGAAATCTGATACTCGCAATAAGCAGAATATATGATTGACCGCATACCGTCAGGCTTCCATCCGTTCGTGATACCGTTCCTTGCAGGAATGGCGTTCGTGCTGCTGGTCTGCGCGATATGGGTGCTGAAGGTCGTCCTGGAACTCTCCTCCGAAGACAGGAAAAGGTTCCTGCTCTCGCTGGTCACGCCGGAAACGGCCTTCAGGAACGTCCGCGACATCTTCCTGGACTGCCTGCTCCACGTGAAGCTCTGGAAGCGGAATGCGCTTCTGGGCTATATGCACTCGAGCATCGCCTTCGGCTGGTTCATGCTCATAGTCCTGGGGCACGTGGAGGTCCTGCTCTTCGTTCCCAGGAGAATCAACCTCTTCTACTACCCCATCTTCTTCAACTACTTCGTGGCCGAAGGGAATTCGACGCTCAGGGGTTCCCTGCTCTTCTTCCTGATGGATTTCTTCCTGCTGATGGTCCTAAGCGGCATAACGCTGGCAATCATCAAGCGCGTGCGTTCCCGCCTTTTCGGGATGCGCCGCACCACCCGGCATTCCGTGGTGAACAGGATAGGGATGTACGCCCTCTGGGCCATCTTCCCGCTGAGGCTCCTGGCAGAAAGCTTCACGGCCCACATCAGCGGAGGGTCCTTCCTCACGGAGCCGGCGAACTGGGTCTTCAGGCAGTTCCTGGGCAACGACCTCAATATGCTGCCCACCTGGTGGGCCTATTCCATAGCCCTGTGTGTCTTTATGTGCGTCCTCCCCTTCTCGAGGTATATGCACATCCCCGCTGAGATGCTTCTCATCCCGATGCGCAACGCCGGCCTCAAGGTGGCCCATTCCCGCAAGGGATTCGCCCGCCTGCAGGTGCTCAGCTGCCCGAACTGCGGAGTGTGCCTCGACGCCTGCCCGATGAGCGTGGACAAGGCCAACCTGAAGGACTGCACGGTGTACCTCACCCGCCAGATCCGCCGCGGCAACGAAAAGCGCATCAACGCCATTTCCGACAAATGCCTGCTCTGCGGCAAGTGTCAGGAACTCTGCCAGGTGGGCGTGCAGGGGCCGGAACTGAGGATAATGCAGAGGGCAAGGCGGCAATATGCCGTGAAGCCGGACTACTCCAACATAAACACCGCGGCGCTCTCCGCGCAGGCTTCCGGCTTGGGGGCTCTCTATTTCAGCGGATGCATGAGCCAGCTCACCCCGTCCATAGGCCGGAGCGTGGAGTCGGTGCTCCGCAAGGCCAGGGTGGACTTCAAGTGGATGGACCGCGACGGAGGCCTGTGCTGCGGCCGGCCGATGCTCACCGCCGGGCGCACGGAGGAGGCCGCGGAAATCGTCAGGAAGAATACGGAAGTGATACTCGGCAGCGGGGCCGACACCCTCATCGTCAGTTGCCCCATCTGCTACAGGATGTTCACCGAAAACTATACGCTGCCCGGAGTGAGGGTGGTCCACTACAGCCGCTACTTCGAGGGGCTGGTGAAGCTCGGCAGGCTGAAGCTGCAGAAGAGCGACCTCTGCTACGTGTACCACGACCCCTGCGAGCTCGGGCGCGGATGCGGCATCTACGACGAGCCGAGGCTGCTTCTGGGGCAGGCCGCCGGCATAGCGGAAGCCGCTTCCAGCAGGGAGGAGAGCATCTGCTGCGGAGGGTCGCTGGGCTCGCTGAGCCTGGACTTCGCCCACCGCGAGAAGATCACACGCGCGGCCCTGCAGAACCTTTATGCGAGCAACGCCGACGCCATAGCCACGGCCTGCCCGCTGTGCCAGAGCACGCTCTCGCGCTACTCCGACCGCCCCGTGCGCGACCTGGCGCAGATAATCGACGAAAATTCAAAAGGAGACAGAATATGACATTTACCCCCACAAAGTACCGTCTGACGAACGTCAGGGACGGTCGCGAATTCGAAGACAAGGGCTGGACCCTTGCCGACCCCGAAGGCGGAGCGCCCTCACTGGTGCGGGCCGTCTATGAAAACAAGAGGTTCACACCCCGGGACGACCTCGACGGCCTGTACCGCTATTCCGGATGGCTCCCCGTCGGACGCACCCTCAAAGGCTCCTGCGCGCCTGTCACCTACAAGTCAAAGGGCCTTGCGAAGTACCTCGGGCTGGAGAACCTCTACATAACCTTCAGCGGCTGGTGCCCCCGCATCGGAGCCAAGTTCAAGACCTGCTCCTTCAAGGAGACCGAGGCCTACAGCGTGCTTGCGCGCCTTCCCAAGGGCGAAAAACGAACTCTGGTGGTCCAGAGCGCGGGCAATACGGCCAGAGCCTTCGCGCAGGTCTGCTCCGACAACAAGATTCCCGTGGTAATCTGCGTGCCCCAGGACAGCCTTCACGACCTCTGGTTCCGCCGCAAGCTCCACAAATGCGTGAAACTCATCGCCGTACCTCACGGCTGCGACTATTACGACGCCATAGCCCTGGGCGAGAAACTGGCGACGGACCCCTCCTTCCTCCTTGAAGGCGGCGCCAAGAACATAGCACGGCGCGACGGAATGGGAACCACCATCCTGAGCTTCGCGGAGGCCGCGGGCCGCATCCCCGACGCCTATTTCCAGGCCGTGGGTTCCGGCACCGGCGCCAT
>R18__coassemble_1889_pt1 | contig 17177 bp, 17 predicted proteins | sample R18__metabat2_high_PE_009 | metagenome-assembled genome bin R18
AAAAACAATAAAAAAAACCAAGAACCCGGTGGCCCTGCCCAATAAAAACTGGAATACGGGGCGGCGCACCCTGGTACTTCTTTATATCCGGATATCCTTATATACTGATATTCTGATATTTCTGAATAGCCTGAAGCAGGCTATTACTGAGCCTGCTGGGCCTGGGCCTGGAGCTCGGCGGCGAGGGTCTCGAGGGTACGACCTTCGGCGATTCCGAGAATCTTGCGGGCCTCGGGAGTGAGGTCAGTGCTCTGGGCGGGGTCGATGTAAAGAGCGGTGTTCACATCGAAAACATAGATGTATCCACCCTTCTTGGCCAGGTCGGTGATGGTCTCGTTGACCTTCTGCATAATGGGGGCGTAGAGCTGCTGCTCCTGCTGCTGGAGCTCCTGCTGGACGCTCTGGCTGAATTCCTGGATACGCTGCTGGATCTCGGTGAGCTCCTTCTCCTTGCTTTCACGAATGGCCTGCGTCCAGGTGCTGGCCTTCTGCTGATACTGGTTGTATTTGGAATTGAATTCCTCCACCATGCTCTGGTAGGTTTCCTGAGCCTCCTTGCTGGAAGCTGCCATAGTCTCGCGGGCCTGGTCTGCTTCGGGTGCGAGCTGCCAGAGTTCCTGAGAGTTCACGTGCGCGAATTTCTGTGCAGAAGCTGCCACACAAACAAGTGCCATAGCGGCGATTGCGATGATTTTTTTCATATTCGTTAAAAATTAAATTAATTCAATTAAAACTGTTGACCAATCACGAAGTGGAACTGGCTGCCGCCGTTCTGGCTGTCGTCGAAGCCGTAGCCCCAGTCCACGCCGAGCAAGCCTACCATCGGTAAGAAGATGCGCACACCCACTCCGGCGCTGCGTTTGATCTGGAAAGGATTGAATTCTTTTATGTCGGCCCAGCAGTTACCGCCCTCCAGGAAGCCCAGGACGAAGATCGTCGACTGGGGCTGCAGAATGACGGGATAGCGGAGCTCCACGGTGAACTTGTCGTACACGTTGCCGGCGTAGGCATAGCCGCTGCTGTTGTACTGCGACACCTGGTACGGAGTGAGGGAATAGTTCTCGTAACCGCGGAGGGAAATGACCTCGGAGCCGTAGGAACTGTAGCCGGACATACCGTCGCCGCCCACGAGGAAGCCCTCGAAGGGGGAATATCCCCAGTTGCGATTGTAGTAACCCAGATAACCGAACTGCGCGCGGGTCATCAGGACCAGGTCGCCGACAAGCTTGGTGTAGGTGGCGGCGCTGACCTTCCACTTGTGGTACTCGATCCAGCGATATCGGTCGGCGGAACTCCAGGTGTCGTAGTTGACCTTGGAAGGGTCGGAGACGGAAACCTTGTTGCCGGCGTCGTCATACGTATATTTGCGCAGGAGCGAATAGGGCGGGGTGAGAGAGAGGCTTACCGATATGTCGGAACCCTGGCGGGGGTAAATCTGCTGGTCGGTGGAGTTGCGGCTCAGGTTGATGGTGTAGCTGAAGTTGTGGGCCACGCCGTCGTCGAAGATGAAATATCCGGAGTACCAGTTGGTCAGGCGGTATGTCTGCCAGCTCAGGCCGTTATACAGGACGAAGTAGTTGTCGGGCCACTTGAGGCGGGTTCCCAGGGATGCGGAAGCTCCGAATACCTCCATCTGACGGTCGTGGCTCAGGATGTTCAGGGCCAGGTAGGAGTTGGTCTGGCGGCTGTAATAGGCCGAGAGGTTGAGCGAAGTGGGCTTCTTTCCGGTGAGCCAGGGCTCGGTGAAGTTGGCGGTGAGGGCCGTGTAGTACGTGCCGTTGGTCTGGAAGCGGAAGGCCAGATTCTGGGCGTCTCCCAGAGGAACGGGCCTCCAGGCGCTCTTGTCGAAGAACCTGTGGGTGGAGAAGTTGTTGAAGCTCACGCCCACCGTTGCAACGAAGGTGTTGCCGCCCCAGCCGCCGGAGAGCTCAAGCTGCGAGCTGGGCTTCTCGGTCACGTTATAGACAAGGTCCACGGTGTTGCTGATCTGGTTGGGGATGATGCTGTAGCCCTTCGCGGGGTCCATTATGGCCTCGGCGTCGAACTGGCCGAGGGAGGCTATCTCGCGGATGGACCGCTCGAAGTCGGACTGGCTGAAGAGGTATCCCGGGCGGGTGAACAGCTGGCGCCTTACCACCTTCTCGTTGGTCAGGTCATTGCCGTTGATGACTATGTTGTTGAGAGTGGCCTGCTTGCCCTCGGATATGCGCATTTCAACATCCACGGAGTCGTTCTGGATATTGGTCTCAACGGGGTTGACGTTGAAGAAGAGATAGCCGTTGTCGCGGTAGAGCTTGGTCACGTCGTACTCGTTCTGCTTGCCGCCGCCGTAAAGTCTCTTCTCCATCGAGACTACGTCGTAGATGTCGCCCTTCTCGATTGCGAGCACGGAATTGAGGGCGTCGGTCGTGTACACGGAGTTGCCGGTCCAGGTGATGTCCCTGAAATAATACTGCTGCCCCTCTTCGAAAACGAGGTCGATTCCAAGATGCTTGCTGTCTACATAATATATGGAATCGCGCACGAGGCGGGCGTCGCGGAAACCGGCCTCGTTGAAGGCCGAAAGGGCGGAACGCTTGTCGTTGGGATATTCCTTCTGGTCGAATTTCTTGCTGTGGAAGAAGTTGTAAATCTTGTTGGACTTGGTCTTCTTCATCGCCTTGGCAATCTTGTAGTCGGAGACGTTCTCGTTGCCTATGAAGTTTATGTCCTTGATGCGGATCTTTTCGCCCTTGTTCACGTCGAAGTTCACGCGTATTGCGTTCTTGACCACGGAATCCCTCTTGACCTGGGCATCGACCGTGCAGTTGAGGAAGCCCTTCTCGGCGTAGTAGCGCTTGATTATGTCGCCGGTGGTCTTCTCCACATAATCGGAGAACTCTCCTCCGCGGCGCAGGTTAAGGCGTTCCTGGAGATCCTTCTTTTCACCCGACTTCACTCCGGAGAAAGTCCAGCGCGAAACCCTCGGGCGCTCCTTGATGCTGATTTTGAAATAGGCGGAGTCGCCGTTTGCGCTGAGGTGGTCTATGTTGAGGGACACGTCTTCGAAATAACGCTGCAGCCACAGGCGGCGCACTATGTTGGAAACGTCGTCGCCGGGAACGGTTATCTCCATCCCGGTCTGCATTCCGGTAAGCTGTATTATCTGCTGGTCGCTGAAATAGTTGTTGCCCTCGACGCTCACACCGCCGACCAGATATTTTTTCGGGCTGCCATAATCCACGATGACCCCGTCCTGGCCGGCAGCCGCAAAGCAGGGCGCAAGGGCGAGGACAAGTATGGCAAATTTCCGTCCGATTCTCATCTCATTCAAAATATATCTTGCAAAGATACTCTTTTTATTTCACTTTTCCGAAACGTCTGTCGCGACGGGCAAACTCCTCGATCGCGGCGCGGTACTCCTCTTTTCTAAAATCGGGCCAGAATGTGGGAGTGAAAACAAATTCCGCGTATGCCAGCTGCCAGAGGAGATAATTGCTGATGCGCTGTTCCCCGGAAGTGCGTATCATAAGGTCGGGGTCGGGAATCCCGGCGGTGACGAGGAAAGGCTCGAGACTGTCGGCTCCGGCCGCGGCCATCTTAAGCGCCGCCTGCTGGATATCCCACTTACCGCTGTAACTGATGAAGAGAATCATCGTAAGGTCGTGGCAGTCAGAGGTTTCACGGTCTATCCTGTCGATGGTGGCATTGAGCTCGTCGGAGAGCCTCGCCCTGTTGCCGAGGACTATGAAATGGACTCCGTGCTCGCGGAAATTCTCCACCTCGGCGACCATCGCGTCGAGCATCAGCTTCATCAGCGTGTTGACCTCGGCGTCGGGCCGGGACCAGTTTTCCTCGGAAAAAGCGTAGAACGAAACATACTTTATGCCCCATTCCACCGACGCCTCCATAACGGCGCGGACGCTTTCAACGCCCTCGAAGTGGCCATAGACCCTTTCCTTTCCGCGTTCCTTGGCCCAGCGGCCGTTGCCGTCCATTATGATAGTGACGTGAGTTGGGATTACACTTGGTGCCTGCATATCGATTGATTATTCGCCCGTGTTCCTGGCGTCCTCTCCCCAGTGGAGTTTGACGCGGAGGGCTTCTATGAAGTTTGACTTTCCGGTGCGGAGGCGTATCAGGGGCTCGGGAGCCGCCTGGACGCGGAACTCCGTGCCGGCCGGTAATGTGATGTTGCTGTTGTCTTTGGAAAGAACGCAGAGTCCGTCGCGGGAGCGGGCGCGGATCGTGATTTTCGAACTTTCCGGAACGATGAGCGGCCTGACGTTGAGGTTGTGGGGCGCTATCGGGGAGATTATGAGTACCCTGGTGTCGGGCGTGCAGATGGGACCGCCGGCGCTCAGCGAATAGGCCGTGGAGCCCGAACTGGTGGCAACCAGAAGGCCGTCAGCCCAGTATGTGGGCAGGGGGGATCCGTCCACGCAGACGTCGATGCCTATCACGGCAGGGCCCACGCGGGAAATGCATACTTCATTGAGAGCCAGAGGGTTCCAGCCGTCGGGGAGAGGGCCGTCGAAGGATACGCTCAGCATACTGCGCTCCTCCCTTACGAACTCGCCGCAGAGAAGGGCTCCGAGGGCCTCCGAAGGGGTGTTCTCGGAAAGGAAGCCGAGCCTTCCCAGATTGACTCCGATGACGGGGACTCCGGCCGGGGCGGCCATTCCCGCGGCGGAAAGGAAGGTCCCGTCGCCGCCGAAGCTCACAAGGGCATCGGTCCCGGGCAGAATGCCCTCAGCAACGTCATAAAGCGTGCAGCCGCGGCTCCTCAGAACGGAAAGCATATCCTCCACGCGGGGGTCGCCGCGGAGGGCCGCTTTCTTTATATAGTAGGCCAGATTCATAATCAAGCCTCAAATTTAACACTAAATTTGCGATTTTTAAGCATAATTCGCTACTTTTGTACTATGACCAGATTAAGTGTGAACATCAACAAGATTGCCACCATACGCAACGCGCGCGGCGGCAATATGCCGGACGTCACGAAAGCGGCGCTGGACTGCGAGGCCTTCGGCGCCGAAGGCATCACCGTGCACCCCAGGCCCGACGAAAGGCACATACGCTACTCCGACGTGAGGCAGATCCGCCCGCTGCTCAAAACGGAATTCAACATAGAGGGCAATCCCACGGGGAGTTTCACCGCCCTGGTGTGCGAGGTGGTCCCGGACCAGGTCACCCTGGTTCCCGACGCGCCAGACGCCATCACCTCCAATGCCGGATGGGACACCGTCCGCAACCGCGCCTTCCTCACCAGAATGTGCGATTCGTTCCGTTCCAGGGGCATCAGGACTTCCATTTTCATAGACCCCGACCCGGCGATGGCCGAAGGGGCGATGCTCTGCGGGGCCGACAGGGTCGAGCTCTACACCGCTGCCTATGCCGCCCTTTATGCGAAGTGCCCCGAAGAGGCCATAGCCCCCTACCTCAACCCCGCCGAAGCGGCGCGGGAACTGGGCCTGGGCCTCAACGCCGGCCACGACCTGAGCCTCGAGAACCTCGAGTATTTCATACGCACGATTCCCTGGACCGACGAAGTGAGCATAGGACACGCTCTGATCTGCGACTCGCTGTATATGGGGCTCGAGAAAACTATATCCTCATATCTGGCGCAGATTCGGATTTTTTGATTAAATTTGCAAACTTTATCACAGATTAGAACAAATAATTTATAGAAATGAAAAAATTACCTCTCATCCTCAGCATCGTGGCCCTTGCAGGAGTCATCGCACTTGCTGTTGTAAATTTATCCAAATGCGGCGGCAAGTCCGACAAAGTAGTTGCCGAATCTGAAGAAGTCACCGCAGAGGCAGGTGCAATCGTCTGGTTCAACATCGACCGGGTGATGGCCGAATACGACTTTGCCAACGACCTCCGCTCCGTCGTGGAGACCAAGGCCAACAGCATCAACCAGGAAGTGACCCGCCGCGGCAACAAACTCGAGAAGGACATCAAGACCTTCCAGGACAAGATCAACAAGGGTCTTCTGACCCAGAGCGTTGCCGAGCAGCAGAGCCAGAAGCTTCAGGAGCAGCAGAATTCCTTCCAGACCTATGCAGCCCAGAAGCAGCAGGAAATCTATGAGGAGCAGCAGGTGATGGCCAACCAGATCCAGGACGCCATCAACACCTACGTGAAGGCATACAACGAGGAAAAGGGCTTTGCAATGATCCTCGCCACCACCGGTGAGCTTCTTCCCATTCCCGTAGTGGTCGGAGACGCAGGGCTCGACGTGACCGACGAAATCATCGAAGGTCTGAACGCCACCTACGTTCAGGAAAAGAAAAGCGAGTAGGAATTGAAGATCGCGATACTGTCCTGTTTCTACCCCTACAGAGGCGGAATATCCCAGTTCAACGCAAGTCTTTTCAATGAATTGGGCAAGGCCCACGACGTAAAGGCTTTCAATTTCAGCAGGCAGTATCCGGAATTTCTTTTCCCCGGAAAGACACAATACGTAACACCCGAGGACGAGGCCGTACCCGTGGAGTCAGAGACTCTGCTGGATACGGCCAATCCTTTTACCTGGGCCAGAACGGCGCGTGCAATCAGGCAGTGGGGCCCCGACCTGCTGCTTCTGCGCTACTGGATGCCATACTTCGCCCCCAGTCTGGGATACGTGGCCCGACATATGGCAAAGGGCTGCAAGGTCGTGGGGATATTGGACAACGTAGTGCCGCACGAAAGGCACATCGTCGACAAGCCTCTCACCTCATATATGGTCGGGGCCCTGGACGGAGCGGTGACGCTCTGCTCGGAGGTGGCCTCCGACCTGCGCGGTTTCAGCGTGGACCTTCCCTGCACCGTCCTCCCCCACCCGGTCTATTCCCATTTCGGGGAAGCGGTTCCCCGGGCCGGGGCGGAGGCCCTGCTCGGGCTGGAGTCCGGAAAACGCAACCTGCTGTTCTTCGGCCTGATACGGGAATACAAGGGGTTGGACATCCTCCTGCAGGCCTTTGACCTGCTGGGACCGGAATATCAGCTCATAATCGCCGGAGAGCCCTACGGTTCCTTCGACAGATACAGCAGGCTGATCGAAGCTTCGCCCGGCCGGGACCGGATCCACGTATTCCCGGAATACGTGCGCGACTCCGGGGTGAGCCGCTTTTTCAGCGTGGCCGACGTGACGGTGCTCCCCTACCGCAGCGCCACCCAGAGCGGAATAAGCTCCATCTCCTATCACTTCGGGGTGCCGATGATAGTGACCGATGCAGGCGGCCTGCGGGAGACCATCGGGGAGAGAGGCACGGGAATTGTCTGCAGTGAAGCCGCTCCGGGCCCCGTCGCCCGTGCCATAGAGGAATATTTCAGCACCGAAGGCCTCAGGGAGAGGCTCTCGGCCAATATAGAGAAGGAAAAGGACAGGCTCAGCTGGAGCCGCTTTGCCGCAAATCTGACCGAATTCGCAGAGAAATTATGAAAAAGCACATATTGATTGCAATGGCCGCTCTGGTTCTGATGCCCCTGTGCGCAAGCGCTCAGTGGTATCTGTTCCCCGGCTCGCCGCAGAAGAAGAAACAGCAGGAGCAGAAGCAGCAGGAACTCCTGAAGCAGGAACTGGAGCGCATCCACGGCAAAGACACCACTGCCACCGTCATCGCCGCAGAACCGGAGCAGCAGGCCGATTCCCTGATTGCCGAAGCTGTCCCGGAACCGGAGCCCAAGCCTCAGGAAGTGTTCATACTCGACATCCCCGAGGAAATCGAGGTGTCGCTTCTTCTCCCGATGAAAAGCACCTCAGGCAGGCCCAGCGCCAATTTTCTCGAATATTACAGCGGAGCCCTGATGGCCGTGAAGGACCTCGGGACCACCGGTCTCAAAATCAATCTCGGTGTGTTCGACACCGACGAATCCTCGCCCTCCGAGGAGCAGCTTGCAAATAGCGACGTGATAATCGGGCCCGTGGGCACATCCGGCATAAAATCCCTGCTCGCGCGCCTTCCCGAAGGCAAGTTCATAGTCTCCCCTCTCGAACCCAAGGCCGCGGCCCTGGCCGATTCCTGCAGGCTGATTCAAGCCCCCGCACCGTCTGAAATCCAGATGGACGAGATAGCACTGTGGATAAAGGAGGAATGTATGCCCTCCGACAGCGTGGTGGTCCTGCGCAACGAGGAGGAGCCCCTGTCGGATGATTCGAAGCATCTTCTTGAAAGGCTGGACGAAAGCGGTGTCAGATATTCGGTGATGCAGAGGCCCGTTGTAAAAGACGATGCCACGGGAGTCACCCGCTTCGTCGTCCTTTCCGACAAGGACTGGTTCCTTTGCAGCTCCATAAACGCGATAGGCAAGCTTGGCGCTTCCGGCAAAGCTGTGGTGCTTTACAGCACGGCCAAGATACGCTCGCTCGAGGGAGTCAACGCAGAAAGCCCCTACAACGCCAGCACAAGGCTCGCGACCAACTACTACATAGACTACGACAACCCGAAGATATGCGCTTTCGTGCGCAGCTACAGGGCCCTTTTCAACAGCGAGCCCAGTTCCTTCGCCTTCCACGGCTACGACACGATGCACTACTTCGTAACGATGTGCGCAAGATACGGCAGGCAGTGGTACAAAAAACTCCCGGATCACTCCGAGAGGGGGTTGCAGGCCGATTTCATATTCGACAAGGACGACGAAATCACCGGAGCGGTGAACAAGGGCATCAGGCGGGTCGTCTATACGCCCGACCTATCAACTTTCCTGCAGTAGGCTTCTTGCATTCGCGATTGCGGCATCGGTGACGGCGGCCCCGCTCAGAAGGCGGGCTATTTCCATCACCCTGCGCTCTCCGCTGACTTCACTCATTTCTGATACTGTCCTGCCGTCTTCCCTGAGCAGCTTTGAAACCACATAATGGGCGTTCCCCTTTGCCGCAACCTGCGGCAGATGGGTTATGCTGAAGACCTGCATATCGCGGCCCATCTCGCAAATCATACGGCCCATTTTGTCGGCCACGCTGCCCGACACGCCGGTGTCTATCTCGTCGAAGATGAGAGTCGGCATCCCCACGAACCTGGCCATCATAGCCTTGAGGCACAGCATTATACGGGAAATTTCTCCGCCGGAAGCGCACTTTGACACGTCCTGCAGGCCGTTTCCGGTGCCGGAGAAAAGGAACACGACGGAATCGGCGCCCGAAGGTCCCTGGACGGACTCCCGTACCTCCGCTTTGAACTCGGCCCTGTCCAGTTCCAGAAAACGAAGGCTGCCCGTTATGCTGGAGGAGAAACCGGGCGCGGCCTCGGCGCGGGAAGCAGAAAGCTTCGAGCAAATGCCGTCGTACACAGCTTTTTCCGCCCTGATTTTCTCATTGAGAAGAAGGATTTTCTCCTCAACGGCGCCGGCATCATAGAGGGAGGCATCGAAGCGGTCCCGCACCTCTATCAGTTCCGACACCGAACTGCAGCCGTGCTTCTTCATAAGGGAATACAGCGCCGACATCCTGTCCTCGACCTCTTCAAGCCTGCCGGGGGACATATTGACTCCGGAGGCAAGGGACGAGACTTCGGATTCGATGTCGGACAGCTCCATCCTTGCAGATTCAAGCCTCTCGGCAAGGGAGCTCGCCGCAGGAAGGAAGGATTCTATGTGCCCGAGTTGCCTTCCGGCCTCCTTGAGGGAGGCATCGACGCTGAAGGAACCGTCGGCGCGGCGGAAGAGTTCCGAGGCGGCCTCGAGGGACTCCATTATCCGCTCGGCGTTTGCCAGGGTATTGTGCTCCTCTTCCAGTTCCTCAAGTTCGCCGTCACGAAGGCGGGCGGCCTCGAGCTGTTCCCACTGGGCCTTGTTGTATTCATAATCGGCGCTGAGGGTTCTGCGGCTGCTCTCGAGCTGCGAGAGTTCCGAGCGGGCCGCGGCAAGACGGCGCCAGGAAGCGCGGCAGTCTTCCAACAGGCCGGCGTTCCCGGCATAATGGTCGAGGATGGAAAGCTGGAAAGATGGGTCGGTGAGAAGCAGGCTGCGATGCTGGGAGTGGATATCGACAAGGCGTGAGCCGATTTCCTGCAGCAGCCCCACCTGCACGGGGCAGTCGTTCACGAAACTGCGGCTTCGGCCCGATTTTGCCACCACGCGCCTTATAAGGAGATGACCGGAGTCGGTTTCCACGTCGTTCTCGGAAAGGATATCATCCAGGGTGGAGTCCGCTCCGTCAAATTCGGCCTCTACAATGCAGTTGTCGGCAGCGCCTCCTATCATCGAGGCGTCGGCTTTGGCTCCGCACAAAAGGCCTAGGGCACCGAGAAGAATGCTCTTTCCGGCGCCGGTCTGCCCCGTAATAATCACCAGACCCTCCGGAAACTCGACGTCCAGAGAGTCTATGAGTATATAATTCTTTATGTGGAGGCTGCGGAGCATCCCCTTACTTCAGGAGGGTATCCTCCTCCGCCACGCGGTATGAAAGTTCGCCGTTCTCAAACTCGGAAATTGCAACGAGGTCGGGCTTGGGCTGCCTCTCATAATACTTGGATATCTCTATCTGTTCCTTGTTCTCGAAAGTTTCCTCCATAGTGTCGCGCTCTCCGCGGAAGTCCTCGAGCTTCTTTGCAAGCTCCTTCTTCTCGGCAAGGGCTATCTGATTGGCCCTCTTGGAAAGGATGACGACGGTTTCATAGATGTTGCCCGTGGGCTCTGCGAGGTACCTGGTGTCCCTCGTCACTGTGTTCGTAGGTATTGATTTCTTGTCCATAACAATAGTATTACGCCGCGGGGCGCAGGATAAGTTTCATTATTTTTTTATCGGTTGTTGAGTTTGTTGTACAGATTGTCCAGTTCCTTGCGGTAATGGGAATCGGGGTACTCGCCGATGAAATTGAGGTAGTCGTCGGAGAATATCAGAAAGCGTTCCTTCTGCTTTGCGGGCACGCTCAGCTGGGCATATTTGTACGACGACATTGCCGTATAGTAAAGGATGTCCTCGCGGTAGATGTTATCGGCGTCGTCCTTCAGGATGTTCTTGAAAGCCACGCGCGAAGCCTTGTAATCCTCCATCTTGTAATACAGACGGGCATTCTCGAAGGCCTTCTTGTCGAGGCGGTCGTTCAAGGTGCCCAGCATCTTGTGGCAGATGTCGGCGTTCGTGCCCACGGGATTGTCTATCAGGTACTCGCTGATTGCCGTAATTGCCTCATAGGTGGGAGTCTGGTCGAGTTCATAGCGCAGGGTGGCCTTGAAAAGACAGTCTATGCGCAGGAACTTCGCCGGCTCGGAGAAAGGCGACCGGGGGAATTTTGAGATGAAGTCGGTGAAATTGGTCTGGGCCGTGATGTAGTCCTTGTCGGAATAGTTGCTCAAACCCCAGTAATACTGCACCGTATCGTCCCTTTCAGTGCCGCTCGTGATGACGGCAAGCGATTCGAACAGCTGCGCGGCCTTTGAGTATTTGCCGTTGTTGAAGTATTCGAAAGCGGCCTTGTACTTGGCTTCGGTGTCGTTGCTTTCAAGGATGGAGTCGAACTGCGACTTGCATCCGGCAATCGCGATGACGGCCACCGCTGCGGCGGCCAGAATCTTCATATATCTCATTTCTTCAAATATTTTTCAGCATCCAAAGCCGCACGGCAACCCGAGGCCGCGGCGTTTACCGCCTGGCGGTAGCGGGGGTCCTGAACGTCGCCTGCGGCGAAAACGCCTTCCACGTTGGTAAGGGAGGTTGCACCCTGAGTCACAATGTAGCCCTGCGCGTCGGTCTCCACCCATTTGGAGAACAGCGCGCTCTGAGGGGTGTGTCCTATTGCAAGGAAGAATCCGTCCACGGCAATGTCGAAGACCTCGCCGTCCTTGCGCTCGAGCCTTGCGCCGGTCACTCCCGACGCGTCGCCCAGGACCTCGCGGGTGTTGCAGTTCCAAAGAATCTCGATGTTGGGGGTAGAGAGGACCCTGGCCTGCATTGCACTGGAGGCGCGAAGGACGTCGCGGCGCACTATCATATAGACTTTGCGGCAAAGTCCGGCAAGGTAGGTGGCCTCCTCGCAGGCGGTGTCGCCCCCGCCCACAACGGCAACGTCCTTGCGGCGGTAGAAGAAGCCGTCGCAGGTGGCGCAGGCGCTCACTCCCAACCCGCGGAACTTCTCCTCGGAAGGAAGGCCCAGGTACTTTGCGGTGGCGCCGGTGGCTATGATGAGGGAGTCGGCCTCGATCCGGGTGCTGCCGTCAACGGTGATTCTGAACGGTTTCACGCCAAGGTCGGCCGATGTCACCACTCCCCTGCGTATGTCGGCCCCGAGACCTGCGGCCTGGGCACGCATCGCGTCCATAAGCTGGTTGGCATCGACTCCGCCGGGGAAACCGGGGAAGTTCTCCACCACGGTGGTCGTGGTAAGCTGGCCTCCGGGGGCGTTGCCCTCGTAGAGAACCGGGCTCAGAGCGGCGCGGGAGGCATAAATCGCCGCAGTGTATCCGGCGGGACCGCCGCCGATTATAAGACATTTTATCTTCTCCATATCTACAGTTCTTTGCGCCATCTGGCAAGGGGGATGCCCAGCTGGTCGCGGTATTTGGCTATCGTTCTGCGCGCCACCTTGTAGCCTCGGGCCGCCATCTCGGCAACGAGCTGCTCGTCGGTGAGGGGTTTGCGCTTGTCCTCGGCATCGACGCATTCCTGCAGGGCCTTCTTAAGTTCGCGCGTACTGACCTCCGTGCCTTCGGAATTCTCCATACCCTCGGAAAAGAAGTACTTGAGGGGGAAGATTCCGAAGCAAGTCTCTATGTACTTGCTGTTGACCACGCGTGAAATGGTGCTTATGTCAAAGCCGGTCTTCTCGGCAATGTCCTTGAGCACCATAGGCTTGAGGTTGGCTTCGTCGCCGGTCTGGAAGTAGGCGTACTGGTAGTCCAGTATGGCCTGCATCGTCTTCTGCAGGGTGTTCTGCCTCTGCTTCAGGGCCTCGATGAACCACTTTGCGGAGTCAAGTTTCTGCTTGACGAACGCGGCGGCTTCCTTCTGCGCCCTTTCGCCGGAGCCTTTGGCCTCGGTGAGGAGGTCGGCGTATTTCCTGTTGACCCTGAGTTCCGGAATGTTGAAGCGGGGCATCGAGAACGTAAGTTCTCCGTCGTCGCCCTCGAGGATGAAGTCGGGGACCACCTGCTGGGCCTGGTCGGAGTAGGAATCGTCTATCTGGCCGCCGGGAGAGGGGTTCAGCTTCACTATACGGGCGGTGGCCTTCCTGAGCTGGTCCTCGTCAATGCCCAGACGGGACATTATCTTTGAGAAGTGGCGGTTGGAGAACTCCTGGAACTCCTCCTCCACTATCCTCTCGGCCAGCTTCACGTCGTCGGTCTGACGGCAGGCCTTCAGCTGGAGCAGAAGGCATTCCTGAAGGTCCCTGGCCCCTATTCCGGCAGGCTCGAACTCCTGGACCACCGCAAGCATCCTCTCGACCTCTTCTTCGTCGGTGGTGATTCCGGCACGGAAGGCAAGGTCATCGACAAGGGATTCGACGTCGCGGCGCAGATAGCCGTCGTCGTCAAGAGACCCTATTATGAAGGCCGCCACCTTGTACTCCTGCTCGCTGAGGTCGCGGTAGCCCAGCTGGTCCATCAGGCTCTGGGTGAAACTCTCCCTGACGGAGAAGGTGTTGTATTCCGGGCGGGGGTCCTTCCCCCAGTTGCTCACGCGGGTCTTGTAGGCGGGGATGTAATCGTCGTCCTTCAGCTCGTCCAGGGAGATGTCCTTGGGCTCGTCGTCATCACGGCGGGCGTCGGGATCGGGAGTGTCGTCAAGCACGGGATTCTCTTCCAGTTCGGCGCGCACGCGCTGCTCCAATGCCTGCACAGGCAGCTCGATCAGCTTGATCGTCTGTATCTGCAGCGGGGAGAGCTTCTGTTGCTGCTTCTGTTCGAGTCCCTGGCTTAACTGCGGCATGGCTATCTTTCAGAGAGTGTGGGGAATTTGAAACGGTCCTTGACGATGACGGCGTCGGGGAATTCCGCCTTGATGAGCCGCAGCGCCTTTTCGGCGTCGGTTCGGGTACGCCAGTCGCCGACGACCACCTTGAAATAGGGCGCGTCGTAGCTGCGGTATGCTTCAATCGAAGGATAAAGGGCCCTGAAGCGGCTTTCAGCCTGCTCGGAAAGCGACCTGGCCCCCTGCACGCTCTCGTTGTATATCCTGATGCGGAAGCCGGCGAAGAGTTTGTCGGCATTGCGAAGGGTCTGCTCGTACATGGAGCTGCGCACCGCCGCGCTCTGCCTTACCGTCACTCCCGACGGGAGGGTGTTGAATATGCTGGCGCCCAGAAGGGTCGAATCGACCTGCTGCGCCGATGCGCAGGCAAGGGACAGGATCAATGCGAGGGCTGAGGTAAGGAATTTTCTCATTGCAATTTATTTCCGACCATCTGGCCGATTTTGAGATTCTTCAATTCAAGATTCTTGCCAACCTTGCCGAGCCACACCCGGCCCTGGAGGTCGGCGGTAAAGGAACTGAGGTCCATACTCTGCGCTATCGACAGGAGGCTCAGGGGGTTGAAGCCAGGCTGAATCGTGCCGGTGACGGGGATTCTATAAACCTTGTCCATCCGGCCCTGAACGTCGAGTTCGGGAATCCGGAGCGAAAGGCAGGGGGCGCCGGCCATCATCAGAGTGCCGGTGAGGTCGGTCACCCGAAGGCCGACGATGGGGTTGCTGAGTCCGACGTCGACCACCGCCTCGACCTGGTTCAGGCCCTTGGGCGTGACCGACACGATGTCGAAGGACGTCACCTTGATGTCCTTGTATGTTTTGCTGCAGCCGCACAGCATCAGCGCAGAAAACAGAATAATTGGCAATACTCGTTTCATATCAGAATTACAAAGATACAAAAAATCTCTATCTTTGCATCCTTATGAAAAAGGTATACATAGAGACCTACGGCTGCCAGATGAACGTGGCCGACTCCGAAGTGGTGTTCTCGATCCTCGAAGACGCCGGCTGGATGCGTACTTCCGACATCGCCGCGGCCGACGCCATCTTCGCCAACACCTGCTCCGTGCGCGACAACGCCGAGCAGAGAATCCACGGGCGCATAGGGCAGTTTTTCCTGCACAAGCGCTCCCGCGGCGCCATAATCGGCATCCTGGGCTGTATGGCCGAGAGGATGAAGGAATCGCTGCTGGAAGGCGGCAGGGTGGACATAGTTGCCGGGCCTGACTGTTACAGGCAGCTGCCGCAGATGCTTAAGGATGCCTCGGAGGGCAGGGCCGGGGTCGCCGTGGAGCTTTCCAGGACCGAGACTTACGCCGAGATAGTGCCCCGCAGGACCGACCTGAACGGAGTGTCGGCATTCATCTCGATAATGCGCGGTTGCAACAACGTATGTTCCTACTGTGTAGTGCCTTACACCCGGGGAGCCGAGCGCAGCCGGGACCACCGGAGCATAGTCAGGGAAGCCTGCCGCTGCGCCGCTGACGGTTACCGCGAGGTGACTCTCCTCGGGCAGAACGTGGATTCCTACAATGACGGAGAAGTTGACTTCGCCGGCCTTCTGGAGCTCGTTGCCGAGGTGTCGCCGGACCTGCGGGTACGCTTCTCCACCTCCAATCCCCAGGACATCAGCGACGAAGTCCTGTACACGATGGCCGCCCACCCGAACATCTGCAGACACATACACCTTCCGGTGCAGTCGGGCTCCGACAGGATACTGGAGAAGATGCGCCGCCGCTACACCCGGGACTGGTATCTGGCCCGCGTGGCCAAGATCCGCGAGGTGATGCCCGACTGCGCCATCACCACCGACGTCATCGCCGGTTTCTGCTCCGAGACCGAGGAAGACCACCGCAGCACCCTCAGCCTCTTCGAAAAAGTGGGGTTCGACGCGGCCTTTATGTTCTATTATTCCGAACGGCCCGGCACCCTCGCCGCCCGCAAGTATCCCGACGACGTGCCTCTTGACGTGAAGACGCGGCGCCTGGAGGAAATCATCGCACTGCAGAACCGCCTCTCGCTCGAGAGCAACAGGCGCGACCTCGGACGGACCTTCACGGTCCTTGTCGAGGGCCCCTCGAAGAAAGACCCTTCGCAGCTCTGCGGGCGCACGCCCCAGAACAAGATGTGTGTCTGGACCGACTGCACGCACCGCGCCGGCGACTATGTCACCGTCAAGGTCCTCGACTGCAGCCAGGCCACCCTGCTCTGCGAACTCTGAGAGTGTCCAGCCCTCTGACGGCAGGTGTGACTGCTGTTCCTGGGCAGCCATACGGCAACATACGGGTGCGTTTGAACAACTAGCCGCACCGTTGTTCTTGTCGTTCGATTCCGACCTTGTGCAAAATCGGGCTTTCAGATAGGGTCAAGAGGCCGTTTTTGCCCCAGGTCGCACGTCCAAAGCTATAGGCCCTGCAGCCCATTAAACCAAAGAAAAAGGGCTGCAGGGCCTATAGCTTTGGACGTTTCACTAAAGTGAGTGCAGCGTCATTCCGGCACAGGTCATCTGTGAAAAATCAATACGGATATTTTCTTGGCACCTCTGTCAGCGGATGTAGGTGTGATTGTCGCAAAAGGAGTAGAAGCGGGAGTCAGAGATGATTATATGGTCAACGAGTTCGACCGAAACAAGTTCCAGGGCGGTGCGCAATTCTTCGGTTATACGGCAGTCAGCGGCGCTCGGAAGAGGGTTTCCCGACGGGTGGTTGTGTACGAGGAACACTCGGGACGAGCCGCGCTCAAGAATCGAGCGGATCAGACGACGGGTGTCGAAACTGACGGAAGCGTCGCCTCCCGAGGAGGCCCGGAATCTGTCGGCCAGACAACTGCGCGAGTCAAGGGTCAGGGCCCAGAACTCCTCGTGGTCAAGGCTTTTGACTGCCGGGAGCATTATGTTGTATACCTGCCGGGCGGCGACTATGGGCTTGTTCTCGGGCGCGGCCTCTTCCTGAAGGAAGCGTTTGCCGAGTTCGGCCGCGGCTGCAAGCGCCGCTGCCTTCGCGGGCCCGAGTCCCTTGAATGAGCATAGCGCCCGCGGAGATTGGCGCATCAAAACCGAGAGTTTTCCGCCTGAAACCCGGAGCAGCCTGTGTGACAGCTCAAGGGCGCTCTCGCTTCCTGTTCCGCTGCGCAGTATCACCGCCAACAGTTCCGCATTCCCGAGCGAATCCGCTCCCCGCTCCAGCAGTTTCTCCCTCGGCCTCTCGGCCTTGTCTATCTCCATTATCTTCATCCTCGTTATTGTATTGTATTGTATTCGTCCGTGAGGGGGCCGGGAGCCCCAGTTGATTTGGGGGTAGGGG
>R18__coassemble_1925_pt1 | contig 16580 bp, 14 predicted proteins | sample R18__metabat2_high_PE_009 | metagenome-assembled genome bin R18
TAATCTCTTATCTTCTTTTTTACCTCGTTATCTCTCTCAGTATTGTCAATGAACTTTTGTTTTCCCGTTTCGTTTCCGAAAGGGACGGCAAAGGTACGCATTTTTTTTAATCCTGCAAATCTTTTCGCAAAATATTTCAAAAAAGTTTGCAGCGCACCCCTACCTGGCGGCGAACAGGCTGATTATGTTCAGCACAACGGCCGCGGCCTTCTCCATACTCTCCACGGGCACCCACTCCATCTTGCCGTGGAAGTTCTGGCCACCGGCGAAGATGTTCGGGCAGGGAAGGCCCTTGAAGCTCAGGTTGGCGCCGTCAGTGCCGCCCCTGATGGGCTGGATGCGGGGCTTGACTCCGGCCATCTCCATAGCCTTCACGGCCTTCTCCACGATGTGGTGATGGGGCTCCACCTGCGCGCGCATATTATAATATTGGTGCTTTATCGTAACAGTGGCCGTGCCCTGCCCGTACCTGGCGTCGATGAACTCGGCGCAGCGCCGGACGGTCTCCTTCTGAGCCTCGTGCTTTCCGAGGTCGTGTTCACGAAGGATATAGGTAAGGGTGGCCTCTTCCACGCTGCCCTGGAAGCCGATGAGGTGGTAGAACCCCTCGTAGCCCTGAGTGTACTCCGGCTTCTGCTCCACCGGGAGCAGGGAATTGAACTCCTGGCCTATGAGGATGGCGTTCTTCATCTTTCCCTTGGCATAGCCAGGGTGCACGTTCCGGCCCTGGATATGTATGGTGGCGGAAGCCGCGTTGAAGTTCTCGAACTCCAGCTCTCCCACCTCGCCGCCGTCCATCGTGTAGGCATAGTCGGCACCGAACCTGGCAACGTCGAACTTCACCACTCCGCGGCCTATCTCCTCGTCGGGGGTAAAGCCGATCTTCACCGGGCCGTGCCTGAATTCGGGATGGGCCACGATGTACTGCACCGCGTCCATTATCTCGGCCACGCCGGCCTTGTCGTCGGCCCCCAGGAGGGTGGTGCCGTCGGTGGTCACAATCGTTTCTCCCTTATGGTCAAGGAGTTCCGGGAACTCCGCCGGGTCGAGCAGGAGCCCGGGCACGCCCTTCAGCTCAATGGCCGAGCCGTCGTAATTTCCTATTATCTGGGGCTTTACGCCGGCCCCGGAGGCGTCGGGAGCCGTGTCCACGTGGGCGATGAAGCCAACTGCCGGAAGGTCATCTCCGCAGTTGGAGGGGATGCTGCCGAAAACATAACCGTATTCGTCGAGCGTGGCCTCCACGCCCATTGCGTTCAGTTCGTCGCAGAGCATCTGCAGCAGGACCAGTTCCTTCTTCTCCGAAGGCTGGGACTCACTTTCCTCGTTGGACTGCGTGTCCACGGCAACATAGCGGAGGAATCTGTCAAGAATCTTTTCCATATGTACTATTTTTCCTTTTTAAGCGAAGCGAGAATCAGATAGGTGCACAGGAGCACCAGGGGGATTATGGCAATGGCCTCGGCTCCGGAGGCGACCCTTCCGGGAGCCACGGTGTTCCAACCCGTCAGGAACCATTCGCAGCCGGCGAACTTCAGGACGGCGGAGACCACTCCCATAAGCGCGCCGCCGGCAATGAAGCCGCTGGAGATGAGGGTGCCCTTCTCGGCGCGCGCGGCGTTCAGGGCCGCATCCTTGCTGCGGGAGCTCACGAACCAGGATATGGCACCGCCAAGCAGCAGGGGCAGGTTGAGGTCGATGGGGATGAACATTCCGAGGCAGAAGGCCAGCGCGGGAATCTCGAAGACGGTCAGCAGCACGGCGATTACGGCGCCGATGCCGTAAAGCAGCCAGGGTGCGCTTCCTCCGTTCATCATCGGCTGGATGACCGCGGCCATCGCATTGGCCTGGGGTGCCACCAGCGCTCCTTCTCCGGCAAAGCCGTAGGTCTTGTTCAGGATCATCATCACTCCGCCCACGGTGGCCGCGGCGACTATGACTCCGACGAACTTCCAGGTCTCCTGCTTGCGGGGCGTGGTGCCTATCCAATAGCCTATCTTGAAGTCGGTTATGAGGCCGCCGGCGGTGCTGAGGGCCGTGCAGACCACTCCGCCTATGACCATTGCGGCCACCATTCCGGCGTTTCCCTTGAGGCCCACGGCCACAAGGACCAGGGCGGTGATTATCAGGGTCATTATGGTCATTCCGCTCACCGGATTGGTGCCCACGATCGCGATGGCATTGGCGGCCACCGTCGTGAACAGGAAGGATATCACCGCAACGATCACCAGGCCTATGAGGGCCTGCCAGACATTGTGCACCACCCCTCCGAGGGCAAAGAACGCGAAGACGCAGAGAAGAGCTATGGCAATGCCCCAGACCACCTTGTTCATCGGGATATCCTCCTGGGTGCGCTCCACCGAGGCAGAGTCACCTCCGCCCTTCTTCCCGAACTCGGCGACGGCAAGGCCGACAGCGCTCTTGATCACTCCGGAACTCTTTATTATGCCGATTATTCCGGCCGTGGCTATGCCGCCGATTCCTATGTGGCGGGCGTACTCGCGGAAAATCTGGTCGGCGCTCATCTCGCTCACGGTCTGCAGGATGCCGGTGCCCATAAGGTCAATGACCTGCCCGCCCCAGAGGAGGTTCATCAGAGGGATTATCACCACCCAGACCAGGAGCGAGCCCAGGCAGATTATGAGGGCGTACTTGAATCCTATGATGTAGCCGAGGCCGAGCACGGCGGCGCCGGTGTTGATTTTCAGCACGAGCTTGGCTTTGTCGGCCACGACCTGCCCCCAGTGCATCACGGTGGTGCCGAGGGTCTCGGCCCAAGTGCCGAAGGTGCTTACGCAGAAGTCGTAAAGGCCGCCGATGAGGCCGGCGGTAAGAAGGGTCCTGGCTCCCTTTCCGCCGCTCTGCCCGCTGATGAGCACCTGCGTTGTGGCAGTGGCCTCGGGGAAGGGATACTGGCCGTGCATTTCCTTCACGAAGTACTTCCTGAAGGGGATGAGGAAGAGGATTCCCAGCACGCCGCCCAGCAGCGAACTCAAGGTCATCTGCCAGAAATTCACCTCCAGGCCGAGGATGTAGATGGCGGGAAGGGTGAAGATGGCGCCGGCAACCACGACTCCGGAGCAGGCTCCGATGCTCTGGATGATGACGTTCTGGCCCAGGCCGTCGGTCTTTCCGAGGGCTCCGGTGACTCCCACCGCGATGATGGCTATGGGAATGGCGGCCTCGAAGACCTGGCCTACCTTAAGACCCAGATACGCCGCCGCCGCGCTGAACAGCACCGTCATCAATAAGCCCATCGTCACTGAGTACGGCGTGACCTCCAGCGGTTTCCGGTCCGGGCTCAGGATCGGCTTGTAACTCTCGCCCGGCTTCAACGGCCTGTGGGCGTTCTCCGGAAGGGAGAGATTCCTTTTTTCTTCTTCTTTCATCCTTGCGGGCTTTTTGCTTTTCGTAGCGTTCTATGTACTTTTGGAGCTTGCGGGCATCGGCCTGCTCCTCCTTCTGTTTGAATTTCAAAGCCTTGAGAGTTTTTGCCCGCTTCCTTTCAAGCTGCTTCTGCGCCTTTGCGGCGGCCTTTGCGGCATCCCGGGCGTCGAGTTCCGCCCAACGGGCGTCGCGCCTTGCGATGCGCATCTGCCGGGCGAGTTCCGCAGCCTCCTGCCGGGCCTTGCGCTCAGCGGCGCGTATCTCCTTCTGCGTGGGCTCGCGGGGAACCGCCGCAAGGCTGTCGGCGGCGGTGGAAAGACTGTCGGCGCCGGCTGAAAGGCTGTCGGAAAGGGCGAGGGAATCGGCCCGGACGGACAGGGAGTCCCCGGCGGAGCGCAGTGCGGAGGCCGTGTCAGAAACCGCCAGCGTATCGGAAAGGGCCACCCTCTCCAGCAGGGCGGAATCCGCGGCGTGGGATTCCTCTTCCGCGGCCGCCTTCTGCCGGTCGATCCTGGCCTTGCGGGCCTTGGCGGAGTCTATCGCGGCGTACACGTCGGCCATATAGCCCGGGAAGTAGATGTCGGTATATTTGAAGCTGGCGCGGGGCCGGCTTTCGTAATAGCGCCGCTCGGTTTTCTTGACCTTGAGTCCGGTGATGTCCCTAGGGCCGCGGGGCCTGTTCTCTGGCTGCCAGTTGAAACCCTTCATCAGCTTCTCGTTCTTGGGAAGCTGCACTATGGGGTAGGCGTCGTTCTTGGGGCTCTCGAAGTAGAAGACCTTGTCCACGTCGCCGTTCTTCATCAGGGCCGAGAGCATCTTGGTCTCCACCTTGTTCACGGTGGCGAAGGCGTCCTTTTCCTTGAGGTAGAACAGGGCGTTGGCACCGCCCAGGGCATCGAAGCGCTTCAGCTGGGAGTCGGAATCAAAGTAGGCCATCACCTCGGCGCCCTTGATCTGGTCAAAGAGGAGGGTGTCTTCCTGGGTGATTATGAAGGCGTTGGACATCAGGCTCGCGCGGTCCATTCCGCCGTTCCTGACAAGCACCGAGAGGGAGTCGGAAGTGTACTGGCGGTTGCCGTCGTTCCAAACCACGGGGTCGCGGTACAGGCGGGCTATGGAGTCGAGGTCGCAGTAGCGCAGCGAGTCGCACTTGACCTGGAGGTCCTTGCGGAAGACCTTGACGTGGCCCAGGGCCAGCGCAAAGCCTATCTTGGTGGTGTCTTTCGGAGGTTCCACAACAACGGAATCCTGCTGCAAGGCAAGGGAATCGGCGGAAACCGCCAGGGAATCCCCGGGCACACTGAGGGAATCCTTAGGAACGGAAAGCGAATCAGCCGGGACGGCCGGCGTTTCCGGCATTGCAGAAGGCGCTGCAGCGGCATCGGAGGCGGCGGGGCCCTGCGCCCCTCCGGGAGCGGCGGGAGCGCCTCCGGGGCCTCCGGGACCGGGGGCCGCGGGACCGTTCTTCCCGGCCTCGGCCTTGGCCTTCGCGGCAGCGGCGCCGGCAAGGTTCAGGTCGTTCTTTTCAGCCTCCTCGCGGGCCTTGGCGGCAGATTCGGCGGCGGCCTTGGCCGCCTTCTGCCTGTATTCCGTCACGGGGTCGGTGCTTATCTCTTCGAGCCTTGTCTTCGAGGCCGCCACCTCGCTCTCGGGGATATCGCACATCGGGATGGTCCAATACTGGAGCTTGTCGCCGCCCATATAGAGGGTGTCGGTCTTTTCCTGCTGCTTGGTTTCCAGGGCCACGGCCGCCTCGCGGGTCATGGTCACAAGGGCCAGGCTGTCCTGGTAGAAGATTCTTCCGGCCAGGCCCGCAACGTGGCGGGAACTGTCCTGCAGCTGGGCGTTGCCGAGCATAAGGATATCCTGCGGCACGCGGTAGAAATAGAGGGAATCGCACCAGGCTTCCTGCTGCTCCGAAAGGCCGTGGACCTTGGACTTGAAGAAGAAGGTCTCCCGATTCCGGTCATACCAGCCGCTTCCGGCGCTGAGCATATTCCCGTCTTTCCAGAAATCTATGTACACCGGGAAATCGGCCTTGTTGCGGGCCGAATCGTATTCCAGGAGGGAGGTCCGCACGAAGATGGAGTCGGTGAACATATTCACCTGCGTCTTGAAGGTGAAGAGTTCCTTCGCGGAATCGTAGGTGCCTTCCAGGCTCTCTATTATCTGGCCGTCCTTGTCGCGCATCGAGGCTCCGCCGCGGAACACGGCTATGGAGTCGCGGGTGTTGTAGTCGAGGTTGCGGGTGCGCAGGATGTTCTCCTTGCGGTTGCGCAGCTGCACCGTCTGCCCCCGGAACTGGGCCAGGTCCTCGTCTATCAGGTAGTCCAGCTTCTCGCTGGTGAGGACGGTCTCGTCCTGGATCAGCTGGACGTTGCCCCAGGCGTTTATTATCTTGCGGTCAAGGTTCCAGAGCGCGGTGTCCGACACCAGGAAGGTGCCGTTGTGCAGGAAGGTGGCGTCTATTGTCTTGCGGTACTTGTGGCCGGCTTTCTCGATCAGTTCCACCGACTCGGCCTTCATAAGGCGGACAAGCGAATCCCTCTGCTCCTGATTCCGGGTCTGGGCAGAGGAATGCACTGATGCCGCAAGAAGCAGCAGAGCGGCGAGGACTAGTCTTTTCTGAATTTTTCCTTCCATCCGTCGTTGGAGAACTCACAGTCGCTGAACAGAGGGTCGATTATTATGTATGTAGTCTTTATCTTTTCGTCGATGAAGCTCCGGATCGCCTCGTTCTGCTTCATATTCTGCACCTGCTGGAGAAGGACGGTGTAGTCGTTCTCGAAGGTGGCGGTATGGGACGGGACGATTTTGTCCAGGCGGACAATCTTGTAAACGAGGTTTCCGTTTCGGCCCTCGTTGTCCAGGGACTCGATGGGAGCGGAGATTCCGCCTTCCTGCAGGTCGCTCACGGCGGCGTAGTCCTGAGGCTTGATCTGGTCTATGTCGAAGTAGGCCGAGCCGGTGTTCGGGTCGGCCATCTGGCCTCCGTTGGTGCGGGTGGCAGGGTCTTCGGAATAGAAGCGGGCCGCCAGCTCGAAGCTTATCTTGCTGCTGTCTATCAGGGTTTTGAGGGAATCCAGGCGGGCGAAGGCCTTGTCTTTGTCGTCGGTGGTGTACTGGGGCTTCATAAGGATGTGCCTGGCGTTGAACATATCGCCCTTCTTGTCGATGACCTCGATGAGGTGATAGCCGTCGGGGGTCTCGACAATTTGGGAGATGACGCCGGGCTTCAGGGACATCGCGGCATCGGAGAAGGCCGGCCAGAAGATGCTCTTGGAGGCCATTCCGAGTTCGCCTCCCTTGCGGGCGCTGCCAGGGTCCTCGGAATAAAGGCGGGCCAGGGTCGCGAACTTCTCGCCGTTGATAATGCGCTCGCGCAGGCTCAGCAACTTCTCCTTGACGGCTATGGCCGCGGCCTCGCGGTCGGGATAGATGCATATCTGGCTCATCTTGTACTTCTGGGGAATCTGCGGGAGGGACTCGACCTGCGCGGTATCGAGGTACTGCTTCACGTCGTAGGGGGTGAGGTCGGGGATGGACTTGGCTATCTCCTGCTGCTCCTGCTGGGTTAGGCTCTGCTCCTCGAGCTGGCTGCGCCAGTCCTGGCGGAGCTTGTAGAGCGGCTTCCCGAAGTAATCCTTCACGGCGTCGTCTCCTCCAAGGTAGGTGCGGGCCTGGTCAAGCCTCTGGGTGAGTTCGGCCTCGACCATATCCTTGTTGATCTCCAGGGAGTCCAGGCGGGCCTGCATAAGGAAGAGTTTGGCCTGCATCATATTCTCCAGGATTTCGCAACGCATGTTTTTGTCGGAGGAGTAGCCCTGGGAACGCATCATCTGCACTTCCGACTCCACGTCGGAAAGGGCTATCATCTCATTGCCGACGATGGCCACGGTCTTGTCCACGACACCGTCGTACTTCTGGGCAAGGGCGGCCGGGGCGGCCACGAGAATCAGGGCCAGAGCAGGGATCAAACGGATATTCTTCATCACTCTAATAAATTACAAGGGTTTTTCTGTCGAGCGCGTCATCAAGCAAGTCCCGTTCCAACTCGAGCAGGAGTTCGTGCTTTCTTGCACTCAGTATGTAGTCCCGTATGCGGGCTTCGCAATATTCCACGGGGGCGGTGCCGGAGCGCCTGATGTCGCAAACATAGGCGGCCACCAGGTCTCCCCTGTCGGGAGAATCCAGCTTTATGAAGCTGCCGCTCAGCAGGGAGAGCATCGAGTTGTAGTCCATCCCGAACTCGCGGCTCAGCACAAGGGCGTCGGTCCACTCCTCCGACCTGTCGAACCAGCGCAGGGCGGCCTGGCGTGCCAGGGTGTCGGCGGCCAGGAGGTCGTCGGGGCGGGGAGAGGACATCAGCCTGAGAATCTTCTCCCGGCTGGGGGAATCCTTCATAACGTCCACGAAACGCACCTTGAGTATGGGGCGCTCGAGGGAGAAGAGGTCCTTGTGGGCCTCGTAGTATTCCTCGATCTGGCCGGCGGTGACCAGGGTGTCGAGCCTGTCGTTGATGTAGCGCTGCTCGTAGCGGTATTTCAGAAGGGACCTGCGGTAGTCTTCCAGTTCCTCGGTCACGTCCATCTCCTCGGCCGAAAGGTGCTCGTCGGCAACCTGGAGGTAGAGCAGTTCCATAGCCCAGGAGTTGATGTAGTTCCGGGCGAAGTTGGCGCTGTCTTCGGGGCTCACGTAATCGGGCACGTATTTCTGCAGCTCAGACATATACAGCTTGTTAAGGCCCACGCGCGCAACGACCTGGTCGTCGTGGATTATCGACGATATGGTGTTGCAGCCGCAGAGGAGTACGATGGCTGATATGAGAACCGCGATTTTTCGCATAATCCTACAAAAATAGGAAAAATAATCAGTTTTCCGCAGCAATGGCGGCTATAATGTCTTCAATGACGGGATAAACCGTGTAGGAACTGCCCGTTATGTTGTTGGTCAGCACGCTGAACGCGACCATATGGGCAGGGTCTCCGTCGGAAGAATCTATGTAGCCCGAGAAGCAGCGCACGCCGTTCATCGAGCCGCTCTTCATATGGATGCGCGCCTTGAATTCCTCGGGGGCGTTCCTGAAGCGGGAGGCAAGGCTGCTCTTCTCCTGCCCCGGGACGGGAAGTGATTCATAGAACTCGGCCCAGACGCGGCTGCGCGCCATGTTCCGGAGGAAGGAGACGAAGAAATCGGCGCTCACATAGTTCTTGCGCGAGAGGCCGCTTCCGTCGAAGACGTCGGCCCGGGCGCGGGTCTGAAGGCCGATGGAGCGGAGGGCTTCGTCGGCGGCCACGCGGCAGGAATCCTGCAGGTCGGAGCCGAAGCGGGAACGCCCGAGCATACGGAAGAGGGTCTCGGCGTAGAAGTTGTCGGAACGGGCGTTGGTCGCGGCAACTATCTCGGAGAGCGCCGCCGACCGGGTGGACCCCGCCACGGTCATCTCCCCGGGTTTGGGCGCGGGGGCGCCGCTGCGGGCAAAGCCAACGTCGGTCCTGATGAAGCCGCGCGGGGAGACGTCGCCATATCCCGAAACGGGCAAACCATTGGCGTTCAGGTATTTGTAGAAATAAAACGCGCAGGTCAGGGGGCCGAACTTGTTGGCGCATTCCAAGGTGTAGCCGCGCCTGTCGATGGGGAAGCTTCCGCGCACCTCGCCGTACGGGCCGAACTCGGTGCACACGTAGTAAAGGTCGTTGGAACTGCCCGCAGCCGAGGTTGTGGCGTTGACGCTGAACTGCATCCACGGGGTCTCGGGATAGCGCGGACTAACGTAGGGGCGCTGCCCCACCGCCGGGCCGGGCGACACGTAGAAGTTCTGGGCATTCTCGAAGAAATTGAGGCCTGCGGGGCCCGCGCCGTAGGAGGTCCCGACGTCTTCGTACGACTCTCCCAGCCCTTCCCGGGTGGCGTCGCGGAAGAAGCGGCCGTCGCCTATGATTCTTCCCTTCACGGACCGGATCCCCGCCTTCTGCAGGAGGGCCATCCAATGGCCGAAAAGTTCGCCTGCCGAAGGGGCGAAGAGGTCCTTTGCGCCGGTGGTCGGGTCCCCGCCGCCGACGATGAAGACGTCGCCCTCCAGGACTCCGTCGGTCAGTTCGCCGACGTAGGCGAGGGTGGTTTCGAAGCGGAAGCCGGGGCCCAGCTGCCTGAGGGCAAGGCCGGTGGTTATCAGCTTCATATTGGAGGCAGGCACCAGGCGCATACGGTGGTTTATGCAGGCGAGGGTGTCGCCGTCGGCCCTCACGGCAAGGATTCCCACAGCGCCGCTGCGCATCGGCTCCCGTGCCAGGATGGACTCTATCTCCCTCTGCGCACCGGTGGAGGGGGGCACAGCAAATGCGCTCCCGCAGGCAAGCAGGAGCGCAATAATGGCCGATATGTGTACGGTTTTCCTCAAATTACTCCTTGACGGCGGCCTTCACGGCTGCGCTGAGTTTGGTGTAGAGCGCATCCACGCTCTCGCAGATTTCCTTGCGGAGGGCGTTGAAGTATGCCTTCTTGGGGCCCTCGACGCTGGCGCCAGCCTTGTCTCGCAGGCTGTTGTAGAGTGCTATGGCCTCTTCGTAGAGCTTGCCGATTTCCTCATAGCAGGTGTTGGAATTGATGGCGGCGGCAACGGAGCAGTCCTCGAGGTAAGCGCTGAAAACGTAATCGATGTCTTTCTTGATGTCTCTGAGATTCATAATATCCTGTTTTATGTTGATATTCCGGGTGCAAATATAAGCATTTTTTCTTGTATCTTTGCTTTCGTGAAAAGATTTGCGACCGTTCTGCTGCTGGTTCTGGCAGCCTTCTGCGCCCGGGCCGGGGAAGTTCAGTGGGCCATCGTGCGCACCTCCACCTGCTTCGTGAGGAACGCCCCCGACTACGAGGCGGGCCTGGACACCCAGTGCCGTATGGGCGACGTGGTGCAGATTCTGGACTCCGACCGCTACTGGCGCAAGGTCAGCACCCCCGACCCTTACGTCGGCTGGACGGCGGAACTCTGCCTGGCTCCGGTCTCCGAGGAGGAAAAGGACAGATGGATAGCCGCCCCCAAATGGATATGCACGGCCGACTTCAGCCACATTTACGCGGGGCCCTCCGGCAGCGAGCCCGTCTGCGACTTCACCCGCGGGAACCTTGTCCTGCAGGTGCCGGGAGAGTGCCGCGCGGGCAGGGTGAAGGTGCTTCTTCCCGACGGAGCCGAGGGCTGGGCCGAGCCCTCCGACATAGCCGACTACCGCCAGTGGGCCGAAAGCCGCGAATGCACTGCTCAGAACGTGATCGCCACCGCCCGCGGCTACCTCGGAGTTCCCTATATGTGGGGCGGAATCTCCCCCAAGCACTTCGACTGCAGCGGCCTTGTGAAGTTCTCCTACTGGATGAACGGGGTGCTTCTGCCCCGGGATTCCTCCCAGATGATACTGCTCGGAGAGGAAGTCCCCGCCGACTTCTCCCTGATGCAGCCCGGCGACCTGGTGTTTTTCGGGCGCAAGGCTTCTGGCGGCAAGCCCCGCAAGCCCTCGCACGTGGCCCTGTACATCGGCGGCGGCCGGATAATTCATTCCTCGCAGCTGGTACGCATCAACTCCCTGGTGGAGGGCGAGGCGGACTGCTACGACAAAGAGATAATAGCCGTGCGGCGCATCCTGGGGCACATCGGCTCCGGCGGCGGCGCGCACTCCCTCCTTTCAGACCCAATGTACTTCGTTCAGGATTATGGCAACTAAGAAATCCCTGTGGTACTGCAGTTCCTGCGGCAACGAGAGCCCCAAATGGATGGGGCGCTGCCCCGCGTGCGGCGAGTGGAACACGATGGTGGAGGCCCCGCAGGCAGCGGGAAAGTCCTCCTCGGCAGCCCCTTCAAAACAGCATACCGCGGGCCGGAAGCCCCAGCATCTCAAAGAGATAGACTTCAGTAACGAACCCCGCGTCAGCCTCGGCCTGTCCGAAGTCGACAGGCTGCTCGGCGGGGGGATGGTCCCGGGGTCGCTGGTCCTCATTGGGGGCGAGCCCGGCATAGGAAAATCCACCCTGAGCCTTCAGATTCCCCTTTCCAGGCCGGAGCTCAAGACCCTCTACGTGACCGGCGAGGAAAGCGCGAAGCAGGTGAAGATGCGCGCCGCGCGCCTCGGGGGCGATGACTCGCAGTGCTTCATTTTCTGCGAGACCGAGGTCGGCGCCATCATAGAGGAGGCCCGGCAGATGCAGCCCTCGCTGATGGTGGTGGACTCCGTGCAGACTATGTTCTCCGAGACCGTGGAAAGCACCGCGGGCTCGGTGAGCCAGATAAAGGAAGTGGCCTCGGCCCTTCTCCGCTTTGCCAAGGAAAGCGGGGTGCCGGTGCTGCTCATCGGCCATATAACCAAAGACGGCTACATCGCCGGCCCGAAGATTCTGGAGCACATAGTTGACGTTGTCCTGCAGTTCGAGGGCGAGAACCGCGGCGCCTACAGGGTGCTGCGAAGCATAAAGAACCGCTTCGGGAGCACCTCGGAGCTGGCCGTCTTCGAGATGACGGGGGCGGGCCTGCGCGAGGTTGCGAACCCTTCGGAAATGCTCATCCCGATGCACGAACAGGGGCTCAGCGGCACGGCCATAGCCTCGATGCTGGACGGCACAAGGCCCCTTCTGTTCGAGGTCCAGGCCCTGGTCTCCAGCGCGGTTTACGGCACGGCCCAGCGCTCGGCAACGGGCTTCGACTCCCGCAGGCTGAATATGCTGCTGGCCGTGCTGGAAAAGAGGGCCGGCTTCCATCTGAGCGCCAAGGACGTATTCCTCAATATGGCCGGCGGCCTGAAGGTCAGCGACCCTGCGGTGGACCTTGCCGTCATATGCGCCGTGCTGTCCAGCAACTTCGACTTCCCCATCCCCTCCGACACCTGCTTTGCCGGAGAAGTGGGCCTGAGCGGGGAAATCCGCCCCATCTCCCAGACCGACCGCCGCATCACCGAGGCCGCCCGCCTGGGCTTCAGGAGGATCTTCGTGAGCAGCTACAGCTCCGTGGAAACGAAGCAGCCCGGCATCACGGTCACAAAGGTGGCCGACGTGCCGGAGCTGGTTAAAAAGCTGTTCAAATAGAGGCTAGGCCCTGATTATCTCCACCTCGCCGCCGAGCCCGATCTTGATGATCTGGGAGGCCCGGCCGGTTGACGCCGCGCCGAACTGCTGCGGCACCACGAACCCCACAGCCGACTTAATCTCCTCGGAAATCTCCCTGAAGTTCTTCGGGGTGGGCTCACCCGAAATGTTGGCGCTGGTGCTCACCAGGGGCCTGCGGAGCCTGCGCACGAGCTCGCGGCAGAAAACTGCGCCGCCGGTCTCGGGCGAATCCACGTCCACATAGGGGATGCGGATTCCCACGGTGCCGTCGGAGGCCACCGCGTTGGGGGCCAGCAGTTGGGCTCCGGGGTAGATTATGGTCATCGGGGCGTCGTTGACCTCCACCAGGTCTATGGCGATGTCGGGGATCTGCCTGACGTATCTTGCCACCATATCCAGGTCGGCGGCCAGCAGCACGAGCGACTTGGCCTCGCTGCGCCTCTTGATTTCAAAAACCTTCGCCACGGCCGCCTCGTTGGTGGCGTCGCAGCCGATTCCCCACACGGTGTCGGTGGGATAGAGGATCACTCCTCCGGAGCGCAGGACCTCGAGGGCCTGCGAAAGCGTTTCCTGCAGATTCATAAGGTATCCCTGTCAAAAAGGACGTTGCGCCGGCGCCACATCCATATCATAAACCAGCCGAAGATCATTCCGCCCAAGTGGGCGAAGTGTGCCACTCCCTCCACCGAGCCGCTGATGCCGGTAATCAGTTCTATTCCAGCGAAGATGGCCACCATCCATTTGGCGCTGAGGGTAACGGGAGGGAAGATCAAGGTCATCCGGCTGTCCGGGAAAATCATCGCGAAGGCTATGAGAAGGCCGTAGATGGCGCCGGACGCTCCCAGCATCGGGGAGCGCATTATGCCCGCGTATCCCGCGACGGCGGCCTGCGATCCCAGCGCCATCCCGTTGGAATACGAGGCCAGTTCTATGGCCTGCACGCCTATATGGCAGGCAGCGGCGCCCAGTCCGCACACGAAGTAGAGCAGAAGGAACTTCTTCTCCCCTATTATCCTCTCCACGGCCGAGCCGAACATCCAGAGGGTGTACATATTGAAGAGTATGTGCCAGAACCCGCCGTGCATGAACATATAGGTAACGGGCTGCCAGATCCGGAAGAACCTGGAGCTGGGGTAGAACATCGCGAAGTACTGCACCATCGCGTTTTCGTTGATGAGCGTGGCTATGAAGACCAGGACGTTGACCACTATGAGGTTCCTGGTGACGGTGGGGACATTGTTTCTGAAGTTGGAATAATATGGCATAGTCAGAATCTCCTTTCTATTTCGTCTGTGTCCATAATGCTTGAAATGCGGCGGCCTCCCGGGGTGACCTCGGGGTTGTCGCAGCTGAAGAGGGCCTCGAGCAGGCCGCCGGCCTCGAGGGAGTCGGTGATGTCGTCGGCGCCTGAAGCGCCAAGGGCGGCGAAGCGGGCGGCCGTCTGCTGCTGCATCAGTTCCTTGATGGGGCTGCCGTCGGAAAGGACCAGGACCAGGTCCCGGACCATCTGCTCGACCTTGCCGCTCTCGCAGCTGTAGCCCTCGGGAACGCCGCTGACAACCACGCAGTCGGTCCCGAAGGGGGCTATGTCGAAGCCCAGGGCCTCCAGCCTGGCGGCGTTGTCCTCGAAGAGCAGCCTCTGGCTCGCGCCGACCTGCACCTGCACGGGGAAAAGGGCCGTCTGGGTCACGTGCTTCTGCCCGCCGAGGGCCTTCAGGGCCCGTTCGTAGAGTATCCTCTCCCTGGCCCTTCGGATGTTCACTATCATCACGCCGGATTGGGCGGGGGTGATTATGTACTTCCCTTTCACGACCATCGCCTTTGAGACGGGGATGGTCCTCTGCTCGAAGAGGACGCCGTAGTTCTGGCTCCGCTGCACGGGGGCCCCGCCGGCGAATGTGCCGAAGTTGAAGGGGTCGTAGCCGGGGTCCACGGGGGCGTCGGGGGCGGCAATTCCGGTGCCGCGGAATTCCTCGAAGCTCTTCCCGAGGGCGGGCATCTCCACCGTCCCTTCGGTGTCGAAGTCGATGGCCGCCCCGAAGCTGTTCCGGCCCAGGGTCTCCTTGACGCTCGCATACAGGAACTGGAATACCAGGGAGTCGTCCTCGAACTTGATTTCCGTCTTGGTGGGATGCACGTTGATGTCAACGGCACGGGGGTCCAGGTCAAGGAAGATGAAGTAGGACGGGGTCACGCCCTCCGGTATCATCTCCTCGTAGGCCTTCATCACGGCCTTGTGCAGGTAGGGGCTGCGGAAATAGCGCCCTCCCACGAAGAAATACTGGTTGCCCAGGGTCTTGCGCGCGGATTCGGGCTTGCCCACGAAGCCGGTCACGCTCACCTCGGAGGAGTGGGCCTCGAGGTCCACTATATCTCCCACTACATTGCTGCCGAGGATGTCCAGAATCCTGAATTTCAGGCTCTTGGCTTGCTTGAGGACCAGAATGTCGCGGCCGTTGGAATTGAGGGTGAAGCTGATTTCCGGGTGGGGTATGGCCACGCGGGTGACTTCCTCCACGATGTGCTTGAGTTCTATGGAGTCGGTCTTGAGGAATTTCCTCCTGGCCGGGGTGTTGTAGAAGAGGTTGCGGACGGCGAAGTTGCTGCCCGCGGGGGCCTGGACCGAGGAGCTTTTCACCTGCCCGAAGTCCGAGACCGTGACCTGCGTGGCCAGTTCGTCGGCCTCCCTGCGGGTCTTGAGGGTCACTTCCGCCACTGCGGCTATGGAGGCAAGGGCCTCGCCGCGGAATCCGTAGGTGAGGATTTCCTGCAGGTCCTCGGCGCTCTCGATCTTGGAGGTGGCGTGCCGCTCGAAGCAGAGCACGGCGTCGGCGGGGCTCATTCCGCAGCCGTCGTCGATGACCTGGATCAGAGTCCGGCCGGAGTCGGTGACTATGACGCTGATTTTCCCCGCGCCGGCGTCAACGGCGTTCTCGAGGAGTTCCTTGACGACGGAAGATGGCCGCTGGACCACCTCGCCCGCGGCTATCATATTGGCTATCTGCGCCGGAAGAACCTTCAGCCTGCCCATCTACAGAAGGGAATAGAACTTGGCTATGAAGTACAGCACGCCGAAAATCAGGATCATCGTGACGATTCCGATTATCGTGTGCACCTTGCTCATATGGGTCTTGGTCTGCTGGTAGTTGCCGTCGCGCATAGAGCCCTTGATGTATGAGCCGGGAGCATAGGCGCTGCCGTCAACGGCGCCGAACTTGCGTTTGCGCTCGTCTTCCTCCTTGTTGTAATATATTGGCTTGTAGTCGAACACCTTGTGTTCACTGTCGCCGAAGAAATTGAACATTCCCATAGTTTGCAAAATTACGGAAAATAGTTCATATTTGTACACTATGGATTTCAGAATAGGTCAAGGTTATGACGTGCACGCCCTCGCCGAGGGGCTGCCGATGTGGCTCGGAGGCGTCAGGATCGGCGCCCCGGTCGGGTTCGTCGCCCATTCCGACGGCGACGTTGCGATTCACGCCCTGTGCGACGCCCTTCTGGGCGCCCTGGCGCTGGGCGACATCGGCCACCACTTCCCCGACACGTCCGACGAGTTCAAGGGGATCGACAGCAAGGAGCTGCTCAGAAGGGTGATGGCACTGATAGGGGAAGGCGGCTGGAGCGTGGTCAACGCCGACATTACGATTGCCCTTCAGGCCCCGAAGATCGGCGCGTACGTTCCGCAGATGCGCTCAACGCTTGCAGAGGTTATGGGGATCCCGGTTGACCGGGTGAGCGTGAAGGCGACCACGACCGAGCGGCTGGGCTTTGTAGGGCGCTGCGAGGGCTGCGAGGTGTGGGCAGTTGCTCTTGTCCAAAGATAATTGCGATTTTTTTTGCTTTTTTGCAAAAGTGTTGTACATTTGCAGTCCCGTTTGCGAAAACAGGTTTGACATAACACTTCATTGAGATATGGTGTAATGGTAGCACTACAGATTCTGGCTCTGTCAGTGAGGGTTCGAATCCTTCTATCTCAACAAAATTGCGCAGCACCAATCTGCTGCGTTTTTTGATAACAAATGATGGCGGGGTAGCTCAGCTGGTTAGAGCGTCGGATTCATAATCCGGAGGTCGTGGGATCATGCCCCACTCCCGCTACAAAA
>R18__coassemble_2014_pt1 | contig 15554 bp, 9 predicted proteins | sample R18__metabat2_high_PE_009 | metagenome-assembled genome bin R18
GGATGGAGGGCCGCTATTGGAAAAGGCGGGCGGCGGGGGCTCTACCGCGGTAGGCTGCGTGCGGCGAGGGTGGCGGTGGACCAGGCGGCCTGGAGGTTGAAGCCGCCGGTGAGGGCATCGACGTCGAGGGCCTCGCCGGCGGAGAAGAGGCCGGGGCAGGAGCGGGCCTCGAGGGTGGAGGGGTTGACGCTTCGGAGCGAGACGCCGCCGCAGGTGACGAACTCCTCCTTGAAGCGGGCGCGGCCGGTGATTTCGTACTGGTCGGCGACCAGGGCGTTGACAAGCCGGTTGCGACCCTTGCTTCCCAGCTCGGGCCAGCGCCGAGCGGCATCAATCCCGGCCCGGCCGAGGATATGGTGCCAGAGACGGTCAGTGAGCCCTTCCGGACGCGAGTTGCCCACCGTGCGCGGGCCTTCGAGGCTCTGCAGAAGGGCCCTGGCGCCGTCTTCCGAGAGCGAGAGCCAATTGATCAGGAGCGTGCTACGGTACTGATGCTCAGCGAGATGGATGGCAGCGTACGAGCTGAGCCGGAGAGTGGCGGGGCCGCTGCAGCCCCAGTCGGTCAGGAGCAGGGTGCCGCGGGAACGGAACGCGGTACCGGCAAGGGAGAGCGTCGCGTCCTGCACGACCGTGCCCATAAGGGAGTGCACACCGGCGTCGGAAAGTCTGAAGGTGAAGAGCGACGGAACGGTCGACGTGACTTCCACCTCCGAGGGCAGCAGAGAACGGAGCGCGGCGCTGCTGCATCCGCCCACCGTCACCACCACCGCATCAGCGTCCCGGCCGATGACCAGGGTCTCTCCAGTTGACGACGACGGACTATAGGACGGCACACCGGCCGCCGGAGCGAGAATCCGCTGCACACGGTGGCCGCAGCGAAGCTCGACGCCGAACTCGCGCATAAGGCGCTCGAGGGTGCGGACAACCTGCATCGCATCCTGGCTGGCCGGGAAGATGCAACCGTCGTCCTGGGCCACCAGGCGGACGCCCTCGCGCTCCCACCAGGCGACCGTGTCCTCCGGGCCGAATACCTTGAAGACACGCTTCAGGAGCTGCGCGCCGCGGGGATAGACTTCCTCCAGGCGGCCGATGTCCCCGAAGGTGCGATATGAAGAGAGGTCACGGGTGACGTTGTCATCCGCCATATTGCGCAGGGCCTCGATACCAAAGGTGTTGGTGATGTTGCAGCGGCCGCCGCCAGTGACAGCGAGCTTTGCCATAGGCCTGGAGCCGGCCTCGTACACGATGACCTGCGCCTGCGGGTTGAGGCGCGCGGCCTCCACCGCACAGAAACACCCGGCCGCTCCTCCGCCGATTATTGCGATTTTCTTTGACACATCCAAAGTTAACACTTTTCAAGACACCTGAATATATCCGTGTTAATTTTTCACAGTTGACCTGTGCAGGCAAGACATACGCCCGTCTTGTGCCACACTGGAAGGCGGCTGTCGCGACCTGGGGCAAAAACGGCAGGCTACGGAAGTTGACATACCAACTTTTTGCCGATTTGACAGAATTTCGTATTTTTGGGACTATGTTCTCCAAAGATGGCTGGATAATACATCTGTTCGCGCTGCTGCACTTTGCGGTGGCGCTGGGTTGCAGGGCGGGCGGCATTGCCGACGACCTGATGCTCACGCTGCTCACGATGGTGATGGTGGTGGTCCTGTGCCTGCGCAGGCCGACCGACATCACGTTTATGGCCATAAGCGTGATTCTGGTGAATCTCGTGGGCTTTGCGCTGGGTATGGGCCTGGCGGCGCTCATAGGCCTTTTCGCGTCCTCGCCGCTGGTGATCCACCCGGTCTCGACCTTCCTCTGCACCGAGGCCATAGGCTGGGGCAGCTACGGAGCCGCAGTGCAATATGCGGGCAGGCACCCCATCAGCACCGGCAACGCCGACAAAGAGAACGTGAGATGGCTGCTGGTGGCCTTCCTACTTATAATTATAATAAGGCTGATGCTGATGTTCGTGGTGTCGGACTTCGAAGACACCCGCAGCACCCTCATAGGCATCCTTCTGGACTACATCTTCTCCTGCGCGGCGCTGATTCTGGTGGCGGAATACGCAATCCGCACGGCCGAGAAGGCGGAAGCCGCGGCGGCTCAGGCCAATCTGGCGCAGTACCGCTATATGAAGCTCAAGCAGCAGGTCAACCCGCACTTCCTGTTCAATTCCCTGAACATCCTCGACTGCCTGATCCAGGAGCAGAGTCCGGAAGAAGCCAGCCAGTACACCCACAAGCTGGCCGACGTGTACCGCTATATGATCCAGAACGAGGACGAGACCGTGGTGAAGCTCAGGGACGAGATAGAGTTCGTGGAGAAGTACGTCGACCTGCTGAAGGTCCGCTGGCCGGAGGGGCTGGAGGTGCACTGCGACGTGGGGCAGGACGCCCTGCCGCGCTCGGTCGTGCCCTGCTGCGTGCAGCTCCTGATAGAGAACGCCACCAAGCACAACGCCGTGAGCCCTTCCAAGCCGCTGGTCATAGACATACGCACAACCGACAAAAGCGTGATTGTGAGCAACAACATCTGCCCCAAGGTCTCCCGCTCGTCAGGCACCGGCCTGGGGCTCAAATACATACGCCAGCAGTACAAGGACATTGCCGGCAAGAGCATCGCCGTGCGCGCCACGGAAGAATCCTACACAGTAACCCTGCCCCTGCTATGAAAGCCCTTATCGTAGAAGACGAAAGAATGGCCCGGACCCAGCTTGCAAGGGTCCTGGAGGCCAATTTCCCCGACATCGACATTGTCGGGATGACCGACAGCGTGGAGTCCACGGTGGCCTTCCTCGGCTCCGACTCCGCTCCGGACATAATCTTTATGGACGTGGAACTGCTGGACGGCGACTGCTTCGAGATTTTCCGCCGCACGCAGGTCAGGGCCCAGGTCATAATGACAACGGCCTACGACTCCTACGCCATCAAGGCCTTCGAGGCCGGGAGCATCGACTATCTGCTCAAACCCATTGCGCCGGAGGCCCTGCGCCGGGCGGTGGCAAGGGCGAGGGAAAGGGCCACGGGAGTGGACGTGGCGGCGCTTCTGGCGGCGCTCGGCCCGAGGGACCCCGCCCCGGCAAGGCAGTACAAGGAAACCTCCACCGTGCGCTGCGGCGACAGGATCATCCCCGTGGACACGGCCCACATCGCCTGCTTCTTCTCCGACAACAAGGCCAATTACCTGATGACCACGGAGGGCGAGAAGTATATGGTGGAATCGACCATCGAGCAACTCGCCGGCGAGGTGGACCCGGAAAAGTTCTTCCGCATCAGCCGCGGCTGCATAGTGCACCGGCAGGCCATAAAATCGGCCTCGAAGCACTTCAGCGGGAGGCTCCTGCTCACGACCGAGCCGAAGGCTCCTTTCGAAATGACGGTGTCACGGGCCCGCGTGGAAGATTTTCTGACCTGGCTCGGATAAATATTTCTTAAAAACTCTACCATTCATCCTAAATTTTCTACAGTTCGTCGGAAAAAGCGTCCATTGGATTTTAAAAATGCCTATTTTGCAGCGATTAATAACGCAAAAATGGCCAATTCAAAGCTTTCCTTCTGGCAGATGTGGAATCTGAGCTTCGGTTTCTTCGGAGTGCAGATAGCCTATGCGCTGCAGAGCGCGAACATAAGCCGGATCTTCGCAACGCTCGGCGCGGACCCGCACCAGCTCAGCTTCTTCTGGATTCTCCCTCCTCTGATGGGAATGATAGTGCAACCCCTCATCGGCAAGTACTCCGACCGCACCTGGTGCCGGATGGGCCGCCGCAAGCCCTATCTGCTGGGCGGCGCCCTGGTGGCCGTGCTGGTGATGCTGTTCCTGCCCAACGCCGGCAACCTCAGCTTCGGCAGCAGGTTGCTCCTGGGCCTCAACGGCGCGATGTGGTTCGGCCTCTTCAGCCTCATCTTCCTGGACACCAGCATCAACGCGGCAATGCAGCCCTTCAAGATGATGGTGGGCGATATGGTGGGCGAGAACCAGAAAACCCAGGCCTACAGCATCCAGAGCCTCCTCTGCAACGCCGGCTCGCTGGTGGGATACCTCTTCCCCATCTTCTTCACCTGGATAGGAATCGCCAACACCGCCCCCGAGGGAGTGATCCCCGACTCGGTGAAATGGAGCTTCTACTGCGGAGCGGCCATCCTCATTCTCTGCGTACTGTACACCTTCAGCAAGGTCAGGGAGATGGACCCCGACGAGTACGCCGCCTTCCACGGAATCGACCTCCGCAAGCAGGAGGAGGAAAAGAAAGACAAGCCCGGGATGCTGAAGCTCCTGCTCCACGCCCCCGCGACCTTCTGGACGGTGAGCCTCGTGCAGTTCTTCTGCTGGGCGGCCTTCCTTTATATGTGGAACTACACCAACGGCGCAATCGCCGACACCTGCTGGCACACCACCAACCCCGCCTCGGCCGAATACCAGGCCGCCGGCAACTGGGTGGGAGTGCTCTTCGCGGTGCAGGCCGTGGGCGCCATACTCTGGGCTATGGTAATCCCCAAGTTCCGCTCGGTGAAGGGGGCCTACGTGATAAGCCTGCTCCTCGGAGCCATAGGCTTCATCTCCATCTATTTCATCCACAACCAGTACCTGCTCTTCGCCTCCTACGCCCTGATCGGCTTTGCCTGGGCGGCGATGCTCGCGCTGCCGTTCACCCTGGTGACCAACGCCCTGAGCGGCGAACATATGGGAACCTACCTTGGCCTGTTCAACTGCGCCATCTGCCTGCCTCAGATCATAGCGGCGGCCCTTGGCGGAGTGGTCCTCAAGGCCGTGGGCGGCGCACAGGTGAGCATGCTCGTGGTTTCCGGAGTGCTGCTGGTTTGCGGCGCGGCCAGCGTCTTCGTAGTGAAGGAACACAAATAAACATCATACTATAATCACAATTCAATCAACTAACCAAGTTCTTTATGAAAAGAATCCTAACCATCCTCGCGGGCCTCGCGCTCAGTGCTGCGATGTCCGTCGGCGTATACGCCCAGGGCGCATACGAGGTAAAGGGTGCGGTCGTTGACCAGTTGGGACCCGTCATCGGAGCCGCTGTCGTTGAACAGGGGACTTCGAACGGCGTGGTGACCGACCTCGACGGCAGGTACACCCTCAAGGTGGCCAGTGCAGAATCCATCGTGGAGATCAGCTGCATCGGCTACGCAACAGTTTCTTTCAAGGCTTCCGAAGTTCCCGCGACCATCACCCTCGCGGAGGACACCACCTTCCTCGACGAGGTCGTGGTCATCGGTTACGGCACCGTGAAGAAGAGCGATATGACCGGTTCGGTTTCCGCCGTCAAGGCAGACCAGCTGAACAAGGGTATCGTCTCCTCGCCTTCTTCCCTGCTCCAGGGCAAGAGCGCAGGTGTGGTCGTCACTTCAGGCGACGGCGCCCCCGGCTCCAGCAACACCATCCGTATCCGCGGCGGCTCCTCGCTCAAGGCCAACAACGACCCTCTCATCGTCATCGACGGTCTCCCCATCTCCGAAGTGGGCATCAGCGGAGTGAGCGACGCTCTCTCTTCCATCAACCCCTCCGACATCGAGACCTTCACCGTCCTCAAGGACGCTTCCGCAACCGCAATCTTCGGTTCCCGCGCATCCAACGGTGTCATTATGATCACCACCAAGAAGGGCAGCAAGTTCGACAACAGCATCCACGTGAGCGCCGACTTCACCGGCTCCCTGAGCCAGAACACCAAGTACATCGACGTCCTGACCGGCGACGAAATGCGTGACCTGATGGGCCGCCGCTTCGGCACCGACAGCGCCGCATACGGCCTCCTCGGAGATGCAAGCACCGACTGGCAGAAGGAAGTTTACCAGCTTGCCAAGACCCTCGAGGGCAATGTTTCCGTGAGCGGCAAGGTGGGTAACAAGCACAACTACATGCCTTGGCGTGTTTCCCTGGGCTACCACAACCAGGACGGTACCCTCAAGACCTCCAACATGACCCGCGAGACCGTGTCCATCAACCTCAACCCCGTTCTCTTTGACGAGCACCTGAACGTCAACCTCAACGCCAAGGGTATGAATATGGACACCCGCTTTGCCAACACCAGCGCCATCAGCGCCGCAGTGCAGTACGATCCCACCAAGCCCGTCTATGACGAGAACGGCCTGAACGGCTACAGCTGGTGGAACTACGGCAAGGGAACCTTCACCGTGGACAACTGCAACACTATGGCAAACCAGAACCCCGTGGCCCTGCTCAACGACAAGATCGACAAGTCCAACGCCAAGCGCGTCATTGCCAATGCCCAGTTCGACTATAAGATCCACGGCTTCGAGGACCTCCGCCTCAACGTGAACCTCGGTCTGGACTACTCCTACTCCAACGGTACCGTGGACGTGGCTCCCGACACCGAGCAGAGCATGCACAGCACCAACCAGCAGGCTAACAACCACGCCTCCGGTTACCACACCAACTACAACCAGCACCGCGTTGACCAGACCCTGGAGATGTACGCCGACTACAGCAAGACCTTCGGCAAACACTTCATCGATGCAATGGCAGGTTACAGCTGGTCCCACTACTACTACGATTCCTTCAACGAGACCTACAAGGCCGACGGAACCGCAACCAGCGCGGCCGACTACTATCTTTCCGACCCCACCACCTTCAAGACCGAGTACTACCTCGTTTCCTTCTTCGGCAGGGTCAACTACAGCTACGACAGCCGCTATCTGATCACCGCAACCCTGCGTCGTGACGGAACCTCCCGCTTCGCCAACAACAAGTGGGGCCTCTTCCCCTCCGTTGCAGCAAGCTGGAACATCAAGAACGAGAGCTTCCTCAAGAACAACGAGACCATCTCCGCCCTCAAGCTCCGCCTGAGCTGGGGTATGACCGGCCAGCAGGACCTGCAGAGCGGCAACTATCCCACTCTCGCAACCTACGTTTACAACACCAACGCCTCCCAGTACTTCTTCGGCACCACTGAAGTCCAGCCCATCACGGCCCAGGGCTACAACGCCGACTTGAAGTGGGAGACCACCACCACCTACAACGCAGGTGTTGACTACGGCTTCCTTGACGGCAGGATCTACGGTAGCGTCGACTTCTACAAGCGCTACACCAAGGACCTCCTGAACTACACCCCCGTTGCAGCTGGCGCCAACCTCTCCAACTATCTCGACGCCAACATCGGCGACCTCGAGAACCAGGGCTTCGAGTTCGAAATCAACGCAGTTCCCGTGCAGACCCGCGACTGGAGCTGGACCTTGGGCTTCAACGCCGCTTACAACAAGACCGTCGTGACCCGCCTCACCTCCGACGATGAGCGCGAGGACTACTACGGCGAGGCCACCGGCGGAATCTCCGGCGGTACCGGCAACACCATCCAGGTTCACCAGACCGGCTACGCTCCCAACTCCTTCTTCGTGTACCAGCAGATCTACGACACCGACGGCAACCCCATCGAGGGCGCTTACGTTGACCGCAACGGCGACGGCACCATCGACACCAAGGACAAGTACTGCTTCCACAAGGCCGCTCCCGACTGGACCTTCGGCTTCAACACCCAGGTCAGCTACAAGCAGTGGACCCTCGCCCTCAGCGCACACGCCAACGTGGGCAACTGGGTGTACAACAACGTGATGAGCAACGGCGACCTTCTCACCGACCTGAGCACCAACGGTTTCGTGAACAACCGCTACGCCACCGCCGAGAAGCACAACTTCGCCAACTACGCACAGTACTGGTCCGACATGTACGTGACCAATGCCTCCTTCCTGAAGCTCGACAACATCACGCTCACCCGCGCATTCAGCTTCGGCGCCAACAAGGCAATGAACCTCAATGTGTTCGCCACCGTTCAGAACGTCGCCACCCTCACCGGATACAAGGGCATCGACCCTGAAATCTTCAGCGGTATCGACAACAACATGTACCCGAGACCCCGCACCTACATACTTGGTGTGAAGTTCAATTTCTAATTCAAAAAACCTCAGAGATATGAAAAAGATCAAAGTTTTCGCAATTGCCCTCGCGGCAGTTCTCACTGCAGGTTTCGCCTCCTCCTGTGTCAAGGACCTCGACGTCACTCCCATAGATCCCAACACCGTTCTTCCCGAGGACATCCTCTGCGACCAGGCGGCATTCACCTCGCTTCTGGCGAAGTGCTATCAGGGCCTCTGCTGCTCCGGTTCCTGGGGCGAGGGCGGCGACCCCGACATCAAGGGTGTGGACGGCGGTTACGGCCAGTATATGAGGGCCATCGTCAACCTTCAGGAAGTGACCACCGACGTTGCCACCTGCTGCTGGAACGACGGTAACCTGTTCGACCTCCACAATATGTGCTGGAATGCATCCAACGAGTTCATCCTCGCCATGTACTACCGCATATTCTACCAGATCAGCGAGTGCAACGAGCTCATTCGCCAGAGCAAGAACACCACCATCTCCGGCTATGACAAGAAAGAGGCTTACATCGCAGAGGCTCGCGCCCTGCGCCTGTACAGCTACTACAACGCCATCGATATGTTCGGCAACGTTCCCTTCACCGACGAGAATTCCTCAGTGGGTTCCACCGGCGGCGAGCAGATGTCCAGGGCCGCCCTCTTCGAGTGGATGGTCACTGAGGCTCAGGACCTGCTTGACGGTACCGCTCTCGCCGAGCCCGGCAAGAACGAGTACGGCCGCTGCGACAAGGGTCTTGTGCAGATGATTCTCGCCAAGCTCTACCTCAACGCCGAGGTCTGGGCCGGTGAGGCAATGTATGACAAGTGCGCCGAGGTCTGCGAGAATATCATCGCCGAGTACCCCCTGCACTCCAACTACGCCGACCTCTTCGCGGCCGACAACCACCTCTTCAGCGCCAACACCACCTACAACGGCGACGAGATCATCTTCACTGCAATGCAGGACGGCGTGAGCGTGCGTTCCTACGGTTCCACCAACTTCCTCGTGTTCGCGTTCACCTTCAGCGTCACCGGCGACTCCGACGACCGTATCATGGACGTTTCCGAGATGGGTATCTCCTCCGGTTGGTCCGGCCTGAGCCTGACCGGCGCCTTCACCAGCAAGTTCTCCGAGAACGACGAGCGCGCAATGTTCTTCAAGGGCGGCTTCGACCAGTACATCGACGCCATCCGCGACCAGCTCGGCGGCTCCAACGGCTGGAAGAGCATGAAGTTCCGCAACATCAACCACGACGGCTCCGCCGCCCAGCAGCAGGGCTTCGTGGACAACGACTTCCCCGTATTCCGTTCCGCTGACGCATACCTTATGTATGCAGAGTGCGCCGCACGCGGCAAGGCCGACAAGACCAAGGGCCAGAATTACCTCAACGCAGTGTCCAACCGCGCAGGTGCCGGCGACCTCTCCCTCAGCCTGCAGAACGTGCTCGACGAGCGCGCCCGCGAGCTCTACCTCGAAGGCCACCGCCGTCAGGACCTCGTACGCTTCGGCCAGTACACCACCTCCGACTACCTCTGGGAGTTCAAGGGCGGCGTCCAGAACGGCCAGGCCGTCGATTCCAAATACAATCTCTTCCCCATCACCGCAGGCGACCTCAATGCCAACGGCAATCTTGTTCAGAACCCTGGATATTAACAGATTATGAAAAAGTTACTCTATTCAGCTTTAATAGCTATAACCGGTCTGTGCGCGGCATCCTGCGTACAGGAGCACATCGATGTGGTCTATGATCCCTCACAGGTTACGGCCCAGACCCTCGGCAACTTCGAAGGCGTGACCCTCGCCGAGGACGGCGCAGCAATCACCGGTACCTACAACGCGGCCGAATTCGGCAGCGGACTGGCTTCCGTCTATGAGCTCTATGCCGCCGCATCCCAGGATATGGCGGGCAAGAGCAAGATCGGCGCAACCATAGCCGACGGCAATATTTCCTTCTCCCAGAAGGAACTCAACACCCTCATCCTCAACCTCGGCGGAGAGGCCGACAGCCCCTTCACCCTGTACTTCCAGCTCCTTTCCTATCTTAAGAGCGACAAGAGCCTCGCCATCGAGTCCACCATGCTCTGCTCCAACGTAGTGAGCGCCACCTTCGTTCCCTACAACGCCGAGCTCCGCGACTCCGACAAGTACCCCGTTGCCTACATCCCCGGCGGATACCAGGTTCACGGCGACCAGGGCTCGGGCTGGGTCTTCACCGACGAGCAGTATCTGTATGACTATGCCGGAGACGGTGTATATTACGGACTTCTTGACGTCTATGAGAGCGGCGCGGCAGGCCAGGACTACGGCTTCAAGTTCACCCTCGAGGCCTCTTGGGACAACGGCGACTACGGCGATGCCGAAGGCAGCCCGACCGGAAGCGAGCCCGGCTCTATGGACATCCACAGCAAGAACGACGGCGGAGACGACAACATCCTCTGCTTCGACACCTATCGCTACTACTTCTTCCTGTTCGACACCAACGCGATGACCCTCACCAAGAAGTACGCCTTCCACAACGTGGGAATCGTGGGTGACTTCAACAGCTGGAACGCAGCTGACGCCGATATGAAGATGGAGTACAACAAGTACTACCACCGCTTCTACATCGACCACACCTTCGACACCGACGCCGAGCTCAAGTTCACCTGCGACGACGCGTGGGACACCAACTGGGGCGTTGACTGCGCCGGCGGCGGCGAGAACATCCCCGTCACTGCAGGCAGCTATCGTATCTACCTCGACCTCAACAAGAGCAGCTACGAGTTCAGCACCAAGATGTTCGGCCAGGAGGAGCCCGGCGCTCCCGTCGGTCCCATCGATCCCATACCTACTCCCACCTATGAGGGCTGGGGCATCATCGGCGTAGGCGGCGACTGGGACAACGACATCGCAATGACCGAAGCCGACGGCGTATGGACCGGTTACGCGACCATCGCTGCAACCGATGAATGGAAAATCCGTAAGGATGCAAGTTGGGATGAGAACCGCGGCGCGGAAGGCGACAGCCCCGTCACCGTCACTCTTGACACCCCTCTTGCTGTCGTCAATAACGGCCAGAACCTCGCCGTCTCCACAGATGGCTTCTACAAGGTTGTCTATGACAGCAACGCCGAGACCATCACCGTCTCCGAAGCTGACGTGTGGTCGATCATCGGAGCCGTCGGCGGCACCAACTGGGACACCGACTTCTATATGACCGAGCAGGGCGACGGTACCTGGCTGTATGAAGGCCTTGAGGTGGCCGAAGGCGACCAGTTCAAGATTCGCTACAACAACGGATGGGACGTCAACCGCGGCGCGACCGGTGACACGGAGCCTTACGAGCTTACGGCCGGCATCGCCATCGAAGTTGTGAATGGCGGCAAGAACCTCACCGCTCCCGCAGGCACCTACAACGTCATATACGATCCCGACGCGGATACCATCCTCGTGGAGGTCGCATACACTCCCAGCTGGGGCGTTTGCGGCAACTACAACGGTTGGGGCGCAACCCCCGACGTGCAGCTTGTCGAGACCTTCCCCGGAATCTTCATCAGCGAGCCCATAGAACTTACCGCAGGCTGGAAGATCCGCTACAACAACGACTGGGACGTGAACTTCGGCGGCGCAACTCCTTCGCAGCAGGGTGAATTCGTCCAGGCCGTTGCTGATGGAGCAGATATCAGCCTCGAAGGCACCTACAAGGTTGTTTACAACGCCAACAACGGTACCCTCGGAACCCTCGGCTGGGGCGTGACCGGCAGCATCGCCTCCGCAGGCGTAAGCTGGGACATCGACATCCCGATGAACCTCACCTCCGACGGCACCTGGGTCAGCGCTCCCGTGGCGCTCACCACCTCCGATCAGTTCAAGATCCGCTGGAACGCCGACTGGAACGACAACCGCGGCGCGACAGGTGACACGGAACCTTATGTGGTGACTGTCGACACTCCAATAGGAGCTGCGAACGGCGGAAAGAACCTGAGTGTCCCCGCCGACGGCACCTACGTGATAGTTTACAACCCCGCTGAAGAGCAGATGAGCATCAGCTCGTCCGTTGTCGGCCTCATCGGCGACTTCAACAGTTGGGGCGGCGACGAATTCATGTTCTACGCCGGCGAAGGCAAGTTCTACGCTTACAACCGCCACTACGAAGGCGGCTGGAAGATCCGCTTCAATGCCGGCTGGGACGCCAACCGCGGCGCAAGCGGCGACGTCGAGCCTTATGCTCTTACTCTTGATACTTCTGAAACGCTCGTGCAAAACGGCAAGAACCTGTGCATCACCGATTCTGACGCCATTTCTGCAGGCTACAACATCTGCTTTGACGCAGCGAACGACAGCATCGTAGTAAGCAAGTAATTCTCTCTTTTACTGATGCGCCGGCATCCTGAAAAGGCGCCGGCGCATCTTTTTATTATTCAAACAATTATCAAAAATGAAACGATTCCCCCTGTTCCTTGCCTTAGCGGCAAGCCTCCTTCTCGCCTCTTGCAAAACGACGGATCCAGACCCGACGCCCTCCCCTGAGCCCACTCCGGACCCCACGCCGGTCGTGGAGACCGTGGATTCGGGCATAACATACCAGCTGCTGGTATATTCATTCTGCGACTCCGACGGCGACGGCTGCGGCGACTTCCGGGGAATCCAGTCAAAACTCGACTACCTTGCCGGAATGGGCGTCACCGCCCTGTGGCTCAGCCCTATACACCCGGCCTCGAGCTACCACGGCTACGACGTGAAAGACTACAGCTCGGTGAATCCCGACTACGGCACCGAAGAAGATTTCAAGGCCCTTCTGAGCGCGGCTCACACCAAGGGCATCAGGATTTATCTTGACTACGTGCTCAACCACACGGCCTCGGCCCACCCCTGGTTCCAGGCCGCCAAAGAAGACGAAAATAGCGAATATCGCGATTACTATATATTCTCCTCCGACCCCCAGGCCGACATCAAGGCCGGAAAAATCGATATGATTGCCAAGGAAGGCTCCTCCGGCTACGACTCAGGCCAGTGGTTCCAGTGCGTGAGCGGCGGGGGCGGATCGACAAAAGTCAAATTCACCCTCGGGCTCGACGGCTCCAAGAAACCTAAGACCCTCACCATCTCCCAGACCGACGACATCACCAATTCCGGTACCCAGAACACCGGAATCTACCTTTACTACGGCGACGGCAGCACCCTTCAGTTCTACAACGACGGCGGCACCTACACCGCATCCCTGGACCTCGAGAGTTCCTGGGGAGTGCTCATCCGCACCAGCCTCACGACCTGGGACGGCGGAACCAAATACGGCGCGCCCAGCGGCAAGAACCAGCTTGCTTGGGACACCCCCCTGACCCTGAGCAGTTCCGACGCCCAGGACATCCTCCTTCCCACGATGACAGGTACCTGGTACCACTCCCATATGTGGACCAGCTGGTTCGCCGACCTCAACTACGGCGCGGCGGAAAGCTGCGAGAACTCCCCCGCCTTCAAGGCCGTGTGCGAGAGCGCCGACAAATGGATAAAGATGGGCGTGGACGGCTTCAGGCTGGATGCCGTAAAGCACATCTACCACAAGGCCTCGAGCGACGAGAACCCCACCTTCCTGAAGAAATTCTACGACCACTGCAACGCCACCTACAAGGCGGCGGGCCACAGCGGCGACATCTATATGGTGGGAGAGCACTTCAGCGAGGCCTCCGAGGTCGCGCCCTACTACAAGGGCCTCCCAGGCTTCTTTGAATTCAGCTTCTGGTGGAGGCTGAAAGACGCCATCAACGGCGGCAACGGCTCGTCGTTCGTGGGCGACATCCAGGGCTATCAGAAGCTCTATTCCGGCTACCGCGCCGATTACATCGAGGCGACCAAACTCAGCAATCACGACGAAGACCGCGCCGGCTCCGACCTCGGCAAGAACACCGAAAAGATGAAGCTCGCCGGAGCGATGCTCCTGACCTGTAGCGGAGAACCCTACATCTACCAGGGCGAGGAACTCGGCTATTGGGGCACCAAGAGCGGCGGCGACGAGTACGTGCGCACCCCGGTGAAGTGGACAAAGTCCGGCGCAGTGGCCTCGGGCAAGCTGGGCGGGAAGATTGACAATTCCATGCTCACCGCGAACATCTCGGTCGAGGCGCAGGAGGCCGACGAGAATTCCGTTCTGAACGTCTATGAGCAGTTCGGCAGCCTGAGGGCGCAATACAAGGCCCTCTCGAAGGGGAGCCTTGGCTACTGCACCGCCGCCTCGGGCAAGAGTTCCGTGGCAGCGTGGTACAGGGAATACGACGGGCAGAAGATTCTGGTGGTGCACAACCTGGGTTCCGGCCAGGTCAAGCTGAACTTCACCTCCGACTCGCTGGACGAGATGATCGGCTCCAACGGCAGCGTGAGCGTGAACGGAAGCAGCCTGAGCATCGGCGCCTACGCCTCGGCCCTGTTCCTGCAGTAAATGCCGATGTTTTTTCGTATCTTTGGAGGTTATGATTACAAGAAGACCACTTTTTCTGATTTTTATGGCCCTGACGGCGCTTTTTGCCGCCTGTGATCCTGCCAGCTACTTCAACAACGAAACGAAGAAAGACACCCCCGACCCCGAACCGGAGCCCGTCGTGGAGGAAACGGCATCCTTCAGCAAGGGAGCCGACATCTCCTGGGTGACGGAGATGGAAAGCAAGGGCTACAAGTTCTACACCTCCGCCGGAAAGGAGATGGAATGTACTGCCCTGATGAAGGAGATCGGCTTTGACGCCGTGCGCTACCGCGTGTGGGTGGACCCTGCCGACGGTTGGTGCAACGCCGACGACGTGCTCGTGAAGGCCAAGCGCGCCCAAGCCCTGGGGATGGACATTATGATAGACTTCCACTACTCCGACTGGTGGGCCGACCCTTCCAAGCAGAACATACCCGCGGCCTGGGAGGACTACGACGCCACTCAGATGGCGCAGGCCGTTTCCGACCACACCACCTCGGTCCTCAAGAAACTCAAGAACGCCTCGGTTGACGTGAAATGGGTGCAGGTGGGCAACGAGACCAACACCGGAATGCTCTGGCCCCTTGGCAGCGTGAGCAGCAGCAGTTGTGCAAACTTCGTGAGCTTCCTCAAGGCGGGGTACGATGCCGTGAAGGCCGTCTATCCCAAGGCGGAAGTTATTCTGCACCACTCCAACGCGCAGGAACTGGAAAAGAACCAGTGGTTCTACGACATAGTGACCAAGGGCGGCGGAGTCTTCGACATCCTCGGCCTCTCCCTCTACCCCTCTTACTGGGACAGCTCGATAAACGCCTTCCCCGACTGGACGCCTTACTGCAAACTGGCCGTTAACAACTTCACTACCCTTCACGAGCGCTACTCCAAGCCCGTGATGCTGGTGGAATTCGGAATGCCGGTGAGCGAGCCGAAAAAGGCCTCCGCGGCGCTTCAATACCTTCTTGACGGCACCTCCGGCAAGGACTGGTTCAAGGGCATCTTCCTCTGGGAGCCCGAATCGGAACACGACCGCAACGGCTATGACTACGGCGCATTCTCGGGCGGCAAGCCCACCGCGGCCCTCGACCCCTTCAAGAACTGAATATGAAAGCCAAGAAGATACTCTGCTTCCTCCTGCCGCTGGCACTGGTTGCCGGACTCGGCCTGGCAGCCTGCAGCACGCTCGAGCCGGACGAGCCCGACACCCCCGTCGTTACCCCCGACGACCCCGACG
>R18__coassemble_2264_pt1 | contig 13005 bp, 12 predicted proteins | sample R18__metabat2_high_PE_009 | metagenome-assembled genome bin R18
GGTTTTTTCGCGCCCCTCCCGCCCCAAATCCCGTCTCCGCCGTCCCCCCCCCCTCCCCACACTTTATTGTGTTCCTCGGGGGCTCGGGCCCCTCGCCCGCACGAAACATCATCATTGCCTAATGGGGCTTCCGGGCCTCTGACGGACAATATATGTACATAATCAGAACAATACTGTGGTGATTATAAAAATATACGTTTGACTATAATGTTTGTCTGTTTTTTATGACGCCGCACTTATAGGGAAACGTCCAAAGCTATAGGACGCGGAATTTTCCGGGTGAGCCAAAAAAAAGAGGACAACCGCAGTCATCCTCTTCAAACAATTGGGCCGGGGGCCCTATTCCTCGGGCTTGAGGGTCGTATAGACGTTGGTCACGTCCTCGTCTTCTTCGAGAAGGTCGGTGAGTTTGTCGAGGGTGGCGCGCTGCTCGGGGGTGACGTCCTTGAGGTCGACGTTCGGGATCTGCTCGAAGCCGCCGGAGAGGAGTTCGTAACCGTTCTCCTCGAGGTACTTCTGGATGGCGCCGAAAGAGGAATAGTCGCCGTAAATCACGATGACGCGGGTTTCGTTGTCGTCCTTGTCAATCTCGACCTGCTCGTAGAGTTCCTCCACGCCGTAGTCTATCATCTCGAGTTCGAGTTCCTCGAGGTCCACGCCGTCCTTGGCCTTCACGCGGAAGGTGCACTTGCGGTCGAACATAAAGCTCACGGAGCCGCTGGTCTGGAGGGTGCCGCCGCACTTGTTGAAGTAGCTGCGCACGTTGGCAACGGTGCGGGTATTGTTGTCGGTCGCGGCCTCGACGAGGTATGCGATGCCGTGGGGGCCGAAGCCTTCGTAGATTATCTCCTTGAAGTCGCCCTGCTTGCTCTCGGTGGCCTTCTTTATGGCGCGCTCGATGTTCTCCTTGGGCATCTGCTCTGCACGGGCCTCTGCCATAAGGGCACGCAGGCGGGGGTTGCCGGTCACGTCGGGACCGCCCTGCTTCACTGCGATGGTGATTTCCTTTCCGAGTTTGGTGAAAGTACGGGCCATATGGCCCCAGCGCTTCATCTTGCGCTCCTTGCGGAATTCAAACGCTCTTCCCATGGCTTACTCGGACACTCTGGTTATATACTTTGCGATTTCGTATCCTTCAATGCTGTTGGGATACCTGTCCTCGATGACCTTGTAGCACTTCAGGGCGCCGGCTTTGTCGCCGAGGGCCTCGCAGGCCAGTCCGGCCTTGACGAGGTAGGAGGCGGCGAAGACGTTGTCGGCCTTGGCTGCAGCAGCCTCGAAGCACTTCACGGCGGCGCTGTAGTCCTCGAGTCCGACGTATGCGTCGCCCTCGGCAGCCTTTGCGCGGGCCGCGAGGATGACGTCCTTGCCGTTGTACTTCTTAAGATAGGAAAGAGCCTGCTCGAAGTTGCCGAGCTGAAGTTCGCACAGACCTGCATACAGATATGCGGCCTTGCCTGCCTTGGTGCCGTAGTCGGCTATGACCTGCTCGAATCCGAGGACGTTGCCGTCTCCGTTGAGGGCAAGCTCGTATTCTCCGTTCTGGAAGTTCTGCTCGGCGGTGTAAGCCTGCTCCATAGCTTCCTCGCACTTGGGCTGATAGATGAACTTGGAGTATCCGAGGATTGCAAGTCCAACCACAACGACTGCGGCGAGGACACCCCAGATGAGTTTTTTGTTCTCCTGATAAAATTTGTCGGTCTTTGAGACGGTCTCCTGGATATTCTCCTGGCGGGCGGCGTCTTTCTCGTTAATTTTTGCGTTTGCCATATCTAAATTGTGCTTTTATTTTCCAAAGTCCGCAAAATTACGGAATATTGAATAAAAATCAAAACTTTCGCATATCGGAAATAATTGTTAAATTTGTGCATTATGCCGGTATTGGAAAAGATAGTTGTACAGGACTTCCGCAACATAGAGCTGCAGGAGCTGGAATTCTGCCCCAACGTCAACTGCATCAGCGGCGGCAACGGGCAGGGCAAGACCAACCTCCTGGAGGCCGTATGGTACCTGTCGATGACCAAGAGTCCCTTCGGGGCAAGCGACCGGTTCAGCTGCAGGCACGGCTGCAATTCATTTTCAATCAGCGGATTGTACAATATGGAAAACGGTCTGCACAGCCGCTTCAGCATACAGGTCGCGGACGGTGAAAAGAAAGTCCGCCGCGACGACAAGCCCTGTCCCAGGGTTTCCGACCACATAGGAATCCTTCCGGTGGTGATGGTCTCGCCCTCCGACGGCACGATGGTCTCCGACGGCGGAGAGGACAGGCGCCGCTTCGTCAATTCGGTGCTGTCGCAGACCGACCGGGGCTACCTTTCCGACGCCCAGCAGTACACCAGGCTGCTGCTGCAGCGCAACCGGCTCCTTCGGGACGGTGTCAGGGACGAGGACCTGCTCGCCACCTACGACCTTCGCCTGGAGCAGTACGCCACACCCATCCACGAAAAGAGGAAGGCCTTCGTGAAAGACCTCACCCCGATGGTGGGCAGGTACTACGAAGAAATCAGCGGCGGCAGGGAATCCGTGGGCATTGAATACCGCTCGGAACTCCACCACGCTTCCCTTCAGGACATCCTCAAGCAGAAAAGGGAGCAGGACGCCGCCCTCAGATACACCACCGCAGGGGTCCAGCGGGACGACTTCATCTTCACGATGGACGGCCATCCCATAAGGCGCTGCGGCTCCCAGGGCCAGCAAAAGTCCTTCCTGGTAGCCCTGAAGTTCGCCCAGTACGAGCTGATGCGCAGGTACTGCGGGAGCGCCCCCGTCCTGCTGCTGGACGACCTCTTCGACAAACTTGACCCGGAGCGCGTGGGAAACCTTCTGCAGATGGTCTCCGGCTCCGACTTCGGGCAGATTTTCATCACCGACTCCAACAAGAACAGGGTGAACTCCATCGTGAGTTCCATAACCACGGAGCGCAGCTGCTTCGAGGCGCGGGGAGGCGTCTTCAGCAAGGAATGAGGATACAGCGCAAGGAAGCCCAGAGCATCGGCGATGCCCTGCACGCATACCTCAAGTCCTGCCACCTCACGGCGGGCCTCAACACACAGAGGGTCTTCGACGCCTGGGACAGCGCCTCCGGAGCGGCGTCCTTCACCGTAAGGCGCTACTATCGCGACGGAATCCTCCACATCACCCTCAACTCCAGCGTGGTGAGGAGCCAGCTGGGCTTCCAGCGCGACGCCCTTATAGAAAAAATGAACGCGATACTGAACGACGACCCCCTCTTCTCAAAGGACGAACCGCTCGTGGGATACATTAAAGAATTAAGACTCAAATGAAGATAGTAATAGACAAGGCCATCCCCTTCATAGAAGGAGTTTTCGAACCCTTCGCCGAAGTGGTTTACAAGGAAGGCGGAAGCATCCGGCGCGAAGACCTGCCGGACACCGACGCCATAGTGATACGCACCCGCACCCGCTGCAACGCCGACCTGCTTGAAGGCACGGCGGTGAAGATGATAGCCACCGCCACCATCGGAACCGACCACATCGACATCCCCTGGTGCGAAAAGCACGGCATCTTCTTCAAGAATGCCGCAGGCTGCAATGCCGGCGGGGTGATGAACTATGTCTTCAGCGCAGTGTACGGGGCCGCGGCAAGGAAGAGCATCCCGCTGACAGGAGCCACCTTCGGGATTATCGGGGTGGGCAGCGTCGGCAGCAGGGTGGAGCAGATGGCCAGGTCCCTGGGCTTCCGCGTGCTGCTGTGCGACCCTCCCAGGGCTCAGGCGGAGGGCCCCGGCCAGTTCACCGACCTCGACACCCTTCTGCAATCCTCGGACATAGTTTCCCTGCACGTGCCCCTGAACCCGAGCACCAGGGGGATGGCCGACGCCTCCTTCTTCAAGAAGATGAGGCCGGGGGCCCTTTTCATCAACGCCGCCCGCGGGGAGGTGGTGGTCGATGACGACCTCATCCGCAACATCCCCAAGCTCGGCCCCGTCATCATAGACACCTGGAACGAGGAGCCCTTCGTCAACCACACCCTGATGAATCTGGTGGACATTGCCACGCCGCACATAGCCGGATACAGCTACCAGGGCAAGCAGATAGGCACCCAGATGGCCGTGAGAGCCGTGGCCAGGTTCTTCGGAATCAAGGAGTTGTACGAATACTTCCCGCCCTGCAACGTCAAGGAGCTGGAAGCCGTGAAGCTGGACCTCCGCGGCAAGACCCAGGGCCAGATTGCCTCCATAATGCAGTACAACTACCCCATTTTCACCGACGACTTCATGTTCCGGTCCAACCCCTCGGAATTCGAGTCCCTTCGCGCGAACTATCAATACAGAAGAGAATTCTATACAGACTGACAAATATGAACGACGCTAAAATCAATGCTCAGATCGAGCGCTTCCGCAAGGGTTTTCCCTGGCTGGAAATCGAAGCTCCCGCAACCCCCGGGAAAGGAATAGCCGTATTGGACGAAAAGCAGCAGGCCGAGGCCGCAGCCTACGCCGAGGCCGCCGAAGTTCACGGCAAATGCAAGTTCGTCCCCGCTTCAGGGGCGGCTTCCAGAATGTTCAAGGACATCTTCGCCGGGCTCGAGCAGCCGAACAGTTCAACCGTGAAGCTCGCCTCCGAACTGGAGAAGTTCGCCTTCTACGACAAAGCCGTGTTCGGGAAAGCCCCTTTCAGCCCCACCGAGGCCGCAAAGAAGCTGCTCACCCCCGAGGGGCTCGGCTACGGTTCCAAACCCAAGGGAGTACTCAAGTTCCACCGTTACCCCGGTGAAGTGCGCACGGCCCTTGCCGAGCATTTCGTCGAGGGGCAGGCATATATGCGCAATGCCGACGGCACCGTGAACCTCACCATAACCATTTCCCCCGAGCATCAGGCCCTCTTCGAGGAGGCGCTCGCGGAAATAAAGCGGCCCTACGAGGAAAGGTACGGCGTAAAGTACAACGTCCGCTTCACCTTCCAGGACAAGGAGACCGACACCGTTGCCGTGGATTCCTCCAACAAGCCCTTCCTCAAGGACGACGGCAGCACTCTCTTCCGCCCCGCCGGCCACGGAGCCCTCATCCACAACCTGAACGCCCTGGACGAGGAGTTGGTGAGCATCAAGAACATCGACAACGTGTGCGTGGAAAGGATGCAGCCCACCACTTACCTCTGGAAGAAAGTCCTTATGGGCAAGGCCCTGGAGCTGCGCGACCGCATCTTCGGCTACATCTATGCCCTGGACCAGCTCACCGAGGTCCGCTCGGGCCTGGCCGACTTTGCCTACATCCCCGTGTACAATATGAACCAGGACGACCCTTTCGCCACCGAGGAATGCCAGGCGCTTTGCAACGAGATAGAGGAATTCCTCGCCACGGAACTTTGCATCAGGATGCCGGAGGCCAAGGACTGCCGCGCCAGGGCCGAGGCCCTTCGCGAGGTTCTCGACAGGCCGGTGCGCGTGTGCGGAATGGTCCGCAACCTCGGTGAACCGGGCGGAGGCCCGTTCATCGTGCGAGAAAAGGACGGCAGCACCTCGCTGCAGATTCTCGAAGGTGCCCAGATCAACCCCGATGACCCCGACGCCGTGGCCGCCCTCAAAGCCGCGACCCACTTCAACCCCGTGGACCTGGTGTGCTGCATACGCCGCTGGAACGGCGAGAAGTTCAATCTCCTCGATTATGTTGACGAAGAGACGGGCTTCATCTCCTCGAAGAGCTTCCAGGGAAGGGAACTGAAGGCCCTGGAACTTCCCGGCCTCTGGAACGGCTCTATGAGCCGCTGGAACACCCTGTTCGTGGAAGTTCCGGTAGAGACCTTCAACCCCGTGAAAGTGTGCCTGGACCTTCTGAGGCCCGCACATCAGCAATAGCCCCCCAGAAAATGAGCATACAGACAGAAAAGATAAAGGAACTCGTGGAGCGCCGTGAGAGGGCCGCTGAAGGCGGCGGGGCAAAGCGAGTCGAGGCCCAGCACCAGAAAGGCAAGCTGACCGCAAGGGAGAGGCTCGCCCTGCTGCTGGACGAAGGCAGCTTCGAGGAATACGATATGTTCGTGCAGCACCGGTGCACCAACTTCGGGATGGAGAAGCAGCACTTCGACGGAGACGGCGTGGTGACAGGCCAGGGCACCATCGACGGCCGGCTGGTCTATGTCTTCGCGCAGGACTTCACCGTGAACGGAGGGTCGCTGAGCAAGACTATGAGCGAGAAAATCTGCAAAGTGATGGATATGGCCGTGCGCAACGGCGCTCCCTGCATAGGACTGAACGACTCCGGCGGGGCCCGCATCCAGGAAGGCATCGACTCCCTTGCCGGCTACGGCGAGATTTTCGAGCGCAACATCCTGGCCAGCGGCGTGGTGCCTCAGATCAGCGCCATAATGGGTCCCTGCGCGGGCGGAGCGGTCTATTCCCCCGCCCTTACCGACTTCACCCTGATGGTGCGCGGCAGCTCATATATGTTCCTCACCGGCCCCGCCGTGGTAAAGTCAGTCACCGGCGAGGTAGTGGACCAGGAGCAGTTGGGAGGAGCGTCGGTGCACGCCGCCAAGAGCGGGGTGGCCCATTTCGCGGCCGACTCCGACGCCGAGGCCCTTGCAACCATCCGCACTCTGCTGGGCTTCATCCCCCAGAACAATATGGAAACGCCGCCACTGAAGCCGACCGAAGACCCCGTGAACCGCGCCGACGACTCCCTCAACGACATAATCCCCGACAACCCCAACAAGGCCTACGATATGTACGGCGTGATCGGGAGCATTGTGGACGACGGCGAGTTCTTCGAAGTCCACAGGGACTTCGCGCGGAACATCATCGTCGGATTCGCCCATATGGGCGGCCGCAGCGTGGGCGTGGTGGCCAACCAGCCCAAGGTCCTTGCCGGAGTCCTCGACATCAACGCCTCCCGCAAGGCCGCAAGGTTCGTGCGCTTCTGCGACGCCTTCAACATCCCCCTCGTGACGCTGGTCGACGTCCCCGGCTTCCTCTGCGGCACGCAGCAGGAATACGGCGCCATAATCAGCAACGGCGCAAAGCTCCTCTATGCCTACGGAGAGGCCACCGTCCCGAAGGTCACCGTCACCCTCAGAAAGAGCTACGGCGGAGCCCATATCGTAATGAGCTGCAAGCAGATACGGGGCGACGTAAACTATTCCTGGCCCTCCGCCAGCATAGCCGTGATGGGAGCCGACGGAGCCGTGGGAATACTCTACGGAAAGGAAATCAAGGCCGAGGCCGACCCTCTGAAGCAGAAGGAGATAGCCGAGCAGAAGAAGCAGGAATACAACGAGCTCTTCAGCAATCCCTACCAGGCGGCGCAGAAGGGTTACATCGACGACGTCATCGAACCCCGCAACACGCGCTTCCGCGTCATCCGCGCGCTGGCCACTCTCGAGGGCAAGCGTCAGGAGATGCCCGCGAAGAAACACGACAACCTCCCCCTGTAGCGCTATGGCAAAGAACGTAACAGAGCAGGAAACGGCTGCGGCGATTGCGCTGGCCCTCCATCTGTACCTCGGCACTGAGGTGCACGATACCGAGTCCGGCATAATCACCATCAAGCCCCACGCCTCCGACTGGTCCTGCAAAGTGCTCACAATGAGGCGTAAACCTTGATTTCATAATATCCGGCCCCCGGCCAGCCCCGGAAAACCGTGGCCGCCCGTGGCCTCGTGAACGGGAGGGGCCCGCCGCGAAGCGGTGGGAGGGATGAAGCGAAGCGTAAGTTTTCGGGGCGGCCAGGGGTGGACTGAATAAGAAAAACATAGATGCAGTTATGAAAGAATACAAGTTCAGAATAAACGGCAACGATTACGAGGTTGCGATAGAGAAGGTCGAAGACGGCACCGCGCAGGTGCTGGTAAACGGGCAGGAGTATTCCGTGGAAATCGGGAACGACGAAGCCTCTGGGGCCAAAGCGGCGCAGCAGCCCGCCGCAGCCGCGGCATCTCAACCTGCGGCAGCGCGGAGCGTTGCGGGCGGCAGCGCTGGCTCGGTCGTGACCTCACCCATACCGGGCATTGTCGTGGGCATCAGCGTAACCCTCGGCCAGGCCGTCCGGCGCGGCCAGACTGTGGCCGTAGTAGAGGCGATGAAGATGGAAAACGAGATTCCGGCAGAGGCCGACGGCACCGTCACGGCAGTCTTCGCCGCCGTGGGCGACACCGTACAGGAAGGCGCCAGGCTGCTTTCAATAGGCTAGAAAAGCCCGATCAGTACCATAAGGAAGTGAGCGATCACTCCGGCGCAGAGGCCACCTATCGTATGAGAGAGGATGGCCTTTGACGTAAGATTGCGGTACCCCAGGGAATCGAGCATGGCCGTGTGGGTGCTCAGGTACCCGCTCCAGCACATTCCGATGGCGGTGAACACCGCAATGGCATTGCCGTCTAACCAGCCTTGAGCGAGGAAATTCGGGATGACGCTGAGCGCGGCGCCAACGGCTCCGAGGGCGGTTATGGGGAAGGCCACAAGATGAGGGTCGTTGAAACCGAAAAGCCACTTGAAGAGGAAATCCAGCTTGTCGGCAATCCAGGGAAGAAGCGCCGTTCCTTCATATGCGCCGCCGGTATAGGCTCCCGAAGCGGAAGGGCCGAAGGTCAGAATCATCACAAGGGTGGATACAATAAGGACACCGGGGATAATTGCGAGCCCGACGTCCACGCCGGTCTTGCCGCCGTCAAGAAGGGAATTGATTATGCGCACAAAAAGCGAAGAGCTGACTTCCTTCTCGGCCTCGTGAGATTCCTCGGCCACAGGCTCGGCAGCCCACTCATCGGCATACTCGGGATGGACCTTGAGCACATAATGCTGCATCAGCCTTGTTGAGATTATGGCGCCGCAAATGGCTCCGACAAGGCCCACCAGCGGTTCCCAGTAGAAGCCCTGACCTATCATAAACACTATGACTATCAAGCCCATACCGAAGGCCGTGCCAAAATTGGTGAGCGAGATGAGCTGATACTTGCGGAAATATGAGGCGAACCTTTTGTCGCGGGCCAGGGTGATTATTGAAGGATTGTCGGAGAGGAAGGTCATCACCGCGCCGAGCGAAGCCACGCCGGGAAGGTTGAAAAGAGGCTTCATCAGGGGCCTGAGAATCTTCTCCAGCAGATTCACCACGCCGAACTCGACCAGGACCTGGCTCAGCGCACCCATCAGCACGCAGATTGCCATCAGGTAGAAGCAGGTGTTGAGCAGAAGGTCGTGGGCGGTGTGCATCAGAGTGTTGAGCATATTGCTCGCGCCCATCACGATGCCAAGATAAGTGAAGATGCCCAGAATTATCAGCAGGCAGACGACGCCGCTTTTGGCGCGGCTTTTTTTTACGAGTTTCATTTCCTGGATGAGAAATCAAAATTGAACCGCGGCCTGAAGGTAAATCCAAGCTGGGCATATGTGTTTACGGAATCATTCATCAGAAGAAGATGCAGGCGGACGGAGCGGCGGTCCTTCAAAGGGTAGCCGTAAACGCCGGCCGACCAGCGGAACATATCGGCCCCGAAGTCGAGAAGAGGGTCATCCCACAGGTCGTTGCGCTCATAAGTGCCCTTGAAAACGAACTCAAGGAAATCCCAGGGCTTGACATAGGCGCCCGCGATTACGGAACAGTCTCTGAAGACGCTCAGGGCCCCGGGGGCGCTGCGGGAGGTGAAATCCAGTTCGGCGGTGAGCCAGCGGGCGGGCATCACGCGGTTTGCGAAGGTGAACTGGAAGGAATACTCCGAGGGAGCTGTCTCGTACAGATTCAACGAATACAGAGGCGTCCAGGACTTGCCGTAGGTGCCGTGAAGGCACAGGCTGAACGCCTTGAGGGCATTGAGTTCACCGCTCTCCATACTTGCAAAGGGGCTCCGCGCCACCTGGCCCATAAGGGTGTAGTCGCCGAAAGTGCGCCCGACCGAGACCTGAAGCTGGTAACATTCAAAATGGCTCCCGGCCCCGCTCAGGAGGAAAAGGTCCAGGGGATGGGAATCAAACTCGAAACCGGCGTTCTCCAGGGCATATTTTCCGGCACTGAATACCCAGGAACCGGTCCTGTAATACAGGACAAGAAGGTCGGTCCCATTGAGCGGCTGGCTGCCCACGAGGGGTCTTGTCAAGCGCTGGCGCCAGACGAATGAAAAATGCCCGTCGAAATTGCCGGACGCGGAAAGGGTTACTTTGTCGGCGTAGAAACCGGGGTCGGAGCCGAACCCGACGCCTCCGCGGGCGCCAAGTTCCAACTCGAGGTTCTGCGCCCCGGCGGAGAATGCGGCGGCCGCAAGAAGCAGTGCCGCAGTTATCAGTTTCTTCATAAATTATGTGACAGTTCGCAAATGTAATGAAAATTTCCCGACAAATGCATATATTTGTGATATGAGCGAAGCAGGAGAAATACTGAAGAGATACTGGGGCTACGACTCGTTCCGCCCTATGCAGGAGGAGATAATCACCGAGGCCCTGGAGGGCCGCGACGTTCTTGCGATACTCCCCACCGGCGGAGGCAAGAGCGTGTGCTTCCAGGTCCCCTCGCTTATGCGCGAGGGCCTGGCGCTGGTGATCACCCCGCTCATAGCCCTTATGAAGGACCAGGTCCAGAACCTCGAGGCCCGCGGCATAAGGGCCCTGGCGATACACGCCGGGATGACCCGCCGCGAAGTGGACCTTGCCCTGAATAACGCCGCATACGGCAGTTTCAAGTTCCTGTATGTCTCGCCAGAGCGCCTGGGAACAGAACTTTTCCGGAGTTACCTGGACATCCTGAACATCAGCTTCATCGTGGTGGACGAAGCTCACTGCATATCCCAGTGGGGCTACGACTTCAGGCCCGATTACCTGAAAATCAGCGAATTGCGCAAAGTCTCCCCCGCCCCGGTCATAGCCCTCACCGCCACTGCCACTCCCGAGGTGGCGGAAGACATAATGGAAAAACTGAAGCCCGAAGACAGGCGCGGCCCCCACGGCTTCAAACTGCTGCGCAGCGGCTTCGAGAGGCCGAATCTGAGCTACATAGTGCGCGAGTGCGAAGACAAATACGGCCAGGCGCTGAACATCTGCAGGAGCGTCGCGGGGTCGGGCATAATCTATATGAGGCACAGGCGCAAATGCGAGGAAGTGGCGGCCTTCCTGAAGGAGGGCGGGGTGAGCGCGTCGTTCTACCACGCCGGGCTGGGGGCCGACACCCGCGCCACACGGCAGGCCGAGTGGAAATCGGGAGCCATAAGGGTGATGGTCTGCACCAATGCCTTCGGGATGGGCATCGACAAGCCCGACGTTCGCTTCGTCCTGCATATGGGCCTTCCCGACAGCCTTGAATCCTACTTCCAGGAAGCCGGCCGCGGAGGCAGGGACGGCCTGCGGTCCTACGCCGTCCTGCTCTGGAACGATCGCGACATCCGCAGCCTCAGGCAGATTCTGGACGCATCCTTCCCTCCCTTGGAATTCATCGCCGACATCTACCAGAAACTGCACATCTTCTACGGGATACAGTACGAATCCGGAGTCGGACGTCACCTCAAGTTCAACCTCGACGAATTCTGCGCCAAATGGTCGCTGCCCAGGGCCAGGACCCTCTATGCCCTGAGCTACCTTGAACGCTCGGAGCACATAACCTTCTGCGAAGACGCCGACATAGCCACGCAGGTGCGCATCTCCGTGGCAAGAAACCTCCTCTACGAAGTGGAACTGCCGGAAAATCAGATGGTTCAGCTGCTGGAGCTGCTGATGCGCGGCTACCCCGGAATCTTCAGCTACCCCGTGCCCGTGGCCGAAGACAGGCTCGCCCGGGAGATGGGCCTGCCCGTGCCGGGGCTCAGGCAGCTTCTTTACAGGATGAGCCTGGAGCACGTGATCCGCTACATCCCCGCCGACCACAGCAGCGTCATAATCCTGCACCACAACCGCCTGGAGCCGGGCAACGTCGACCTCCAGAAGCCGCGCTACGACTTCCTGAAGGAAACCGCGGCGAAGAGGGCCCTGGCGATGGAAACCTATGCCTCCGGCTCCGACGAATGCCGCTCCCGCACCCTTCTGCGCTACTTCGGGCAGGACGAAACCGAGGATTGCGGCACCTGCGACGTATGCCGCGGCAGGGCGCGAGGCAAAGCCTCTGCGAAGGACATCATAAAGAATTTTGCCGCGGAGCACCCCGGCGCCACAACGGAAGAGGTCGCCGCGTTCTGCAGCGACCCCTCCAACGGTCTGCCCCCCGGAGCCGCCGGAATCTACCGGAAGATGCTCGACGAAGGGGAAATCTGACCCTTTCTATTCGGGTTTGTAGGAATCCTTCAGGGAAGCGGTCTTGTTGAAGACCGGATTCCCGGGAGTGCTGTCCTTGTCCTTGATGTAGTAGCCGCTGCGCTCGAACTGCACGGCAATGCCGGATTCGTCTTCCAGCAGGGCGGGCTCGGCAAGGCCGCGGCCGACAACGAGACTCCCCGGGTTCAGGAAATCCTTGTAGTCCTTGTCTTCGGGGACCTGGCTCATGTCGGCAAGGGTGAACAGACGGTCGTAATTGCGCAGTTCCAGTTCCTTGGCATAAGCGGCGCTCACCCAGTGGATGGTGCCCTTGACGCTGCGCCACTCGCCACCTCCGGGCTTGGTGGAAGGGTCATAGGTGCACTTGAGTTCCACGACATTGCCTTCAGCGTCCTTGACCACCTCGCAGCACTTGATGATGTAGGTGTACTTGAGGCGGACTTCTCCGTCGGGCTTGAGGCGGAAGAACTTCTTCGGGGCGTCTTCCATAAAGTCGGCCCTTTCAATCCAGAGCTCTCCGGTGAAGGGAACCTTGCGCGAAGCCCCTTCCGGCTCGGCCGGGTTGAGGGGGCAGTCATACCACTCCACGAGCCCCTCGGGCCAGTTGGTGAGGGTGACCTTGACGGGGTCCTGAACCACCATATAGCGGTTGGAGCGGGCGTTGAGGTCCTGACGGACGCACCATTCCAGGAGCTGGATGTCCATCAGCTGGTCGTGCTTGGTCACGCCTATCTTGTCGCAGAACATCTTGAGGGCCTCGGCGGTGTAGCCGCGGCGGCGCACTCCGCAGAGCGTGGGCATACGGGGGTCGTCCCAGCC
>R18__coassemble_2339_pt1 | contig 12312 bp, 10 predicted proteins | sample R18__metabat2_high_PE_009 | metagenome-assembled genome bin R18
CAACCCGTTGCCGGGCATATATGCATTATTGCAAACTATCAGAACTTTCATACTCACGTTTTTTCGTCCCGATTGCTGAGTGGTCCCTTCGGGGCATCTGCAATCCGGGTTGCAAAGATAGCCATTTATTTTTAAATGGTCCCGGAGTCGGTCAGTGATGGCCTGAGTTGTTCAGTGTTGCTTTTTGTTGACCTGCGATGGCCGTCAGGCTATGCCCCCTGCAACCCATTAACCCAAATAAAAAGGGTTGCAGGGCCTTATAGCCTTGGACGTTTCCCTTTTTGGCTCACCTGCAAGTCTGAGGTTTGCAAGTGAGCCTGAAAATTACTTTATTTATAAAAAATTTGACGATATGAGAAGGATATTTGCAATTGCGGCGCTTGCGCTGCTCTCGACCGCGTGCGGCACAACGGTCAATTTCACGAACTTCGGTGCGCCCGACAAATCCGTCGAGGGCACTTGGATTCTTAATGAGAAAACAACCGAGAAGGGAGGGGAGGGCGTGAGCGTGGATGCATACACATTCAACTCCGACGGGACTTTCACCGAAAAGGGATATATGAAGATGGAGATGCGCGACACCTCGGGAGTCACTTATTTCGACATCTCGTTCGAGGGTGGAGGCAAGTACGGCGTGGCCGACGGTTGCATCAACTTCGACTTCGCTCCCGCTCAGGCGAAGGTCAGCCTGGACCGTTTCGAGATGGATATGGGCAATAAATACTCTAGCGGCGACAACGCCAAGGCGGCTTCCCTCCTCAAGCTGATTCTCGTGAATCCTATGGTCAACGCAATGAAGAAGACGATGAAGACCGACCAGATTTACCGGCTCGACTCCGTTACCCCCGACGCTCTGACGATTACGAACACGAACGGCTCCGACGCCAAGCCGAAGACTTACGTAAAGGACAAGTAATCAGTTGATTCCCCGCTCCTTCTTGATGGCTTCGTAGGCCTGCTGGATCTGGCGGAATTTTTCTTCGGCGGCCTTCTGGACTTCCGGGCCCAGGGTCGCAACTTTGTCGGGGTGGTGTTTCATCGCCATCTTCCTGTATGCCGCCTTGACTTCGTCGTCGGTGGCGGAAGGCGAGATGCCGAGGACGGTGTAGGCCGAGGTGTTGTCTTTGTAGAACATCGCTATGATCGATGCCGCATCGCTTGTATTGAGGCGGATGGCGGAGGCTATCGACTCGAGGACCGATTTCTCCTTCTCGCAGAAGTCGTTGTCGGCGGCGGCGAGCTGCACAAGGTAGTGGAAGAGCTGCTGGCGCTGCGAGTAGTTCATGTTCGAGGCTATCTGCGTACCCACGGAGTAGATGTTGATTTCCTGGGAGTTAAGGCCGTCAAGAATCTTCATCCCTTCCTCCACGGAGGATTCCCCGAAATTGCTTCTGAGGAATTCCCTGACGAACGAGAGTTCCGCAGGGTGGGTTCTTCCGTCGGCGCGGATTACCGCCGAGCAGAGTACCAGGAGGCTCACCATAAAGCTGTTGCGCTGCTCTTCGGCGCTGTAGCCGGTGCGGCGGTAGGCCTGGCCGCCGGTGTAGCTGCCGGAGCGGCTACCTGTGCCGGTCCGGGTGTTGCTGCCTGAATAGCTGCCGGTGCCGCCTCCCAGCTGATTCATCGCGTCCAGTCCGCTCTCGGCCAGCGAGCCGACCAGGTAACCTATCAGTGCCCCTATGACGCCGCCCGACACCCAGCCGAGCAGTCCGCCTATCCATTTGAATGCTCCCATTGTTGGCGTTTGAAATTCCGTTTGGCAAATGTACTCATTTCGCAGTTTCCTTGCAAATTCCCGTTTTCTGCAGGTCGTCCTCGTACGTTCCGCGCAATGCGATTGCCGCCAGGCTGTGCCCCCGCAACCCTTTTTATTTGGGTTAATGGGTTGCGGGGGCACAGCCTGGCGGCAATCGATCCGGATAAAAAGGGTTGCGGGGGCACAGCCTGGCGGCAATCCTGCAACTTGCGGCAGGTGCGAAAATTTCAGGTGAACCAAAAAATGATTAAATTCGCGGATATGAAACCAATAACGACCTGTAAACACATCATTTCCATTGCCATCCTGCTCTTCGTTTACTGGAGCGCCGCCGCCCTGCCCGCGCCCGAAACGCATCAGAAAGCAGCCGCCGCGGCATCTGAAACACAACAGAAAGCCGCCGCGGCGCCCGACGCACAGCAGTACGTAACCGTCGAGGCACCGGAGGCGCCGTTCGGCTTCGAGCCTCTGAAGATGTTCGTCTTCCCCGACAGGGATTTCCCCATAACCAGGTACGGCGCCAGGACATCCGGCACCCGAACCGGCGGCCAGGCCACAATCGACGAATCGGCAATCGTCCGAGCCAACACGGCGGCATTCGAAAAGGCGATGGAGGCCTGCAGCAGGGCTGGTGGCGGCAGGGTGGTGGTCCCGGCGGGCGAGTGGCTCACCGGCCCCATCCATTTCCGGAGCAACTGCAACCTTTACCTCAGCGAAGGGGCCACGGTTGTATTCGAAGACGACCTCAGCCTCTATTATCCCGCCGTCCTGTCTTCTTTCGAGGGAACGGAGTGCATGAATATTTCTCCTCTTGTCTATGCCATTGAATGTGAGAACGTTGCAATCAGCGGCCCCGGAACTCTGGCCCCGAAGATGGACTTCTGGAGGACCTGGTTCGACAGGCCCGACTCCCACTTCCGGGCAACCCGCCAGCTCTATGCGATGTGCTCCACGCAGGTGCCCGCGGAATACCGCCATATGGAGGCGGAAGGGGTGCAGATGCGTCCGCACCTGATACAGTTCAACCGCTGCACCAACGTGCAGCTGAGCGGCTTCAAGATCCGCGAGAGCCCCTTCTGGACCATCCACACATTTATGTGCAGGGATGTCTGGGCACACGACCTGGACGTCTATGCCCACGGCCACAACAACGACGGAATCGACCTTGAAATGACGCAGCACGCGGTGGTGGAGAACTGCCGCTTCGACCAGGGCGACGACGCCGTTGTCCTCAAGGCCGGCCGCAACCAGGACGGCTGGGCACTGGATATGCCCACGAGCGACGTGGTGGTCCGTAGTTGCGAGGTGATCAAGGGGCACTGCCTTCTGGGCATCGGCAGCGAACTCTCGGGCGGCGTGCGCCGGGTCCATATGCACGACTGCAGTTCATCCGACCAGGTTTACAGGCTGTTCTACATCAAGACCAATCACCGCCGCGGTGGAATCATCGAAGACATCACGGTGGAAAACGTCTCGGCCACAAATATGTACAGGGTATTCGAGATCGACACCGACGTCCTTTACCAGTGGCGCACCATCGTCCCCACCTTCGAGACCAGAATCACCAAAATCCGCAACATAACGCTCCGTAACGCCCGCGCGGAGCACGCCGACGCCGTTTATGAACTGCGCGGCGACTCCCGCGACCCCATTGAAAACGTCAAGATAGAGAACGTGCACGTGGGCACCCTCCACCAGTTCGAGAATTACGTCGAATATGTAAGGGGGCTTGAGGTCAGCGGAGTCAGTTGGGACGAGTTCCTCCACGACTCCCTGAGCCTTTCCGTTCCCGGCTTCAGCCCCGGACGGTAGCTACAGCTGGTTGCGGATGACCTTCCCGCTGCTGGTCTTCGGGAGAGAATCGCGGAAAACGATGATCCTCGGATACTTGTAGGGAGCGGTGTTCTTCTTCACGAAGTCCTGGATCTCCTTCTTCAGTTCGTCGGTGCCCTCCACTCCGGGGGCGAGGACTATGCTGGCCTTCACAACCTGGCCCCTGGTCTCGTCGGGTGCCGCGGAAACGCCGCATTCCAGAACGTAGGGGAGCTTGAGGATTACGTCTTCGATTTCGAAGGGACCGATGCGGTAACCGGAAGACTTGATCACGTCGTCCACCCTTCCTATGTAGCGGTAGTAGCCGTCCTCGTCTTTCCAGGCGGCGTCGCCGGTGTGGTACCAGCCGTCATGGAACTTCTCCGCGTTTTCGGATTCGTCGTTGTAATAGCCGGTGGTCAGGCCGCAGGGGAGGCCGCTTCCGGTGCTGATGACTATCTCTCCGGATTCACCGGAGGCGCAGATGTTCCCTTCGTGGTTCATCAGGTCGATGTTGAAACCGGGCACCGGCTTGCCCATCGAGCCTTCCTTGTTCTTCATTCCGCGCAGCGTGGCGATGCAGAGGGCCGTCTCGGTCTGGCCGAAGCCCTGCCTTATCTTGATGCCCGTTTCCTTGAGGAAGCGGTTGTAGGCCTCGGTGTTGAGGGCTTCTCCCGCTGTGGTGGCTTCCTTTAGCGCCGAAAGGTCGTAGGCCCCCATATCCTCGGCAAGAAGCATACGGTACATCGTGGGAGGTGCGCAGAAGGAGGTGACCCTGTATTTGGCCATCAGCCTGAGCACGTTCTCGGCCTTGAAGCGGTTGAAGTCGTAGGAGAGGATGCACCCTTCGCACATCCACTGGCCGTAGAGCTTGCCCCAGAGGGCCTTTGCCCAGCCGGTCTCGGAGATGGTGAAATGGATGCCGTCGGGGTCCACCCCGTGCCAGTACCGGGCCGTCATATAGTGGCCCAGGGCATATTTGTAGGAATGGGAGACCAGCCTGGGGTATCCCGTCGTGCCGGAAGTGAAGATCATCAGCATAGGGTCGTCGCCGCCGGCGTTGCTCTTGCGGCGGTCGTATTCCGTGCTGTACATCTTGAACTCGTCTTCGAACGAGCGCCAGCCCTCGCGCCGGCCGTGGACGAGAATCTTTGCCGTGATGCCGTCGTAGTTCTTCATCGCTGCCTCGGCCTCGGAGGCGACATCGCCGTCGGCGGTGCAGATTATGGCGCTGATGTTCCCGCTGCGGAAGCGGAAGTCGAGGTCGTGTTCCTTGAGCTGGCACATTGCCGGGATGGCCACGGCGCCGATCTTGTGCAGGCCCAGTATGGCGTACCAGAACTGATAGTGGCGCTTCAGGACGAGCATCACGTGGTCGCCCTTCTTTATTCCCAGCGAGGTGAAGTAGTTGGCGCATCGGTTCGAGGCCCTCTTTAGCTGACGGAAGGTTATCTTCTTTTCGGAGAGGTCGTCTCCGACGTAAATCATAGCCAGTTTGTCGGGATGGGCGTCGGCAATGCGGTCTATGGTATCGAATGCAAAGTTATAGCTGTCTATGTTGTTGAAACTCAGGCTGCCGGGGACTCCGGAGGGGGATGTCTCACAGCTGACGAAATCCTCGATGGCAAGGGATTCGGTGAGCTTGTCGGGAACGAGGGAGGCCGTGGCCCTGGACTCGTCGTAGCCGGTGTTCTCTCCGTGGAGGATGATGGCGATGAAGACGCAGTCGCAACCTCCCACCGCTATCATTCCGTGCGGGGTGGAGGAGTCGTAGTAGATGCTGTCGCCTTCCTCCAGCACCGTGCAATGGTCGCCGACCCTGACCTTCAGGGAGCCGCTGACTATGTAGTCGAATTCCTGCCCGGGGTGGGCGGTGGTGTGGATGGGGAGATTCTGAAGTTCCTCGGAGTATTTGTATGTGACCCAGAGAGGGACGGAGAGTTTGTCGCGGAATAGGGGGGCGAGGTCGCGGAGTTCGATTCCGTCTTCCTTCGAGGTCAGCTGGCCTTTTCCCTTCCTGGTCACGGTAAAGGAGGAAAGGCGGGCGTTGTTGCCCTCCAGGAGTTCGGTGAGTTCGAGTTTGAAGACCTTCGCGCAATTGTATATGAAGGTGAAGGGCAGGTCCACTTCGCCCGATTCGTATTTCAGGAAATCCTGTTCGCTGAAACCTGTGAGACGAGCCGTCTCGCTCACCGACAGGCCCATTACCGAGCGCATTTCCCTTATTCGCGCAGCCACTTCGGCTATGCGCGAGCCCGGATTCGTTGCTGATGAAATATCCATCTCTATTTCGGATTATACACTACAAACCGCGAATATACGAAAAATTCCCGAATTTCCGCATTTTGTTATTACTTGCGACAGTATCCCCGCGGCCGCCTGGTGGTCCCCCCCACCCCTTTTTTTTTTTGTTTATTGGGCTGGGGGGGCACACCGGCCCGGCCTCTCATTTTGGCTGATGGGCTTCGGGGGCACATTCTGCCGGCCTACAGGCAGGCAAGAGCGGTCAGAGCCTCGTGAATTTATCGGTTTCGGGCTTGCCGTTGTCGTCGAGCGAGGTGAGGGAGAGCTTGTTGCCCTTCACGCGGACGTTGTAATATTCGTCAACAGCGTGCTTCTCGATGTCGCTCGTGATTTCCGTCACGATTTCCTCCAGCATATTGTCGAACTCCTCCTTCCCGTCTTCGATGGGCTCACCGTGGTAATTCATCTCGATGGGGGTCTTGGTGACGGTGAAGGAATCCTTGTCCCAGTTGATGGTGAGCTTGTCGCCGTCGGTGACGAAGTCTCCGGAAACGGAAAGCTCGGCCTTACCCACGGCCTTGATGCCCACTATGTTCATCTTAAGGTCGATGACAATTTTGTTGGTTGCCTTGCCCTGGGAGTCGTTGTCGAAGGAGAGGCAATCGGTTATGGTCGTGCCCATTACGGTTTGTTTCATAATCCAGGATCCGGTGAACGGAATCTGGGCGGACGCTGCGGCCGTGAACAGGATTGAAAGAATTGCGGTGGCAATGATTTTTTTCATGATGCTGTTTGAATTGGTTATAGGGCAAATATACGCAATAAAAATGATTATCTGCAACATCCCCGGCACCCTTTTACTCGTATCTGAGCGCCTCGATGGGGTCGAGCTGGGCCGCCTTGCGCGCAGGGTACCAGCCGAAGAATATGCCTATGAGGGCGCAGAAAAGGAATGAAACGACAACGGACAGGGGGGAAATTATTGCCGTGAATTCGAAGGGCAGCAGATTTATGAAGAGCACTATCAGGAAGCCGGCCAGAATGCCTATCACGCCGCCGATCAGGCTGATGATGGTGGATTCGATGAGGAACTGCCAGAGCACGTATTTGGACTTTGCGCCGATGGACAGGCGCAGGCCTATTTCACGCGTGCGCTCCGTTACCGACACATACATTATGTTCATAATGCCTATGCCGCCTACGACCAGCGAGATTGCCGCGATGGCCACGAGGAAGACCGTGAGCATACTCAGGACGGAATCCATCATCTCCAGGAAGGAATCCATCGAATTCACCCTGAAGTCGTCGTTCTCTCCGGGCCCGATCTCGTGCCTCTGCCTCAAGAGCGCCTCCACCTCGGCCACGGCCTTCGCCGACACGCTTGCGCTGACTGCCGAAGCGCTGATCATCGGCACATAGTCTATGGCCATAAAACGCTTCTGGATGGTCGTGTACGGGGCGAGGATGCGGTCGTCGTCGTCCTGGCCCATCGAATTCGAGCCTTTTTCGGCCAGCACTCCGATGACGGTCATAGGGGTGCCGTTCAGCCTCACGACCTTGCCGATTGCGTTGTCGGAGGTCACAAAAAGGTCCTCCACGACGGTCTTGCCGAGCACGCAGACCTTGTCCATGTTCTTTATGTTCTCGTCGTCGAACATCACGCCTTCCTCAATGGAAAGCAGGTAGGAGCTGATGTATTCCTTGGACACGCCGTAAACGGTGGTGGGAGTGTTGTTCGCGCCGTAAATGGCCTGCACACTGGTGGTGAATACGGGGGAGACGTCGGTCACGTAGTCGCACTCGCGCACTATCGCCTTGTAATCTTCTATCTTGAGCGACTTCATCGCCGAGGCGCTCATTCTCACGCCGCTCTCGTCAGGGTTCTTCGGGCTGATCATCACCAGATTGGTTCCCACGGAGGAAATCTGGTCGCGGGTGTATCCCTTTACGCCCTGCCCGGCGGCCATCATCACGATGACGGCGGAGATGCCTATGATTACTCCGAGCATAGTGAGCAGAGCACGCGTCTTGTTGTTCAGGAGCGCCTTCCAGGCGGTTCTTGTCAGATTCGTGAAATTCATACCGTCAGTCGTTGTTTGCCGGCATTGCCGCAAGAGCCACGGCAGCCGACAGGATATTGTCGTTGTATGTGTCTGAAACCACCTTGCCGTCCTTCAGGACGATGTTCCTGCTGCTGTACTGCGCGATTTCCGGATTGTGGGTCACGAACACTATCGTGCGGCCCTCGGCGTGCAGTTTCTGGAACAGCGTCAGTATCTCGAAGGAGGTGCGGCTGTCGAGGTTTCCCGTAGCCTCGTCGGCCAGGAGCATCACCGGATTGTTCACCAGGGCGCGGGCTATTGCAACGCGCTGCATCTGGCCTCCGGACATCTGGTTGGATTTGTGGTAGAGCCTGTCCTGCAGGCCCACGGCAACGAGGGCTTCCTTCGCGCGGCGGGTCCTTTCGGCCCCGGATACGCCGGGGCTGTAAACGAGAGGCAGTTCCACGTTCTCGAGGGCGGTGGTCTTCGGAAGCAGGTTGTAGGACTGGAACACGAAGCCGATCTTCGAGTTCCTGATTTCTGCCCGCTGGTCATTCGTCATACTCTTCACCGGAATCCCGTCCAGATAGTATTCCCCGCCCGTGGGGGTGTCCAGGCAGCCCAGCTGGTTCAGCAGGGTGGACTTTCCCGAGCCGCTCGTTCCCATAATGGTGACGAACTCGCCTTCGTCGATGGTGAAGCTCACCCCGCGGAGCGCCTTCACCGTCTCTCCTCCCACGACAAAATATCGGCGCAGGTCCTCTACTCTGATTATTTCCTTGCTCATACGCTACTTCAGTGCTGGATGGTTCTACATTCCGGGGCCGCCGGGACCGGGACCTCCTTCGCCTGGGCCGGGACCGTCGTCGGGCGGGCCGGGCAGCAGGCCCTTCTTTGTTGCCGCGGCCTCGCCGGTCACCACCTGCATCCCTTCGCGGATCTGGTCGGAGAACACTGCGGCGTAGGTGCCGTCATTGATGCCCACGGTGACGACGTGGTCGTTCATTACCCCGTTCTCGAAGGTCCAGAGGGTGCCGTCGTGCTTCCCCGTCGGAACGGCATATCCGTCGGGCAGAGGGTCCGGATTGTAGCGGAGGGCCTTCATCGGCACGCTGAGCGTGTTCTCTTCGGAGAGGGTGTAGATGGTGATGTTCGCCGTCATCCCGGGCTTGAGGGTCTGGTCGGGGTTGGGCGCGCTCACAACCACCTCGTAGGTGGTCACGTTGGATTCCGTCTGGGGGTTGAGCCTCACCTGGGCGACGCTGCCGTCGAAGGTCTCGTCGGGGAAGGCATCGACGGTGAAGGAAACCCTCTGCCCCTCCTGCACATAGCCGATGTCGGCCTCGTCCACGTCGGCAATGACCTGCATGTCCTTGAGGTCGGCGGCGATGGTGAAGAGGGTCGGGGTGCTGAACCCGGCGGCAACAGTCTGGCCCTCGTCCACGGCCCTGTCGAGGACGACGCCGTCCACGGGCGAGGTGATCGTTGCATATTCGAGGTTCCTGTTGGTCCTGGACATCGTGGACTTCTGGATTTCCAGGGATTCTCTGGCGCGGTCGTAATTATAGACGGCCTGCTCGTAATCGGTGTCGCTCACCAGGCCCTTCTCGTGAAGCCTGGAATACCGCTCGTAATTTTTTGATTGATAATCCATTTCAATCTGCGCGGAGTTCAGTGATGCCTTGGCCGAATTCACCTCGGCGATGAGGGTTGTGCGGTCCATTTCGGCAAGCAGCTGGCCCTTGGTCACCACGGAGTTGAAGTCCACGTAGATCTTGTCGATGATGCCCGAGACCTGCGTGCCCACGTCGACCTTGTTCACGGGTTCCAGCGCGCCGGTTGCCGACACGGTCTTGTAGATGTCCCTGGTCTCCACGGGGACGGTCAAGTAGGTGACTTTGGATTTCTTGCTTCCAAGTATGACGGGAACCGCCGCGAGGATGACAAGCACGGCCACAACGGCCCAGATGATCTTCTTTTTCATATTTGTGTTCTTTTACAGTTCGATGGGCTGGTTCTGATAGAATTTCAGGAGCTGGAGGGAGAGGATGGCCTGGTACTTGGCCTGGTTGAGTTCCTGCTGCGCCGCTGTGTAGGTGTTCTTCTCGGTGAGAAGCTCCACGGCATTGATCATTCCCTCGTTGTATTTCTCGTTCACGAGGCTGTAGCTGAGCTCCGCGGATTCGAGTTTTTTCTGCGCGGCTATGTATCTGCTCTGCGAGGAAACCGCGTCCTGATGCAGCGATTCGATTGTGGCGAGCAGATTCTTCTGCGCGCTCTGGTAAGAGAGTTCCGACTGCCGGGTGCTGTTCCTTGCCTTGGCAACCGAGGTGCGTGCGCTGCGATTCGAATAGATGGGGACCGACAGGGTGAGGCCGACGCCTCCGTTCAGGCCGTTGCTGAGCTGCTCGAAGAAACCGGTGTCGTAGCCCGATGCATTGGACGTTCCGAGCGAGGCGTTGAGCGACAGGGAGGGAATCATACTGGATTGGGCGATCTTCTCATTTATCTTTGCCGCCTCGATGCCGAGCCTGCTGCTTTCCATATCGGGCATCTCCTCGAGGGCGGTGGCATAAACCTGTGCCACGGTGGGGACTATCTGCAGGACGTCGGTGTCGCCGAGCTCCGGGAAGGCCACGGAGAACTCGGTGTCGATTCCGAGTTCCAGCAGCTGTTTGAGGTTCAGGACCGATTCGGAGAGATTGTTGCGGCTGTTCACAAGAGAATAGTTGTCGCTTGTGTACTGGGCGTCCATCTGGGCGTATTCGCTGAGCGATATCACGCCTTCCTTCTGCATTTCAAGGGCCCGGTCGCGCTGGGCCTTCGAGGCGGCGAGGGTGTTCTCGGCCGTCGTCACGGCCTCCCTGGCGTAGAGGATGCTCAGGTAGGCCTGCACGACGGCGACCTCGATGTCGTTCTGGGCGTCAAGGATGTCGAGCGCATAAGCGGAATTGTTGATTTCCGAGAGTTCCTGATTGTTCCTGATTCTGCCGCCATTGTACAGGGTCATGGAGGAATTCAGCCCGTAACTGCCGTTGTATGAGCCTTTAAGCGCATAGTCGCCGTCTATGCTTTCCTGAACCTTTGAGAAGCGGAAATCCTGGCCGACGGAGGCTGAGAGGGAGGGGAGTGCCTGCTCTTTTGCCTGGAGCAGGTCTTCGTCGGAATTTTCTTTGTTGATCTGTGCCTGACGGACCTGGATGTTGTTCTCGCGTGCGTATTCGATGCATCTGCCGAGTGTCCAGCCATCGGTCTGCGCACCTGCAGTGACCGCGAATGACAGGAAGACTGCAACCAGCGGGATTCTTGATATTGCCATATTTTCTTCTGTGTATTTGCTTTTGCTCTTACATAAATAATGCTAAAGTTTGCCGGTATGCTTAAAATTTTGCCAAAGAATGCTTATATTTGGAGTACTGAAGCCAATTTATGATATGAAAACTGCTTTGTTTATCGGTGGAACCGGCACTATCAGCACGGCCATCACCAGGTTAATTTCCCGGATGCCAGAGTGGCAGCTCTATCTTGTCAACCGCGGCAACCGCAGCGCGGTTGTTCCCTCAAACGTGAAGGTGATTCAGGCCGACGCCAAGGACGAAGCCGCCCTCGCTTCCGCCCTGGGAGACCTGAGCTTCGACTGCGTGTGCGATTTCATCGGGTTTGTGCCCGAAGACGTGGAGCGCGACTGGAGGGTTTTCCGCGGCCGCACGAAGCAGTACATCTATATCAGCTCGGCGTCTGCATATCAGAAGCCCTGCAGGGACTATATTATCTCGGAAGAAACCCCTCTGGAGAATCCTTACTGGCAATATTCCCGCGACAAGATTGCCTGCGAGAATTTCCTTTTCGGGAAGTTCCGCTCGGAGGGTTATCCGGTTACGGTTGTCCGCCCGAGTCACACCTACGACGAGAGGTCCGTACCTCTGGGAGTGCACGGGAAGATGGGCTCATGGCAGGTCGTGCGCCGTATGCTCGAAGGGAAGCCTGTCATTATCCACGGAGACGGCACGTCCCTCTGGACTATGACTCACAACTCGGACTTCGCCCAGGGATTCGTGGGACTTATGGGCAACCCCGGGGCCATAGGCGAGGCCTTCCAGATAATGTCCGACGAAAGCCTGACCTGGAATCAGATTTACGAGAGCATAGCGAAGGTCCTCGGCGTGGAGCTCAAGGCCGTGCACGTTTCTTCAGAAATGCTCGCCGCCGCCGGTCCGGACTATGATTTTGTGGGCAGCCTTATCGGAGACAAGGCCAATTCCGTGGTATTCGACACCTCAAAGCTGCGCGCCCTCGTGCCGTCTTTCAAGCCTTGCGTGAAATTCGAGGACGGCATCCGCCGCACCATCGAGCACGTGCTCTCTCACCCCGAACTCCAGACCGAAGACCCTGAATTCGACGCCTTCTGCGACCGTTGGCGCTGATTCGGCGCGGATCTTTGAGTTGCTGGTGCTGATT
>R18__coassemble_2371_pt1 | contig 12138 bp, 12 predicted proteins | sample R18__metabat2_high_PE_009 | metagenome-assembled genome bin R18
AAAGGATGAGGGCACCATCGGCCAGCTCAAGGCCGGCATAGAATATATAACCGGGAAGCTTTAGTTCTGCCGATATGAAAAATCTGGTTGTACCCTTTGTGAAGGGATTTGAAGACATTGAGGTTTTTGCCGAAGCGAACGTGGACTGCGTGAAATGGCCGCAGAATTTCCCCTATAAGCCATCCGTGCGCCTTTTGCTCGGCCATGATGCCGATGCGTTGCTGGCCCGCTTCGAGGTTTCCGAAGTGAATGCCAAGGCTGTCTGTCTTGATGACAACGGCCCCGTGTGGGAGGATTCCTGCGCGGAAATTTTCCTCAGGGTGCCGGGGCACCGCGAGTATTTCAATTTCGAGACCAACTGCATAGGCATCGGGCTCGCCGCCGAAAGGCTGTCGAGGAGCGAATTCAAGCGTTTCGGCCCGGAGCGGATGGCCCGCGTGGTGCGCCGCTCCTCCCTGCCGCACGAAGCGGTGGATCTTGCGGATGCAACCTGGATTCTCGAGGTGGAGATACCTTTTGACCTTTTGGGCTGCGACTGCTGTCCCGAACGGCTGGAAGGCAATTTTTACAAGTGCGGAGACAAGACCGCCGTTCCTCACTACGTCAGCTGGAACCCCGTCGATACCCCGAAGCCGGACTTCCATCGCCCGGAATTCTTCGGCACGCTCGTCCTTCTGCCGGCTCTCCGGGAACGGTAGTCCCTTGCTCAAAAGCCCGGGGGCGGAAAAGGACACGCCGATGGCCGTGGCTTTGCTGCATCAGTGGCCGCTCAGGCCACCGATACGCAATATTTATTTGTAAGTGCAACAATGTTGCGGTATATTTGCCCGTTGTTTTTTAAGGAAGATATGCTTAAGCAGTGTCTGGAAATACTCTCGAGCGCAACACTCATCACCGGTCTTGTCATCGTGATGATGATGCTCATAGAATGCATAAATGTCTGGTCAAAGGGAAAATTCACAGGTGACATCAGCAGGTCAAAACCGCTGCAGGTTGTCATCAGCGCCCTGCTCGGCTCAATTCCCGGGTGTATGGGAGGGTTTGCGGTGGTCTCGATGTACACGCACGGGATAGTGAGTTTCGGAGCGTTGGTCGCGATGATGATAGCCTCTTCCGGAGATGAATCATTCGTGATGCTGGCAATGTTCCCGCGTCAGGCTCTGCTGATCATGTGCGCCCTCTTCGTGCTGGCGGTCATAGCCGGCCTGCTTACCGATGCCATTTACAAACCGTTGCATCCTGCATCCTGCAGCGAGGGCAAGTTTGTGACTCACACAGAAGAAAGTATTCGGGGCGAGCGTCATTTCGGATGGAAAAGGGTTGTCATCATTGTTGGAGTTTTCCTGTTTCTCGCTGCGTTGTGCCTTGGATTTTTCGAAGAAGAGCACGAGACGGGAGCGGACGGAGCGCTGTATGTTTTTGGGGGAATCAATCTTCTGAGCGAAGACTGGATGAATGTCTTGTTCGCTTTCCTGGGTCTGTCAGTTCTGGCAATGGCCGTGCTGGCGAGCGACCATTTCGTTGAAGAGCATCTGTGGCATCACGTTTTGCGGGAGCATTTCCCGAAGATATTCCTGTGGACAGCGGGAACCCTTGCCGCCATCGCAATTCTTCTACATTTCATCGACATCACGTCCTGGATTGGCGACAATGTCGTGCTGATGGTCCTGATAGCCGCAGCAATAGGACTCATCCCGGAATCGGGCCCGCACCTCATTTTCGTGACAATGTTCGCATCGGGCATCGTCTCCCTTCCGGTCCTTGTGGCCAGCTGCATAAGTCAGGACGGGCACGCCGGCCTTCCGCTTCTTGCCGTGGACAGAAGGACATTCGTCGTGGCGAAGGCATTGAACGCGGCCCTGGCTGCGGCGGTCGGCTTGGCAATGCTGCTTTGACGCCTTGTTGCATGCCGCTTCCGGCGCAGACCTTCACATCGAACGAAATCCGTCTTATAACAGTATTCCGGACAGGAATATGGACACGACGGCCAGGGGGGCTACGTACCTGATGAGGAATTCGAGCACACGGTAAGCGGCATTCTTGCGGGGAGTGAGATTGCTGCCGAAAAGTTCCTCTTCCTTGTCTTCCCGTTTCATCTTCCAGCCCACGAACAGCACCAGTACAAGACCGCAGAACGGCATCAGATAATTGCCTATGGTGTAGTCGAAGGCGTCGAATATGCCAAGATTGCCGAGGTGGATATGTTTGAGCGGCCCGAACGACAGGGCGCAGACGCTGCCCACCGCCATCACCGCGACGAAAACGGCCACGCAGGCCTTGCGCCGCGACATCCCGCGACTCTCTATGAGCCAACCGACCGGCACCTCGAAGAGCGACATTGACGAGGTGAGGGCGGCCAGCAGCACGGCGACGAAGAAAATCACGGCCACCAGGTTGCCCATCGGCATCTTCGTGAAGACGATGGGGAGGGTCTTGAACAGGAGGCCGGTCCCTTGCCCTGTAGGCATATTGAAGGCGAAGAGCGCGGGAATGATGGCCACGGCCGCTATCAGCGCAAAGACGAAATCCGCGCAGATGGTGCTGGCGGCCGACTTCACGAGGCTGGTATTCTGAGGAAGATAAGACGAATAGGTGATCATGATGCCCATTCCGATGGACAGCGAATAGAAGGCCTGCCCCATCGCCCGGAGGAACACCTCGGGCGTAATCTTCGAGAAATCAGGCTTGAAGAGATAGGCCAGGCCGTCGGAGGCTCCGGGGAGCGTGACGGTGCGCACCGCTATCACGATCATAATGACAAAAAGCATAGGCATCATCACCTTGGAGCATTTCTCTATGCCCTTTTCCACGCCCATCAGGATGACCGCAAAAGTCAGAAGCATGAACACCGCCATACAGACCAGGGGCAGCCAGGGCGAACTTACGAAGGTCCCGAAGCCGTTTTCTATGCCGACGGGATCGGCCCCGGCGGCAAATTCACCGGCAACCGATTTCGCCAGATAGCCGAGCGTCCAGCCGCCGATGACGATGTAGTAGCACAATGTGCTGAAGGGAATGAGTACGGCGAGGATGCCATAATGTTTCCAGGGGCCCTCAGGACAAAGTTTCCCCACGGCGCCGAACGCGCCGCAGCGGCTCCTGCGACCGACGATGAATTCTGACAGCATGATGGGCATCGACACCAGCAACATGCACACGATATACACCAAAATGAAGGCCGCGCCGCCATATTCGCCGACCATATAAGGGAAACGCCAGATGTTTCCCAGTCCGACGGCCGATCCCGCAAGGGCGAGAACCGATCCGAAAACGCTCTTGAATTTTCCGTCTGACATAGACAATTGCTTATCGGCTGCAAAATTAACACATTTGAGGGAATTACATTCTGTTGAGGGAAAAATTCACCCGACGGGTGTCGATCCGGCCGAGTTTCACAAAACCGACGATTTTGTGCACAAATCAAAAAATCATCGTCTGGCTGCAATTTCTTTGCAGAAATTTATGGAAGTTATGTTTTTTTTTTAAATTGGCACCGAAAAATAGAGAGCATTAAACTGCATTTTAAAAGCTAAATGATAAAAAAGATCTTATTCGCATTTGCAGCGCTTGCGCTGGTGTTCGCCTCCTGCAGTAAGGATGAAACATCCGACCCCTCTTCAGAGAGTATCGAACTCAACATCACAGTTGCTGACATCGGCCCCGACGAGCCAGTCACAAAGGCATCATCGATAAAGGAAGTATGGGCTGAAGGCGACCTGATTTACATCTGGTACGACTCCAACACGGGAGTCACTCCCGACCTTGTGATCACTTACGACGGCAGCGAGTGGGTCGGTCCCGAGGATATCAAGGCTCCCGCGGGTGAGAGCGGCTACGTCAAGTGCGTGTATGATGGTCGGGTGAAGGTTGCCTCCAAGGTTAATTATACCTACACCAGTTCCCCCAGCAACAGATTCAAACGCCAACTCTCCTTCAGAATTGACAGCTGGACCCTCCTCACCGAGGTTGTTGTTGTGGTGACGGACATCCCGGAAGGCACTGACGCATCCCTCTACACCCTTGCCTGTGACAAGTTTACTCCACTGAGCGGTGACGGATACACTGTAGGCTCAGATGCCATCACAGTCACCAAGGGCACCAAGGGCGCTACAGCCACAGGTTTTGCAAGCGACGTCTATGATGACGCAGTCGCCTTTGCATTCGCCACGGCTGACTATAGCTCAAACGCACAGGACTTCGAGTTCACCTTGGGGGCCACCACCGGGATGAAGGCTTACACTGATAACATGACATTGGAGCCATCTGAAAAAATCAAGTCCATCACACTGGCTTATTCCGATTTTGCAGCTGTCAGTACCGATCACGAAGCCGTTCAGCTCTGGGAAGGTGGTCCAGTCCACGTCACCTGGTCGAGCAGCGACGAGGCCGTTGCCACCGTTGATGCCACTACCGGAAAAGTGACCGGCGTAGCCCTCGGCACCGCCACCATCACAGCCACGGCTGGCGATGGAGTAAGTGCAAACTGCACTGTTACGGTAGCCTATCAAACAGGTGGCTACGTGACTGTAGGTGGTCGGGTAGGAGTAGTTTATCTATATGATTCCAAGCCTTATGTTATTTCGGTCGACGAGAAAAAATGCAATTGGTCCGATGCCCAGAAATGGTGCGAAGATAGAGGCGATTCCTGGTACATCCCTAAAGTGAAAGAACTCAAAGCTATATATGATGTAAAGGCGACTTTGAACGCCACCCTCTCTTCGAATGGCGGGACCGAGCTCAGTTCTAACGATTATTGGGCGTCAAATGAGGCTTCCACCAACTGGATGTGGTATGTCAATCTGGGAAGCGGCATCGATAACTACACCGGCAAGAACGCTAATTTAAGAGTCCGTGCTGTCAGGGCTTTGTAATCAACTGTTTGATCATTTGTATATTTAATAATAAAAAACATAGTTATGGACAAGAACAACAATGCCGCAATGACGGATTACACTCCTGCAAGAGTAATTGACGTGGAGCACCACATGTACAACACCGAGTTGGTTGACTACCTTAAGACCCGTACGGATTACCCTTATTATGAAGAAGCAGTCGGTATATGGTATCACGAAGGTTCTTTGCTGCCGGTCGGCGCCGATATCCAGACTCCATACAAAGTATCCGAGGCTTCCACAGGCAAGCCGATGATTTCACTTCTTACGAATATAGATGACATACATCTGGCAGATATGGAAGCGGCCGGAGTCACCACCGTTGTGGCATCTTCAAGCGAGGGGCCGGAATTCCTGCCCGAGCAGGAGGCTGTAAAATATGCCAAAGCGACCAATGACCAGATGGCAGCAGCGATGAAAGCCCATCCCGGAAAGTTCCTCGGCAGCATCACCCTGCCTACTCCTTATGTCGAAGAGTCAGTCAAGGAGCTTGAGAGAGCCGTAAAGGAACTTGGCCTGAAGTATTGGCACACCCACTCCAATTATGGCCACTCATACCTCTATGACAAGAAGTACGAGCCTATTCTTGCCAAGTGTGCTGAGCTGGGCATACCTTTCTATATCCATCCGTCATATCCTGTCGCCGACTATCTTACCGACTACGGCACCATGCTGTCTTCGGCAGGCTTCGGCTTTGGTGTGGACGTGATGAAGACCGCCATCTGCATTATTCTCAACGGCACATTCGACAAGTGCCCTGACCTTAAGATGATTCTCGGCCACGCAGGCGAGTTCCTGCCCTACTGCCTTGACAGAATGGATAACCGCTTCGGTGTAGGCGAGGCAATCGGCTGCTGTGATCCATACGTCAACAACAAGAGGACTTTCTCCGAACTGGTCGGTGACGGGAACATCCTCGTCACCACCAGTGGCATCTTCGACCCGCTGGTAGTGGAGTTTCTCATCAAGAAGATCGGTGAGGACCACATCATGCTCGGCACAGACTACCCGTATGAGGATTTCAAGGCTTCCGTTGACTTCATAAAGAATCTCCCTGTAAGCAACGAAGTGAAAGACAAGATTCTATATAAGAATGCCGAGAAGTATATTTTGAATAAATAAGAAGCAATATGTCAGTAAACAAATCCAAGGTTTTGTTGCCTTTTTCGCTCGTTGCCCTAGCCTGTGCATTGAGATTGATAATCTATGCTTATGTAGGCATCGAAGGCATTGCGAATTTTGCCTGGGACAATTATATCGGTATTCTTGTCAACATGGCTTTCTACATATTTATTCTGTCCGATGCATATAAATTCTTCATCAAGGGAAGGAACATCTCGCTGAATCCTCTGATTTTCAAATATGGCATCGCAAACCTGGCAACACTGGTCGGTTTACGCAACAATGATAGTCCGATCTTTATCCTGACTGCCTTGATGCTGTTTCTGGTGCCGTATGTGTCTGATAACGATTTTGCCAAGAAAAACAGGCGCGCATTGACGGCAATTACGGTTTTTCTGTGCTCCGCTGCGGTATCTGTTTTATACATAATGCATCCGGCAGAGAACTATTTTTCGGAGTTCGGTCAAAAAATCTACGATCTCGATGCGTTGAACCCGACTATTGAATGGGTTTTAATCGTCTTTATGTTGTCATCTAAAAAAAGACTTGAAAAAAAAGGTGAGCAATAATATGGAACTGAAGGAAAAAAGCAGTGTGAAACCACTGGATTACTCAAGAGTTGAAAACTGGGTGATAAATGCAAATGCGGATCTTAATACTGATTTCGACTTGATTTTCTTTTGCGGTACTTCAGTAATAGTATCTCAGCAGGAAAACGGTGTGACATTGATGACTGAAGAGGCCAGGGCAATGGGCTACTCAAACTATATGCTTATGGGAAGCGCGCTTTCCGACAATGCCAGAGTTTTCTGCCCCATGCAACGCCAGATGTCGCTCAAGTATGCATTGGATTCGTACAAATCCCACGATGCCATGTTTGAAGATGTCGGGACAAAAGAGCCTTATATCGATTTGGAGGCAGCGCTGGACTACTACTTCGAGCACTATAACAAGGGCGCCCAAAGGCCTTTCGTCCTGGCCGGACACTCTCAGGGTGCGGGCGCTATGCAGGTGTGCCTGCTGAGGTATTTCCTGACAACCGACAAGAAGGATTATCTCAAGAATATGATTGCAGCATATTCTATCGGTTACGGCGTATCCAAAAAAATCTTTGACGCAATGCCTGGTAAGGAGGGCCGTCTGCATTTTGCCGAGGGACCGGATGACTTCAACTGCCTTATTTCCTGGAACACGGAAGGACCGGGAGAAAAAGAAGCCAGTATCTTGCTTGCAGATGAGGGCGACGAGACTCTTGTCATCAACCCGCTCAATTGGAAACGCGATGAAACTTATGCCGGAATAGATGAGAATGGCGGTGTGCTCGTGAAAGAAAAGCGTGAAGACGGCTCTGTCCGCTACCATATGTCGCTTCTGGAGAAGGATCTCTGCGATGCTCAGATTGACCTTGAACGTGGCAGCGTCATCTGCTCGACCAGGCCGAATGAGTATATTAAGGGTATTTGGGGTGGCAAGAGCTTGCACGGCATTGATGGCCCTGCCTTCTATGCCAGCATTCGCGGAAATCTTAAACTCCGGGTGGCAAACTTCCTTGCTGCCAAAAAAGCACAAAACTAATAACAAATAAAAGGGAAAAATTATGAAAGTATTTGATTTTGAACATCATTACAACAACAAGGTGTTTCTCGAGCATCTGAAGACGAGAAAGGATTATCCGTATATGGACGAGAACGATGTCCTGTGGTACAGAAAGAATGTAATGATGCCGCCCGGAGCTACCAGCCTCAACGGCTCGACCACAATCGAGAATGAAATTCAGGATCTGGATGATATCAGGCTCGGGATCATGGACGGAGGGAATGTCAGCTGCGGCATCATTTCATCAAGCCCCGGCATCGAAGACCTTCCGCCCCAGGAGTCGGTAAAGTGCGCCAAGGCCACCAATGATGCCGTTGCAGCCGCCTGCAAGCGCCATCCGGGCAGATTGATGGGTAGCATAGCCCTTCCTGCCAAGGACGTGGAAGCATCGGTAAAGGAACTCGACCGCGCAGTTAAGGAACTCGGCCTGCTGTACTGGCACACTCATTCGAATTATCTGGACAGTTTCGTATATGAAGAAAAATACGAGCCGATATTCGCAAAATGCGCTGAGCTCGGAATTCCCATTTATATTCATCCCCATTATGCACCGAATGCCGGCGTAGGCTACATAGATCATAAGGACCTCGGCATTTTTGAATTCACCGTCGACACGACCAGGACCTTGCTCATCCTTGTGAAGAACGGCATATTCGACCGCTATCCCAACCTGCAGATAATCATCGGTCACGGCGGCGAATTCCTTGCCTACGGAATGGACAGGGATGACAACCGCTCGCTGATGATTGAAGAGAAATATGCTCCGTGCAAGATGGAGCAGACACTGACCACTTACTTCAAGCGTCACAATATCCTTATGACGACGAGCGGCATTTACGACCCCGCCGTAATCCACTTCCTCATTGAGTGCATAGGAATTGACAGTATTCTCTTCGCCACGGATTATCCTTACGAGGAGTTTGCCCAGCAGTTCCACTTCATCAACAATCTGGACCTGACTCCGGAGCAGAAAGAGCAGATCTTCCACGGAAACGCCGACCGCTTCATCTTCAAGAAGCCCGAGGCTATAGAAAAATACGGCCCTGTGCTGAATTACTCCAAGCCGATCAGCGACCAGGAGGCCGAGAAGATTGCGCTTCGGATGACAGGTGCATCGGATATGGACGGGGTTTGCGCTGAAATCAACAGGGCGCCGCACGCCTATATTCCGAACCTTCTCAGGGCAAATGTTTCACTCAGACAGGTGGCACTTATGAAGAGATGCACGCGCTGGAGCCTGAAAGAATATTTTGGTGTAAATGTTTAAAATTTAAAAAGACAAAATCATGAAAAACGGTATTAGAGTTATCGATTGCGAGCATCACTTCAGCCTGGAATTGATGGTTCAGGAGTGGAAAAAGACAATGACTCCCGAGCAATGGAAGGCAATGCAGGGAGATATAAAGTTCGACAATCCGACCGGCGCAACAAAAAAAATGATGGATATTGTCATGGATATTGATGCTTTGAGGTTGGACGTTATGGATAAGGCCGGCATCGATTTCGCACAAATTTCTTTGACCACTCCCGGCGCAGAATATTTCGAGCCGGAAATCGGCAAGAAGATAGCGGCTCTGTATAATGACACCTTGATGGCCGCCATCAAAAAGCATCCGGACAGGTTCGGTGCCTATATGGCATTGTGTCCGGAGGATGTCGAGTGGTCCTTGAAGGAAATCGACAGATGCGTAAAAGGCGGGATGTTCGGCTGGGCGACGCTTTCGAACTTCAATGGAAAATATCTGGATGATTCGAAGTATTTACCGATTCTGGAAAAACTCGCTTCGTACAAAATGCCGGTCTATCTGCACCCCAACTTCTGCACCTGGAAAGAGTATGATGAATTCGGCTATTGCCTGAACGGACCATCTCTTGGCTTCACTGCCGATACGCAGCTTGCATATATGAGACTGATCCACAGGGGCGTCTTTGACAAATTGCCCGACCTCAAGGTCATAATGGGACACGATTGCGAAGCAATGGGATTCTTCAAGGACAGGATGAACACGGCCTGGAGACAGGGCGCGGGACAGCCTGCCGCGAATATCGGTGTCACGCTTGAACACGAGCCGAGTTACTATCTGGATAAAAACACCTGGGGTACGACTTCGGGGAATTATTCCCAGATTGCGCTAAAGGCAACCATCGACTCGATGGGGGTGGAAAAGCTCATGCTGGGTACGGATTTCCTTTATGAAGACGTGAAGGAAATGGTGGACTTCATAGGCGATAACAAAGACCTGTCCGCAGAAGAAAAGAAAGCCATCCTCAGCGGTAACGCCGAAAAACTCGGCTTTGGCGTCATTGCGTAGCGGCTCACCGCCAAAAGTGCTTGCCCGGTATGGATTTCAACTGGCTGGCAGGTGACTTGTGCTGCGTATGCCGTGATTCGCGTCGGCGATTTTACGTTTTTTGTTCTAACACCCCCGCGCACCGGGGGTGTTAGAACAAAAAACACATCACAAAGATATTTCAAAGAGAAAACTTCCGAAGGAATTAAGCAGGTCAGAATGATGAGAAAGATCTTTTTTGCACTGGCAGCGCTGGCGATGGTATTCGTCTCCTGCGACAAGACGGAGCCGGAGGGCGATTCCGCTGCAGACAAGCCTCACAGCCCTGTCAACGTGATAATAGATACCGATCTGGGCAACTGTACCGATGACCTTTTTGCCCTTCAGGCGGCATTCGCCTACAGGGCAGAGGGGGAGTGCAACATATTGGGCGTGATGCAGGACTGCGGAGAAGAGAAGTGCCATAGGCTTGCCGATGCCCTTATGCACTATTACAAGGCCGATGACATACCGCTGGGACTGGTCCGCGGCGGGAATCTGCACCCTTTTGAATGTACGCCTTATTATGAGATAGCCGATTTGGTGAACTCTGACAACACCCTGCTCTTCCCGCCTACGGACATTCCGCTATCACAAAGGCTGTCGGGTATGAAGCTGTACCGGAAGCTGCTGGGCGAAGCTGCCGATGGCAGTGTGAACATAGTGTGTCTTGGTATGCTTACCAATCTGGGCCAGCTTATGGACTCTGAGGCCGACGAATATTCCTCTCTGAACGGTATGGAATTGATACGGCGCAAGGTAAAGGCTCTTGACATGACCGGCGGATGTTTCTCCGCCGTCCCGCTGCGCTATGCCGACGAGGACGGCAAGACCCAATTCCTCGATGTGGAATACAATGTGGGCGGAGACATCCCGCTGGCAAAGAAAGTGATAGAACAGTGGCCCACGCCCCTGCATCTCTACCCGCTGGAAGCGGGAATGACATTCCCTTCTGTCCACGACAAGATCCTGCAACAATACTCCTGGCAACCGGAGAGCCCCATATACCAGACATACAGCAGGTACAACGAATGGGAAAAAGGCGATGTGGGACAGTATCTGTGGGATGCCGTAGCTGTGTTCCACTGCATCCTTGGCGAAGACTGCTTTTCCTGCACGGGGCCCTGCGCAGTGCGTGTCGACGAGGAAGGTCACACCACGCTCATAGCCTCTGACGAAGCGGCCAGCACCGACCGCACCGACCGCCACGTCATAGGCAACGGCAACAGCAGCTATGTTTCTTTGATCTGGGACAAGTTGGAAGGCATCTCTGCCTACAGGCCATAGCAAGCCCCTTGCTCACCACGTTTTGTCGTCTTCCTTCAGTTTCTCCTTGTATTTCTTGTCATAAGCTTCGCCTCTCGGAACAAGGTACTTGAAGAACACATAGTCATCGATAATCTGTATGTGGAAGATAAAGAAAGCACGGAGGCTTCCGATGCGGATGCGATATACATTGTCAAAACCGACAAGTTTCTTGCAGTCTGTGATGTTGTCAAGGCTTGACGCATTCTTGACTTCAAGGATTGTATTCTTGACGGAATTCAAGGTCTTCCCCGAAAGTTTGCGTACAGACTTCTCGAACTCCTTGGAATATTTTGTTCTCATACTCCAAGCCAGTTCTCGAAATTTTCGGTTTCCTCTTCATTCAGCGCAACAGATCCTTCAGGTCGTGTATTGCAGAGATACTGGTATGTGTCAGATTCATCCATATCCTCAACTTCTTTCTCAAGAAGAGTTTCTATGTAATTCTTGAGATTGGTTCCTGAAGCTGCTGCTTTTATGGAAAGGAAATGAAAGACATCCTCTCGGATATCGATATTCTTTCTTTTAGTTCTGATGGCCGTGCTGTTCATGGTTCTTTTCCTTTATGTGTTGCAAATATACGAAATATTTCAAATATACTATGTATATGAAGTATATTTCCTGCGGTTGACCGAACAGACCAGAGAGTCTTTCTCGTGTTCTTCTACGATTGCCGTTTTGCCCATCGTATGCTGCCCGATGTCGTCATAGCCGTAGTTGCAGCGGCCGTCTGCGGCTATGTGGTCTGCATTTAAGTCCTTGTTCTCGTTGTCGTAACAAAAAGTTTTCGTAATTTTGTTAGAATTACTTGTACACGCGTATTATGGGCACATTCATAGGTAAAGGCAACAACGGGTTCCGCAAAGCCATCAATGGCAGATATGTGGACAAGT
>R18__coassemble_2410_pt1 | contig 11815 bp, 9 predicted proteins | sample R18__metabat2_high_PE_009 | metagenome-assembled genome bin R18
GACTGCAAAAACCTTGTCCGGAAGACCAATTTTACACGGTGCGCCGTTCGACTGGCCGGCCGTCCTCCCGCTCCTTACGAAACCTTAACGGGGCGGCCGTCGTAGCGGACGCAGCGCTCGAAGGAACCGTCGGGGGTGATGAAGCGGACAAGGAAGCTGCGGCTAGTGAGCATTCCGGGGAAGGAACCGCTGCGGCGGCCGATGCTGAGGACACCGTCCTTCAGGCTGAATTCGATGGTGCTGAAGGCGCCGCTCTCGTAACCGTAGCCGTCGCCCTCGTCTTCATAGAGGGTGAAGGAGCCGTCGGCGCCGGTATAGACCAGGACCTCAAGCTCGTCCCAGGGTTTCTCGGAGCTGTACTGCACGTCGGGGCCAAGGGGGATGATGGAACCTGCCCTGGCGAAGACGGGAATCTCGGAGATGCCGTAATCGCGGCTGTACCATCCGGCTTCCAGGGCCTGCCCGGTGTGGAAGTCGTACCAGAGGGCTCCGGCGGGGAGATAGGTGCTGAACGAGGGACCGTGGCTGCCTGTCAGGACGGGGTCGGTGACGGGATGCACCAGGAGGGCCGGGCCGAACATATAGGCATCGCTCACCGCCAGGGCCTCGGGGTCGGAGGGGAAATCCATCACCAGGGGCCTCATAATGGTGGCGTCGTCCTGCACCGTGGCTCCGGCAAGGGAGTAGATGTAGGGGAGGAGGCTGTAGCGAAGCTTCACGGCGCGCAGCTGCTCGTCGAAGGCCCAGCTGCCGGGCTCCCCGAAGCGGTAGATTTCGGTGGTCAGCGGGCCGGAGGTGTGGTTGCGCATCACCGGGACGAAGACGCTCCACTGCATCCACCGTACCTGTAGCTCCTGCAGTTCGGGATTGGCGGTGCCTCCCTCATACCACCAGTTGAAGAATCCGCCGATGTCGGTGTTCCAGTAAGGGATTCCGCAGACGGTGTAGTTCAGACCGGAGGGAATCTGGGCCTTGAGGACCTCCCAGGTGGCGTCAACGTCGCCGCTCCAGCTGAAGGTGCCGTAGCGCTGGATCCCGAAGGCGGCGCTGCGGGTCATCTGCACGGCCCGCTTGGTGTAGCCGGCCGCGCGGTAGTTGGTGTAGATTCCCTCGTTGGTCACGAGCGGGAAGGCGTTCTTGACCGCCCTCCAGCTGCCGGCCGCGGTGGGATGGTCGAACTCCTCCTCGGTAGGCCAGAAGTGGTCCGGCTCGGTGGAATCGCTCCAGAGAGCGTCCACCCCGGAGTCGACAAGGCCCTTCAGGTACTTCCAGTAGATGCCTCTGGCGACGGGGCTGAAGGGGTCGTAAATCTTCACTCCTCCCTCCAACGGCCAGGTCTTGAAGGGGAAGAGCAGCCCTGCCGCGTCAAGTTCTTGATACTGAGGGGTGTCGGGGCCGAAGTCCGGCCATATTGATATGGGGAGATGCGCGTGCTGCGCGTGAACGTAGGCTATCATCGTGTCGGCCCTCTCATAGGCCGGGTTGTCGAAGCGCATCGAGTTCCAGTTGGTGTTGGGGCCCCAGTACTGCCAGTCCTGGACGATGGCGTCGAGCGGAATCCCCATCTCGCGGTGGGTCCTGAGGGCCTCGCAGAGCTCCGCGGTGCTGTGGTAGCGCTCCCGGCACTGCCAGTAGCCGTGGACCCAGAGGGGGAACATCGTGGCCTTGCCGCCCAGGGCTCTCTCGGTGGCTATCACGCGGTCCAGGCTCCCGCCTCCGTAGAGGAAGTAGAGGTCGGTGCAGGAGGCCACCTCGCTGCTCATCACCGAGCCCTCGGGGCCGTCGGTGAAGTCGCTCATCCCCGGGTTGTCCCAGTAAAGGCCCCAGCCCTTGGCCGAGCAGAAGAAGGGTATGTAGATGTACTTGTTCTCGTTCCAGAGATGGACGGTTTTGCCGCGCAGGGAAAGGTCGGGGTCCTGCCTCTGGCCCAGGCCGCAGATGAACTCGCCCTCGTCCAGTTGCCAACTCTGGCTGACCCGGAACTTCCCGGGGGCGGGTTGGGGAGCGCTGGCTGTCGTAGCCTGACCGGCGGACTGGTCGGGGGCGGGTCTCGGGGTGAAGGTGGTGCCGGTCTCTTTGAGGAGCGGGGCGCCGCTGACGGCGTCGGTGAAGGCCACCTCGCCCGTTGCCTTGCTCAGAGTGGCGCGGATGACGCCGGTGCTTATGCTGATGGTGCTGTCGGTCTGTGCGACGACCGCCTTTACGGGCTGCGGCTGCATCACCACGGAGAAACTCTCCCTGCCGACCGACGCGACGGCGCCGCTCCCGAAGCCGTTTGCGCCCGCGGAAACGGCTGCTGAGACGTCTGCGGAGGTGCTGGCGGGGCGCAGAGCCTCGTTACCTGCTGCGTCAGTGCCGACTGGGCGCTTGGTATTGTGATTGGCTGCGTCATCGGTTCCGGCTGGGCAACTGGCTCCGGTGCAGGCAGTTCCGGCGGGACGCTTGGTCACTCTGATGATTTCGGGGGAGTAGGCGGTGATCTGACATTCGATGCCGTCTGCCTCGTAGCAGATGGAGGTTACTTCAGGCCTGGCGCAGGATGCCGCGGCAAGGAGGATGACCGCGATTAGTAAGGTTGTTTTCTTCATAATGAGCAAACTTACTAAAAATCCGGTGCTTTGCCAAATCTACGGACGTATTGTGGTATTGATGAAGTCTGGTTTAAGCCAGCGAGCGTCTATGGCCCTGCACTTCTTGCATTCAGGCCGGCAGGAGGCCTGCGGCTGCGTGTGCAGGCCGGCAGGTGGCCTGTTGCTGCGTATGCAGGACGGCAGGTGGCCCCGCAGCCCTTTTGATTTTGGTTAATGGGCTGCGGGACCATCCTGCCGTCCTGCGGTGCTGTTGTCTTGCCGTCCAACAGTGCTGCCATTCATTCATCCATCCATCCTCCATTGCCAGTCGTCTGCTGGTCCCTTCGGCGGAGTTGGATGGCTCTTACGAACAGTATAGGCGGCGGAGGTCTCTGGCGGGTGTCACTGATGGAGGTCTCCGGCTCTGTGGTTGGTCCAGACCTTGTGCAAAATCGGGCTCTGAACCGGGGTTATTGCACAAGGTCGGCCCAAATTGAGGGGACCTTGTGCAATCACCCTACCTGGAAAGCCGTTTTTGCACAAGGTCCCATCCCCAGCAGCTTTCGTTCGCCCACCTGCCTATATGATTTGAAGCGCTGTACCAGTGTTGTACCAGTGTTGTACCAGTGTTGCATCAGTGTTGTACCAGTGTTGCACCAGTGTTGTGCCAGTGTTGCACCAGTGTTGTGCCAGTGTTGTACCTGTGTTGTACCAGCGCTGCTCCAGTGCTGCACCAGGGTTCGACTGCTTGAATGGTTCTTCGATATGAACACCTTTTCATTTCGAGTTGCATCCATTACTGCATTCCAGAAAATGACCAATCATCGGATCCATCGGTTCCAAGAGGATATGATTGCATAAAACACGTTTTGACCACGTGAAATATATGTTTGACGCATATCTAATCCTATGAAAATCTCCATATTGTGAGCGAGAAATCACATAGCGATGAAAAAATATTACCATTTGTTCTCCAACGGCGACGACGCACACGACTTCATCCTCTGCGACGGGGATTATATGGCTGCTTTGGCAAGAATAGGCATTTGCTCGGTCACGTGCGGATGCGAAGTCGTCGCCTTCGATATCGAGAGTACCCACATCCACATTCTGCTGTACGGAACGCTGGAAGAATGCAATGCATTCAAGGCCAAATTCAAGAAACTCAGTATGATGTATATCTCCCAGAGGGCCGACACAAATGACGCGGTGCTCAACGTGCAGATGTACGAGATTGGCGACGCCGAGTATCTGAAGAACGTCGCTGCGTACGTTGCAGTGCAGTGCACCAAGAACGGACGCGGGGTGATGTTTTATGATTATCTGTGGAGTTCCGGGCCGCTTTATTTCCGAAGTACGAAAGCCGACATTGTCTGGTGCATCGACAAAAACGGTCGTTTCCAGCAACCCAAGGCACTGGGAGAATTGTCGTACAGGGAACGGCGGCAGGTTCTCCACTCCACCGATTCGGCCGTTCCAGACTCCTGGCTGACGTGCAACGGGATACTTCTTCCGTCGAACTTTGTGAGTGTCGGACGCTTTGAAAGACTGTTCAGGACCCACAACGCATTCCGATGCTTCTGCGCCAGCGGACGCGACAAGGATAAGGCTATCCAGGATTCGATGGCCTCGGTGAGTGGTGTGTCGATGGAAGAGGAGGAAGCCCGGAATCTTGCTGTAAGTTTCTCAATGCGTCTGTTCGGTACACCTGAAATCCGTTCTCTGGATACAGGTCAGAGGTTATCGCTTGCCAGGGCCCTTCGGAAAGAGTATCACATAGGTCTGGGCCAGATTGCCAGAAGAGTTCATTTGCCGGAAAAGGAGATTCGCAAATACCTGCTTTGATGTGCCCTGTTTTTGCTTGCTTGAAGGACAAATTCTAGGCGTGCTGCCCGTACCGCGCTTGCCGCTGACCTCGTGATTCACCGAATTTCCAGCCGGATATCGTCCATCTCGTCGCCGGACAGTGTGACGGTTGGCTCGCCTTTTTCCCATTCGACCGAGAACCGTCCCCTGGCTCCGTCGTTCCGGACCATCACCAGAGTGTCGTACACGGTTTTTCCACCCTTGATGGCAGCCGCCCCGGTCCTGCCATCCCCGACAGCATCCCCGGTCCTGCCTTCCCCGACGGCCGCCCTCGTCCTGCTCTTCAGGACGGATACCCTCATCCGGTCTTCACCGTAAGGGAAAATCGGCTCGCCGACGTGGCTGATGACAAGGGTGCGCGTGCCGTCGGGGAAATCCTGCCGGTACACCTCCGTCAGTTTCCTGTTCGAGCGATACTCCAGGACCGCAATCAGACAGAGAAGGACCGATAGTATCGAGCTTGCTGCAATCAGGCTGATTTTGAGGAACTTGCGCATTATACTCCGGAGACCTTGGCTTGCGGCGCTGATTCCGGACCTTTCCCGTATTCCGCCTGGATTATCTCGACGACTTTGCCGTAATCCATATTTTTGAATCCGTCAAGCACATAGTCGCATTTGCCCTTCAACTCTTCAGGGGTGCTGCCGGTGGCAAGGCCGAAGGTGAATATTCCTGCCGACATCGCCGATCTGAGGCCCGAATCGGAATCTTCGAACACTATGCACTCGTCCGGCGTGCAGCCGAGTTTCTCTGCGGCCTTGAGATAACAGTCCGGCGCGGGCTTCGGTCTACCGAATTCTTCAGCCGTCAGGATGAGGTCGAATGACGATTTGAAGTCGGGCACACGACCGTAGATAATCTCCATTTTCGGGGTCATCGAGCTCGTCACCACGGCGCATTTGAGCCCTCTTGAACGAAGATGCCGGACGAACTCCAGCGCGCCGTCGTACATCGTGCAGGGCAGGTTTTCGTCGCATATCTTCATTCGGCGCAGAATCTCCGCCTTGTCATTGTCGTCGGGAAAGAATCTGGCGAGCGTGGCCGTAGGGGCAACGCCCCTGGCGAGAAGGCCGAGATTCGGCACATCCGGCAGCATATCTTTTGCGATATCTGTCCAGAACTGAGTATAATACCACTCCGAATCCATCAGAGTGCCATCCAAATCAAAAAGTGCGGCTTTGAGTTTCATCTCCTGTGCTTGTTTTAATGTTATCTGCCATCGCCATTCAATCTGCGTACATCTCGTCTTTGTGGGTGTGGCCGATGAGCTTGCGCAGTGATGCCTGTGATGGCACAATATAGTGATTGTTAGCAAAAAACGCAAGAGAACTCGTTCGCGTCTGCGCATCGTCTTGAGTCCGGGACCACGTTCCGTGCTTTGCTCGGGTCGTACCCTAGCGTTGCCTGGACCAATATCGAGCTTTATTCGCCAAAATGGGTTTCGGTCACCCCCTAAGGAGGGACCTGGGAAAGGGGTGCGCCGAACCCGAAGCCCCAAAAAGTGCCTTGGGTCCCAGCGATCCGCATTCTGCGTGCCTCTGTGCCACCCTCCCGGGACCCATTTTGGCGAATAAAGCTAATACGGCGAGCATCAGTGAACATCAGGCGAGCATCAGTGAACATCAGGCGAGCATCAGTGAACATCGGTGAGCATCAGTGTACATCAGGCGAGCATCAGGGACCCTCGAACGGACCTTGTGCAAAATCGGCCTTCCAGGTAGGGTTAATGCACAAGGTCGGCCGAAATTGAGGGGACCTTGTGCAGTTACCCCGGTTCAGAGGCCGATTTTGCACAAGGTCGCGACAGATGCCTCGGCTCGCCGCCAGGTGGTGCGCCCCGGTCCTCCGCCGTGGCGTTAGAGGCCCGGGGCGTCCTGCCTGCGAGTTGGGCGTCTATAACCGATCTTCGGCACGGTAATTTTCTGGTGAGCCTTAAATTTGCTATCTTCGTATCCGGCTATGAAGTCTGTGAATCTCATTCTTGAAAGATGCTGCACCTCTTTGGAGCAGGTGCGGGAAGCGGCGGAGTGCGGAGCCGCCAGGGTGGAACTGTGCGAGAACCTCGAGGTCGGGGGAGTGACTCCATCCGAAGAGTTGATTCGCGCGGCAGTCGGGGTCTGCGGCATAGCGGTCAACGTGCTTGTGCGGCCGCGCGGCGGAAGTTTCGTCTGGTCTTCAGACGAGATTGCGCAGATGGAGGAGTCTATCCGGCTATGCCGCGACATTGGCGCGGACGGCGTCGTGATCGGGGCTCTCACTCCGGAGGGAGAAGTGGATATGCCCGCGATGCAGAGGCTCGTTCGGGTCGCCCGGAAGGACGGACGGCCCCAGGCCGCACCTCCCCAGGCCGCACCTCCCCAGGCCGCACCTCCCCAGGCCGCACCACCCCAGGCCGAAATGCATCGTGGCCTCTCAGTAACGTTCCATCGCGCCTTCGACTGTGCGGCGGACCCTTTCCGTGCGCTCGAGGACGTGATAGCCCTTGGCTGCGACAGGCTTCTGACCTCGGGTCAGCAGCCAACAGCACCTGAGGGCCGCGAGTTGTTGAAGTCGCTCGTGCACGCCGCCGACGGGCGGATAATCGTAATGCCCGGCTCGGGAGTCACGCCGCAGAATCTGGGGAAACTCGCCTCGTATTGCGGCGCCGTCGAATTTCACGGCACGAGGCTGGGGCGCCGTTCAGAGCCGTGCGATGACTGACAGCAGATTCTCGCCAAGGGAGGTGTTGTAGCCGCTCGAGAACCAGACGACGCGCCCGAAGGAGTCGGCCACTGCAACGTACGGCAGGCGCTCGGCTGGGGTGGAAACCGCGCCGACGCCCGCGAGCAGCATCGCGGCGGTCTTTCCGTCAGAGTCGCGGCCGAATACGGCGTTCTCGAGGCCTTCCGGCCTCTGTGAGCCGCCCAGAATCACGATCTTGCGGCCCCAGGCGTTGAGCTCGCCGGCAATTCCGCTCAGTTGTCTCACTGCGTGAATCGACGGCTCGTCCCTCTCGTCCAGAATGCACAATATGTACCAGTCGCGCCCGGTCTGAGAGAGGATCGTCACCTCGTCAACCGCCCCGTCAGCCGCCCCGTCACTCGTCCCGTCACCCGCCCCGGCAAGGTCCGGTAAGCCGGCCGCGGAGCAGGACTCCGCCCTTTCGGGCACGAGCACAGGCTTCTCTGCGTCGATGCTGCCGATGACCGAGACCTTCTGTGAAGATTCGCGAAGCACAATCGGCTTGGAAACCGCCTCTGAGGCCACTACATTGAACATTTCCACGTGCGCAAGCACGCTGCCGTCGGCCATTCGTGCGCCGCTCGTGAGCATATAATAACCTTGTTCGAATTCATTTGAGCAGGCCACCGGCTCGTTCTCGGGGAATTCACACAGGCGGCAGGAGCCTTCGCTCACGCGAGAGATGGTGTAGTGCCTGTAATATTCAGGTTTGCGCGGGCCGAAAGAGACGGTCTGCAGGACCCCCTTGGGCTCCGCCGCATCTTCCGCCCTGTCGAAATCGACCGGAATCCAGCTGCCGTCCTGCCGGTACTGCGGTTTTCCTGTCACGCTGTCGAACCTTGAGGGAAAGCCGAGCGTGCGGCAGAGGGCGACGAAGAAGATGTCGCGCGACAACGGGTCGGCGATGCGCGAGCGCCAGACCACCACCGGCGGGATGCGCAGGCCCTGCGGATTGCGGTTCCTGTCTATGCTGATGCTGTCTCTTACCCACACAACCGCGTCGGCAGAGGTCGTGATGGCCCCGGGGGCGAGTCCGGAGCGGATCTCCTCCCTGCAGGGCATCAGCATTTCAAGCTCCACTCGCGGGCAGTCGATATAGAGGTCGCCCGTCGCGGGGGTGCTCAGGGCATCCTCGATCACGTCCCGGGTGACGTCGATGAGGTCTTTTTCGGAAAGTCCGATGCCGGGGTCCACCGCGCGGGGATGCGGCCGGGCCAGGCGAATGGAATCCTCGCAGGCGAGCCGGCGCGAATTGAGCGCCTTCTGCCCGGGGATTGACAGGTCCGGCAGAGGATTCCCGGAAGGCGGCACAATGTCAAGGTCGAATGAGTACTCCTTCCCGAAGGTCTTGTCGAGGACGATTTCGCCGGCCTCTCCCGACACTACTCCCAGCCCGAATCTTTCGCCTTCGCTCGCCCAGACGACTATGTCGCCAAGGCCCGTGTCGAGCGCCGACTGCCCGCGCGAATCGGTCTTGTAGCGTGCCACGGTATAGAATTCGGCGTAATTGTAAATCTTGAATTCGATGTCGGCCCCGGCCACCGGAGCGCCCTGCCCGTCAAGCACGGTGACGACCGTGCGGCGGGCGGGGATGTAGCTGTCGATGACGTTTATCTCGGTGTATGCGTGTGTGCGTGAGATGACGTCCTCGGGGCCGTCGTAGCCGCCGAACGCCTTGGTGTGCAGCAGCATTGCCCTCGAGACCGACGAATTGAACCAGCCCAGGTCGAGCACCGCTTCGGGCTCGCAGGCGCCCATAAAGTGCCATTTACCGCCTGCCCAGACTTCCACCCAGGCGTGGTTGTCGTCGGTGTGGGCCCATCTGGGGGTGTAAACCTGCCGCGCGGGGATCCCCGCCGCACGGAGGGCCGCAACCGTGAAAGTTGACTCCTCGCCGCAGCGCCCAAGCCCCGAGCGGATCAGAGCCTCGGGTCCCAGCGTTCGTCCGTCGGAAGGGGTGTAGGTCGCCCGTTCGTGGCACCAGTGGTTGATTTCGAGCGCCGCCTCGGCGATGCCCATCCCCTCCACGCGCGCACAAAGGCTGTCTGCATACTTCGTGCGGAAGTCGTCCAGATTCTCGTTGTTGACCCTCAGCGGCAGAACGAAATGGCGGAACTCTCTCTCGGGGATGCCCCAATCCATCCGCGCACGCACTTCGAGCGTCTTCTCCACGTTCTCCTCCCAATACGCTCGCGGGTGCACGAGGCTGTCCGGCAGCGGCATAGATGCATAGAGGAATTCGACATAATCCTGCACCGAGGGCCTGCAGGAGGCGAACATCGCTGCGGCAAGCAGCAGGGGAAGAAAGGGTTTTTTCATACGGACACGAATATAGCGAATTCCCTGCTCACCGGCAAATTTCCTTGCCGGGTATCTACCGCCGCCCGTCAACCCAGCGCCAGAGGAGGTACATCAGAGCGCCCCAGGCGAGGAACAGCACTACATAGACCCAATAGGGGAGAGAGGCCGTGAAGGCGTCCCAGCGGAGGTATTTGTCGAAGTCGGGGATGTCGGCGTAGTAGTAGGACCCTGCCCCGAAGTCCAGTTCGTCGCGGAGTCCGGCGCCCCTGGCCATTATGACCAGGGCCGTGGCAACGACGCCCCCGCCCAGAATGGCGGACGCCGTTCCGAGCACCGACGCCTTTCGTCGAGCCGCACCCGTTTCCGCCGTCCGCACTTTCTCCGCCTCGCTCTCAGGCGCCGTCCGCACCGTATTTCGCTCAAGCTTCCTCATTAGTCAAGCACCGGGATGGGGAAGAAAGTGCCGCTCAGCAGCACCCAGACTGCGAAGAGGGTGAGGCCGATGTTGAAGGTCTGACCGACCACGTAGAGCCAGAGGACCTTGCCGCCGTGCATCTGCCTTATGATTTCCTTGAAGTTGGTGTCCAGGCCGATGCTCACGAAAGCCAGCACGAACGCCCAGTTCTTGTACTGGTCCAGCACCTTGTTGATGGCGCTCACCTGGTCTGCTCCGAAAAGGGGTTGGATGACGAAGGAGGCCAGCAGCGAGGCGGCGAAGAAGCCGATTATGAACTTGGGGAAACGGGTCCATATTTCGCCCGCACCAACCTTGCGGCCGGCGGTCTTGTCAACCTTCGTTGCGAAGAAAAGGGCCACGAAGAAGGCTATGAAGCCGATGAGGATGTTCTGGATGGACTTGACGAGGACGGCCGCTGTCTGCGCCTCCTGACCGAGCGCCGTGCCGGCCACGACCACTGCTCCGGTAGAGTCAACGGTGCCTCCGATGAGGGCGCCGCCCATAAGCTGGCTCATTCCGCAGGCCTTGATTATCATCGGCTCGAAGACCATCATCAGCACGGTGAAGATGATGGAGATGGACACGGCCATCGTGAGGTCGGTCTTCTTGCAGTTCGAGGCCGCGCCGGTGGCTATGGCTGCGCTGGTGCCGCAGACCGAGGTGGCCGCGGAGAGGGTGATCACAAGGGGTTTGTTGTCGATTTTGAGCACCTTGGTGCCGAACCACCACATAAAGATTATCACTATCGGGGTCACAAGCCAGGCGATCCCCAGGCCGTAGAGACCGAACTTGGCGATGTTGGAGAACAGGACGGAGAATCCCATTATCACAAGGCCTGTCTTGATGTAGAATTCGGTCTTGACAGCGGGCTTGAGCCAGTCGGGCACGCCCACGGTGTTGGACACCAGAAGACCCACTATAAGGGCCCAGAACGCCCATTCAAGATAGCGGTTGAGGGTGAATTCGGCGCTGATGAAGCGGACCAGCACCGCCAGCACGAAGAGCCCTATGAACGCGGGCAGGTACTTCTTCACGGAAACGCCCAGCAGGGCCGCTCCGCCGCAGAAAATTACTGTAAGCACGACGAAGGTCAGGGCCAGTTTGCCCCAGGCAAGGGTGGGGGGAGTGTCGGTAAAATTCCAGGTGCTGAACTTCAGCGCCGAGAAGTCGAACGCTCCGGTAAGGACTGCGATGCAGCCGACGGCTATCACGATGAAGCCGAGCAGGACGGCGAGCCAGTCTTCGGATTTGAAAATCGCTTTCATTTTATCAGGTTTTTGGTTTCAGTAAATCGGTTTTTATTTCAGCAATGCCTTGACGGCGCTTATCACCTCCGCCGCAGGCGCGTCGGGTGCCAGGACGAGGTCGGGCTCTTTGAACACGAAGCCCTTGCTCATCGCCCCCAGGGTGCCGCCGCCGGTACAGTTGAGCATTATGTACTCGTCCTTCGACACGGCTCCCTCGGCCACGGCCTTGGAAAGAGCTGCCACGGCAACGCAGGAGGCGGGCAGGAGTTCGTAGCCCTCAAGGTTGCGGAACTGCATCATCCAGTACATTATGTCGTTGTTGTCGGCAAGATACACGTCGCCCCCGCTCTGCTTAAGCACGTCGTACAGGCCTCCGGCGAGGCTGTAGGGCGGTTTGCGGTTGGAAAGCACCTTGGCCAGGATTATCTCGGCCTGCCTGCGGCCCGTCACGGGGTCAAGGGGCAGAAGTTCGCGTGAGTCGGCCTTCCAGGAATCGTACATCAGGGTGAAGGGCTCGTTCTGGGCCACGTAAACCCTCATATTGTTTGTGCCGAAGCGTCCGTCGGCCTCGAGCCTCTGCGCGTTTTCCCACGCGGCAATGGCGCCGGTGCCGGAACCCACGGCCTGGAAATAGGCGTCGGGGATGCGGCCCG
>R18__coassemble_3037_pt1 | contig 9002 bp, 5 predicted proteins | sample R18__metabat2_high_PE_009 | metagenome-assembled genome bin R18
GAGTGGAACGGTTATTTTCACTGCAACTGGGGTTGGGGTGGCAAATGGGACGGATTCTATGCCAAGCATAATTATTTCCCTATAAATTCTCGCGCATATTATGAACAGAACATAGATCCAGGGACAACGGACTCCAGCTTATCTGGCAAAGATTATGATTGGAATTTCCGGATGATAACGTATTCTTATTAAACATATATCGTATGAAGCATTTAAGACTTTTGTTAATAGTTTTTCTGCTGGTGTCTCCCTTCACCTCCTGTAAGAAGGTAATGAATGAAAGGGTAGCATTTGACACAGATAAGGTATATTTCGAGCAGAAAGGAGGATGCAAGACGATACAAATCGTCGAAGGGAGCATTGAGCATATGGACATATACGATATGAGTGGGACGGATTATTCTGAGTTCTCGGGTTTTGAAGGAGATGGAGAGACTTACTTGAAGAAGGATTGGCTGGAATTGGAGAAAGTAGTCGAGGGTGAAACAGAGAGCCTTGTGATAACCGTATCGGAGAATACCTGCGGCGAACCCCGTCAGGCAAAAATTTATGTTGCATATTTATGTGGCGAAACATCGGTCACAGTGAAAGTCTATCAGGAATAACTATAAGCAGGTATCTGCTCAGCTCTTGTAGCCTTAGGCCAGCACGGGCGAGAGACTTTGCGTGTGGGGAAGAATGTTTTCTTAAGAAATAATTGCCGAAGAAACAGTTTGTCTGCCTTGTTAAAATGATGAATTAAGAGCGAACTAAAGACATCTTATCTCTGGTGAGATGTCTTTAGTTTTGCCGCCAGAGGATGACACTTTCAAGTGCCTGGCAGTTCGACACGTCCATCGAGCTGAGGCTCGTGCAGAAAGGTGCGAAGATCTCCTTGAGGGCGACGTCGTTTACCAAATTAAGCGAGGTCAGCCCCGACGATTGAGCCGAGAGGCTTTGCAGTTTCGTGTTTTTGCTCAGGTCTATCGTTGTAAGACCGCTGCACTGTATGAGGCTGAGTACCGCCAGTTCGGTATTTTGGCTCAGGTCAAGGGTCGTGATGCCGGTGTTACCTATATCGAGATTGGTCAGTTTGGTCAGGGTCGTGAGACCTGCCGAGGTGATGCCTGTGTTGTTGCAGACATTCAGGTTGGTGATGTTCACGCAGTACTCCAGTCCGGTAAGGTCGGTAATGCTGCAGCCGGAGGTATTCTAAAAGAGGAACGGAGGCTATGGAACCATAGAAATGCATATCTTCTTTTGAAACGCGCAAAGATAGCGATTTTTCCGAAATTTATTACGACAGGAACATTGCCATATATAGCGGAAGGTATTGTATGGCGTCCTTGCAGAAGAGATTGCTGCTACAAAGTACCGTGGCTTTTGAAATTCTTGAAGGTTCGCTTGCCAGGGCATAGTCCAGTGATGCGTGTGATGTGAAATCTTTTCCGGATTTGACTTCCACGATATGCACGCCGTCCTTGTCGGAGAGAAGGAAATCAAGCTCGTGCTTGCTCTTCTTGTCATAATAGAACAGGTCGATGCCTTTTTTGACAAGCTCGGCCGCAACGAAATCTTCTGCGAGAGCGCCTTCATTGATGTCCACAAGGCCATGCATCACATCAAACTGACGACCCGGAATGCTCATATGCGATACGACACCGGGGTCGAGCGAATAGAGTTTGAAGAGATTTCTGTTGGCGTAATTTGCGAACGGCAGATCAAAGGAGTTTACGTTTATGGCATAGTATGCCATGCCGGCATCGATCAGCCATTGAGTCGGATCGGCATATTTTCTGCGCGAAGCTCCTTTCTCCAGGTCGGCAAGAACGAATCGCTTGTCCTTCTTTGCCAGTTGGAACGGGATGGAGTCGAAGATGCTGCGCACCAGCGCCTTGTCTTTCTTTGCATATTTGGTGATGTCTCTTCTGTAACCGGCTATCAGGTCGCGCTGCGCCGCCGCCGTAAGAGAAAAATCGCTGTTACCCACGAATGTTGCGACCACCTCCGGCAGACCGCCTACAACAAGATACTGGCGAAGTCTTTCCATCATTTGATTATGGATAAACTGCGGCACAGGCCTGGAAGTGATGAACGACTCCTTGAGAGTAGTAATAATGCTTTCAGGAATGTCGCAGGCCCACAGAAACTCCTCAAAGTCCATCGGAAACATCCGGAGAGTCTCCTCGGAGCCTACCGGGAGAGACGCTATGTCGCCCTGCTCTTCATCCTCTCCTTCTTCCTTATAGTTTATGCCGAGCAGGGAGCCGGACTCGATATAGTCGAACGCGCCGTCTTCCACCAGAAACTTGACAGCCGTCCTGGCATTCGGGCAATCCTGTATCTCGTCCAGGAAAATCACCGTGCTGCCCTTTACAAACGGGCCGTATCCCATAGCCGAAAGGTTCATCACTATGGTGTCCGTGTCCAGATTGCCGTCAAAGGCCTGCTTCGCGACAGGCTTCTTGATGAAGTTTATCTCGATGACGTGTTCGTAATGTGTGCTGCAGAACTGCCTGATTGTGGTTGTCTTGCCGACCTGCCGGGCACCTTCCACAAAAAGAGCCTTTTTCTTTGATTTGCTGAACCAGACTTCAAAAGCCGAATCTATCTTTCGTTTGAGCATAACAACTTATTTCCAAGTTTCCAGTGGCAAATTTACAACTTTTTTCCGGAATGTAGAGAAACGTTTTGCAAGAAATTGCAAGGTTCATCTTCAGCCGTGGGAAGTTGAATCGCAAATTTATGATAAATTGTACGCACTCAAGTTTCGAAGATATGCCGCACGCAGCAGAAGACAGAACTTACAATGGCGGCGAGGACAGCCATAGTGCACGACCCGTGGATGAGAAACCGAAATCCCTATCATACGAAAATCCCGGGCCTAGGTATAAACGGCTCGGGATTTTCGGTATAATAGAGTGTAATAAAGTAACATTCCGCACCGCCACGATATGCCTTCTACGCACGTAGGAGGCATATTTCGTTTTATTTTTTTTGTCGCGGTCCCGGTCCCGGTCGTTCCTCTCCCGGACTTAAGTGCTGGTGAGGAATCCGGGGTTTTTCTTTTGGCGCCCTAAAAAGACATGCCGCGCCCTATCTGAGCTATAAGCAGTTCATCGGCGGGGAGCCAGCGCACAGAACGCAATTCTGAGGCTACAAGCCACCTGGCGGCTTCGTGTTCGAGCAATGTCACAGAAGATTCAAGCGTGCACCAGTAACAGTGCATCGTAAGGTGGAATGCAGGATAATCCCATTCTACCGTCCGTATCAAGTCACCGACAACAATTTGCGCATCCAGTTCTTCACGTATCTCGCGCACCAGAGCCTGAGGAGGCGTCTCGCCCGGCTCAATCTTTCCGCCGGGAAATTCCCACCAGTCCTTCCACTCGCCATAGCCGCGCTGCGTGGCAAACACACGGCCCTCGCGCACAATCACGGCAGCAACAACTTCTATCGTTTTCATATCACATTTTCCCGGCGACTTTCTGCGCAAAGATACACATTTAATGTTTACTTACAACCTACAACAGCGGCATCATATATATGGGAAGGAAGTGAAAACCGTCTTCCTCCTTGTAGTCATTGCAATGGACGATGTACGGGATAAGCAGTATAGGCCCTGCATACATCCGACCTTGTGCAAAATCGGCTTCCTAGGTGGGGTTATTGCACAAGGTCGGCCGAAATTGATGGGACCTTGTGCAGTTACCCGGGTCAGGAGGCCGATTTTGCCCCAGGTCGCGACAGCCGCCGCCTTCCAGTGTGGCACAAGACAGGCGTGTGTCTCGCCTGCACAGGTCAACTGAGAAAAATTAACACGGACATTTTCAGGTGAACCATATTCGCGATTAGAGATTGCTCAGGTCAAGAGTATATTTCTGTTCCTTCGGCATCGGATGGCAGTGAATGAACATCAGCATATAGATTGGCAGATTGTAAATCTGCACGTATTTGAGAATAATTGGACTCACTTTGTTGTATCTTTGTATGTTTTTTAGTCTGTGGTATTTATGCAAGCAAAAATGATAGACCTCTCCGAGTGGGAGGAATTCCGAGCCGGGATTCTCCCCTCCGTAAGCGCGAAGTAGGGCGTTATCGTGGATGGCGGAGGCGTAGAACAAGCAGTCCCAGTGGTGGAGATTACCCGACGGAGCGAATTTTTCCAGTATAGGGAAACGGTACTTTGCGCTGTTCAGGCCCGAAACCACAAGCGTCCAGGTTCCGGGGTCCACGCTAACGGTGGCACTGTCACCGTCATAAAAGAGCGGCGCCGGGGTGCTGTCGGTGGTCCAGTTCAGCGGATTGATGCAGGTTGCGGCCCCTTCGCTCACCAGCGGCCACACAGCATCGGGAGAAGCCACGGAGTTGAACGATACCGTCACTCCCCTGCTCGCGGCATCCTGCGCAGCTACAATATGCGGGTGTTCAAGGTCCTCGGCCGAAAGCCTATATCCTATCAGGTAAGCCGCCACCAGGCGCGAATACACCTCGTCGTCCATCGTCTTGAGCAGCTCGAGCACTCCCATCGCCCCTTGGCTGAACCCGGCCAGAATGAACGGCCTGCCCCGGTTGAAATGCTTCAGATAGTAGTCGAAATCTTCCGTCAGCTCGGAGGTCACATCCTCCCAAACAGCGTCGAAATCTGCTTTCGCGAGCCCCGCTGCATCCAGCGTAAACTGATGATAATAAGGCGAATAGAAGTTAAATTCCGGCCCGAACAGGCTCTTCGCGTAATCCATCTCCTGCCTCAGTCCGAACTTATCCACCTCAGTGAGCCGCGCAGTATATACCCCGTCGCCGGCCGACAGCACGTCCGTGGAACAAATGTAGAACACGTCCGCCGGAGCATCCATCTCCGACTCATACCACTCAATCTGCCCTGCCCCGGAACATCCGGCCAGCACCGCAAGAAGGAGTGCAAAGAATATTGGCTTTTTCATCCGTAAATTTGCCTTTGCTTCATATAACGTTCATTTCCTGCAATCTTGAAGAAACTTTGCCACGTAATCATCTCCCGTGACCGGCCACTTGAAGCCGAGACGATACAGGACCTGCACGGTGTGGGAGACGTCGAGGTCGTCCGGTCCGAGCGGTTTCTTTGCCGGTCCTCCGGAAGCGTACGCCATAAACGGGCGCATCATCTCGAAGGCCACCGGATCCGCCGACGCATCGGCAACGGCCTTCGCGAACTCCGCATCTTCCACCATACGCACTTCGCCGAGCCTCATCACAACGTCGCCCAGATGAGGGTGGTAGTGGTTGCTCGGCATAAAGCAGACGCACTCTTTCGGGGTTTCGGCAAGCAGAAGCATTGCCCGCGCGGTGCAGTCGATGGGCGAGAATTCAACGAGCGAATCCATAGCCGAATAAGGTATCATACCAAGATAGCGGTAGGCCTTGAGCGATGCCATGAAGTTGTTGGACGCCGCATTGATCTGGAACTTGCCGTCGCTCTGGCGGGGGGCGAGATTGCCGGCGCGCAGCACCTTCGCATTGAGGCCGTGATGCAGGATGGCATCGTAGATTATCCGTTCTGCAGTGAACTTGGAGTGCACATACTGATTGTCATCGACAGTCTGGCCTACATAGAGCATATGCTCGTCGAACTTGAATCCGCCGGGGAGATTCGGGCTGAAATAAGTGCCCATCACGCTGCCGGTGGACACGTGGACAAGACGCACGGAATGCTTCAGGCACCAGGCGACCAGGTTGCGGACCGAGCCCACGTTGATGCGCTCGATTTCATCGCCCTTCGAGAAATGTTTGACGCAGGCGGCGCAGTTTATCACGGTGAACCCGGCGGATGAAGGTTCGAAATCCTCCAGCGCCCGGGGATCGGTGGCATCGCCCTCGACTATGAAGAGGCGCGAGCCGAAGACACCGCCGAAATCGTCGTCGAAATAGAACTTCAGCAGCTGCTTGAGGCGGTTCTCCGGTGCTTCGCCCTCCTTGGAGCGGATGAAGCAGAAAATCTTGCCGTCGAAGCCGGAGATGAGTTCTTTCAGCACGTGGATTCCGAGGAATCCGGTGGCGCCTGCAAGAAGAACGTCGCCGAGTCTCTGGCGTTCGCCGCCGAGGAAGGCCTCGAGCGTGTTTGCGCGAAGAAGCGCATTTATGTCGCGGTAGCTGAAGCCGTCCGGACCGGTTTCCACGATGCCGGAGTCTGCGGGCGCACAAAGATCGTCGCCACCGGCCTGTGCACTCTCCTGCCCCAGATGGCCCGCCATTGCCTGTGGCGTCGAATAGGAGAACACGTCGTTGTAAACTATGGCGTATCCACGCTTTTCGGCGGCTATCACGACCTTGAGGGCAATTATCGAGGAGCCTCCGATTTCGAAGAAGTCGGAATCGGCGCTCACCTTTTCAATGCCGAGCACCTCGCCGAAGATGGCGCAGAAATCTTCTTCGACCTTACCGGAGGGAGCGACGTACGCGGCGGCCGCAAGGCTGGGCTTCGGGAGCGCTTTCTTATCCACTTTCTGATTCACGGTAAGCGGAATACGCTCCAGAAGGGTAACCACGGATGGCACCATATACGGAGGCTTCTGACTCCTTACGTATTCAAGCAGGGCCTTGGTGTCGAAGCCGGGAGCGGCAGGCACAACGAAAGCGGCGAGATATTTTCCGCCGGATTCGTAGTCGTAGGCCTGCACGGTGACGTCCTTCACGCCTTCGAACGGACGGATGGCGGCCTCGACCTCTTTGAGTTCGATGCGGAATCCGCGTATCTTGACCATTCCGTCCTTGCGGCCCACGAACTCCACGTCGCCGTTCTCGCGGTAGCGCACGATGTCGCCGGTATGATACAGGCGGAGATCCTTCAGGCCGGTGGGATTGAGTTCCTCGGGAAGAGGGCCGAACACCTCGGCTGTCTTTTCCGGAAGGCCGAGATACCCGCGCGCGGGCTGATATCCGGCGAGGCAATATTCGCCGCAGGCTCCGGGAGGCAGACGGTGGCCCGTCTTGTCGAGCACATAGCCGAGGACTGTCGGCATCGGCCTTCCGAGAGGGATGTTGGCCTCCCATCGGTCAATCGGGAACTGGCTCGCTCCGCAAGTGTTCTCGGTGGGACCATAGCCGTTCAGAATCTTGTAGGAAAGGCCCTCCGGATGCACTGCAGGCAGCTTTTCGCCTCCCATCGAGAGATAGCGCAGAGTCTTCATCTGCGGGTAATTCTGCAGGAACTGCACGCCCACCTGCGTGGTCATGAATATCTGTGTGATGCCCTCGGCATCCATATAGTCCTTGAGGCGCGAGAGTTCAAGACGCATATCCTCGGGAATCACATAAAGCGTTCCGCCGTTCAGCAGGGTGCAGAAGGTGTCCATCATACACACGTCGAAGCCGAAGCTCGCGTAGGCTGCGACTCTGCTGTCGGGCCCGTTGAAGCCCGATGCATTCACTCCGCTCACGAACGCCACTATGTTGCCGTGCTCTATCTGCACGCCTTTCGGCTTTCCGGTCGATCCGGACGTGTAAAGCATCAGCATCAAGTCCGTCGGCCGCGGTTTGGACACACGCGAGTGACTCGCGTACTGTCCAAAGTCTGAGGTGAGCAGAACTTCACCTTTGTATTCGCTTACAAGAGACACGAGCTCCTTCTGGCCTATAAGGAGCTTCGAACCGGCATCCTGAACCATATAATTGAGGCGGGCGGCGGGATACGAAGGGTCGAGGGGCTCGTAGGCACATCCGGTCTTCAGGACCGCGAGAGGCAGAAGGAACACCCATTCGTTGCGGTCTATGATGATGCTCACCACTTCCTCCGAGAGATTGGTCTTGCCGGTGATGCGGCTCATCCGCTCATAAATGATTGAAGCGAGCCGGTCGGTCTCTTCGTCGAGCTCGCGGTAGGTGAAGCGTTTGCTGCCATATACCGCGGCCTCCTTGTCAGGATGCGCCTCAACCTGCCTGCGGAAGAGTGAAACCGCAGTGTCGGAGCGGTCAAAACCGGTAAACAGCTCGCCGTTGAAAGAAGAGAGCAGCGCACAGTCGGAGGCGTCGGCAAGGCCGATGCCGGAAAGGGACCGGGCCGAAGGCATCGCGAGTGCCACATTGCGGACCGAAGAAACGAAATGACGCACGAAACTCTCGGAATACAGTGCAGAATCATATTCCGCCGAGAGTTCTATTTCCGAATCGGTCGAGCCGTTCACATACAGGGCCAAAGGAATCTTCGCAATGTCGAGCTCGAGGCTCTCCATTTCCACAGGGCCCTCAGGAACGGAAAGTTCTTCCAGCACGCCGAGCTGGCAGGCGTAGCTTATGCCGGGCGTGAATCCGTATTTTGATGCAACACGCGGGAAAGGATAGTTCTCGTGGGACAAAGCGGCGTCCAGCGCTGAAGCGACTTCAGAGAGGAACCGGGCAGTGTCTTCCGAGGTGCCTGCGCGAAGCGCCAGGGGCAGCGTGTTCACGAACATTCCCACGGTGCCGCTGACAAGAAGATTGCCCCGTCCGTTCGAAATGGTGGCGAGCGACACTTCCTCCTCGCAGAGATACCGGCTCACGGTGAGCGCAGTGGCGGCGAGAAAATATGCGGCCGGAGTCACTCCCTTTTCCTTTATGAAGGGTGCCACCCCGCCTGCGGGGAATCTTACTGAAAGGCTCCTCAGCGAGTGCTCTTCCTGCGTGAACACGTCGGGAACGAGCCTCGACACTTCCTCGACGCCGCCAAGGAGCGCATCGAAATATCCGTCTGCCGAGGGATCCTCCTTCTGGTCGCGGACGAAGTCGTAATAGTCGTAGTTTTCCTTTTCGGGCGCGATTCCGCCAAGAGCGGCGCATATCTGATGATTCAAAAGGTCAATCGAAGCGCCGTCGCCCACGAGATGATGAATATCTTCCAGCAGGCAGCACTTCTTCCCGACAATCACGATTTCGAAGCGGAAAAGAGGGCCTTCCGAAAGATTGAACGGGCGCACGAATGTTTTCCTGCGCGCGGTGAATTCTTCCTCCGTCATCCCGAGAACAGGAATTTCCGGCTTGAATCCTTCGATGGGCTTCTGCACTATCCCGTC
>R18__coassemble_3190_pt1 | contig 8538 bp, 7 predicted proteins | sample R18__metabat2_high_PE_009 | metagenome-assembled genome bin R18
CACCAAGATGGATATGAAGGAGACCGACGAAGTCCTCATCCAGGACGACCAGCAGATTGTCCTCCACTACAACTTCCCTCCCTTCGCCACCGGCGAGGCCAAGAGCCAGAGGGGTGTCGGCCGCCGCGAGATAGGTCACGGCAACCTCGCCCTCCGCGCCCTCAAGCCCGTCATCCCCACGGCCCCCGAGAACCCCTATGCAGTGCGCATAGTTTCCGATATTCTCGAGTCAAACGGCTCATCCTCAATGGCTTCCGTCTGCGGCGGCTGCCTCGCCCTTATGGACGCCGGCGTTCAGATCAAGAAGCCCGTGGCCGGTGTTGCAATGGGCCTCATCACCGATGAGATTCACCCCAACGACCGCTACGCCATCCTCACCGACATCCTCGGCGACGAAGACCACCTCGGCGATATGGACTTCAAGGTCACCGGCACCGCCGACGGCATCACCGCCACCCAGATGGACATCAAGGTGAACGGCCTGAGCTACGACGTTCTGGAAAAAGCCCTCGAGCAGGCACGCCAGGGCCGTATGCACATTATGGGCGAGATGATGAAGACCATCTCCGAGCCCCGCGAGGACTACAAGCCCTTCGTGCCCCGCATCCAGGAACTCAGGGTCGCCGCGGAATTCATCGGCGCCATCATCGGCAAGGGCGGCGAGACCATCCAGAAGATCCAGAAGGAGACCGGCACCCAGATCAGCATCGACGAAGTTCCCATCCCCGGAACCAACCTCACCGAAGGCGTCGTGCAGATCGCTTCCGACAACAAGGACGCGATGCAGAAGGCCATCGAGTGGATCAACGGCATCACCGCCGTTCCCGAGGCCGGCACCGTCTATCACGGCAAGGTCGTGAGCATCCTCGAATTCGGCGCGTTCATCGAGATTCTTCCCGGCAAGGAAGGCCTCCTGCACGTGAGCGAGATAGCCTGGACCAAGACCGACAAGGTCGAGGACGTGCTCAGCGTGGGCGACGAGGTCGACGTCAAGCTCCTCGAGATCGACGCCAAGACCGGCAAGATGCGTCTTTCGATGCGTGCCCTCACCGAGAAGCCCGAAGGTTACGTGGAGCCCGAGCGCAAGCCCAGAGGCGACCGCGGCGACCGCAAGGGTAGCAATGACCGCAGAGGCGGCGACAAGCGCGACGACCGCAAGGGAGGCGACCACAGGAACGACCGCGGAGGCCGTAACAACAACGACCGTCCCCGCCGCTCCAGCGGTGCCCGCAACAACGAGGCTCCCGCTCCCACCGCCGACGACTACCGCGAACCCGCAGAGGAGGTGTTTTAATAAAAAGAGAGGTTGACCGGTCGGTCAACCTCTTCTTTTTTTGGACAGACGCGACTGAGTCGCGTCTGTCCAAATTTTTACTCAGCAGGGGTTTCGGCCTCGGGCTGCGCTTCGGCTTCAGCGGCGGGTGCAGCCTCTTCCACCGAAGCCTCCTCCACGGCCTCAACGGCCTCGGCTTCCTTATGGAAAGGCAGGCCTATGCCGGCAAGGGAATTGGTGAAGAAGAGCACAGCGAAGGCCACGACTATGACGCCCACGATGCTCCAGAGCCACTTTTTCCAGGCGGGAGTCTCGCCGGACAGGGGATCGTCGAACTTCATCTTCGGATACTTTGCAACACTGGTGAGGGTACCGCCGAAGAGGATGTTCACAAGAACGCTGGTGTTGATTGCCCAGCCGTTGGCGTTGAGCACGGGACCGAGGTTGCGCTTGCGCAGCTTGCTCCAGGCTATGAAGCAGCTGGGGCCGGAAATGACGAGCATAATCGCGGCGATGATGAGCAGGAGCTGCCACCACTTGAGGGCCATTATTCCCTTGAACAGTGCGGCCAGGGCAACGCCCAGGGCGCCGACTGCCATTCCGAGAGCGGCGAAGATTCCGGCGAACTTGGCAACGTCGAAGGGCTGTTTCTTCTCGCCGTCGGCCGCGCCCTGCAGGCTGGAAATCGCATTGGCGTCCTTCTCTTCGGCCGACTTGTTGATCTTGTCGGTGATGAAGTTTGCGAACTTGCGGTAGGGGCGCCAGAAGGCCTCGCGCACGCTGATGGGATTGTCCACCACCTTGGTTATCACGGTATCCCAGTCCTGACCGTCGCGGTCATAGAAGATTCCGTTCTTGCCGGGCTTGAGGTTCTTGGTGCCGCCGGCTGTCATCACGGCCACAATGTCCATCGTCTCGTTCTTCACCTTGGAGGTGCAGGTGCAGTATATGAGGAACATTCCGCTCTGAGCGGCCATATCGGCGTGAGCGCCCATATTCTCTACCCTTATACAGAGCTCGCAGCAGCGCTTGTCAACGAAGAGCCGGCCTTCTTCGAAGATGGCCATATGCTCTTTGTCGCGGGAATAGAAGTCGCTGAAATTCACATAGTTGTGAAGGAGCTTGGAGAAGTCGCGATAGTAGTGGAGGAGCTTGCCCACGGCATCGATTCCGTCGGCCTCCTCCTTGAGGGCCTTGTCGGCCTCCACGAGGTCCAGGAGAGCCTGCTTGCGGTCGTCCTTGAGAACGGCCCTCACGGCGTCTATTCCCATCGGCTCGACCTCGGTTCCGGCCTTGGCGGCCATCCAGGCCTTGTAAGGGGCGAATTTTGCAACGACAGCGTTCCACTCGGCCTCGGTGATGCCGCCCTTGCCCTTGAAGTCCACGTCCAGGACAAGGGCCTTGACTGCGTCAAATGCAGCCTGCCAGGCGGGATTGATTCCCTCGAAGGGGAGAATCTGCTCCTTGCAGGGCCTTGCCAGAGGGTGAAGGGCTATTTCTCCTGCCTGGGTGGCAAGGTTTAGTGCCGAGATTGCACCGATCTTCTCGACGTTCACGTCCACGGCGCCGGCTGCGTCGGAGTCGAAGGCTATGAGCTTGCAGCGCATGAAGTAGTCGGCGACCTTGTCGGAGACGGCCTCGCAGGCGGCGAGAGCGGCGGGAGTGTCGGCCCCGTAGGGGTAAATTTCCGCTTTCCCGGCCTCGGCGGCGTCGCACCAGGCGGCATAAGCGGCGCAGGCGGCGTAGAATTTCTCTATCATTTCGGCGTCCACGCCGGGCTCTCCACTGCGGTCGACGGCCGAGCCCACATGCTCAATAACGGCCTTGATAAGGCCCTGTATCTCAGGGAATTCGCTGCTCTGCGCGGTGATGATCCCGTCGCCGTTTGCGGCGGTCTTCGCAAAAATGCGAACAGTGTCGTCGGTGTCGGCTATGCTGATTTCCTTCCTGGAAGGGGTGCCGAGATTGGCGAGAATCTGCTTGGCGGATTTGTAGAGTTTCTTACCCTCGTCGCAGGAGGTGTTGATCTGGGCAAGGGGAAGGGTGGAGTCGCCCTTGAGGATGAGGTCCTTGTCCTTGATGACGGAGGTGAGCCACTGTGCCGCGGCCACCATCTCGGGCACGCGGATGCGGCCGTCGCCATCGGTGTCGAGCATCTCGAGGGTCTTGGAGTCGAACTCCAGGCCCTTGGTCGGACAACTCAGGACGGTCCATTTCTTCTGGTCAAGTTCGCCGAGGTGGGCTATCGCCTCTCCGCTGTCGATTTTCACGCCTACCACTCCCCCGATGGAGCAATACTGCCATTCATATTGTTTGTTCTCTTCCATATTGGTTTTTGGTTTTATTGCTAATATCTTGTAAAGATAGCAATTGTTTTGCAATTTTTGCAAAATTGCATATCTTTGCACTCCCGAAAATCCAAGGAGAGTTGGCCGAGTGGTCGATGGCGGCAGTCTTGAAAACTGTTGAGCTGAAAGGCTCCGGGGGTTCGAATCCCTCACTCTCCGCAGTATAGCCTGATAATCAGGTGGTTACGAGAAACTTACACAATTTCTTACACAATAGTGAGGAGTTGTGTAAATTTTTTATTCTTTTTTCGTCTATCATACTCCGGCATACTCTGAGGACATAAAAAGAGCAGCCGTTTCCCTTTTGGGGAGGCGGCTGCGGTGGAAATGAGCATCAATTCTTGGGTCAGGATTTGGAGGATGGGATGACTTTTTCGCGGAGCTGGCGGATTTCGTCTTTGAGGGAGGAGTTCTCGGAGCAGAGGCGGTCGACGGAGGCCTTGAGTTCTTCGTTTTCGCGGCGGACGGCGACTATTTCCTTGTTGCAGGTGGTGATGTCTTCGAGGAGGCGCTTGTTCTCGGCGGAGAGAAGATCGATTGAGGATTGGAGGTCGCCCAGGAAGTCATTGCGGCGTTTTCTGGAGCCGACAAGCCAGCCGGCGAGGGCGGTGGCCAGCGGGATGATGTAGGTGCCTATGAAGGAGAGGATTTCGGCGGTAGTCATAGCGGCGAGGTTATTTGATGTAGAGTCGGACTTCGTCGGCGCGGCGCTTTTGAAGGCCCCGCAGGATGCGGCCTCCGGCATAGACCCAGCGCATGAACTCGTCCCCTATCGTCGGATCGAGGGGATTGACCTTCAATTTGCAGAGGAGAGTGGAGTGTGAGAAGTTGCCGCTGCCTATGTTGAATATGAGCGAGACGAGGGCGTCGAACTGGTTCTGATTGAGAGACAAGGCCAGAGAGTCCAGGTACCTTTCGGCTCCGGTGATGTCGGTGACAAGGTAGATGTCGGCTTGCTCGGAGGATATCTTCATCCCTTCGGTGACGCCCTTTGTGTGGCCGTAGCCGATGGTGAGGACTCCTGCCGGGCAGCGGTAGGCCTCGAGCCTCAGGCCCTCGTATTTCTTGATGATGTCGTATGCGTTCTGTGATGCTTTCATTTCGTGGAGGAGGTTTGAAAAAAGGGAGTGCTCATCGCTGCGCACTCCCTCCGGGCAGAATTGGGACAAAAGGATATTGAGGTTGGGGCCTGGTTAGGATGCCGAGAAGGTGGCAAGAACCATCTGCTCGCCGGACTTCTCGCCGGTGGCGGTGTTGACGAAGAAATACTTCATGAACACCTTGGGGCTGGAAGCGGATGCGGCTCCGTGGGCGGCGATGAAATCGTCCTTGATGTCGATGGCGGTGTTAACGACAGTGCGGACGTCACCGATCTGGACGGCCTTGCTGTAGGCGCGGGTGATGCCCTGGCCCTGAGGAGCGGAAGCGCAGATGACGAGCTTGAGGTTGCTCACGTCGGCGGGGATGCTCGCGAGGGTGAAGGTGAACGCGCTGGCGGAGAGGACTACGGTCGCATCGGCGGGAGCGTCCACACCGGCGAGGGTCGGAGGAGTGCTGAGGGCGGTGCCGCCGCACTTGACAATCCAGAAGTTCAGGCGGGAATAGAGGTTCGCGCCGGAAATCTTCGAGGAGGTTCCGAGCACGTGCTTGCCGGCCTGGGTGTTGGCCAGCGCATTCCACGCGAGAATCTGCGCGTTGGTGAGGTTCTTCCAGCTCTGCGAGAGCTGCTTGAAGATGGACTTGACGGAAGCCTGGGCGGAGGTCCTGACGGAGCCGCCGTAACCACGATTCCTGATGTACTTGCGACCGCGCACCTTGGCTGCGGTAACGCCTTTTGCTGATCCCGACATTTCGTCGAAGGCAATCGAAGGGGTGTACTTCATAAATTTTGATTGATTAAAGGGTTGATATTAAGGTATTTGGGTTATTCATCAGAGGTGGCGTTGTTACGCACTGCAAAGAACATAAAGAAGGTGCCGCTGTTGGCGTAGAAGGTCGAGGTCTCGGGCAGGTTTGTGCTGAAATGACCGTTCTGGATATGAGCTTCGGAAATAACAGCGCCGCGAGCATCGACATACGGGTCTGCATAGACGACGGGGATATAGACATCCACGTCGGTGGGCATGCCAGTAATATCGAACTGCTGGGTGGTCTCGTCAGTGTTCGGATAGAATTTCTTGAAGACATAAAGGCCGAAGACATAATCATCCGTGACGCGAAGGCACTTCTTGTCGAGGGTGCATTTGGTAGGCTGGTTGGTTATGCCGGTCGTGACATACTGGTCTTTCACCAGCTGACCGCGCTGCGCACTGGTGGTGTAGGCAGAGCAGACGTAGAAGGTAAGAGGGCCGTGGGCATCGAAGTAGGACACCTTCTCGATATGCAGCTTGTTCCCCTTGATCCAGGACTTCAAGACGGTCCCACGAAATCCCTTGATGTACTGCTCTCCGGGGTCACAGTTTTTCATATAAACCTGGGATACAGCCGACTTGTTCATCACGAGGGATGAGAACTCGAAGACGATTTCGTCAGCTGCCTGCCAGGCTGCGCTGGTAGGGTCAACGTCGAATTTCGCATTGAGGACGGTCAGGTCATCGCTTTCGTATGCCTGAAAGCTAACCTGTTCGATTCCAAGATTGTTGTATATAGACGTAAGCATAAGGCAATGATTTTAGAAGTTGACCATACAGGAGGTTCCGAACATCTCGAACTCCTCGTCGTATTTGCTGTAGCGGTGTGCAATCTGGTACGACTTCCAGTATTTGCTCCACTGGACATAGCTCTCATTGAGACCTATGCTGTACGGGCACTTGCCGATACCTCTTGCAGGGAAGTAACTGCGGCCGCCGACATAAGTGTCGGGAAGACCGTCGATATCGCCGTCAACGCCGGAAACGATGCCTCCGATGTGGCAGACAACATCACAAGTCATAATCGGGCTGCCATCGGCCTGCTCAAGGATGAACTTATCGAAAGTGGAGCCAAGGTTGGTATTTACTATATTGTTAATGGTGACTTCATTTCTCGGCTCATAGACCTCGCCTTCCACTTGAGAGTCCGCCTTTACAGATGCTTTCAGCCTCATCGTCTCGCCCAAAAAACCGGTCTCGGTATCCATCCACCAGAGTTCGATGAACACTTTGTCGCCCAGCTGGGGAGCGAAGCCGATGGTGGAGTTGTAGATGCGGGTGACGTTCGCTTCGCCCCAGTCGTCATCGATGCCGGGGGCGATTATCACGGTCTTGGACCAGCCGTTATTCACGCCGTTGGACTGTCCGGAAGACATCTTCACGAACAGCTTGTAGGAATCCTGCGGCTTCTCTATGCCGGCGAACAGAATCATCGTGGGAGTGACCCAGAAATCTTCATAATCCACCTCAGGGACGTCGCTCTTGTACTCCGGGGCATTCATCAGAAGGGACATCCCCACCAGCTCGCGGTTGGAGTTGATGCGGACGAAGGCGTTGTGCGGGGTCAATTCGGCCGCGACGCCGAAGGTGGAGATGCCCTTGAGATGCTCTGCCAAGATCCCCCAGGCCTTTATTTGGGAATCTGAGAGCTGCTTGTATGCCCGGGAGATTTTGGAGAGGTTGTTTCGTGAACTGGCTTGAGCGGGAGTGACGACTTTGCTCTGCTTGGCGCGGACAGAGAGGACGTTGCGACCTTTGGAGACTCTCGCGGTCACGTCTTTTGCCGTGCCGGAGAATTCGTCGTATGCTATTGAAGGCTTTACTATCATACCTGTTTTTCTGATAGCAGCCTCAGTTCCCAGCACAAATATAAGATTTTGTTCTAATAGCGCAAAATCTTAATACACAATAATTTAGATTTATATCTAACTTATACTCCGCTATACTTTACAAGACTTTCGAACACTTCAGATACTGGCTCCTGTAGCCCGATGTCGAGTCAATCAGCCGCATCCTCGAGTGCATCTGGCAGTCAGGTGAGAAAGACGGGGCCGGCACAGTGAAGCGGCACTCCTTGCAATCCTCTCCAATGCGGGCGATATCCTCTGCCAGGAAAGTCCGCATAAGTCCCGGGTTGGAGCCTTTCCCCGGCCTCACCAGCTGGATCTGTCCGAGCAGGCGGTATCTCTCCAGATTCACCGGTCCCGCAAAATGCAGCCTTGCCGAAATCACAAGACTCCCTGAATCGCCCTCCGCCTCCGCTGCCGACAGCGAGTCCAGATAGAACGAGGGGAAATCCTCCCAGACTCTCGGCTCCGGGATGCGCTCCGATCCGAGCCTGGCGAAGCCGTGGTACGCCGACACGAAGAGGTTGAAGCCGCTGATGTGGCTGCCACTTCCGAAAGGCGGCCGGTGCGGCTCCGCGTCCACGGCAATGAGATTCCACACTTCCTGGACGTTGTGCGCGAGTCCCTGCCAGGCGGCGAGGGCGCGCCTGTGGATGTCGGCCTGGACAAGCTGCTCGGGAGTCCCGGCAAAGGTGCAGACGTTCTTGTTCTTGTAGTAACAGGCCCCCCTGTAATGGTAGAAGGTCACGCCTCCGACAGAGGACCAGCAATCGGAAATGGCGGCATTCGGAAAGAATCTGGGCATAGCAAACCGGTGTTTTGATGTGAGTCTTGAGGTCGCAGCCATCCGGCTGCAGGTGTCCCCGGTCACCCGGTTTGGAGAGAGGTACCCTCCCGACGCAAGTCTTTACCTTGGCAGTGTCTGGGAGGTACCGCAAAGTTAGCACTATTTGCCGGAAAACGAGGCGCGGCAGCGCCTCCGAGTTTTCCATATGGGCTCGGGCGAAGCCCGGCACAAGAGCCTTGAATATTTTTATGCCGCCCCATTCCCTCCGGGCGGGGTACTGTCGGTCGAACTCGCACTGCCGCTGGAGCGTGGACATCAAAGTCAGGCTCGGCGCTTTTGGACGGGCTGAGGTGGTGGCGTCAGCCACGACCTC
>R18__coassemble_3395_pt1 | contig 8016 bp, 8 predicted proteins | sample R18__metabat2_high_PE_009 | metagenome-assembled genome bin R18
CCTCTTACTCCGGCGGCATTATGGGCTGGTGCTACAACAACACGACCAAAGTGATCTGCTGCGCCAACACAGGCGAGACCGTCGACGGCAACGCCGCCCTGGGCATCAGCGGCGGGGCGGCATCGGATTATTGCGCAAACGGCTATGGCACATTCAATTACTGCAAGAAGCGCAGCGATTCCCCTTCATCCTCAGTGATGAACGCCTCCCGTTCCAACATACCCTCCGTTTCAGGGCTCACCTATGCTGACTGGAGCGGCGAAGGCACCTCGCTTGACCTGGACCTTTGACGCCTCGATTGCAACGGATCTTCTGCTCACCTGCGGTTGATAAATCAGTTTACCCGGCTCAGAACATCTTTGACATAGCCCGGGTCGTCCTGAGAGACGAGGATGGTGTAGAAACGTCCGAAGGTGCAGTCACCGCCGGCGCCGGTTACGGCTCCGTCGCTATGCCTTATGTTGCAGTTATAGCGCAGAGTTGTCGTGAATTTGCATAGATACCTGTTGTCAGAGGAGGCATACCGGTCCTGTTCGGTCGGGGCGAAGGCGGTGTTGAGATCGAATCTGTCGTCGTTCATGATGTTCGGCCAGCTCTTCCATGTCAGCATTCCGAACCTGTAAACCGGAACGCCTTTTTTGTATGTCTCTTCCGCCTTGCCGAAAAACAGAGAAGGAGCGCTCGTCTTGTCTACTACGAACCCCGCGCAACGTTCGTCTGTTATTGCTGTGCGGACTTTCATCCTGTCACTGTTGTACGCCAGCTTGCAGTAATCGTATATTTCCTTGACTTCGTCGTTGGTGATGTAATCCAACGCCGAGAGACCGACTCCGTCCAGCATCGCGTGGTACGCGACCGAAGGCTGTTCGATGAACTTGCAGGATTTTGCGGAAGCTGAAGCTATCCAATCTGCGAAATCAGGATTCACGACTTGGTGGCACCTGCGGAGATAGGTCTTGCGCGAGCCTTCGCTCTGGAGATTGAATCTCCTGTAATTTGCCTCTCTTTCTGCATTGACATCGGGGATTGCAGTCAAAACCGCATACAGATAGTTGAAATTCGTATTCAGGTCTTGAAGGAGGCTGCTCCTGACTTTCTGCGGATTGACGGAATCGAAGGCATAATAGACCGAGGTCATCGCAACGCCTTTAAGGAGACAAAAGGCATATTCATACACTGCCTGGTATATAAAACCATAGCTTTCGTGTTCCCAAGGATAAAGGTAGCACGCGAAATCGTAGATTGTCTGAAGGAAGGAGTCGCCTCCTGGATTCTTGAAATCATACAGCAGGCGCGAAGTGTATTCGGCATAGTTGTATCCTTTTACCGGGGTCTGCGCCCAGTTCTTGACCGCATCGTACATAGACTGAGCCGTGTCGTCGCTTCCGGCGAGCGCATCGAAGTACAACGCCGTCCTGTCCTCATAGTAAAGAAGGTCTGTTCGCTGGGCCTGGAGCTTATCCACGACCTCCTTGAAGGCCATCGCGTCGAGTTTTCTGTTTATGTCCGAAACGCCGCTCAGAATCTCGTCGGCCTTTTTTGTCAACACGTCCATCTTGGTATTCAGCTCCTTGATGTCCGACTTCAGCTCTTTAAGATTTTTGGAAATCTCGTCAAGTTGCTTCTTGACTTCCTGCGAAGATGTGCCGAGTTCGTTGTCGGCTATGCCGGCAGCAGAGCCGAGAAGGGATACACCGATACCTACGACAGCCAGTGCGATGGCGAGGTTCTTTGTCTGCACTGCGTCCCGATAGTTGAAAATATCGTCGCAGACGTGGAGCGAGAGGCTGTCGAGCGCAAAGTTGGGCGCCAGTACGAAAGGATTGATTGCGTTTTGGCCCTCGGTGTCTGACCAGCACCTCAGGCAATGGGGGCACTGCCAGTGTTCAGCGCAGCCTCCAAAGGGAGCGACCGCCTCCACTGCGTCGTAGTGGACAAGGTCTTCTGCGGGGCAGGGTCCGCCGCCGATTTCGTCGCAGTATTCGGCGTGCTCGAATCCGCACACCGCGCAAGTTTTCGTGTCATATGCCTGCGTGCAACAACTGGCCGAGTGGTGGACGGCCTCGCCGAATGTGTGTACGTGGGCTGATTTGCCGCCGGGTAGGCTCACGCAAGCGGGATTTTCCGCCCATACGCCGTTCTCGAAAGGGGCGTCGAGTTCTTTGATTGATACGGTCCCTTCGGTATTCCGGCAGTCCAGCGAACACTCGAGACAGTCGTCGCCCACGAGCGTAAGGGATCTTATATTGATTCCCCTGCCTGCAGAAGAAACGGTCATTCTTGTACCGCGAAGGCAGACTTTTCCGCTCAAGGTCCCCTCGAACGAATCATCGACAATCACTTCGTCGCCCGAGCGCAGCGCATACTCGGCCTCCAGCGATACATTGCCGCTGATGTGGAGGAACGATTCGTACGATTCTACGGCCGGTCTGCTTCCAAGCGCGACTAGAACGCCGCCGCTGCCTGTCAGGTACAACCCTCCATCGCCCTTCATCTCGATTCCGGCACCCTCACTGAGGGTGTAGGTATATCCGTCGAGGTCCAGTTCGATTATTCCCGCCGCATCGCACGCCGCTCCGGCGCCTTCCGCGTTTTCCATAAGTTTGATGCTTTTGAATGCTTCCCTCGAACAGGCGGCGTCGAACGCTGACTGGAGGGTCTCGAATCTTTCGCCGTCAACCATAAAAGGGCCGTTTGCGACCTCGCTCTTGTTGCAACCTGCGGCTGCGATTATCGCCGCGAGCGTGACGAGGAGAATTTGCTTGGCTTTCATACATTTTAGATTTATCTATACAATTATAGTAAAAATTAGGCTCACCTGAAAATATCCGTGTTAATTTTTCACAGTTGACCTGTGCAGGCAAGACATACGCCTGTCTTGTGCCACACAGGAAGGCGGCGGCTGTCGCGACCTGGGGCAACAGCGGAATGCGGCGGCTGTCGCGACCTTGTGCAAAAACGGCCTCCTGACCCGGGTAACTGCACAAGGTCGGCCGAAATTGAGGGGACCTTGGGCAATAACCCCACCTGGGAAGCCGATTTTGCACAAGGTCGGATGTAAATGCCCGTTCCATTTAACCGGAATGTCTGGCAGTATAGGCCCTGCAGCCCTTTTTATTTGGGTTAATGGGCTGCAGGGCCTATACTGCCAGACATTCGGCGCCGCGTATGCTCGAAAACCCAAATAAAAGTGCTGCAGAACCTATACTGCCGGGCAGCTGTCCATACCCCCTTCCACCCGTTGGAAAGCCGATTTTGCACAAGGTAATCACGGAAAATTTCGACTGAGACTTCTCACATCAAGAAAAAATCATGTAAATTTGTGCTCAGCACATGAGGAATAATGCGATCTCAAGCCTGAATTGTTTGAATACGCAAAGAAACTGAACCGGTAGATGCGAATCACTTCCCTTGTCGACAATATCAGCCACGGCGCCTGCGGAGCGGAGCACGGCCTGAGCCTGCATATCGAACTTGATTGCGGGACCAGGATTCTCTTCGACATGGGGCAGGGAGACCTTTTCGCAAGGAATGCTGAACTCCTCGGGATTGACCTTGCAGAAGTGGACTTTGCTGTCATCTCCCACGGTCATTACGACCACGGCGGAGGCCTGGAGACTTTCCTTGAAAGGAACGGCAAGGCGAAGGTTTACATACAAAAGGATGCCTTCGGAGAACATTACTCTGTCAAGGAATACGGCCTGAAGGATATCGGGATCGGATGCGAGGATCGGGATAGGCTGATCCTCTGTGACGGGTGTACGGAGATCGGGGACTCGGTCACTCTGTTCAATGACCCTCCTCACGAATTCCCCGAGCCGCCGGGAAATGCCCTTCTGCTGGGCCCGGACGGGAAGCCCGACTCCTTCGTCCACGAACAGAGCATGCTGGTCCGGGAAGGCGGGAAATGCGTTCTTTTCGGAGGATGTGCGCACAGGGGAATCGTCAATATCCTGCACAAGGCACAGTCCTTATGCGAGGGCGGAGTGACGCACGTCTTCTCCGGGACGCATATAGGGAAAGGGCAGGTGCCGCAGGAGTATATAACCGGCCTTGCGGGCGCTCTTCGCGCAGAAGAAAAGATACATTATTACACCATGCACTGCACGGGCGAGGAAGGTTTCCACAAGCTCAAGGAGTTGATGGGAGAGCAGATAGAGTATCTTGCCTGCGGCGAATGCCGTTAGGATCACGCCATATCGGAGCATAGCGCCGATTGCGCAGCCAAGACCTACTAGAAGGATGTTCTTTATCATTCCTTTATGCGGGAGTCTATGATAATCGTTACCGGGCCGTCATTGATGAGGGACACCTTCATATCAGCGCCGAACACTCCCCTGCCTACCGGCTTTCCAATGGCCGCGGACAGCGCTTCGCAGTACTTTTCATACATCGGCACGGCAAGCTCGTGCGAAGCGGCGCGGATGTACGAGGGACGGTTCCCTTTGCGGGTGGAAGCCGTGAGGGTGAATTGCGATACGGCAAGCACCTGCCCGCCGATGTCCGTGACGCTGCGGTTCATAACCCCGTTTTCATCATCAAAGACGCGGAGTCCGGCTGTCTTTCCGACCAGCCAATCACATTCCTGAACGGTATCTCCCTGCTCGACTCCAACCAAGACCAGCAAGCCTTTTCCTATCCGGGAGACTTCCTTGCCGTCAATGCTGACGCAAGCCTCAAGCACTCTTTGGATTACAAGTCTCATATCTTCAGCATCGCTTCACATCCCTCCAGAATATCCTGGAAGGTCCGTTCGAAATCTCCGGTGTACCAAGGGTCCGCCACATCGCGTCCGCTGCCGGCATAGGACATCATAAGGTGTATCTTTTTCTCGGGGTCATCCGGGATGATTCTGCGAAGCCACCGGAGGTTGCTGGCATCCATACATATAAGCCGGTCGAAGCGGTCATAGTCGGTACGCGTTACCGTGCGGGCGGTCTTCGTGGAGTCGAACGGCACTCCGTGCTGTTTCAGGCACCTCTTTGCGGGCGGATAAATGGGATTGCCGTATTCTTCGTCGGAGACGGCTGCAGACTCAATGTAATAACCTTCGAGGCCGCGCGTCTTCACGAGGGCCTTCAGGATGAATTCCGCCATCGGGCTGCGGCAGATGTTTCCGTGACAAATGAATAATATTCTTATCTTATTCACTTATAAGCAATTAATTGAAATAAATGTATTCGACATTTGTTTACATAATGGTTTACAAATTCAAATATCATTCTTCGACAAACTTACATAAAATCTGACAAAACGCAAAAAAGTTCATACTCTGCCATATCGAAGAGCTCGGCCTCGAGCACCCTTCCACCCGCTGACAGATTGCCCGCGGTCCGTGCCATCGTATCCTGACGCGACCTGGGGCGGCGAGCCGTGGCGCTTGACGCGACCTGGGGTGGCGAGCCGTGGCGCTTGCGCGACCTGGGGCAAAATCGGCCTCTGAGACGGGGTTAATGCACAAGGTCCTATCAATTTCGGCCGACCTTGTGCATTAACCCTACCTGGAAAGCCGATTTCGCACAAGGTCCGTTTGATGTTTGCCGATGCTCGCCTGGTGTTCACCGATGCTCGCCTGGTGTTTACTTATGCATGCCTGGTGTTCACCAAGGCACGCCTGGTGTTTACTTATGCACGCCTGATGTTCAACAAGGCGCGCAGAATTTATTGCGCGAAGCACAGTCCTTCGCGCTTTTTTTTGTAAATTGCAGGGGATTTGAAAAACGATTGCCGATATGGCTAACGACGTGACACTTCTTAAGGACGAGACCCGTTGCGGCGGCAAGTCCACAAGCTGCCCGAACCAGCTGGCCAAGGCCCTCGGACTGGCACTATAGAAGAAGGGCTCATTTAAGCCCGGCAGTGCCGAGGCTGGAAAAGGCGTTCAAGGCTCTTTTTCCAGAAGATAAACTTATTGAGAGATGACGACAAAGGAACATAAAAGTATTCTCATGGGGCTCGCACTGATGGCAGCAGCGATGCCTGTCATGAACGCCGTCAATGAACTCGTCCGGCACAGCTTCACATGGGCCGACTGGGCCGTGGAATCGCTCGCCGGCATCATCGGAGTGGCCATTGCGGGAGCCATCATTTTCATCGGCTCATCCATTCCAGAGAAAAGAGCTTCGAAAGGTGGAAATGGAGGCAAAAACAACCTTAACAAAAAAGTTAGGCAAAAGTACAATTATGTTTCGCTCTTTAATAAACAGTAACTTATGAGAAAGGCGGCTTTCATACTGGCAATTCTGCTAATCTACGCTCCTTCTTTCGCTGTAACGAAGGAAAAACCGCGGATTTCCGGCCGTGACGGGCACTCTCTGAAGGTACTTGTGTACTCTCCGGACTCTTCTTCCTCCCGGAAGTCAACCGGAGTCCTCTGGATACACGAAGGCAGATACGTAACTGGGATGCCTTCGATGGAGGGAATAATGGGAAGACCGCCGGCTCTGATCGAGAAATACGGCGCAGTCGTCATAAGTCCAGGTTATCGGCTTGGAGAGGTGTGGCGATTGGCTATACTTTTTCTTTCAGCAGGGATTCCAGCTTCCTCATTGAAGGATGCATAATCACTGAAATCACAAGACATTGGATTCCTTAATCGAAATAATCGCATGAGCATACTGATAAAAGACACAACCCCTATGGAGCGGATACAGATAGTCAAGGATTCGCTCGGTGGAGAATACGACGAGTTCTATGACGACTATGTCTCCGGCAAGAAAGAACTCGCCGAGATCAACCGGGAATACAGCGAAGAATACGCCGGAACAGGGACGGACGAATAGTTTATGCTCACCGATAAAACCATAGGATATATCAACGGCCACTGTGGCTCTCTCTCCGGCAAGACCATAGTCGTTACCGGAGCCAACAGCGGCATCGGCTACAAAGCTACCGAAGAACTTGTTTTCCTGGGAGCAAGGGTGATTATGGCCTGCCGCAGCATACCAAAAGCACAAACGGCAAGGGAATCTCTTTTGAAGGACCATCCTGAAGCCCACATAGAAATCCGGCATCTGGACCTTGCCGGCAAGACTTCCATTGAAGCATTTGCAGACGGTTTGATCAAGGACAACATCGATATCGATGCTTTTGTCAGCAACGCCGGAATCTTCCGTATTCAAGGGAGGACCGAAGATGGTGAAGACATTGTGATGGGGACCAATTTCACTGGAACCATCTACATTGTTGAAAGGCTTCTCCCCTATCTTGAATCCCTTCCGCACAAGGTCAAGATAACCTTCACGACAAGTATCTCCTACGTGCTCGGAGAGCGTTCGCTGACAGAAGATTACTCAAAGATGAGCGCTCTCAGACTCTATGCGACATCCAAGTTGCGGCTCACAAGATATGCACTTAACCTTGACGAGTCACTGAAGGGAAGCAACGTCGAAGTCATCCTTACCCATCCGGGAATTTCAATTACACCGATTGCCGACAAGGCTTTCAGCAAGACATTTATGAAGATAGCACATCCTCTTGGCCGCCTGCTGATACAATCCCCGGAGAAAAGCGCTCTGGCAGTTCCCTACGTCCTCTCAAATGACGTGGAGTCGGGGAACATTTATGGGCCGAATGGATTCCTCTGCGGATGGGGATACCCTGAAAGGAATCGAAGAAAGGCAATTTTGACGCACCTCAAACCACAGTAATCCAACATATAGTGGCTCAGCATCAAATGTCCGTGTTGATTTTTCACAGTAGACCTGTCAGGCAGGGCATACGCCTGACTTGTGCCACACAGGAAGACGGCGGTTGTCGCGACCTTGTGCAAAAACGGCCTCCTGACCCGGGTAACTGCACAAGGTCGGCCGAAATTGAGGGGACCTTGGGCAATAACCCCACCTAGAAGGCCGATTTTGCACAAGGGCGGATGTAATTGCCCGTTCCATTTAACCGGAATGTCTGGCAGTATCTCTACACTCCCTTGATGACGGCTATCGGCTCAAGGGTGGTCACTATCTTCGTGAGGTCCGCCTGGCAGGCCATCACCTCGTCGATGTTCTTGTAGGCCGAGGA
>R18__coassemble_3511_pt1 | contig 7756 bp, 7 predicted proteins | sample R18__metabat2_high_PE_009 | metagenome-assembled genome bin R18
GGATGGACGGGTCCAAAGCCCATTAGCCCATATGAAATTGGGCTTTGGGCCCGCCATCCGGGCGCCGAACTTCAGAGGCCGTTCATCCGGTGGCTCCACGGCCCAATAGATTTGGGTTAATGGGCCGTGGAGCCATCCGGACGAAACGTTGAAAAATTTTATAAAGTACTGATATTATGGAAAATAAAGGCAAAATCGGAGTAACTACCGAGAATATATTCCCGGTAATCAAGCAGTTCCTTTACAGCGACCACGAGATCTTCCTGAGGGAACTGGTGGCGAATGCGGTTGACGCGACCAAGAAGATGAAGGCGATAGCCTCGAACGGCGAGTTCACCGGCGAGCTCGGAGAACTCAAGGTGTCGGTGGAACTCGACGAGGGCGCAAAGGTCCTGAAGATCGTGGACCGCGGCATAGGAATGACGGCCGAGGAGGTTGACCGCTACATCAACCAGATAGCGTTCTCCAGCGCCGGGGAGTTCCTCGAGAAATACAAGGACGAGAGCATCATCGGCCATTTCGGCCTGGGATTCTACAGCGCCTTTATGGTGGCGAAGAAGGTCACCATCGAATCGCTCAGCTGGAAGGAAGGGACCAAGGGCGTGTTCTGGAGCTGCGACGGCTCTCCCGAGTTCGAGATGAACGAATGTGTCAAGGAAGACCGCGGCACCGTGATCACCCTGTATCTCGATTCCGACGCCGATGAATTCGCCGCAAAGGGCCGCATCTCCCAGCTCCTGGCCAAATACTGCAAGTTCATGCCCGTGCCGGTGGAGTTCGACAACAATGTCATCAACAGCATCGACCCCATCTGGACCAGGACCCCGTCGGAGCTGAAGGAGGAGGACTACCTCAAGTTCTACCGCGAACTCTATCCTATGGAGGAGGAGCCGATGTTCTGGATCCACCTGAACGTGGACTATCCCTTCAACCTCACCGGCGTGCTCTACTTCCCCAAGATCAAGGAGAGGATGGCCATAGACAAGAACAAGATTCAGCTCTACTGCAACCAGATGTTCGTGACCGACCACGTGGACAACATCGTTCCCGACTTCCTGACCCTGCTGCACGGCGTCATCGACTCTCCCGACATCCCTCTGAACGTGAGCCGCAGCTACCTGCAGAGCGACTCCAACGTCAAGAAAATCAGCACCTACATCACCAAGAAGGTGGCCGACCGCCTGGAGGAAATCTTCAAGGAGCAGAGGGAGCAGTTCGAGCAGAAGTGGGACAACATCAAGCTCTTCATAGAGTACGGAATGCTCTCCGACGAGAAGTTCTGCCAAAGGGCTCTCAAGTTCGCCCTCCTGAAGGATGTTGACGGCAATTACCGGCCCCTGGAGGACTACCGCAAGGCCATCGAGCCAGGGCAGACCGACAAAGACGGCACCGTGGTGTATCTCTATGCCACCGACGCCGAGGCCCAGTACGGCAAGATAGCGGCCTGCAAGGCCTGCGGCTACAACGTGCTGATGATGGACTGCGACCTTGACAGCCACTTCGTGAACCTGCTGGAGCAGAAGATCGAGAAGACCCGCTTCGCACGCGTGGATTCCGACGTTGTGGGCAACCTGATTCCTAAGGAGGAGAAGGTCAGGCCCGAACTCTCCGAAGACGACAAGAAGGCCCTCGACGAGCTCTTCAAGGCCGTGCTTCCCGAAGGAAACGACTACCGCGTGGAGGCCGAGAATCTTGGCGAGGAGGGAGCCCCGGTGCTCATCACCCAGAGTGAATTCATGCGCCGCTACCGCGAGATGAGCGCCCTCGGCGGGGGAATGAACTTCTACGGGGAACTGCCCCAGTCCTACGACATCAAGGTGAATATGGAGAACCCCCTCATCTCCCGCATCTGGGCCGACCGTGAAGGCACCGCCGACCTTCTGAAGCAGGTGGTTGACCTTGCCCTGCTGGGCAGCGGTCTGCTCAAGGGAAAGGCCCTCTCCGACTTCATCGCCCGGAGCGAGCAGCTGCTCAAGTAGGCGATGCTCAAGAAATTCCTGAAAGACTGGATGCTCGTGATCGCAATGGTCGCGGGCGCCGGTCTTTATCTGTCCTACAGGGCCGTTCCGGTGCTTCATCCCGCCGGGCCGGTCCTTTACGGAATAGTGCGCAGAGTGCAGCCGGTGCTGCTTTTCTCGATGCTGTTCCTGAGTTTCTGCAAGATAGAACCCCATCAGATGAGGCCCCACCGCTGGCAGGCCTGGCTGCTGCTCGTGCAGGTCGCGGCCTTCCTCCTGACGGCCTGGCTCTCGGTGAAGTTCCCCTCGGCTGCCATCCCCCTTCAGGCCGCGATGCTCTGCCTCATCTGCCCCACGGCCACGGCCTGCGCGGTGGTGACCGGCAAACTGGGCGGCAATATGGCCGGGGTGGTCACCTACACCGTGCTCATCAACCTTGTGGTGGCCGTCGTCGTGCCTCTGGTGCTGCCCCTGGTGCACCCCATCGAGGGGATGCGCTTCATAGAGGCCTTCCGGCTCATCCTGTCCAAGGTCTTCCCCCTGCTTATCCTGCCCTGCGTGTGTGCCTGGCTTGTGCGCTATCTCTTCCCCAAACTGCACGCCCGGCTGCTCTCGTACGTGCATCTGTCCTTCTATATCTGGGCGGTGGCCCTTGCAACGGCAATCCTTATGAGCACCCGCGCCATCTTCCATAGCGAAGGAGGAGCCTCGGTGCTGGGCTGGATTGCCCTCTCAAGCCTTCTGAGCTGCATATTCCAGTTCTGGATCGGGAAAAAAATCGGAGCCCGCTCCGGCTGCAGAATCAGCGCGGGGCAGGCTCTGGGGCAGAAGAACACCGTCTTTGCAATCTGGATGGGATATACCTTCCTGGACCCCGTGACTTCGATTGCGGGCGGGTTCTACTCAATCTGGCACAATGTCTTCAACACCTGGCAGCTCCGCCGCAGAAGCAGGGAGCCGGCACGCTGATTACTTGTAAAGGAAGCGCTTGATGCTCATCTTCGGGGTCTTCTCGAAGGGGACCGGCATCACCTCGACCTTGGTTATCTGGCTGTAGGCGGGGAGCTGGCGGTTGGTGGCTATCCTCGCGTTTTCGGGGATGTCGGACATGGCCTCGTTGTCGAGTTTGTCGCGCTTGATGGCGTCGGCGTCGAGATAGACCAGGGCCACGATCTTGCCGGAACGGTCCACTACCACCGACTCCGCCACATAGGGTTGGCTGTTGATTACGGCTTCCAGTTCCTCGGGGTAGATGTTCTGCCCTGAAGCGCTGAGTATCATAGACTTGCTGCGGCCCTTGATGAAGATGTTGCCGTCTTTGTCCATTATTCCGAGGTCACCGGTGCGCAGGAATCCGTCGTCGGTGAAGGCATTGGCCTCGGCCTCGGGGTTCTTGTAGTAACCGATGCAGATGTTCTCTCCCTTTGCCTGGATTTCTCCGGCAATGTGCTGGGGGTCTTCGGAGTCGATCCTGACCTCGGCGCAGGTGACGGGCTTGCCGCAGGAGCCGAAGACGAACTTCGAAGGGGTCTCCCAGGCCAGCAGCGGGCAGGCCTCCGTCATTCCGTAGCCCACCATATAGGGCAGGCCGATCCTCCTGAAGCAGCGTTCCACCTCGGGGTTGAGGCCCGCGCCGCCCATTATGAAGACGCGCACCTTGCCGCCGAAGGCTTCCTGGAGCTTCTTCCCGGCCTTGCGGTAGATGGCGTGGCCTATGCCGGGGATCCAAAGCAGGCCCTTGACCTTGGAGAGGGCCGGCTTGAGGCTGCTCTTGTAAACCTTCTCCATAACCAGGGGAACGGTGATGACCATGTATGGTTTGACCTCCTGCATTGCCTTGAGAAGGGTGCTGGGCGAGGGGGTTTTGCCGAGGAAATACACCGTGACGCCGGAAATCATCGGGTAGAGGAACTCGAAGGCCAGGCCGTACATATGGGCCAGGGGCAGCATCGAGACCATATTGTCGGTCCTGCGGGGGATGACGTTGTTCTGCGCGAACTCCACCGTGGCGGTGAAGCTTCCGTGCCTGAGCATCACTCCCTTGGGAGCGCTGGTGGTGCCGGAGGTGTAGTTGATGACGGCCAGGTCGCCGGCGTTGTCGGTGGGGTAGGAGATGTTCTCACGGCCGAAGCCCATAGGGAACTTCTTCCTGAAGGACTCCTCCAGAGAGGTGTAGGCCTCGTCGATGGCGGGGTCGGCGCAGTAAAGGAGGCTGAAGTCCTTCACGCTCACAACGCAGCTGACGAGGGGCATTTCGGCTATGCTGAGCTTCTCCCAGATGTCGGGGTCGGTGAAGAGGACGCTGCTCTCGGAGTGGTGGACCAGATGGTTCACGCTCTCGGGGGTGAAGTCGGCGAGGATGGGAACCACCACCGCCCCGTGCGTGCATATTGCAAGGTAGCTGACGGCCCATCTTGCCGAGTTTTTCGCGCAGATGGCCATTCTGCTGCTCTTGCCGAAGCCGGCCTTGTCGAAGAGTATATGGAATTTCTCGATGCTCGTGGCAAGTTCCCCGAAGGTGAACTGCTCCCCTTTGTAATTGCAGAGCGCGGGCTCGTCCCACTGGAGGCGGACCGTCTCCTCGAGTTTTGTAAGATAATGCTTGGTCATTTCGGTTTTGGTTTTCAGTGCCGCAAAAATAATCTCAAGCCGTCCCGCGGGCAACAGTTTTTTGCCGAATGTGGCGAATTTAAAGTATATTTGGGGCGAAATACTCAAATAAGGGGCGAAATCATATGAAGAAAAAACCGATTGTAGCACTCATCTACGACTTTGACGGCACTCTCTCGCCGGGAAACATGCAGGAGTTCGGCTTCATCCAGGCCGTGGGCAGCACACCCGAGGAATTCTGGACGGCCAGCGACAACATCGCCAAGGGCCAGGACGCCTCCAACGTCCTTGCCTATATGAAGCTGATGTTCGACACCGCCCACGAGCACGGCATCAGGCTGCGCCGCACCTCCTTCAAGGAATTCGGCAAGCACATAGAGCTCTTCGAGGGCGTGAAGGACTGGTTCCGGCTCGTGAACGAATACGGCGTCGCCCACGGGGTGAAGGTTGAGCACTACATCAACTCCAGCGGCCTCAAGGAGATAATCGAGGGCAGCCCCATCGCCGGGGAGTTCAAGCATATCTTCGCCGGCACCTTCCTGTACGACGCCAATGGCGACGCCGAGTGGCCCGGCATTGCGGTGGACTACACGGCAAAGACCCAGTTCCTCTTCAAGATAAGCAAGGGAATCTTCAGTATGAGGGACAACAAGCAGGTCAACTCGTCGGTGGCCGACGACAAGAAGCGCATCCCCTTCTCGCATATGATTTATTTCGGCGACGGCGACACCGACGTCCCCTGTATGAAGATAGTGGGGATGTTCGGAGGGCACTCCATAGCCGTTTACAATCCGGAGTCCGACAAGAAGAAGGCCTCGGCCCTGAAGCTCAAGCGGCAGGGGAGGGTGGCCTTCGCCACGCCGGCCGTGTACACGGAGCGCTCGCGGACCTTCGAGGTGGTCTGCGCGATAATCAACAAGATAAAGGCCGATTACGACATCAGGCTGCTCTCCTCGCAGTAGGGAGGGGGCCCGGCGCTATGATGAGGTGGGGCTCGGCGCTAAGATGAGGAGGTGCCGGGCTATCTGATGAGGTTGAGGAACTCGTTGCGGGTTCTGGCGTCTTTCAGGAAGACTCCGCTGAAGGCCGAGGTCGTGGTCACGGAGTTGGACTTCTCCACGCCGCGCAGGACCATACAGCTGTGGGTCGCCTCGATGACGACGGCCACGCCCAAAGGGTTCAGGGCTTCCTGAAGGCAGTCCCGGATCTCCACCGTGAGGCGCTCCTGCACCTGGAGCCGGCGGGCAAAGGTCTCCACCACGCGGGCTATCTTGCTCAGGCCGGTGATCTTGCCGTTCGGGATGTAGGCCACGTGGCATTTGCCCAGGAAGGGGAGCATATGGTGCTCGCAGGTGGAATACAGCTCGATGTCCTTGACCAGGACCATCTGCTGGTACTTCTCGTCGAACATGGCGCTCTGCACGATGGCGATTCCGTCTTCGTCGTAGCCCTTGGTGAGAAACTGCAGCGACTTTGCCACCCGCTCCGGGGTCTTCACAAGGCCCTCGCGCTGCGGATCCTCGCCCAGCAGGCGGAGGATTTCCTCCACGTGTGAGGCGATTGCGGCAGTTGTCTGCGCGTCGTAATTGTCCTGTCTTTTGTAGCCCATTTTAAAGTCTTTTTGTTGCCGTTGCCGGTTCCGGCCACAAAAATAGACAAAATAATTTGTCATTGAAGGATTTTTTATATCTTTGCCGCCAATAATAACACACACTCGCTATGTATTGGACACTTGAACTTGCCGGCAGCCTGGACGATGCACCCTGGCCCGCAACCAAAGAAGAACTTATAGACTATGCCAACCGCTCCGGCGCCCCCGAGGAGGTCATAGAGAACCTCGAGGAGCTCGAAGAGGAGGGCGAGATATACGAAACCATCGAGGACATCTGGCCCGATTATCCCACGAAGGAGGATTTTTTCTTCAACGAGGAAGAGTATTAATCGCATAGTATATTGATTATCAATAACTTGTATTTTGATTAGCCGCTTTCGAGCGGCTTTTTTTGTATTAAAATTGCCGATTATGCAACATTCTGTGCAAGTTGGTAGGTAAGGCAGCGGCTGATGATATTCGCCGAAGTCCGTGAACGCATCGCAGTGCATGCGCCTTTGCGATTTTGTTTTCAAAGCTGCATTGTATGCAATATTTGGAAAATGTTGTTATCTTTACCCTCGCTTTGCCGTTGGTGGCGAGAGATATGTGAAGATTGATTACGGCAATTTCTTGAGCAGAATCCCATCCCACAAAAAGCGGTCGAGCATAAATTATTATGTTCAAATCACTTATGCATTTTGCTGCGGTGCTCGCGATAGCCTGCACCCTGCCCGCCTGCTCGATCAAGGAGCAGCGCACATCCTGCCCCGCGCAGGTAAACGTTTCATTCACCGGCCTGCAAGTTTGGACAGACGCGAGTGACTCGCGTAGTGTCCAAACAAAGGCAACGCCGGCGGACAGCGCCGGGGTCAGCGGCATCGTCTTCGCGGTGGTTGACGCCGGCGGGGAGATTGTCTACAGCACGCGGCAGACAGCCGGGAGCGATGGCTTCGGCGCCGTCAGCTTCGAGCTCACGGAAGGGGAGTACACATTCGTGGCCGAGGCGCACATAATTCCCGGCCTCGCCTCCATCAGCGTCAGCGGCGGCAAGGCCATCGCGACCATCGAGGGCAGCGCCGTCTACGAGACCTTCGCCGCCTCGAAGCAAGTGACGGTCACGGCGGGGGAGGACGTGGACCTGCAGATGACCCTCTCCCGCATCACCGCGCAGCTCTCGCTCGAGACGAAGGATAACCAGCCCTCAGGAGTGGCGACGCTGCAATTTTTCGTCGGCGACACGCTCAAACCGGCCTACACCTCCTTCAGCATCGACCTCGCCACCGGCGCGATGGACGGCTTCGGCACCACCGGCCACCTGGCGCGGGGATGGACCAGGACCACATCGGACGCCGGCAAACCCACCACGCAAACCTGCGCTCTTCTGCTCGCGGACGAAGAGCAGTCGCTTCCCGTGAAAATCGTCGCCCTGGACGCTTCCGGCGAGGTCCTGCGCAGCCACGTCATCCCCTCAGTCCCCTTCAAGCAAAACTGCACGACCACCATCACCGGCGAATTCTACAGCACCCCTGCCGCGAGCAGCTTTCAGTTCGATACAGAATGGGGAACGCCCATAGATGGAGGATGGTGAGATGGA
>R18__coassemble_3515_pt1 | contig 7743 bp, 5 predicted proteins | sample R18__metabat2_high_PE_009 | metagenome-assembled genome bin R18
CCCCCCCCCTGCCTCACACTTATATTTACCGAGCAGGGCACCAGCTTCTTCTTCCCTCGCCGCATCCTCGGCTGCTTCCTATGCGTATTGGTGTGAGGTCGGCTGGATGGCTGCGGCTGCGGTCGGCTGGGCGGCTGCGGGGGCGAAGATGGTGTGGACACGGACCTTGCGGTAGGCGGTGCCGAGGAGGCTGAATGCGGCGAGCAACGGGTAGGTGGCGTTCTCCAGGAGACGCTCGTTGCTGAATTCAGCATCGGCCTCGGGCGGCAGGAGCGTCGTCACGGTGCCGGACACATCGACTATCCGGCCGATCTGACCGGAAAGCGCCAGGTCGGTCATCTGCCTGAAGGATGGGCAGTATGCCGTCTTGAGACCGGGCATCAGCACGAGACCGCGGGCCCGGGCAAGCGCATACAGCTCCTCAGCCTCGGCCCGGGTGCGCGTGAACGGCATCTCGCACAGCACGTGCCGACCTGCGGTGAGCGCCGCCTTGGCATACGGGTAATGTGTTGCCAGGGGCGATGCCACATACACGGCATCAGCGACCGAAATCAGATCCTCAGGGCTCTGCGCGGCCGTTTCTATGCCGAACTCACGGCAGAACCTCCGTGTCTCTTCGGGCTCCGGATTGTATGCCGCGACCACCTCACAATCCTTCACGAACACAGCCTCCGAGGCGAACCTTGAAGCGATGCTCCCCGTGCCGATGATGCCGATTCTCAACCTGCGCGGCGCGGCGGAGGGCGCGTGATGTGCGGTGGAGGGCGACTGCTGAGCGGTGGAGGGCGATTGTAGCAAGGCGGAGGGTGCGTGCTGCGCGGTGGAGGGTGCGTGCTGCGCGGCGCTCACTGTTACGGTGGTACGGTCGGTGGTGAGTTCAGCGGCACCGGTGCCGGAGGTGAGCGGGACACCGAGGCAGGACTCCATAGCCGCCAGGTTGACCGCCGAGATACCCATACGCCCCTTGAGCCAGCGCGACACCTCGGCCTCGGGCTTGCCGAGAGCGGCGGCAAACTCCCGCTGAGTCATCCCGCGTGCGTGCAGGACGGCCTTTATGCGCAGTATGATGTTGGGGTCTGCCATAAGAGAAGTTGCGTTTTTGCTCTGCGAAATTAACACAAAATCAAGAAATCGCAAATCTCATATCGGTAATTTAACACTTTTTATATGTTAAGTAAACGCAAGGAGTCAAGCACACATATCAAAGTGTTAAGTTTTTCAATGATGCGACGGCCGGGGCTCTTGATGGTAATCGTCTACCTTCCGCGAACGTCCGGCAGGATATGCCGGCCGCTCGACGCACATTGTGTCACACCGGAAGGCGGCAACTGTCGCGACCTGGGGCAAAAACGGCCTTCTGACCCAGGTAACTGCACAAGGTCCCATCAATTTCGGCCGACCTTGTGCAATAACCCCACCTGAAAGCCCGATTTTGCACAAGGTCCCCTCAATTCCAGTCAACCTCCCGGCCGCAGGCACACTGCCGGACTCCGGCGCTACTCCTCAGCCACGGCCTTGTTGTAGCACTCGCGGCAAAGGGGCTCATAGACGTCCTTCTCTCCCAGGACGACGAGGTCCCTGCTCTTGCTCAGGCGGTGGGAATGGTTGGCGAGGTTGCCGCAACGTACGCAGATGGCGTGAACCTTCTGCACGTCCTCGGCCACGGCCATCAGGCGCGGCATCGGACCGAAGGGCTTGCCGAGGTAGTCGGTGTCGAGACCGGCGACGATAACGCGCACTCCCCTGTTGGCCAGGGTCTGGCACACATCGACCAGCGAGTCGTCGAAGAACTGCGCCTCGTCAACACCCACAACCTGCACGTCGTCGGCGATTTCCAGCATCGCCGAGGGGCTCTGGACAGGCTTGGAGGTGATTTTATGGAAGTCGTGCGACACAACTTCCACATCGGAATAACGGTTGTCTATCGTGGGCTTGAAGATTTCGATTTTCTGGTTGGCGAACTGGGCACGGCGCAGGCGACGGATGAGCTCTTCGGTCTTTCCGGAGAACATTGAACCGCAAACGACCTCGATGCAGCCCGTTTTTTTGTTGTTTTCTGAAAACATTTCGTTAGATTTGTGGTTGCGTAATGCAAATATAAGCATATTTTGTGAAATGGCCGAAGGCATCCTCTACATAGTCCCCACCCCCGTGGGCAATCTCGACGACATGACATTCCGTGCCGTCAAGGTCCTCGGCGAGGCCGACCTGGTGCTTGCCGAAGACACACGCACCACCTCGGTGCTTCTGCAGCACTTCGGGATAAGGGCACGGCAGCTTATGAGCCATCACAAATTCAATGAGCATCAGACGGTTGCGCTGATCAGGGAGAAGATTCTGGCAGGGGCCTGCGTGGCCCTTGTCTCCGATGCCGGCACTCCGGGAATCTCCGATCCGGGCTTCCTCCTTGCAAGGGAGTGCGCGCACGAGGGCATCACGGTGCAGACCCTTCCGGGGGCCACGGCCTGCATCCCCGCCATCGTCTCCTCAGGCCTGCCCTGCGACAGGTTCTGCTTCGAAGGTTTCCTTCCGCAGAAGAAGGGCCGTCAAACAATTCTGGATGATTTGTCCGGGGAAACCAGGACTATGATATTTTATGAATCGCCCAGGCGTCTGGTGAAGACCCTGGAACAAATGAGCGCAGCTTTCGGGCCGGAGCGGGAGTGTTCCGTGGCCCGGGAAATCTCGAAGGTGCACGAGGAGAGCGTCCGCGGCACCTTGGCTGAAGTGCTGGAGCATTTCCGGCAGACGGAACCAAAGGGGGAAATCGTGCTGATTGTGGCGGGAAAGCCCCAACCGGCGCACAGGGAACATCGGAACAAGTACAGAACGGAGGAGGAAGATTGCGGCGATGTCCCGAACGAAGAACTCTGACGGCCACGACGGAACATCGTCGTCGACGTTCAAAATCGGGGCGGTCTGCCTCGCCTTCCTCATCCTCGGATACGAAGTCTCCCTGTTCGTACACAGGGCGGCGGTCCTGCGCATAACCTCCCTGCGCGACACGCCCGACACAGTCTTCGTAATCGACGAGTCCCTTGCACGCCGCCTTCTGGCGGAAGAATACAGCGTCCGAGGCCGTCCGGCGGATGATGGCGGCGGATATCGGTCAGATGGTTGCGGAGCGCTGCCTGATGGCGGCGGATACCGGTCAGATGATTTCGAGGCGCTGCCTGATGGCGGCGGCGGCAGCGGCGACGGCGGCGGCACCGACGGCAACGGCAACGGCATCCACAGCGGCAACGGCATCCAAGGCGGCGGTGGCAACGGCAACGGCATCCACAGCGGCAACGGCATCCAAGGCGGCGGTGGCAACAGCGCGGGCAACAAGCTGATTATCAGGAGAGAAGCCGGACACAGCAAGGCAGTACAGGCAGTGAGGGACAGCCACCGGAAGGTGGAGTCGTTCCGCTTCGACCCGAACACCGCCGGGCTGGAGGAGTTGCAGCGGCTGGGCTTCACGGAGAAACAGGCACAGTCCATCATCAACTACCGCAGTAAGGGCGGGCGCTTCAGGCGGAAGGAGGACTTCGCGAAGTCCTTCGTCGTGGCCGACTCGGTCTATCGCCGGCTGGAGCCCTACATCGACATACCCAAAATCGACATCAACCGCGCAGACTCAGCCGCCTTCGACTCGCTGCCCGGAATCGGAGGCTGGTTCGCCTCGAAGATGGTCGCCTACCGTGAGGAACTGGGCGGATACTCATACAAGGAGCAACTGCTTGACATATACCACTTTGACCAGGACAAGTTCGATGGTCTGAAAGACCTCGTGAGCTGTTCCGGGCCCAGGAGGCCGTTCCGTCTTTGGAGCCTTCCGGCCGACTCGCTCCGCCTCCACCCGTACATCCGCAGCTGGCAGACTGCCCGCTCAATCGTTCTCTTCCGCGGCAACTCGCCCCGCGAAGACTGGACAGTCGATGCCCTAGAGGCCGCCGGTATCCTGCCCGCAGAAGATGCAGCCCGCCTCCGCCGCTGCGTCATCGCCGCGCCCTGACCAATTTTTCACAGTAGACCTGTGCAGGCAGGGCATACGCCTGTCTTGTGCCACAAAGGAAGACAGCTGTCGTGACCTGGGGCAAAAACGGCCTCCTGACCCGGGTAACTGCACAAGGTCCCATCAATTTCGGCCGACCTTGGGCAATAACCCCACCTAGAAAGCCGTTTTTGCACAAGGTCGGCTGGAATTGCCAGTTCCAGTTAACCGGAATGTCTGGCAGTATGGGCCCTGCAGCCCATTAACCCAAATAAAAAGGGCTGCAGGGCCCATACTGCCAGACATTCGACGCCAATTATACTCGAAAACACGAATAAAAAGGGCTGCGGGGCCCTAAACGAGCCCCTTTCCGTGGCAGTTTTTGTACTTCTTGCCGCTGCCGCAGGGGCAGGGGTCGTTGCGGCCGACGTGCTTCTCGACCTTGATCGGGGCCTTGGTCTTGGGCTCACCGTTGGTCGTAAGGTCCTGATGCTGAGCCTGCATCTGGCTCATATCGGTCTTGCGCCTGATGGCCTGGCGGGGCTGCTCGTCGCGGTCGCGCAGGGGGACGAACACCCTGAAGAGGAACGACAGGACGTCGCGGTTGAGTTCCTCGAGCATCTGGCTGAAGAGATTGTAGCTCTCCAGCTTGTACACCACCACGGGATCCTTCTGCTCGTAAGAGGCGTTCTGCACGCTCTGCTTCAGGTCGTCCATATCGCGCAGGTGCTCCTTCCAATGGGAGTCGATCTGGAAGAGGATTATGGTCTGGGTGAGGGTCTTGGCCACCTCACGGCCTTCGTTCTGGGCGGCCTTCTCGAGGTTCACGCTGAGGTTCACCATCTTGCGGCCGTCGCTCACAGGAATCGCTATGTTCTGGTAGATGCTCCCCTGCTTCTCGTAAACGTTCTTTATGACGGGATAGACCTTCTCCACGATGGAGTCCATCCTGCGCTGCCAGTGCTCCTGCATATGGGCGCAGAGAGCCGAGATGAGCTCGGCGTCCTTAGCCTTGTCGTAGAAGGCGGCGTCGAAGCCGCAGTCGATGGAATACTGCGCCATCAGGTTCTCCTGGAACTCCTCGAACGGCAGGGCCTTCCAGCGGTCCACGAGCACGGAAGCGGTGTCAACCATCATATTCTGAAGGTCGATTTCCACCTTCTCGCCGCTGATTGCGTTGCGGCGGCGGGAGTAGATGGCCTCGCGCTGGTAGTTCATCACGTCGTCGTACTCGAGCAGCCTCTTGCGGATGCCGAAGTTGTTCTCCTCCACCTTCTTCTGCGCCTTCTCGATGGCGCTGCTGAGCATCGAGCTCTCAAGGGCCTCGTTCTCCTGCATTCCTAGCTTATCTACCATACCGGCTATACGCTCCGAGCCGAAGAGGCGCATCAGCTTGTCTTCCAGGGAGATATAGAATGTCGAAGAACCCGGGTCGCCCTGACGTCCGGCGCGGCCGCGGAGCTGGCGGTCAACGCGGCGGGAATCGTGCCTCTCGGTGCCGAGGATGGCAAGACCGCCGGCGGCCTTGACCTCGGAAGAGAGCTTGATGTCGGTGCCTCGGCCGGCCATATTGGTGGCGATGGTGATAGTGCTTCCCATACCGGCCTGGGCAACAATCTCGGCCTCACGGGCGTGCTCCTTGGCATTCAGCACGTTGGGGCGGTATCCGCGCAGGCGGAAGAGTTTCTCCAACAGCTCGGAAGTCTCCACGTCGGTGGTACCGATGAGCACCGGGCGGCCGGCCTTGGAGAGCTCTATGGCGCGGTCTATGACGGCGGCGTACTTGGCCTTCTTGGTCTTGTAGATGAGGTCGTCCTGGTCGTCGCGGATCACGGGACGGTTGGTGGGGATGACCATCACGTCGAGCTTGTAGATGCTCCAGAACTCGCCGGCCTCGGTCTCTGCGGTACCGGTCATACCGGCCAGTTTGTGGTACATCCTGAAGTAGTTCTGCAGGGTGATGGTGGCGAAGGTCTGGGTCGCGGCCTCCACCTTCACGTTCTCCTTGGCCTCCACTGCCTGGTGCAGACCGTCGGACCAGCGGCGGCCCTCCATAATACGGCCGGTGGACTCGTCAACGATCTTCACCTTGCCGTCGTCGGATATTATGTAGTCAACGTCCTTCTCGAACATCGCGTAGGCCTTGAGGAGCTGGCTCACGGTGTGCACACGCTCGCTCTTGAGGGCGAACTCGGCCATAAGGGCGTCCTTTCGGTCCTGCTTCTCCATCGGGGTGCCCTCTCCCTGCATTATCTCGGCGGTCTGGGCGCCCACGTCGGGGAGCACGAAGAAGTTGTCGTCGTGCACGCTGCGGGCCATCTCGTCGTGGCCCTTGTCGGTCATATCGACGGAGTTAAGCTGCTCATTGATAACGAAATACAGAGGGTCGGTCACAACCGGCATCTCCTTTTCGTTGTCCTGCATATAGTAATTCTCCACCTTCTGAAGGAGGACCTTGACGCCGGGCTCGCTGAGGTATTTGATGAGGGGCTGGTACTTCGGAAGACCCTTGTGGGCGCGTAGCAGGAGCTTGCCTCCCTCGCGCTCGTCGCCGGCGGCGATGAGTTTCTTGGCCTCGTTGAGGGTCTGGTTCACAAGGGACCTCTGCAGCTTGTAGAGATTCTCCACATAGGGGCGGAACTCCATAAACTGGGCGTCGGCTTCGTCGGTGTTGCTGTCGGCGCGGCCGGAAATGATGAGAGGCGTGCGGGCGTCGTCGATGAGCACGGAGTCAACCTCGTCGACGATGGCGAAGTGATGCTTCCTCTGCACCAGGTCCTCGGGGTTGAAGACCATATTGTCGCGAAGATAGTCGAAGCCGAACTCGTTGTTGGTGCCGAAGGTGATGTCGCACTCGTAGGCGCGGCGGCGGGCGTCGGAATTGGGCTGATGCTTGTCGATGCAGTCCACGCTCAGGCCGTGGAACATATACAGGGGGCCCATCCACTCGGAGTCACGCTTGGAGAGGTAGTCGTTCACGGTGACCACGTGCACTCCCTTGCCGGCCAGGCCGTTGAGGAAGACGGGCAGGGTTGCCACGAGGGTCTTTCCCTCACCGGTGGCCATCTCGGCAATCTTTCCCTGATGGAGGGCTATGCCGCCGATGAGCTGCACGTCGTAGTGCACCATATCCCAGGTCACTTCGTTGCCGCCGGCCTCCCAGTGGTTCTGCCAGACGGCCCTGTCGCCTTCGATCCGCACGAAATCGTGGTTCACGCTCAGGTCGCGGTCGAACTGGGTGGCGGTGACGGTGATGGTCTCGTTCTCCTTGAAGCGGCGGGCGGTGCTCTTTATTATGGCGAAGGCCTCGGGAAGAATCTCGGTCAGAGCCTTCTCGATGGCCTCGTCCTCGTCTTTCACGAGCTTGTCGGACTCGCCGGCGAGCTTCTCCTTTTCGGCCACGGGGATATCCTGGTCGAGGGTTTCCCTGATTTGGGCGATGCGCTCCTCGAAGGGAGCCTCAACCTCGGCGAGGTGCTTTCTGAGGGCCGCACTGCGGGCGCGGATGTCGTCGTCGGAAAGGGCGTCGATGCCGGGATAAACGGAGAGAATCTTCTGAAGGACCGGCTTCACGCTCTTGTAATCCCTGTCGGCCTTGGAGCCGAATATCTTGGCAATGAAATCTGCAAGTGTCATTTTGTCACAATTTTTGATAAATCCTACAAATATAGCAACAAAAGACGAATACTCAAAAAAACGACGGTTAGTCCAGGCCGGCAGGGTATGCCCCCGCAGCCCATTAACCCAAATAAAAAGGGCTGCGGGGG
>R18__coassemble_3597_pt1 | contig 7529 bp, 8 predicted proteins | sample R18__metabat2_high_PE_009 | metagenome-assembled genome bin R18
CGGGACCAGGTCTTGACCACTTCCTTCTTCTTGCTACCTTCATTCATAGCAAGAATTCTCTTCTCCAGGGCTTCCTGGATGTATGGACCTTTTCTTAATGAACGACTCATAATCTCTAAGTTTTATTCCGAATTATTTCTTTCTTCTTTCAATTATGAACTTGTTGGAAGAAGCCTTGGGGTTACGGGTCTTGTATCCCTTTGCAGGCAGGCCCTTGCGGGAGCGGGGGTGTCCGCCGGATGCGCGGCCTTCACCACCACCCATCGGGTGATCAACAGGGTTCATAACGACACCGCGGTTGTGGGGGCGCTTGCCGAGCCAGCGACGACGGCCGGCCTTGCCGTGGCTCTCGAGGTTGTGGTCGCCGTTGGAAACCACACCGACGGTAGCGCGGCAGCTGACAAGGACCATACGGGTCTCACCGGAAGGGAGACGGAGGATGGCGTGCTTGCCCTCGCGTGCAGCGAGCTGTGCGAAGGTACCGGCGGAACGTGCCATAGCGGCACCCTCACCGGGACGGAGCTCGATGCAGTGAACGTTGGTACCTACAGGAATTTCGGAGAGAGGAAGGCTGTTGCCGACTTCGGGAGCGACGCCGCTGCCGGAAGCGATGACCTGGCCTACCTTGAGGTCCTTGGGTGCGATGATGTATCTCTTCTCGCCGTCCTCATACTGGACGAGGGCGATGCGGGCGCTGCGGTTGGGATCATACTCGATGGTCTGAACGGTTGCGGTGCAGGCGTCCTTGTCGCGACGGAAGTCGATTATACGGTACATCTTCTTGTGGCCGCCGCCGAGATAGCGAACGGTCATCTGGCCGGTGTTGTTGCGACCGCCAGTGCTCTTGAGGGGCTCCAGCAATGATTTCTGGGGTTTGTTGGTGGTTATTTCGTCGAATGCGCTGATAACCTTGTTCCTCTGACCGGGAGTTACCGGTTTGAATTTCTTAACTGCCATTGTGTGTCCCTCCCTTAAATGTTAGCGTAGAAATCGATCTTGTCGTCGCCGGCAAGAGTGATATATGCTTTCTTGTAGTGGTTTGCACGACCGCGGAGAATGCCGGCCTTGGTGTAGCGGCTCTTCTTCTTTCCGTGGTAGTTCACCGTGTTGACGTCAGAAACGGAGACGTTGTACATCTTCTCGACGGCGTCCTTTATCTGAAGCTTGTTGGCATTACGGTCTACGATAAAGCCATAACGGTTCAACTTTTCGCCCTGATCCGTCAGCTTCTCAGTTACTATAGGCTTAATTATAATTCCCATCTTCGTGTACTTTTAACGCAGGTTTCTTTCGGCGAGGATGTCCTGGACTCCGTCGATGAGCACCAGAGTGTTGGCGTTCATGATGGCGTAGGTGTTGATTTCGTCAACACAGATCACCTTTGCCTCGGGAAGGTTGCGGGATGAAAGATAGATATTGGTTGAGTTCTCGGGAAGCACATAGAGAACCTTGCGGTCGCCGGCCTTGATGGCCTTGTTGATGGCGAGGAACTCCTTGGTCTTGGGGGCTTCCATCGTGAAGGGCTCGAGCATGATGATGGCGTTCTCCTGAGCCTTGTAGCTGAGGGCGGACTTGCGGGCGAGGGCCTTCACTTTCTTGTTCAACTTGTTGTGATAGAAACGGGGCTGGGGGCCGAAGACGCGGCCGCCGCCTACGAAGATGTTCGACTTGATGCTGCCGTGACGTGCACCGCCGCCGCCCTTCTGACGGCCGAGCTTCTTGGTGCTGTGGGCAATCTCGCTGCGGTCCTTGGTCTTGGCATTGCCGTGACGCTGGTTGGCGAGATACTGCACTACGTCGAGATAGATTGCGTGGTCATTGGGCTCGATTGCGAAAACGCTGTCAACGAGTTCGACCTCCTTGCCGGAATTGGTTCCGTCGATCTTCAAAACTGAAAGTTTCATACTCTTAAGCCTCCAAAATTACATAAGAACCCTTGGCTCCGGGAACGGAACCCTTCACGACGATGAGATTGTTCTCAGGGATGACCTTGAGAATCTGCAGGTTCTGCACCTTCACCCTCTCGTTGCCCATATGGCCGCCCATGCGGGTGCCTTTGAACACCTCTGCAGGGAATGCACAGGCTCCGAGGGAACCGGGGTGGCGCAGACGGTTGTGCTGACCGTGGGTCTTTCCGCCGACGCCCTGGAAACCGTAACGGTGCACGACGCCCTGGAAACCCTTACCTTTAGAAGTACCGACAACATCGCAGAACTTGACGCCCTCGGTGAAGACGTCTGAAACCGAGATCTTGTCTCCGAGCTTGAGCTCTCCGAAATCTGCTGCGAACTCGACGAGTTTGCGCATAGGAGCTACTCCAGCCTTTTTGAAATGCCCCTGAAGAGGCGCGCTGGCGTGCTTTTCTGTTGTTTCGTCATAGGCAAGCTGCACAGCGGAATAACCGTCGGTCTCCACTGTACGGATCTGCGTGACTACGCACGGACCAGCCTCGATAACGGTGCACGGCAGGTTCTTGCCGTCGGCACCGAAAACGGAAGTCATTCCGATTTTCTTTCCAATTAATCCAGGCATTGGTTTGTTAATTAATTGTTTATAAATACTTTAAGTATAACCGCCCATTTTGGCGGGCTGCAAAGATACGACTAATTTTTATGATTTCCAAACACTTGATTTACAATATTTAATAGTATCTTTGTGCTATGATTTTGACATTCCTCGGTTTCCTCCACCTTGCGTGGACCGACATACTGGACATTTTCTTCGTTGCCGTGATAATCTTCTTCGCCTTCCGGTGGATCAAGGGTTCCTCGGCAATGAACATCTTCATCGCCATCATAATCCTCCTGCTGATCTGGTTCATCTCCTCGGCCCTGGACATGAAGATGATAAGCACCCTGCTGGGGACGGTGCTGGACGTGGGCACCATCGCCATCATAATAATATTCCAGCCGGAGATACGCCGCTTCCTCAACAAGATCGGCCGTTCGGCCGGCAGCACCATCGGAAAGCGCTCGTTCCTCCGGAAGTTCTGGCCCACCCGCACGGCGGCCAACCTGTCGGCGGACTCCGTCTCCGAAATGGTACGCGCCTGCGAGGCGATGAGCCTCCAGAAATGCGGCGCGCTCATATTGATAAGGAAGGGGGACATGCTGGAAGACATCATCGCCACCGGCGACACCGTCGACGCCCACATCTGCAGCCGGCTCCTCCAGAACATCTTCTTCAAGAACAGCCCCCTGCACGACGGGGCCATGGTGATAGGCGACGACCGCATAATCGCGGCCCGCTGCACCCTTCCCATCACCGACCGCCAGGACCTTCCGGCCCAGTTCGGAATGAGGCACAAGGCCGCCGTGGGCATATCGGAGGTCTCCGACTGCGACGTGGTGGTGGTCTCCGAAGAAACCGGCGGCATCTCGTTCGTCCACGGCGGCGAGGTGACCCACATCAGCAACATCAACACCCTCAGGCTGCTGCTCGGGGGCGCCAACACCGAGGAGGCATCGAAGTGACCGCACAGCAGAAACTTGAATGGAAATTGGGATTCGACAGGATCCGCAGCGCCGTGGCCGACCGCTGCCGCACCGACTATGCGGTGGCCCGCACGGCGGAGGAGGCCTTCAGCAACGACCCTTCCGTGATATCGCGCCGGCTCTCGCTGACCGACGAGATGAGGCTGGTCCTGATGTTCGAGGACGGATTCCCCTCCACCGGCTACATCGACGCCATCCCCTTCCTGGAGCCCCTTCTCAAGGAGGGGACCTGCATCGACGCCCTCAACCTTGCCAAGCTGGGGACGATGACCGCCACCCTGCGCAAGGTGACGGGGTTCTTTGCCGGAATCAAGGACGGGGTTTACCCCCAGCTGTGCCGTCTGGCGGCCCCGGTGCGCTACTTTCCGGAGGTGCAGCGGCGCATAGAGCAGATTCTTGACCGGTACGGCGACATCAAGGACAGCGCCTCCGACGAGCTCTTCGCCATCAGGCGCGACATCCGCTCCCGCGAGGCCAGCCTTTCCAAAAGGGCCGCGGCGATTCTGCGGCAGGCCCAGGAAGAGGGGATTGTCGATTCCGACGCCGCTCTGACCGTGCGGGACGGCAAGTTCCTCATCCCGGTGAGCAGTTCCTCGAAGAGGAAGCTGCAGGGCTTCGTGCACGACGTCTCGGCAACGGGAAAGACCACCTTCATCGAGCCCGCCGAAATGGTGGGGCTGGAAAACGAGATAAGCGAGCTGCGCTTTGCCGAGCAGAGGGAGATAGCCCGCATCCTCAAGGAATTCACGGAGTTCCTGAGGCCCTATGTCCCCGACCTGCTGGAAGGGGCCGCCTTCCTCGGGGAGATAGATTTCATAATGGCCAAGGCCCAGACCGCCCTGGACTGCATAGCCGGGATGCCGGTGATATCCTCCGACGGCACGCTGAGCCTCAGGAAGGCCCGCCACCCCCTGCTGGAGAAGGCCCTGAGGCAGGACGGGCGCGAGATGGTTCCTCTGACCATCGGCCTGAGCCCCAAGAAGCACATCCTTCTGATATCCGGCCCCAACGCCGGCGGCAAGTCGGTGTGCCTCAAGACCTTGGGGCTGCTGCAGTATATGTTCCAGTGGGGTATGCTGATCCCCACATCGGAAAGTTCCGAGCTGCCGGTGTTCGACAGGATCGTGGTGAGCATCGGCGACGACCAGTCCCTGGAGAACGACCTCAGCACCTACAGTTCCTTCCTCTGCGACATGCGCGACCTCCTTGCCTGCGCCGACTCCCGCACCCTGGTGCTGATAGACGAGTTCGGTTCCGGTACGGAGCCCGCGGCGGGAGGCGCCATAGCCGAGGCCATCCTCAGCGAGCTGGACAAGAGGGGCACTTACGGCCTCATCACCACCCATTACACCAACCTCAAGCTCTACGCCGCCGGCGCCGACACCGGGGTCGTCAACGGAGCGATGCTCTACGATTCGGCCAGGATCGAACCGCTGTTCAAGCTGGAGACCGGCCTGCCCGGCAATTCCTTCGCCTTCGAACTGGCCAGGAAGATGAAGCTGCCCGAGGCCATAGTGAAGGACGCCGAGGCCCGCGCGGGAGAGGAGTTCGTGGGCATAGAGCGCAACCTGCGCAAGATTGCGCGCAACCGCCGCCAGCTGGACGAGAAGCTCCAGAAGGTAAAGCACACCGACAAAACCCTGGAGGCCCTCACGGAGAAGTACCAGAAGGAGCTGGAAGACATAAAGGCCCAGAAGAAACAGATACTCGAGGAGGCCCGGCGCGAGGCCGAAGACATAGTGAAGGGGGCCGGGGCCCAGGTCGAGAAGACCATCCGCGACATCAAGGAGGCACAGGCCGGCAAGGAGGAGACGAAGGCCGCGCGCGAAGAGCTGCAGGGCTTCCTGGGTGCGCTGGAGAAAAAGAAGCGCAAGGAGCAGCAGACCCGCGACGAATACATCGACCGGAAGCTGGGCCAGCTGGAGAAGCGCCGCCGCAAGACCGACGGCAAGGCCGAGGCTCCCGAGAAGAAGGAGCCGCTGAAGGTGGGCGAGAAAGTGAGGGTCAAGGACAACGGGATGGTCGGCGAGGTTGCAAGAATATCGGCAAAATCCGTCACCGTCATCATAGGCTCGGTGAGCGGGACAATGGATCCTGACCGCGTGGAACGCATTTCTTCCAACGAGTTCAGGGAGGTTTCCCGCAAGCAGTCGGCTCCCCGGAGAGAGATGGTCGACGGCAGCGTCACCGCAAGGAAACTCAACTTCAGCACCGAATTGGACATACGCGGGGAACGCCTCTCCGACGCCCTGGACATAGTGATGCACTACATCGACGACGCCACGATGCTCGGGATGGGCAGCGTGCGCATTATCCACGGCAAGGGCACGGGTGTCCTGAGGGAGGAGGTGCAGAAGTATCTGCGCACCATTCCCGGCCTGACGGTCCGCGACGAAGACATCAGGCAGGGCGGCACCGGAGTCACAATAGTCACATTCGAATGATGCAGAACGGGAAGCAGACAACGGGGAAGAGAGGGGAGCAGGAAGCCTGCAACTACCTCCTGTCGCTGGGACACACGATCGTTGCCAGGAACTGGAGGAGCGCGCATCTGGAACTTGACATAATAACCCTTCTGGGAGACGAGCTTCACATTGTGGAGGTGAAGTCCCGCACCGCGCCCGTGATGGCGGCCCCGGAAGTCAACGTCAACCGCGTCAAGCAGGAAAGGCTGGTAAGGGGGGCGAAGGCCTTCCTCCATTCCGCCGGCCGGAGAAGCCTTCCGGCCGACCTGGAGACGGTCTTTGACGTCATTACCGTCGTTTTTGGCGACGGGACCACTGAAATCGAATATTATCCTAAAGCTTTTACACCAATCTATGTCTGACTGCAACCACAATTATTGCGTGATCATGGCCGGCGGCATCGGAAGCCGTTTCTGGCCCATCAGCAGATTGTCGAGGCCCAAACAGTTCCTCGACTTCACCTCCAGCGGGAAGTCTTTCCTGCGCCTCACCTTCGACAGGATCAAGAAAGTGATTCCGGAGCAGAACATCCTTATAGTCACGCTCACCCGCTACCGGGAACTGGTAATGAGGCAGATTCCCGAACTTCTGCCCGAAAACCTGATTCTGGAGCAGTACAACAGGAACACCGCTCCCGCAATCACCTATGCGACCTATACCCTTCTCAAACGCGACCCTCAGGCCGTGATGGTGGCAACTCCTTCCGACCTGGTCATCAACAGGCACGATATGTTCGAGCTCACGCTTGCCAACGCCCTGGAGTTCGCCGCCGGCTCCGACGCCCTGATAACCCTCGGAGTCGTTCCCACGCGGCCCGACCCCAACTTCGGCTACATCCAGGCCGTGGGCGACCTGGGCTCCGACAAGCCCCTGCCCGTCAAGACTTTCACCGAGAAGCCCGACGCCGAACTGGCAAAGGTGTTCGTGGAGAGCGGCGAGTTCCTCTGGAATTCCGGTATGTTCGTGTGGAAGGCGACCTCCATCCGCAAGGAGCTTGAAAGGCACGCTCCCCAGATCACGAACCTGTGGGAGGGCTGGGAGTCAGCCCTCGGGACCGCCGAGGAGTCCGCGTTCGTCCAGAGAATTTACGATTCCGACCTGCCCAGGATATCAATCGACTACGCCGTGATGGAGAAAACCTCCAACGCCTGGGTTTATCCCGCCAAGTTCAAGTGGGCCGACATCGGTAACTGGGATTCGCTCTACGAGTACCTCTCGCACCACGACGCCCTGGGCAACGCCTCCAGCATCGAGGGAAGCCGTATGATACGCGACTGCAGCAACAACGTGGTTTACTCTGCAGGGCGCACGCACCGGCTCACGGCAATCAACGGGCTCAACGACTTCATCCTCATCGACACCGACGAAGTGCTCCTCATCTGCCCGCGCGACGAGCAGAAGCTCAAGGACTTCCTCTCCGAGCTCGCCCGCCCCGAGTTCGAGGAGTTCAGGTAGGGAGGGCAGAGGCGCTCTGACGGGCGCCCGGTGTGGTTGACCAGGGACGGCGCAGGCAAGCGGGCAGACTGGCGGGCGTTCAGGCGGGCAAGACTGGCGGACGGACTGGCTGGCG
>R18__coassemble_3869_pt1 | contig 6912 bp, 5 predicted proteins | sample R18__metabat2_high_PE_009 | metagenome-assembled genome bin R18
GCACAAGGTCCCCTCAATTTCGGCCGACCTTGTGCAGTTACCCGGGTCAGGAGGCAGTTTTTGCACAAGGTCGCGACAGCTACCACCTTCCTGTGTGGCACAAGACAGGCGTATGCCCTGCCTGCACAGGTCAACTGTGAAAAATCAACACGGACATTTGACACCGAGCCTGTTAATAATGTTTTTTTTGTTCTAACTCCCCCAAGTCTGAGGGGTGTTAGAACAAAAAACAGGGGGACTGTTGAGGTCGCGGGACGGGAGGACGGCATTTCAAAGCGAAAGAGACAACCTTTCGGCTGTCTCTTCGCTTTGGAGCGGAAAACGGGGCTCGGACCCGCGACCTCAACCTTGGCAAGGTTGCGCTCTACCAACTGAGCTATTTCCGCGTTTCGGGACTGCAAATATACGGCAAATATTTTAATCGCCAAATTTTTTTCGGTTTTTTTGCAGTCCGAAGCTTAATGGGGATGGCAAACAGGAACGGATTTACACCTCGGGAGCAGTGGCGAACTCCTCGAGGAAGCGCATATCGTTCTCGAAGTAGTGGCGGAGGTCGTTCACCTGCCACTTGAGCATAGCGATGCGCTCAAGGCCCATTCCGAAAGCGAAGCCGCTGTACTTCTTGCTATCTATCCCGCTGGCTTCCAGTACGTTGGGATCGACCATACCGGCGCCGAGAATCTCCAGCCAGCCGGTACCCTTGCAGATGTTGCAACCCTTGCCGTGGCAGATGTTGCAGCTCACGTCGACCTCGGTGGAGGGCTCGGTGAAGGGGAAGTAGCTGGGGCGCATCCGGATCTGGGTGTCGGGGCCGAACATCTCGCGGGCGAAGAGCAGCAGAGCCTGCTTGAGATCGGCGAAGGTGACGTTCTCATCGACATAAAGACCCTCCACCTGGTGGAAGATGCAATGCGCGCGGGCGCTGATGGCCTCGTTCCTGAACACGCGGCCGGGGCAGATGACGCGGATGGGGAGGCTCATCTTCTCCATACAGCGCACCTGGACGCTGGAGGTGTGGGTGCGGAGAAGGATGGGATTGAGATGCCCGGCGCTCACGAAGAAGGTGTCCTGCATGTCGCGTGCGGGGTGGTTGGGAGGGAAGTTCAGTGCCTCGAAGACGTGGTAGTCGTCCTCGACCTCGGGGCCTTCGGCAACGTCGTAGCCGAACTTGCGGAAAATGTCCACAATTTCCTGCCTGACGATGCTCACAGGGTGGCGGGAACCGAGCTCGAAGCCGTCTCCCGGCATGCTGAGGTCGGTCTTGGGGCCGCTGGAGGAACCTTCGTCGAGGGCGGATTCCTTCAGTTCGTCTATCTTTGCCTGGGCGGCCTGCTTCAGCTCGTTCAGCGGGCGGCCGAATTCCTTCTTCTGGTCCTTGTCCACGGTACGGAACTCCTCGAAGAGCGCCGTAATCGAACCTTTCTTTCCGAGAAGGCGGACTCTCGCCTCCTCAACTTCCTTTTGGGTCTTGCACTGCAGAGCGCCGACTTCGGCGAGAAGTGCCTTGATGTCTTCTATGGTCATTTTTCTACTTGTTTCGTTTGTCTGCCCGTTTGTCGCGGGCCTTCTTGTCGCGGGCGCCGCCCGACTTCAGGTACCTGGGCCACTGTTCCTCGTTGAACACCGACTGGAAGGCCTGGTAGGTCTTCTCGTGCCAGCGGTCCTGGGCCATATAGAAAAGGTCGGGGTTGCTGACCTTGGAGTTGTTCAGGCTCTTGAGTTCCTCAACCATACCGGTGTAGTTGTGGGTGAGGATGGAGTCCACGTAGAATATCTGCCAGTCCTCGAGGTCGAGGAGGTCTGTGTAACGGTCGACTTCCTTCTGAATGGCCTCGTAGAGTTTCTTGTCCTCTTCGGCCGCCGGGTCCTGCGCGAAGGACAGGACGGGTAAGAGCACCGAAAGCAGAATTATTAATTTTTTCATATATTTGTATTTCACAATCTGCAAATTTAATAAAGAAAACATAAAATGAGAAAAATTCTGTTCGCAACCCTCGTTCTTACGACCCTTTGCTCAGGCCGCGCCCGGTGCTGCACCAATGTTCTGGTGACAAGAAGCGCCAGCACCGACGGCTCCTGTATGGTATCCTACGCCGCCGACTCCCACTGGCTCTACGGAGAGCTTTACTTCAACAAGGCGGCCAGTTACAGGCCCGGCACGATGATGGACATCGTGGAATGGGACACCTACCGCTACAAGGGGCAGATTCCGCAGGCCGGAAGCACCTATCAGACCGTGGGCAATATGAACGAACATCAGCTCATCATAGCCGAGACCACCTGGGGAGGACGCGAGGAGCAGATGAACCCCGACGGAATCACCGACTACGGTTCCCTCATCTACATCACCCTGCAGAGGGCCCGGACGGCGAGGGAGGCCATCGGGGTCTTCACCTCGCTCGCCAACGAGTACGGCTACCCCAGCGAAGGGGAGACCATCAGCATAGCCGACACTCAGGAGGCCTGGATTATGGACATCTGCGGCAAGGGCGCCGACGAGAAGGGTGTGGTTTGGGTTGCACGCCGCGTCCCCGACGGATACATCTGCTGCCACGCCAACCAGGCCAGGACAACCCGCTTCCCCTGGAACGACCCCGAGAACTGCCTCTACGCCCCCGACGTAGCTTCCTATGCCCGCAGCAAGGGCTGGTACAGCGGCACCGACGAGGACTTCAGCTTCCGCGAGGCCTACAACCCCCTGGAATTCAGCGGCGCCCGCGGCTGCGAGGCCCGAGTGTGGAGCGCCTACAACATCCTTGGCGACGGAGTCTTCACCTACGAGGAGAACGGCGAGGAGGTGAGCCGCCCCGCTTCCGACTGGCTTGATTACGCGATGGGCTACGACCTTGCCGGGGAGATGCCCCTCTTCATAAAGCCCGCCCGCAAGGTGAGCCCCAAGGCCGTGGCCGACGTGATGCGCGACCACTACGAGGGCACGCCGATGGACATGACCCTTGGCATCGGAGCCGGCGGCAACGCCTGCCCCTACAGGTGGCGCCCGATGAGCTTCGAATGGGATGGGAAGAGCTACGTGAACGAGCGCGCTATTGCCACCCAGCAGACCGGTTTCTGGTTCGTGGCTCAGGCCCGCGGCTGGCTCCCCGACCTCGTGGGCGCTCTGCTGTGGTTCGGCGTGGACGATGCCGCAACTTCTTATGTGACACCCATTTATGTGAACACGAAGGAGATCCCCGAATGCTTCCGCGTGGGCAACGGCAACCTGATCGAATACAGCGCCACCGCCGCTTTCTGGATCTGCAACCGCGTAACCAACGCCTGCTACCGGATGTACAATCATATGGCGCCAGTGGTGCGCGAGAGGATTGACGCCTTCGAGAACGAGCAGATGTTCAAGGCCGTTCCCGAGATGGACGCCCGGCTTGCCGCGATGCGCCCCCGCAAGGCCCGCAAGGCGCTCACGAAATACACCGTGCAGACTGCCCAGAAGCAGTTCGAGGACTGGGTGAAGCTCGAGGAGATGCTCACCGTGAAGTTCATCGACGGCAACGTCAAGGCTCAGGACGAGGCAGGCAATTTCCTGCACGCCGAGGAATACGAGGGCCTGCCCGACGGCCTCACCCAACCCGGTTACACCGACCACTGGAAGGATTGTGTTGTCAAAGACCGCGGAAAAATATTGGAAATAAAATAAAAACTCCTATATTTGCAGTCCCGTTTGACAAAACGTGGTGAGATTGGAGAGGTGGGAGAGTGGCTGAATCCACAGGTTTGCTAAACCTGCATACTGGTAACGGTATCACGAGTTCGAATCTCGTCCTCTCCGCGGATATGTGCCCTGCAAGTGTTTGCAGGGCATTTTTTATAGCCAAATTTACATAAAAACGCAAATTTGGCCAGAATTTATATGTTATATTCAGCCGAATTTCGATGAAATGTCAAAATTCGGCCAAGATTCACCTTAACCCGCTCAGTCAATGAACCTCACCTTGGAAGGGTCGCGGGGCTTGGCGTCGGGGGCTTCGTCGGGGTAACCGACGGCAATCACAACCTGAAGTTTGTAGCCCTCGGAGAAGCCGAGCTTGTCCAGATAAGGACGGGCGGCTTCGGAGTTGTTCAGGAACATCGCGGGACCGCCCATAATGCAGGTGCCGAGGCCGAGAGAATGTGCGGCAAGGCAGATGTTCTCGCTCATCAGCCCAACGTTCTGCAGGAGCATCCCGCTGTCGTCGGCCGGGCAGGCGATGGCAATTGCGGCCGTGGCGTTGCGGAATCCGTTGCGGAACTTCGGGTCGTCGGTGCCGGCGAACATCGGCATCTCCTCCTTCATAATCTCCGTCACGCCGTCGAAGTAAGCGGCATCGGTGATGATTCGGACTTCCCAGTCCTGCCTGTTCATCGCATTGGGGGCGTTGATGCCGCATTCCGCGATTTTCTGGAGTTTCTCCCTCTCCACGGGAGCGTCGGTGTAGTGCCGGATTGAACGGCGTGCCATAATGGCCTCGATCACGGGATTTTCCATATCGTCTGTCTGTACTGATTGAGTGTTTGTGCAGCAGCCTGCCAACGCAAGCGCCGCCGCTAGGATTGTGAGTGCGTGTTTCATATTGTAGTGGTGTTTATGCTCAAAGATACGCATCTTTTCCGGCAAAAAAGTCTTTTTGGCTGGCAAGAGTGCATTTTTTCTTAGCAACTTTTATCACTCGCGGCAATTACATTTGCAAAATATTATGATTGAAGAATATGCGGAAAATGTATCATCTCTCCTTTTCTTCGCACGAGGAGGTAATGTTCAGGAGCGAAGAAGACATCAACTACGGCTTCAATTGTTTCGCGCTCGCCTGCCTTGAAACGGACAGCCGACCGCTGGCAGACAGCGAGATGACGACGCACGTCCATTTCGGGCTGTACACCGATGCCCCTGAACAGACGTTCTCGTCCTTCCGGTATATGCATTCCCGATATTTCAACAGCAAATACAAAAGACGCGGAAGTCTCGGAGAGAAGGCGCCCTTCCTTCTTGCCGTTGACGGGCTGAATCATTCCGTCACGATGCTCAGCTACATATTCCGGCAGGCGCTGCATCACGGTCTGTCCGACTCGCCCTTCGGTTACCGGCACAACAGCGTAAACGTAATCTTTCAGAAAGAACTCGGCAAAAGCGCGTCCACGGATCTCATCAGAAGCTCTCATATGAGCAAGTTCCTGCCCCGTCCACGGCGCGACATTCCCGGCGGCTACAGGATGGACAAAAGCGGTCTGCTCCTTCGGGAAGACGTCATCGACACTGCCTATGTGGAAGAACTGTTCATCACTCCCCGCAATTTCCTGTACCAAATGAACAGGCCCAGTTCCGACCAATGGAAACAGGAACAGATGGAGGACAACAACGGGTTGCCGCCCATATCCCTTTCCGATCTCGAACCCGAATGTTTTCGCCCGTCCATACAGCAGATGCTGCAGAACGAGACCGCAAGAAACTACCGCAACAGAATCAGCGACCTCGAACTCTGCTCACTGATAGACAACTTCTACCTGAAGGGTATGTCGAAAGAGACCATTTACGAACTGACCCCGGCGGAAAGGAAAAGCCTTGGCAACCGGATATATTCCGATATGCGTAACGGAAAAATCTCAGCCTTGCTCGGGCGCAATCCCGGTTTGCCGGACATCGCACAAATCCGTCGATGCGCCCTGTGTTTCGACTGAGGTTGGCGGTGCAATGGCCGGCAGGCGGCGAGCGACAAGACACGATCAAGGACCTCTGAACGGCAGGTGAATGGCGTCTTCCTCTCAGTCTGAAACGTGAGTGTCAATTTTTTGGCGATTTTTGACACTCACGCCACAAATATGGCGGAAACCCCCCCACCCCCAACGGTTTGTGTCTTTTTTTTGGCCCCAGGCCCGCCACGGGCCCCCCGCACCAAATTAACCAAAAAAAAACGGGCTGGGGGAGCACCTTGCCGTCCATCCAGCCGACTGAGTCAGGGCGGCAGGAGCATCTTGCCGTCCGAAGCAGGGCGGCGGGAGCATCTTGCCGACCGAAGCAGGGCGGCGGGAACCGCCCGACGCAATCCTCTTTCAAAGTCGGAAGAGATTCATTAAATTTGCAAGATATGAATACCAGGACAACCACATACCCCCTTAACGACTCACAACGTGGCGTTTACTTCGAGTGCATCGAGGACCCTGAATCAACCAAATACAACAACCTGTTCGCATTCAGGCTGCCGGAAGGCATTGACACCGACCGCCTTGAGGCGGCGGTGAAGGCCGCAGCCAATCTGCATCCTGCGCTTTTCGCGGCCTTCGCCCAAACCCCGCAAGGCCCCGTAATGCGCCTGAAGGCAGCGCCCTGCGCAACATACGACGAGGCGCCCGAGGCAGCATACGGCGCAGCATATGACGCAGCATACGGCGCAGCATATGACGCAGCGCCCTGCGAAGCGCCTGCCGACGCGCAGGATGCGGGTATAGAAGTCGCGCACTTCAGCGCGGCGGGAAGGGAGGAGGCGCACCGGGCGTTCCTGAGGCCGTTCGACCTCGAGACCGGCCCGATGGCCCGGTTCGCGATATGCACAACGCCGGAAGGGACGGAGTTCCTGATGGACATACATCACGTCATATTCGACGGCACGTCCCTCAAGCTCATCTGCAAGCAGATTTCCGACGCCTACAACGGGCTGCCCCTGCAACCCGAAGACCTCGGTCTCGGAGAAGCCGCCCTCGCAGAAGCCGGCTGTACGAAGAATGCCTGCGCAGAGACAGGTCTCACGGAGGCCGCCTGTACGAAGAACGCCTGCGCAGAGGCAGGTCACACGGAAGCCGCCCTCGCGCAGTCCGAACGGTACCGCGCCGCGCGTGAGTTCTTCCGCGAGAAGCTGGAAGGAGTCGACTGCGACTCCAATCTGATTCCCGACCTTGACCCCGCCCGTTTCGACCCCGCTCCCGAGT
>R18__coassemble_3929_pt1 | contig 6813 bp, 7 predicted proteins | sample R18__metabat2_high_PE_009 | metagenome-assembled genome bin R18
GCTTCACGTGGGCCGACTGGGCCGTGGAATCCCTCGCCGGCATAATCGGAGTAGCCATTGCGGGAGTCATCATTTTCATCGGCTCATCCATTCCGGGGAAAAGAGCTTCGAAAGGTGGAGATGGAGGCAAAAACAACCTTAACAAAAAAGTTAAGTAAAAATACAATTATGTTTCGCTCTTTAATAAACAGTAACTTATGAGAAAGGCGGCCTTCATACTGGCAATTCTGCTGATCTGCACTCCTTCTCTCGCCATAAAGAAGGAAAAAATGCGGATTTCCGGCCGTGACGGGCACTCTCTGAAGGACAACCATAACCGCATATGGAACACCTTGTGCAAAAACCCCACCTGAATGCCCGATTTTGCACAAGGTCGCCTGGAATTGCCGGCACCAGGGGCAGCACCCCGCCACTGATCACCGTCTGTGAGGGGGTCGTGCACCTGGTCTGGTGTAATTGCAAGTTCCAGTTAATCGGAATGTCCAGCAGTATGGGCCCTGCAGCCCTTTTTCTTTGGTTTAATGGGCTGCAGGGCCCATACTGCTGGACATTCGACGCCGCGTATGCTCGAAAACCGAATAAAAAGGGCTGCAGGGCCTGTACTGCCGGCCAGTGGTCCACCGGACACGGAAATATGTCGGCGAGCCGGATTATAGCCATTCCACTTCCCCGCCCCAGATATCAAGGAACTTCAGGAAGTCATCGTTACTTATAACAACACTTGCGGTATTCTCGCAAGGATGGAAACTCACCTTTTTTGATGAAAGCAGGTCTTTGTCGATGTAATACTTTACCCGGTGACCGTTCTCAAAGAGTTCCTTCGGGTCAGGCTCAACAAGTTCGATGTCATTGATAAGCCCGAAGGCACAGACGGAGCCGGGATGCACACCGAGGCAGCGCATCATCCTCTCTTCGGAGGCGAAGGAGAGTTTTCCCTGATGGAGCTGATGCTCAAGGCCGTGGATGTCGAGGTCTTTGTGACATTCCATGCTCACGAGGTAATGCCGGTTGCCTTTGTGGTTACGGAAGAAAAGGTTCTTGCAGTGGGTTGCATCGTGAATGTCCTTCCAGTACTCCAGGCATTCCTCTATCGAGGAAAGCTCCGGATGCTCATAAAGCTCATACGGGATGCCGTGGGCTTCAAGGAAGTCCAGGACCTTCCCACGCAGTTGCTCTCTTTCGGTCATTTCAGAATCTGAGCAGATGCATTCTTGGTATCCACCTTCTTGATAACCTCCGTGCAGATGCCGTCTTCATCGAAAATGAACGTGGAGCGGATGATGCCGAGGGACACCTTGCCGTAGAGTTTCTTCTCGCCCCAGGCTCCGAGGGCTTCAAGAAGTTGATGGTCGGGGTCGGAAAGCAGCGGGAACGGGAGCTCGTACTTCGCCGCGAACTTGATGTGCGACTCTTTGGAATCCCTGCTCACCCCGAACACCTTGTATCCGGCGGCGAGGAACCTCTCATAGTTGTCCCTTATGTCGCAGGCCTCCGCCGTGCATCCCGGAGTGTTGTCCTTGGGGTATGCGTAGATTACGGTCTTGTGGCCTCTGAGTTCTTCATCACACCAGTCTTTCCCAAACTGGTCAGCCGCGCAGAATGCGGGCATTTTGTCACCTTTCTGTATCATTTCGTATATGGTTTTCAGTTTATGCTCATGCCGAAAGGCATGAAGCTCATCTTCATCAATTTGAAATGCTGCTTTGCAAAGGGAATTCCGATAATGGTTATCGCGCAGATGCAACCGAACACGAGGTGAACAAGCGCGATTTCCCACCAGTTGCAGACAATCCACAAGACATTGAAGCCTATGGAGAGGCATCCGGGTTCTTTCTCAAAGGAGACCTCCTTTCCGAAAGGAAACAGCGCAAGCGCTCCGAGCTTGAAAAGTTGTACGCCGAAGGGAACTCCGATTATCGTGATGCACATCAACAGCCCCGCCGCGAAATACATCAGCGCGACAATCAGACCTCCAAGAAGAAGCCAGAGAATATTTCCAAGCAGACTCATATATTACGATGTAATTTTATAAAATGCAAAATTAAAACTTTTGCCGTAAAATGAGTAAATTTGCATGATTAACAAACATTACACGCTATGGCACTAGAACAACAGATTCAGAAAGACATAATGGAGGCGATGAAAGCCAAGGACACCGTCCGCCTCAATTCAGTCCGTTCGATCAAGTCCGCAATCCTTCTTGCGAAGACCGCCGAGGGCGGCAGCAAGGAACTGTCTGACGGAGACATCATCAAACTCATCCAGAAACTCGCCAAGCAGCGCAAGGAAGCAGCCGAGCAGTACGTTGCTGCAGGCCGGCAGGAGCTTGCCGACAATGAACTGGCGGAAGCCGCCGTGCTCGACACATACCTCCCCAAACAGCTCAGCGAAGCCGAAGTTGAAGAAAAACTGAAGGTAATCATCGCAGAGGTGGGTGCATCAAAGCCTTCCGATATGGGCAAGGTGATGGGAGTTGCCACAAAGCAGCTGGCAGGACTGGCCGAAGGGCGGGTTATCTCCAGCATCGTCAAGAAACTTCTTGTATAATGGTGGAGATTGGAATCAAAGGACGGGAAGAAGCCACCGTCACCAAGGCCAATGTCGCCACGAACGTGGGCAGCGGCAAGGTGCAGGTGTTCTCGACACCGATGATGATTGCCCTGATGGAAAAGGCCGCGGCGCTTTCCATCGAGCCGGTGCTGGAACCCGGGCAGAGCAGTGTGGGGACGCGCATCAACGTGTCTCACTGCGCCGCGACCCCTATGGGAATGCACGTTTGGGCTGAAACGGAAGTCATAGAGATTGACCGACGCAGGGTTACATTTTCAGTGAAGGCCTACGATGAACGGGGCCTTATCGGCGAAGGGGCGCACGACCGTTTCATTATCGACGTTGAAAAGTTCATTGCTAAAGCAGAATCCAAATGAAAACCTTCCAGACGGCGAACGCGAGGGCGGTCACATTACAGGCAACTTCGCGTCGTCGGGAAGAAGGCTACGGTACTTGTGGCCGCTGGTACGCTCCAGAAAATCGTTGCGGGCAATCTGCACCTTGGCGGGATTTTCCATCAGGTCGATTGCAGCGGCGGCAAGCACCTTCGAGGCCGTGAGCATTCCCTTGTGGGCGATGCCGGTCTTGCCCATGGAGAGGAAGCCACGCGTATGCGCGTGGATACCGATCGGAGCGGTGGCGACGTTGATCTGGCCCACCGGGCAGGCACGGGACACGTCTCCCACATCGGTGGAAGCCGGTGAATATACCTCGTAATTGGTCGGAGGGATGATTCCGGCGAACATCGGGCCGTCAAGAGAGGCCGAAAGGCTCCTGCGCACATTGGCGTTGTCAACCATCGACAACATTTCCTTCACAATACGCCCGCCAGCGCCGGCCGCCTGCTGTACTTCACCTGCTGCCGCGAGTTCGTCGTCGGTGTAAGACGGCGCTCCGACGGCCTGGAAATTCTCGTACAGGACCGCGGCGAGTTCCCTGTTGGGGATGAGCCCCGAGCAGGCCCCCACGATGCGGGACTCCACTTCGGTTGCAGACATCAGCGCCGCTCCCTTGGCTATGTCGCCAATCCTGTCCACAAAATACGAAATGTCCTTGAGCTTGCGCGTGCGGATGACGAAGTGATTGGTAACGCTGTCCTTGACCATATTGGGAGCGTCGGAGCCGGTATTTGCGTACGAATAGCCGATGTTCACCTGATTGTGGTACTGCGAATTCAGGTACTTCACGCCTATGTTCATCAGTTCGGCGGCGTCCAGGGCGTTGTGCACCTCATCTGAGTCCAGAGCGGAATGGTTTGCCCTGCCCTTGAAGGTGTACTGCACGTCGTACAACGCAGAGGAGATTCCGAAGGGGACGATGTTGACCTCCGCCGGATGCCAGGCAAGGGCGAAATCGAGATCGTCGAACACGCCGTCGCGGGCCATATAAGTCTTGGTGCCGGACACTTCTTCGTCGGGACAGCCGAAGAATACCAGAGTGCCGCGGTCGGGACAGGCCTGCAGATATTCCTTGATTGCCACAGCGGCGCCGATGCAACCACCGGCAAGCAGATTGTGACCGCAGCCGTGACCTAGACCCTGGAGAGCGTCATACTCTGCAAGCAGGCCGATGCGGGGCTCTCCGCAGCCGTAAGTGGCGCGGAATGCGGTAGGGATGCCGCAGAGCCCCCTCTCGACCTCGAAGCCCTGCGCGGCAAGATAGTCGCAGATGAGGCCCGAGGCAAACTTTTCGCCGAGTCCACACTCGGGCTTGTCCCAAATGGCGTTGCTGATTCCTATGATTCCGGCGCTTTCGCGTTCAATCGCCTTGAGGGCTGTGGCCTTGTCCATATCGGACTTGCGCAGACGGTAGAAGAAACTCTTCTGGGCGTCGTTGGTGATTATGCGGGCGGGCTTTGTCTGGCTGGGAGACTTGCCCTTTGCAACCATAAAGTCGATGTATTTGTCGTTGGAGCCCTTCTCGAGCCACTCGACCTTCGGCAGACCGATCGTGTGGTCGACGTTGGCGCAGTCCTCGTATTCGGCGTTGAAGTGGCACAGAGCGGCGTGGATGGCCTTCGAGACCTCTTCCGCCGGCACGTCGGGAACATTTCCGTCCGGGGTTTCAATCAAGAAGTCGTAGCGGACAGGAAGCGCTTCGGCGTTCGGATACATATTGTATGCCTCCATCTTGATGCCAAGATCTTCTGCGGCCTTTTCAATTGAGAGAGCGATGGCCTTTTCGGTGGTTTTCTCGCACACCAGGTTGACGGTGCGGTTCACGCGGTACATGAACTGCACGAGCGGAGTCTTGCCGAGGAACCCTGTGCAGAGCACGGCGTCGCTCATCCTGTAGCGATACAGGCCCGAGAAATTGGTGTAGATTATCTCGTAAATCTTGCCCTGCTCCAGGCGGTCCATCGTTACAATCCTGCTGAAATCGCTGCCGGCATCGACCGGCAGGAACTCCATGAAACCTGCTCCCGGAGCCAGCACGCTGTCGGGATTGTCCAAGCCGACGGGGATCGAAAAAGCCCCCTCCGAGGCGGTGACGCCGCTATATAGTCTCTTGAGGTGGCCGCCGCCGTAGCGCTCGGTAATCTGTTTGTCGAAATTGGAGAAGCCGTCGGCGCCTACGCCCCTGATGTACTGCATCTCAGGCCATACGGCCGGAATGAACGGGAAGTCGGAGCCGTCGCGGAATATCTGCTCGAGTTCGTCGGCGCGGAGGGGATTGGGGACCAGCTTGGCCTCGATCGACCCACGGGCGCTCTCGGCGATGGAAATCGACGGGTCGATCGTGCCGGTGCGGATGTCCTTTATGAGCATTTTGTAGTTGTCGGCGATGTACTTCAGGTACAGCACCGCCAGGCTGAAGAAGCTGCTCACGATGCCGCCCACGTATTTTTCTTCGAGGAAGAAGCGGGCGTGCAGATACTTTGCGTCGGTACCGGGAACGGGAGCGGAGGCGTCGAGAGGAGAGGTGTACATTATGCGCATGAAGGCGTCGGCCTTGTCGCGCCCGCCGATGAAATCCACCATTTTGGAGGAGGCGCAGCCCACCGTGATGCCGGAGGGCAGAGTTCTGTGGCAGCCTTCGGAGGTGCAGAAGGCCCGGTACCGCATCCAGTTTTCGCCTAATTCCTTCGCCATCAGCCCATTGGGGTAGTTGTGATTATACTTGACGAACATCGCGTTTTGCTCGACCGTCATAGGGATCACCTTCATTGCGCCGATTGTGCCCGACGTCTCGTTCATATGGTCGAACTTGTAGGCGGTGAGCACGTTCTGCTCGCCGTCCATCATCCGGTTCATTTGTTCGGCGATGTCGTCGTAGGTGATGACCGGAACGTTCTTCTGAAAGTCCTCGATGCTCGAGATGTCGCAGAAAGAATGCTTCCGGCCATACTCGGTGTCCTTGTTGTCGTCGATTATTTTCAGCAGCGTGCGCTCGGCCACCGCCATAGGGTTTTCGAATTCTTTCAGAACTTCTTCGTAAACAGGCACGCCGGCCTGAACCGCTCTTTGATTGGCAAGAAATGTGGGATTGTTGTTCATGCTGTGGTTGGCTTATGTACAAAGATAGCGAAAAAATGACTCACCTGAAAATATCCGTGTTATTTTATTTCAGTTGACCTGTGCAGGCAAGACATAAGCCTGCCTTGTGCCACATTGGAAAGCGGCGGCTGTCGCGACCTGGGGCAACGGCGGAGGGCGGTGGCTGTCGCGACCTTGTGCAAAACCGGCCTCCTGACCCGGGTAACTGCACAAGGTCGGCCGAAATTGAGGGGACCTTGGGCAATAACCCCACCTGGGAAGCCGATTTTGCACAAGGTCGGATGTAAATGCCCGTTCCATTTAACCGGAATGTCTGGCAGTATAGGCCCTGCAGCCCTTTTTATTTGGGTTAATGGGCTGCAGGGCCCATACTGCCAGACATTCGCCACAGTGTTTACTCGTTCACAGCCACAGACGTGAGTGTCAATTTCACCGCATTTTTTGACACTCACGACGAGAATATGGCAGAAACTCCTGAGGGTATAGGAGGAACCGGAGCACTTTTGTCTTGATTTTTATCTGAACGTGCGTAAAATCGCCGGATTTTATGTAATTTTGTGAATATTCAAAATTATCATCGATATGAACAGCATGAATCTCAGCAACCCGGGAAAATGGTTCACAGAGTTTGACCCCCAAGGCAACTGCACCAAGGCCGTGTATGACAAGTCGTTCCGAGAGTTGCTCGGATTCGCTTCCGAAGAGGAGTATGCCGACGCGCAGTCCTCCTGGACCTCCGCCATCCATCCCGACGACGAGCAGAGGG
>R18__coassemble_4997_pt1 | contig 5380 bp, 4 predicted proteins | sample R18__metabat2_high_PE_009 | metagenome-assembled genome bin R18
AACCAATGCGGTTTTTTCCTGCCGGGCTGTTTATGCCCCCGCCCACTTAAAACAAAATTAATTCGGCCTGGGGGGTAATACCCGGCCGGCCATTCATCGGCGAATACACCGGCCATTCACCCAACGTGTTGAATGTCCTGCGGCAGATACTGAACACGAACATTTGACGCTGAGCCATTATTTTTTTTGTATAAAAATTTTTCCATTCATTCTTTTTTGTATAAGTTTTTTTTATTTTTGTATAAAATATAGAACAGAGAAAAGTGAGCACAATCATCAACAAACTCCTTCACGCACGGCGTGAGCAAGCCAGCCACGAATACTTCGCGGAGCTGCGTAGGGGGGGGGTATTGTGTTGATATTCAATTAGTTATAGATTACAGAGCATATGCCGCCGGGGGCGATTACGTCCTCCCGGCGGCTCTTTGTGCGCCCTCCCAGACTAAAAAAATCCTTAAAATTTAGATTCTTTTAGACTTCTTGAGAATGGTTAAGCAAGAATCTTACGCAAAGAGCCCATTTTTGCGTCTCGATTTCAGAAAGCATTATATAATATGGCAAAAAAGCATTACGTCAGAATGACGGTGGATCCGATCTTCATAAGCATGGAAAATGGTTTCCTTGCCGGATCCGTAACTGCGGCGCCACTGACCATAGACCACGTCACCGTGGAGGACTACACCTCCGGATTCGACTCCGGTGGCACCACCTTTCACAACGATTTCGAAAACATTGGATTCGACTGATGAACAATTCAAAATTCTCACGCGCGCTCGCACTCGCGTTCGCGCCCGCATTATTTCTGCTCGCCTCTTGTGAAAAAACCGGCACAGGCGGCAGCAAGACCATTCAGGTCACGGTAAGCTCCGACTACATCACCAAGGGCACAGACCTCACCACCAACGGTCTTGAGAAACTTGGCGAGTTCGTTCTCGACGCCTGGCTGGACGACGAGTACATAGACTATGTGAACGACCCCGGCAAGACAATCACCGACCGTCACTACATCAACAGCGGCGGCGCAGCCAACGTGTCATACAGCGCCGGAAAAAAGTGGAGCCTCAAGACCGCCAGCAACTGGATAGGCAGCGATCAGACCCGCTTCTGGTGCTATGCTCCCGCGGGGGCAACGGGTCTTTCAATAACGAGCACCGACCTCTGCAAGAAGGAGAAGCTTGACTTCACCTATTCCCTCCCCGCCCCCGCAACGGGCAGCAGCACAGGCACCGACGCAGACAACCAGGAGGACCTGGTATTCGCCTACAACACGAAGACCTATATCAAGGGGAAGAGTTCCGAGGAAGTGGACCTGACTTTCCACCACGCCCTGTCAAAGATCAACTTTATGGTGAGTCCCGACGACGGAACCTTCGACACCACATTGAAAATCAAGCAGATTTCCATCATCGGCATAGCTTCTTCGGGCAATTGCACCTTCACCGGGCCAAATACACTGACCGACCCTCAGACCACTGCCTTCGCATGGTCCGGGCACGGGGAGAAGAAGACCTACAGGCAGAACTACGAGGCATCCTTCACATCCACCCCCTCCGGCTGGTCTGCCGGCACCTACACCAACGACACCGGCACCTACAGCACCCTCCGATGTGACAACGCATTCTTCGTGATTCCCCAGACCCTGACCGACGCTGCCAAGGTCCGGATCATATTCGACGACAACGGCAGGACCACCGCCGAACTTGAAGCCGACCTTCACAACATTGAATGGGAGGCCGACAAATACTACACTTACAAGATAACCGCAACCACCATCGACCGTTACATCAACTTTGGGGTGACTCTGCAGGACTGGTCCGACAAAGATGACAAAATACTTATCTACTGATGAAATCACATTATCTTATAATAGCCTCCGCGCTGGCAGCAGCCGCAGTTTCCTGCAGCAAGGAAGCGCCTCGAGCCGATGCCGGCGGGACGATAACCTTCTCTGCCGGGGAAGAAGCCACAAAGGGCCTCATATATAATTCCGGACTCTCCGGCAGTAAAACCCGCATAGGCATTTACGACCTTCTCTCCACAGGCGAATACCACATCAGCCCAAGCAACCCGCTGAAGTACGACAGTTCCGATGAATATTGGGTTCTGGACGGAAAGGAAGGAAATGACGCGCCCAAATGGGTTCTTAAGGACAGCGAGGACAAAGACGTATCCCGCCACAGTTTCTTCGGCTGGCTCGCAACGGCCCCCGACGGCACTGAGGCAGAGAGCTACTGGGGCAGCGGCTTCACCCTGACTCGGAACGGACAGGTGCATACCCTCACCATCCCCGCCAAAACCGTGCTCACGGAATCTGTCAGGCAGCAGGTTTCAAACCCGATGTCCGGGGTTTCGCAGATGGACTTCTGCTACACCGACGTGGTGAACAGGACCACTGCCGCGGCGAACTACTCCACGGTAAACCTGTCCCTGAAGCACCTGTTCACCAGTTTCCGGCTCTCCGCAAAGAACTACAACGACGATGTCGTGGTGTTAAAGAACATATACATCACCGGCCTCAAAAACAGCAAGAGCGCCACCATAACATTCGATTCGGAAAAGGGAGAATCCAAGGTGGAATTCGCCGATGCGGCAAGCACCTTGAAGATTCCCGTTCCACAGAATGCCGACGATCAGGCCATCTGTTCGCTGAATTTGATGAATGATTACAATAATGGCAAACTGGACATCCAACTCCAGCCCGACCCCAGCGATTACAACGAATACATATGGCCCGACCTCCTGATCTGGCCCCAGACCCTGGAGGAACTCACGCCAGACAAGAGCACGATGCCCTATGTCGATGACAACGGCGAGCTCAGCTGCGATTACGGAACGGAAATCAGCGACCCCATGATCATCGTCGTATATTCCGAAGGCGGCGGAGATGACCTGCTCTATTGTGCACCGCTGCCCAACAGCGTGGGCTGGGACGCCGGCACGCGTCATCTGCTCCAGCTGCTTTTCTACAAAAAGAAGGTGGAGTTAAAGGCAGAGACCATTCCCTGGGACTACGTGGAGCAGAGCGTGGCCTATTCCGTTCAGGTCACTGAAGGCAACCGGCTCAGTTTCAAGACGAGCACCTGCACCGTCGATGCCGGTTCCAAGACCGTATACTTCAAGGGCGGCAACCCCATAACCTGCTACTTCAAGATAAGCCAGCCCACAGACGCCACCTGGCTCGTGTCGAAGTCGGGAGACTTTGACGCCTTCGAGATCGACAACGTCAAGATCGGGGAATATGGCGACGGAGAAGACACCGCCTGGGGCACCATAGACGGCAGCCAGGCAGAATTCACCATCTACCCCACGATTGTGGACCCCAAGAGGGATTACAAGATTCACCTCACGTTCGACGTGCGCACTTCCAGCACCCGCGTAATCAACGCCGACGAAGCCGTGCAGGGCAGCTCAGACTCCAAAGACTGGTACACGATAGTTTTACAGGGCAGTTAATTTACAGAAAATGAGAAAGTCATACATATTGGCAGCAATCATTCCCGTCCTCCTGTTCCAATGGTCCTGCAGCAAGGATTCGGGGCTGGGCGCAGAAGATTCCGGAATAAGAGTGGAAGTCAGCGCCCCAGGGCTGCAGACCAAGGCCACAAAAGACGGCGAAGACCAGTTCAACGAGAACGGGATCTACTCGTATTACTTCTTCTTCTACCCCCTGGGGCAAACAGACGTCAAGCCCACCATACAGGGTTTCAAATCCGACCTCGGAGGCGTGAAGACCGACGATTACACGATGCCTACCAGCACCAACCTGGTTAACAACGTCCTGTTCGCGAAGCCTAACCGCCAATGCCAGGTGTTCGTGGTGGCCAACCCTCCCACAAGCCTCGTTCCCACACTCACGGGCTCCCCGACACTTGCCACGCTCAGGGCAGCAACCGTGAAAAGCAGCCTCTCTGGCATTCAGAGCAGTTTCCTGATGGTCTATGACAGCAAGGCAGAGCTCATAAGCCGCACTGCCGAGCTGGCCGTCAAGGTAGAGGCAAAAATGCACCGTCTTGCCAGCAAAATCACCGTCCAGGCATCGTTCATTGACTCGTACGTCGACCCTGAAACCGAGTTTGTATGGGAGCCGGAAAAGGACAAACTGAAGGCTTGGTTCGTGAACGGAATGTCCCGTACCGCACTCTCCGGCAACTTCGCCGACTCCGGCGCCGAGGAGTCCGACTGGTTCGAGTCGGAGGAAGGTTCCTTCTGCGTTTCCGACGGCAACTACCTGAGCAGCCGGCCCTTCTACACCTATCCGATGGAATGGGAGTACACCAGCAAGCACGAGCCATACCTGTTGTTCGAACTGCCCTGGGAGTGCGTGACCGAGGGCCATCAGGAATTCAAGCCGAGTTACTACAAGATGGTGTTAGGCAACAAGGAGATACCCTTCAATACCTGGTATTTCATTGCAGTGAACCTGAACACGATGGGCAGCTTCAACCGCGAAGACCCCACTCAGGAGTTCCTGCGCGAAGCATATATCGTGCAGGACTGGACCAACGCCTTCGACGAAGACCAGGCCATAAACAATGTCAACGCCGACATCCGCAACGCCTGCTACCTTGTGGTTTCCGAATCCGAAATAGATCTGGACAACATTGACAAGAGGGACATTGCCTTCACTACCAGCCACGACGTTGAAATCAAAAGCGCAAGCTACAAAAGATCAAACTATTACGCCAACGGCAAATGGAACACTGATACTCAAGGCACCGACTGCAGGTCGTGGTTCGGCATAGACAATGAGAACAAGCTCATAAGTTTCAGCCACAGCATCAACAACGACATCGAGAGCGGGAGCCTGGACACCGTCCCCTATGAAATCACACTGGTTGTCGGGCACAAGGGAACGGACTCCTACAACGAGACAGTGACCATAACCCAGGCGCCCGCCATCACCGTGTCATACGAGGAGAATGATGCATACGGCACCGCAAACACCGGCCTCGGGACCAGGGGCGACGTGTACGTCAACGGCCAAAGCAGGAACATTCTGGGCAGCACGGCATACTACAATACCGTGCGCACCAGAACCAGCAACTGCTACCTTTACACAATCGAAGTCAAAAGCCTGCCCTCCGGCACAAGCTACATAATCACCGACCCCCGCGTTGGCGCCGGCCACGAGAATCAGATTTGGGACCCGATAAGCACAAATTCCTCATACCACACCTGGGTCAGCGTGCTTCCGGGCTCCTCGCCAGACAACGTGGGAATCGCCAGTTCGAATGCGACCTCAGGAACCAACCTTCCCGGCTCCGCCGACGGCACTGCCCTTTATGGCACAAACACCAGGAAGATGACATACTACTATGCCACGCAGACCACGGAAGAAAGCGAGAACTACATCGCGCCCAAGTTCACCATCGCATCTAAC
>R18__coassemble_5439_pt1 | contig 4990 bp, 2 predicted proteins | sample R18__metabat2_high_PE_009 | metagenome-assembled genome bin R18
CGTTGGTCGGGACCAGGGCATCGAGCAGGGAGTTGATGAGGTAGGCTTCCTCCTCAGAGAAGTACATCAGCTTGTCGAAGTCGGGCATCACCTTGGGGATTTTCTCGAGCTTGTATGTGTTGGCCCAGAGCTTCGTAACCGCGAACCCGGAGTCCCTGAAGGTGTCGAAGTAGCGGTAGATGGTGCGGTCCGTAGTGTCGAGCTTCTCCGCGAGCTCTTCCACAGTGTAGTTGATGTTGCCTGACATCATCTTCATCAGGCGGAGCATACGTTGGATGCGGGGCTGGTCCATAGTTATTGCTGTAGTGGCAGGTTAATGCCGATTTTATATAGTTCTTCGTATGTTGTGCTCGCTTCGAGCATATCTGTATCAAATCGTCCTATGAAATGATCCTGTGCAGTGAGGCTCGGATAGACAATCAGGCACCTCAAGAGCTTACTCCTGTCTTCCACGCCGAGATGCTTATACACGCCCTTCATCCTTGCATAAGCGGAGACCTGCCGGACATCATCAATTTGATACCCGTCGTTGTAGGCCAGCTTATACTTGGCGTCTATCACATAGGGCTCGCTTTCATCATTCGGCCGTAAAAGATAATCAGGATATCTTCCGCTGATGTTCTTCTGGTAGGCTATTTCCCCGGCGGAATAGACTTCGCGGAGCCTCTTCAGGACGTAAAGCTCAAAGAGCTTGCTCATATCAATCCAGTAAGGAGGGGTGGTCTCAAGCTTGTCAGCATTCTTGCCCACACCGTAAGAGCAGCGCTTTATAATCAGGATGGCATACTTCAAGGCGGAATAGTAATCTTTGAAAATTGGATTGGCATTGTAGGCATTAACATTCTCAATGTCGTAGTCATCTCCAACCTCCCTGAAATAAGGCTTAAGACCTGCAATCGTCCTCTTCAGTTCATCAATCTTCATCTGGCCGTGATATGACGACAGAATCTTGCTCGCCATACCCAAAGCTTTCTTTAGAATCTTGTTCTCCTCGTTGTTGACTCCGTATTCCTGATATCGGCAAACATTGTCAACGATATTTCTCCTGGAGATATTCTGTCGGATGTTCTGCTCAACGAGAATCTTACCCTTCACCTTGGAATGAAGGTTCTCGGTTACCATATAGTACGATTTCCGCAGACCCTTTCTAGCTGCATTCTTCAGCGTCATAACGAACTGGGCAATGATGAAGGGAGACAGGATATCTTCCTTCTGCTCCAGCTTTATGGGCTTTGCGAAGAAATCAACCGTAATCAAGCCATCCAGATTGCGTGAGTTCTCAGGCTCCTGCAGGGCCTCAACCAACATCTTCAAATAGTCGATGGAAGATGCGCCAGTTTCCACCTTGGGGAGCACCTGAATCGCGAGATTGCTGTTCACCCAATCGACACCGACAAAATAGGATGACTGCACAGAGTATGAATCCTGCTTTCCGTCTATGGAGAAGCAGAATGCATCCTCTTCACTGCGGCCCGGCATCCACCGGCCACAATGTTCGGCACCCTGCAAGAGCTCGATATAATCGTTCTCAAGCCTGGTACTGCATTGCTCTGATACAGTCAGTACTCGCATAATTACTCTTCACCTAAAGCGACTTCCTTGAGATGATCTATGACCTCATAAACCTTGTCAGCATCCGTGAATACTCCATCCAATATGTATTGCTCGAGCGTCGGGATGATTTCATAGAATATCTTGCTGTAGATATCTGACTCGTTCCCACTCCTTACGATGAACATACTCTGTCCCGGCCATAGATCAGCAGGATTGAATTCAAGTGAGAAGGTATCCGCGGGCTTGAGCCGCACATTGACGTCCTCAATGTACTCATCAAAGTTCGAGATAAAGAGCTCCGTCACCTCCCTGAAGATATCCTCCATAAATTCGTGGTCTTCATCAAGGTTCAACTCGACAAAACCATACTGCAGAGGAATCATCCGGAACCTGCGACGCATTGCATAGTCGAACTGGCTCAAGCTTCTATCGGCCGTGTTCATCGTGGCCAACAGATAGACATTCGACGGGATGGAAAAATCTTCCTTCGAATAAGGCAGCTTGACCTTCAAAGGCATCTGCGCTCCGGCCCTCTTGTCGGCCTCGATCAGTGTGATAAGCTCACCAAAAATCTTGGCCACATTGCCTCGGTTTATCTCGTCTATGACAATGACGTAAGGTTTGACGTTCTTCTCCGCCGTGGTCTTGCCGGCAGCATCATACTTCTTCAGGATACCGAGGACATCCTCAACCGTCATATCGTTGAGGCGATAGACCGTGCTCAAAGTCATCGTCTTCTTGATAATCGGCGTTATGTCTTCCCTGATTCCTTTAACCAGCCACTTGACACGGCGAACACGCTTGTACTGCTTGAAGTCATCTCTCCACTCATAGTCTCCGGTGATGACACCCACACCATCAACGAGCTTGTTTGTATAGCAGGACATCACGATGTCGCCTATCTCCATTTTGTTGATGAACGTGTCAACTATAATCTTACCGCCGTCAGAATATACGGTCTGCTCGTCAGGCTCTGCGCCGTAGGCATCCCATCCTATGCGGATATAGCCGTTCTTCAGGCAGTCGCTTCGGACCTCGTTATCGTATGTTCCTGCCAGCGAGACCTTCCAGATTGTAGGGTGCTCACCGAGTTCAATCTGGTTATTGGTGATTATGGGAGCAGATGCTGACTTACACAGGGCCTTGAATATGCCGTCTTGGACTTTATACTGGACATTGCCGGCATCATCAACCTCAGGCTTGAGTCCCTCGATGAAATCTTCATAATCCATTGACTGATGGAAAGTCGTGAAGACGACTCTCTTTTCGTCAACCAGTTTATTGAAAGCATCCATCACCTCGTCCCTATCCTCATAGTCAATATCTTCCTTGCAGAGTCTTGTCACGACTTCCGGAATGGCGTATGTCTTGCCGGTACCGGGAGCGCCTTGGAGAATTACGTTCTTCTTCCCCTCGAGAGCCTCTGCTATTTCAGAATAGAATGAATTGTCCATATATTCGTCAGTGTTATTATCGGTGTTGTTGCCGCCGAAAGAATATGCGGCTGTTGAAAATTCGAGATAGTTCTGTTCCTTGATTTTTCCTGATGCCATCTTGGCGTTGACATCCTGCATCAGATACGAATAATAATCGAAGTCGCGCTTCTGCTTGGGCACAACCTTGTCAAAACCGTAATGCACTAGATAGTCTTCGTTGGTGCCATCAAGGGAAAGGTAATGCTCCGGATCAATCCAGAAAAGGCCCATTGTAATATTCCGGTCAACTCCCTTGATTTTCATTACCTCATCAAACGCCTTTTTGATATTCTTGCCAGACAGGACATTCTTGAAGAGTTCCCAGAAAGGCTCCGCATGCGCAGCTTTGTTTGCACCATAGATAAACATCACCCGTTGAGGATGGAGGCTTGGGAAGCCCACATAATCGGTCGGGATGTCAGCCTTTATGTCGAGCGCCTTTTTATAGTATTCAGCGAAAATAGTCCGGCGGGACTCTTTGCCCACAGCCAAGGTGCCGAGCACCGTGAAAGGCGTTATGTCTTCAATCGGCTTGCCTTCTTCCTGGTAGGCTCTGACAAGTTCCGGGTCAATGCCATAGAACAAATCCAGAAGGGCTTTCCGGTCTTTCCTATAATCAAGCAGCTTCTCTGCGAACTCACGTAGGAACGGGACCCAAGTGTACATTGTTTCTCCTGCCACCTGCTCCTTCATCCATTCTTTCATCTGCCAGAGGATGTCCTGAGCATTCAACTTTCTGGACTGCAGAAGTCCTTCGGTTTCTGAAGCGATGAAGTCCATTATTTCCTCGTCCTTCTCCTCTTCCGAAATTATTTCCGGAAGGAGGCTCTGATAGTGTTCATACTTCGAGCCCGCCTGCATCGTCGCATAGCCCATATACCTGCAGTAAGCCCCATATATCTCGGCCTTATAAAAGGTGTAGTGTTCAGGATCCGCGCAGGCGAGAAAAGAAGCCGCCATTCTCTCGTCGCTGATAACATACTTCCAGCGGTCTTTGGTCAGAGCATCTATACTCTCCTTGAAGTAGTGATAGGCTTTCTCAAAGTCGGCCTCAAGCAATTTGTTGAAGCAAGCTTGAACCTGCTCGTTGTCAGTCTTGAGGAGCGTTGTGAGAGCCGGACCATCAAACTGCCGGTCGATAAGGTTCATATCCTTCTGTAGATGAGCAGAGAGGATAAAGTCTGCGGATTGCCCCTGGCATCGTGTAATCAATTCCCACTTGTAAATCTCATAGGCATTCTTGGCGCGGAGGCCGCGAGGCAGGACTTCCTTCTTGTACTGGGCAATAAGATTCTCCAGAAGGTATTGATGAAGCGCTTCACAGAGTTCTTTCTTGACATACCAAGTGAATAGGTTCTTGCTGGTGGAGCCATATACTGCCGTTGGCCAGTAGCGTTTCTCTCCGCCGTCGCCGACTATCTCAAAGCGCCCCAGCTTGTTTTGGACCCATTTGCCGAAATTGGTTACGGCATTGTTGTAGTACTGGTACTTGCGGCCGTATTTTTTCTCCAGCTGCTTGCAGGATGCTCCGTGCCCGGGCTCGCGGTACAGCTTGAGAAGGACCGAGATGTAGTCCTTCTCCTGTATCTCTTCATCCCGGAGAAGTTGCAACCATTCCTGCGCGGTTATGCCGACGTCGCAGGTCCAGAAGCCTTCGGGGGTTTGGTATTCGTGGAGTTGGGTCATATGCTTATATTACTGCTGATATGTTTATGCGTAAATCGCTGAATGTATCTGGTTGATATACTGAGGAATGTACGTCAGCTTGGAGCCGAAGACGCTCTGCCAGTCGAACTCGTCGAAGGGAGCGTCGTTGACGAGGGTCTCGCGTGTGATGTCGCCGTTCTGGCAGACATAGCTCACGATTGTCTTCAAGTACTCCTCCTGGTCGGCGGTGAGCTCGTTGCTGCTGATGTACTGCGTGAACATATCGCGGGCCTTGGTGCGGTCCACTCCGATGG
>R18__coassemble_5494_pt1 | contig 4953 bp, 2 predicted proteins | sample R18__metabat2_high_PE_009 | metagenome-assembled genome bin R18
TGCGAGGGGGGCGTGCACCTGGTCGGGGGTAATTGCAGGCACCAGGGGCAGCACCTTGCCACTGAGCAGTGTCTGCGAGGGGGGCGTGCACCTGGTCGGGGGTAATTGCAAGCACCAGGGGCAGCACCTTGCCACTGAGCAGTGTCTGCGAGAAGAGCACGCATCTGGTTGAGGGCAAGCGGCGACGATGTTGAGCATTATCGTACAAAGTTTCCAAGGCTACGGATTAGCCATTCCGTCCGAATTAGTTTTTTGCCAAAATGGGTCCCGGAAAGGTGCCACAGAATTGCGTGGAACGAGGGTAGCCGAAACCCAAGGCCTTTTTTGGGGCCTTGGGTCCCGCACACCCCAATCACAGGCTACTCCAAAGGGTGTCAGCAAAACCCATTTTGGCGAAATGGGCAGTTTTCGGCCTTTACGGCAATTGGGGAGCGAGTATCTGAATCGAACGTACAATTGATGTATCCTTATCTGATGTACTTTCTAAGTTCGACCTCCGGGATACGGGTCAGGAACGACAACTGTCTATGTGCAAGGCGATAGCGATTTCGAAGCGTATTCGCAAGCTGCATACGTTCCCCAATATTGAGATGACGCACAGTACGCTTGCCGAACATTTCCTTGCAAACCGACTCACTTATCCGTCTCGCTTCAAGGTCCTCCACGACCACCCCGCGAATCTCCGCCATCTTCACGTTGATGCTCTCGTCCCGGCTCTTGGCGCTGCACATAAAAGCCCTGAAGCAGTTGTGGGTCTTGTATACTGACTCAAATCTCTGGACATCAACATAATTAGTCGGAAGTATAAAGCCATTACATACTAGCCACCAATCAGGAACAAATTTCTTTGACCCGCAGTATCTCTGCTTTTCCAACTTGCTGAGAGTCCCGAATTCCACAGGTTCCACGTATTTGCCATTTTCTCCAACCAACCAGGGCAATATTGTATATACGCTTCGGAAATACAGTGCGCCCGAGCCGTAACGATAATCATAGGGCATCACGGGTTTGCCATCTTTTGTGGGTTGTGTGATGGTGTATGCAGCAACATTCATCAGGTACGATTCAGAGAGAACTTCATACAATTCGCAATGAAGGACAACGCCATCCGACGATCCCCGCCGCGAAGCAATACTGCGTATGGACATATCCTCATACAATTTTTTGAAACGTGCACATTTTTCCAAAGTGCCCCATAACAGAACGTGTGGATGAGAGTCCTCAATCGAGAACGAAACAATGATGACACCACTGAGATATGCGCATAAACCTATGCGGTTGAAAGCTACCTTGAACTCGTTTTCTGTAGTGATGAAATTTTTCGCGTCATCACCATTCGCGAACATGTGGTAATAATGTTCATTATCCATAATCTCCCGCCTCAATCGTCCTTGGTGGTGACGTATAAAGGTCATTACAAATATATGAATATTTATGAATATTATCGATTATCTGTAAAAATTATGCGCATTAAGATGTCATGGATTCCTCCCAATGCCGCTATGGCAGTCAAGATTGCCTGAGAATAAGGAGGATAGGGAGAATAGGGAGGAGGAGGAGGAGAAGAAGGAGAAGAAGGAGAACATTTTGCCAAAATGGGTTCCGGAAAGGTGCCACAGAATTGCGTGGAACGAGGGTAGCCGAAACCCAAGGCCTTTTTTTGGCCCTTGGGTCCCGCGCACCTCAATCACAGGCCACTCCAAAGGGTGTCAGCAAAACCCATTTTGGCGAAATGTACACCAATACAGGAGTTCAAGCTCCCTGCGGGCGGGCAGTCTGAGCGGCCGTTGTTCAAGGATTTCGCAGAAAATCGCTAACTTCGCAGAAAATACGCGCGCACTATGGCACTCTTGATGAAAATCATAAACCTCACACCCGACTCGTTCAGGCCGGAAAGCCGGGCAAAGGCGGAAGACCTCCCCGGTCTTCTGCACGGCGCCGACATATACGACCTCGGAGCGGTGTCCACGCGCCCCGGAGCTGAGAGAGTAAGCGCCGAGGTGGAGTGGGAGCGCCTGCGCCCCGCCCTCGAGGCGCTCAAAACATTGCGCAACAGCAACGACTGCGTATGCTGCGGCATGAGCGGTAGTAATGACAGCAGCAACAGCAACAGCAACAGCAACAGCAACAGCAACGAGCATAGGCACCCGTGGCCGGCAATTTCGATTGACACCGCACGCGCATCGATTGTGCGCAAGGCGTACGCACTCATTGGGCCGTTCATCGTAAACGACGTGTCGGGGGCGGAAGACCCTGAGATGCTCACCGTCGTGCGGGAACTTGGGCTTCGCTACGTGGCGATGCACCACCGCGGAACGCCCAAGACGATGGACTCGATGTGCGACTACCCCGGCGGTGTCGTTCAGGAAGTGGTCGAGTTCTTCCGCGGCTTCGAGCGGAAGGTCGCAGGCATCGACTGGATTCTGGACCCGGGCTTCGGATTTGCCAAGACGGACGAGCAGAATCTGGAACTGCTTGAAAACCTCGCCACATTCAAGCAGTTCGGCCGACCGATTCTCGTCGGCATCTCTCACAAGCGCTTCACTCGCGGCCGGTCGGAACAGCTGGAGGCCCTCGCCGTCGAAAACGGCGCCGACATCATCCGCAAGCACCTCTGACCTACGATTTCGCGCACGGCGCCGACATCATCCGCAAGCACCTCTGACCTACGATTTCGCGCACGGCGCCGACATTATCCGCAAGCACCTCAGACCACGGAACAGGTGGGAGCGGCTGGAGGACTGGTCGACCTTTAGCCCAATGAAATAGGTCTGCCAGCCCTCCAGCCGCTCCGACAGTGTCCAATTTAACGGCAAATCTGCCGCCGCTAAAGGGCGTGGTCGGCCGGAACGCCAATTCCGTTCCACGCCTTGAGGCCGGTCCAGGCAACGTAAGGGTTCCGCCAGAAGGCATCGGTGGCAGGAAGGCCCAGGGCGCAGAAAGCAGCGCAGCAGAGATATTCGCTCCCGGTATTGATGTAATCCTCCGACATACGAACCTGCGCTCCGGCATAGCCGACACGAAGAAATCCGTTGCGATCGAAGGTGCCCGGCTGAGCAAGCTGCCGCTTTATGACGGCCGTCAGGGCTGTCCTCACCTGAGCCGGATTCAGAGACTCCGGCAGAATATGATGAAGAGCGGCATCGGACAGGGCATGGAGCGAGCCGAAACGGTAAGTGATGCTCCGGCCGAGGGCAGGATACGTTCCTTCAGGAGAAATCATACGTTCCATCTGGGCGGCATAGCGTCCCTGACGGTCCTGCTGTTCCGACAGAAACTCTCCGTTCCTCATCCCGTGCCCCGACAGCACTCTCAGAGTCCCGGTGAGCATAGGATGGATGACGAGGCTGTTGTAGTAGTCGAGATGGAATGCGGAGCCGTCGCCATACCAGCCGTCGCCTTTATACCATTCTCCAAGGAACCTGTTCACACCGCACTGCAGGCGATCTTGGTCGCACTCGCCCGTGAATTCGAGAAGGGCAGCTTCGATTATTGACGCGAAAAGCAGCCAGTTCGACTCGTACGGCTCTATCGAGCGTGAATCCTTCAGCCGTGCAACCAGGCGTTCCCTTGTCAGAGGGTCCAGTCTGCCCCATAACTGAGTCGGGGCGCGAAGGAGCCCTTCGGCAAGGAACGCAGCATCCACCAGGGGCTGGCGGTGCCGGTTCTCCGTAAAACGCAGGCAATCCGGCGAGCCGGGATCCACCGCATTCGCCAAACCTTTGAGCGTCAGCTGTATGATTTTCTCACGGCGCTGCCCTTCTGCTGTGGAATCAGGGCCGAGTTCAAGCCAGGGAGCAATGCCACAGACAGTGCGTCCCACCGCCTCAAGATAAGACACCTCCCGGCGGTCAGGGTCGTCGGAGAGCGACTCAAAAGGCATATTCTGTTTCAGAGTACCGGCGGCAAGATTCTCCAGGACCGGAGTCGCGACGCGTTCCAGGGCATCGACCCAGGCTTCCCGGTCCTCTTCTCCGGAAGGCCTGCAGAGAAGCCGCTTCAGGCGCAGCAGAGCCTCGACATAATAATAATCGGCATAAGTCAGAGGCACGTCAACCTCGCTCCCTCCGGGCAACGAGCCGACGCTGTGCTTCAAGATAAAGCCACCGTTCTCCCCTTCTTTTGCCAGATACCTCTCCGAAGAGAGCGTGCGCAGCTGCTTCTCCGCCATCTCAAGCCAACGGGAAGCATCCGCAGTGGGATCAAGCTGACTCAGTTCTATGAGGGCAGAGGCCATCACGGCAGCGGCGGAGGCATCGCGCAGGACCGAATTGCCGGGCACGACAGCTTCCGGAACATCATAATCCCAGTACGGCACTCCGTCTGTAGGCATATTCGGGTGGTTCACAAGAAATTGCGCCACGTGGCGTGCCTGGTCGAGATAGCGCTGCTGCATGGTCTCCCGGTACATCATCGTGTAGCCGTAAAGGGCCCAGGACTGGCCGCGTGCCCAGGCGCTCCAGTCGGCATACCCCTGGGCTGTGTTCTTGGCGTGTGGAAGGCCGGTTGCAGGGTCATAGGAGACCACGTGCCAAGTGCTGAAGTCGTCGCGGAAATGATTCCTTATCGTTGCATCAGCGTGGCTCAGGGCCACTTTTTCGTAAGACCCGTCGCCGGTCTGCCTTGTCATAAAACAGAGCATCTCCAGGTTCATCATATTGTCTATGATAACGGGATATTTCCACTTCCGGCTTGACTCCCAAGACTTTATTACCCCAAGGTCGGTATTGTAGCGGGTAAGGAGACTGCCCGTTCCCTCGGCAATCACGTCAAGATACTTCCGATTCCCCGTAAGGGCATAGCCCTGCCCGAAGCTGCAAAAGAGCATAAAACCCAGGTCGTGGGTGTCGGTCATATGTTTCACTGGCTCCACCCTGTCGGTGTAGAGCTCGGCATAACCGAGAACCTCAGAGTCGTGGCTGTTGCCGTAAAGTTGCCACAACACCCCCGGGA
>R18__coassemble_5843_pt1 | contig 4683 bp, 4 predicted proteins | sample R18__metabat2_high_PE_009 | metagenome-assembled genome bin R18
GCATAGTCAGAAGACATCCTGCCGGCTTCAAGACAGTCGAACGCGTCTGCTTCCATGATGGTGATTTTATCTTCGAAAGGGAATTGCGGGAGAAGGAATTCCGTAAAAATAGCTATCGCTTCGGGAGATTTCTCTATAACTGTCACTTGGGATACCGTTTCCTTCCGTGCAGCCATATAGGTAAAATACCCCAGGCCCAGGCCGAACACCGTCACGCGGCCGCGCACCTTGGCGATGGCATCCTTCATCGTTTCAATCTCATTTGGTTTCAAGGCCATCCACTCCCTCCCGTCTTCCTTGATGACGGGGAAGCTGAACGGCTGTTCGAAGAATCCCAGCTGGGGGACCTCACGTCCGTCGGCAAAGACCTTTATGTCTCCGCAAGGGAATGCCTCATAAGGGGCATAACTGTCTCTGGTGAGTTCCCAGCGGCCGACCTTCAGCTGCGGGAAGCATACATGCCTGAAATATGGATTGTCCTGATATTCCTTGACTTCGCATCGGCGTACCATCTGGCTGAAGTACCACATCTGCTCGTCCGTTTCCGCTCCGCAGAATCCCGCAAGAAGCGCGGCGTACAGCCTGTCAATCGGGACGGTTTCGTCCGGATCAACCTGACGCATAAGATCCTTTGTTATCGCGCGAGGATGGTCACCCAGATAGTCACAGACCATCCAGGCGATTTCGTTGTTCAGTTCCTTCGGGTTCATCATCTAAAGCTCGTCAGACGCGTACAGGTATGGGAACAAAGGAGCATCATACTCAAAATAGTCCTCCTCGCTGAAGAAGCGCTTCAGCTCAATCTCAGCATTCTCCTTGCTGTCCGACGCGTGCACGATATTCTCCTGATGGCTCATGCAGAAGTCCCCGCGCAGGGTCCCCGGTGCGGCTTTTCGTCCGTTGGTGGATCCGGTCATCTCCCTGACCACCTCCACGGCATCGATGCCCTCGAGGCACATCAGGATTACGGGCGCGGCCATCATAGACGACTCGATGATCGGGTAGAAAGGCTTTTTTACCAGATGCGCATAATGCTCGGCGCATTTTTCCTTTGAGAAGCGGTACATCTTCAGCGCCACTATCTTGAGCCCCTTCTTCTCGAAGCGGGTTATGATTTCTCCTGAAAGGCCCCTCTGAATTGAGCAGGGCTTTATGATTACGAATGTTCTTTCCATATTTCCGCCTGTCTGTATCATTTTATTTGAATATTATCTTCTTTTGTACAAGGAACGGCTCTGCAAATTTAGCACTTTTGGGGCTCACCTGCAATTTTCCGTGATTACTTGCGGCTGTATGTTGGAGGCCTGTGAACTCACCTTGTGCAAAATCTGCTTTTCAGGTAGGGTTAGTGCACAAGGTCCCATCAATTTCGGCCGACCTTGTGCAGTTACCCGGGTCAGGAGGCCGTTTTTGCCCCAGGTCGCGACAGCCGCCGCCTTCCAGTGTGGCACAAGACAGGCGTATGCCTTGCCTGCACAGGTCAACTGTGAAAAATTAACACGGATATTTTCAGGTGAACCTTTTAATTGCTATATTCGCGAAACTAAACAGAATGGCAACAGGGTCGCTCTGCGCATACCTGGAAATGCTGAACAGAATAAAAATGTAGTTTTTTCTTGATGGCCTTTCTCGACTCCAACAACAATGCACGGTACGAGTTCTACAAGGACCACGCTAACGCAGGCCTCTCCTCTGCCAAGGTTGAAGAGGTCTCCTTCGGGAATTAAAGCATATGCCATTTCTTGGCAGTGTGATGCAATATCTTTGTAAAATCAAAATCAACTATGTCAAATAACAGCAATACAAAAAATCCTTCGAAACCTATCCCACAGCCTCAGAGGCGTGAGCAGGCAATCCCCCGTCCCGACCAGATAAAGGGCCATCTGGACAAGTACGTCATCGGCCAGGAGGAAGCAAAGAAGGTCCTGTCCGTAGCCGTCTATAACCATTACAAACGCATTGCGGCAAAGGCCCTCGGAGTAAGCACCTCTCTCGGGAAGTCCAATGTCATTCTTCTCGGTGAGACCGGTTGCGGGAAGACATACCTCGTGAAGACCATCGCCGAGTACTTGAAGGTGCCGTACTATCTCGGGAGCGCGACATCTCTGACCGCCTCCGGCTACGTCGGAGATGACATCGAGTCCCTGCTCACGGGACTCCTGATGAACTGCAATTACGATATCGAAGCGGCCCAGAAGGGAATCATCTTCATCGACGAGGTGGACAAGATAGCGAAAAAGGACGCCGGTGTATCCGTCATCCGTGACGTATCCGGAGAGTGCGTGCAGCAGGGGCTTCTCAAGATGGTGGAAGGGCACAGGATGGGAGTGCAGCCGCAGGGCGGACGCAAGCATCCCGAGCAGCCGCTTCTTTACGTCGATACGACAGATATCCTCTTTGTGATATCCGGAGCGTTTGTCGGCCTGGATGCAATGGTGGAAAAACGCCTCGGAATCACCGGAAGGATTGGTTTCGAGGGCAGGGAGCGCAGCAGCACAGACGGCACACCGCTCAGGTACGTGACCCCGCAGGACCTGCGCACGTTCGGTCTCATACCCGAGTTCGTGGGCCGCTTCCCCGTCATCGCCAATGTGGACCCCCTGACGGAGGACGACCTCGTGCGCATACTCAAGGAGCCAAAGGATTCGCTCGTGAGGCAGTACACCGAGATGCTCTCCCTTGACGGGGTGAAGCTCAGGTTCACGGAGGATGCCGTGCGCGAAGTGGCGCGCTGCTCGTCCTTGCTTGGCACCGGGGCCCGTGGCCTTCGCGCCGTGATGGAGACTGTGATGATGGATTCGATGTACGAATCGCCCAGGTGCAAGGAAGGAGACATAATCACCATCACTGAAAACATAGTCAAAAAGAGAATGAAGAACAAATACGGAAACATATATGAATAACAAGGATTTTCAGAGGTTCGCCTCATCAGAAACGGGCGTGTCCCCTATGACCATGCACCGCTACGGAACCGCCGTCGATGCTTATATTAATCCATCGATTATCGAGGAAAGGAAGCTCAATGTTGCCTCAATGGACGTGTTCTCGCGCCTTATGATGGACCGCATCATCTTCCTCGGCGTCCCCATCGACGATGATGTGGCGAACATCATTCAGGCGCAGCTCCTTTACCTTGCTTCGGTTGATGACAAGGCGGATATCAGCATGTACATCAACACCCCTGGAGGCGTGGTGAGCTCCGGCCTCGGCATCTACGACACTATGCAGCTTGTGGCCCCCGACATCGCTACCATCTGCACCGGCCAGGCCGCCTCGATGGGAGCAGTCCTTCTTTGCGCCGGAACCGAGGGGAAACGTTCGGCCCTCCCCCACTCCCGCGTGATGATCCATCAGCCGCTCGGCGGAGTGCAGGGGCAGGCCTCGGATATTCTTATCGAAGCCAAGGAGATAGAAAAGACCCGCGCAGAACTCTGCCGAATCATTTCCGAGCACAGCGGACAACCCTATGACAGAGTGTTTTCGGATGCAGACCGCAACTTCTGGATGGACTCTGCGGAGGCCCTGGAGTACGGTATGGTCGACAAAATCCTCTCAAAAAAATAGGACAGAGCGGAGGAAATGCGTACATTAGTTGACCTGTGCAGGCAAGACATACGCCTGCCTTGTGCCACACTGGAAGGAGGAGGCTGTCGCGACCTGGGGCAACGGCGGAGGGCGGCGGCTGTCGCGACCTTGTGCAAAAACGGCCTCCTGACCCGGGTAACTGCACAAGGTCGCAACAAAGTCGCTATGATGCCAGTAGGTACACAAGAATGATTCTGGATCCGGGAGTCTGATTTTCGACAAAACGCAAAAAAGGACTCACCGCCAAATGTCCATGTCCAATATGGGTTTCAAGTGGCCGGCAGGTAGCCCGTACTGCGTATGTCGTGCCTCGCGTCGTTTATATCGACGCGACGTTGACGCGGAGAAGCGTTTGCTTTTGCGCCTTATGCACACCCCTCTGCATGCACCTCGCCTGCCGTTAGACATAACAATAGATGTGAGTGCCAAAAATCTCGTAATAATTGACACTCACGTTCCATTCTCCCGGAGTTTCCGCCATATTCTTGTCGTGAGTGTCAAAAATCGACGGAAAATTGACACTCACATACCGTTTTGATCGTTTTTCAGCCGAAATCGTGTTGTGAGTGTCAAAAAATGCGGTGAAATTGACACTCACGTTCCGTGGCGGTGAACGAGTATACACGGTGGCGAATGTCTGGGCAGTACAGGCCCTGCAGCCCATTAACCCAAATAAAAAGGGCTGCAGGGCCTATACTGCCAGACATTCGTTAACTGGAACGCCATTGGATGGGTTCCAGTGTGATGTCGGGGAAAGTCCCGGAGTATGACTTTGGACCAACTTCATAGCTGACGACTGCACCTTGTGCAAAACTGGCCTCTGAACCCGGGTAACTGCACAAGGTCGGCCGAAATTGATGGGACCTTGTGCAGTGACCCTACCTGAAAAGCCGATTTTGCACAAAGTAAGTTGTCACAGGCCTCCAACATACAGCCGCAAGTAATCACGGAAAATTTCAGGTGAACCAAAAAAAAGTTCACACTCTGCCAATTTTTGTCCTCATGTCGGGATATTTTTGTATCCGTAAACAAAGAGAACAAGATATGGAACTTTTCACTTTCCTCCAGAACAGCGCTGAACTCAGCGACTTCATCGAA
>R18__coassemble_6025_pt1 | contig 4576 bp, 6 predicted proteins | sample R18__metabat2_high_PE_009 | metagenome-assembled genome bin R18
CTGTGGCCCCTTTTTCAAATCCATTTTGGGGGAAAATAACTTTACTATCTACACTAACGGCAAAGTTGACATACTCCCACGAATTCATTCGTGGGTAGTTGACGAAGTAATTCTAAAATTGCTGAATTATATGAATATTCTTTTAAAATGATTAAATTTGCATTATGAAGAAAATTGACTTTCAAAACGATAGTCTTGTTTCATGGGCAAGGGGTATTTCCAAGTTAAGAGAGGATTGCGTAAAAAATTGTCAACCATACTCAATTACCTCGGATGGCGCTCCACTTGCCATCGGCCAGATTTCATCCATATGCTGCCTTAAAGAATTCTTCAGGCGATATGGAGCTGAACTCACAATTGATTCTTCCACCCCTATCAATTGCACCAAAATTTATGAGCCCGAAATTGAGTTACAGGGAGAACAAATCAAAAAAACTCTGGTGGGCAAATATAAACCCGGCAAAGATTATTCAGCCGTCGCTTTGGCATTAACAGAAGCGCTATATAATGTTAAAGACCATTCAAGGTATAATGGGAACGCCTTCTATAATATAAGGGTCAATGCCGAATGCAATAACATAGAAATTTCGGTTTGCGATTTTGGTGAAGGTATTCCTGCGACTATTAGGAAACAACATCCTAGTTTTAATGACAACCTGGCATTAAGCAAGGCCTTTGAGGACCGCTTTTCGACCCATACGTCAGAGCATAATGCGGGCATGGGGCTATCCAACATTAAATCTGTCTGCATGACGGAGAACGGCTATTTGGAGATAATCAGCAATTCGTCAAGACTTATTATCCAAAATTCAGCAACTGAAGTTGAACGGCTTGATTTCGATTTTAAGGGAACGCTTTTGTATTTAAAAATTGATCTTGGGGCATTGCCCGATGAAGATGATATAATTAATGATTTCAATTGGTAAGAATATGTACACAATAAAGGTCTGCGATATAATGCAAGGAGCTGATTTCCCCACGTCAGGGAAAATCCTATATTCAATCATATCCAGCAAGATTGACGATGTTGATACCATCGTTTTGGACATGTCCGATGTTCCTCTTATACCATCTATGTTCTTGAATACATCCATCGGTCGCATCATTACTGAAAGAGGACCGGAGTTTTTGAAAAGTAAGATTACGTTTCAAAATATTAAGGCATCTGATGCAGCAAGGGTTAAGGACTATGTGAAACGTATGAGTAGTACGGCTTAAAATTAATTACATACAATTTTTACAGACCAGGAGGAATCCCTGGTCTGTTCTTTTTTCTAATTCACTAGAAATATGGCAGAATCAAAACAAGTGAGAGACGCGTTCCTGACCGGGCTCGTCCTCGATGCACGTGAGCAACTCATCCGTGCAATTGAAATTCAGGCCCCGTGGAAGGGAGACATCTTCGGAAGGACTCCTACGACGAGATCTGGTACACCGTAAAGGAAATCGAGCCGGACGTCAAGCTTGACTTCCAGATTGTCGTAGTCCACAAGAATTATCTTCGCATGGCGGGTTATACGCGGAACTTCGCCTCATCCTTCGGGGCGTTTTCCCTCAGCCAGGCCTTTATCTCATTTCCCCGTCCGGCGAGGCCCTGGAAGGTGTCGGGATTCTCCAAGTCCATGTTCAGGATATCCTCGTTGCTGAAGATTGATTCCGGCGTAATCCCCAGAAGGACCCCGGGCATCTTGCGGAGTTTCCAGAGGGCAATCATCCTCTCAATCCCCTCGAGCTTCCAGGAAGATGTGATGATGACCCCGGCGCCGGTGGCATCAACAACCATCTTCAGGTTTTCCACGGCCTGCGCATGTGATTATCATTTTGCTACTGCGAAGTTAATCATTTTTCTCCGGATGTCGGAAAATTCCGTAAATTTGCAACTGCACAATATAATTCACATGAAAGCAATATCTCTTATACTACCTATCATTATGGCAACATCTTGCACAGGCACTGGCGACACTCTCGTAGCATACTTCTCCGCCACCGGAACCACTAAGGCCGTAGCCGAAAGGATTGCCGGAGCCTGCGGAGCGGACCTCTTTGAAATCCAGCCCGCGACTCCTTACACTGATGCAGACCTTAACTGGAGGGATAAGCAGTCTCGCAGCAGCCTCGAAATGGCAGACAGGACTTCCCGCCCTGCAATCGCCGCAAAGGTAAAGGGTATCGAAAAATACAACACCGTCTATATCGGCTTCCCTATCTGGTGGTACACCGCTCCCACCATAATCAACACCTTCATCGAGGAAAACGACCTTTCGGGAAAGCGCATCGTCTTGTTCGCCACTTCCGGCGGAAGTGACATCACGGGAGCAATCAAGGACTTCAAACAGGCTTACCCGCAGCTCAATTGGGACGGAGGACAGCTTCTCAACCATGCAAGCGACGAGCAGATTGCCGCATTCGTCGCGCCCAAGGAAGCCGTAAGCGATGCTGACACCTTCCCTGCCCCGGACGGTGGTGAAGTGGTCCTTACGCCCATCAATCACGGTTCTTTGGCTCTTTCCTACAAGGGATTCGAGATTCAGGTGGACCCCGTGGGGAACTTTTACGGCAATCCCATCGACTACTCCGCCTTCCCCAAGGCAGACCTTATCCTCGTGACCCACGAGCACGGCGACCATCTGGACCCCGCCATCATCGCAGAACTTTCCAAGGAAGGGACCCGCGTCATCTGCAATGCTGCATCCGCAGGGCAGCTCCCGGCAGCCGAAGTGATGGCGAACGGCGAGAGTAAGGAAATCAATGGAATCTCCGTCAAGGCAGTCCCGGCGTACAACTGCACCGAAGGGCACACGCAGTTCCATCCGCAGGGTAACGGCAACGGCTACCTTCTGAGCATCGGCGGCCTGAATATCTACATTGCGGGAGACACCGAGGACATCCCGGAGCTTGCTGAGTTGAAGGACATCGACGTGGCACTTCTTCCCGCCAACCAGCCCTACACGATGACCGTTGAGCAATGCATCAAGGCGGCAAAGACCATATCCCCGAAGGTTCTTATCCCTTATCACCTCGGAGAGACCGACGTTCAGGCGATAAAGGACGGCCTTGAGGGGACCGGAATAAAAGTCATTCTTCACGAAAAACTGAGATAATGAACAATACCATCTATCTCGCCGGTGGCTGCTTCTGGGGGATGCAGAAGTATCTCAAGCTAATCAAGGGAGTGTTGGCCACCGAAGTGGGGTTCGCCAACGGCCATACGGAGAGGCCTTCCTACAAGGATGTCTATACCGATGCAACGGGCCATGCGGAGACCGTCAGGGTGGAATACGATAACGAGGCGCTTGACCTGAAGGACCTTGTGCGGTTTTTCTTCAAAGCCATAGACCCGCTGTCCGTGAACCGTCAGGGAGAGGACTGCGGGACAAGATACAGGACCGGAGTCTATTATACCGAGGATGCTGAGAAGAAGCCAATAATGGAGATATTCGAGGAGGTCTCCAAGGAGTTCGGCGCACCCCTTGCCGTCGAATGCTGTCCTCTGGAATGCTACTGGTCTGCGGAGGAATACCATCAGGACTATCTTGACAAAAATCCGCAGGGCTACTGCCATCTCAGGCAGGAACTGTTTGAATACGCCAAGAATCTGAACCGATGATACTGTCCCTCATTATTTTCGGTCTTATAACCTTTACCAACCCGGTAATCGGTATCAACTGTCCCGACCCGACGCTTCTGGACGACCGGGAGCACAGCGGATGGCTCTACATCTATTCCACGCAGAGCACTGCCTGCGGATGTGCCGTGAACAAGGACTCCTCGCCGGTGGACGAGAATGTTGAAGTCATTAACCTACCCATCTACCGTTCCAGAGACCTTGTCGAATGGGAGTTCGTGGGCGACGGATTTCCGGACGGAAAGCCATCCTGGGTGAAGAATTCCCGCTTGTGGGCGCCGGACATAAGCTATATCGGCGGCAAGTATGTCCTGCATTACGCCCTCGGTGTCTGGGGCGGAATCTTCAAGGAAGGCTGCGGGGTTGCCGTCTCGGATTCCCCCGAAGGGCCGTTCAAAGGGCCTGACGGGCAGTCGATGAAGCGGATGAAATACCGCTATACCGCGCTGAAGGCCGACGGTGTGACCTTCGCAGGACCCGGACACCATTCCGGCATCGTGACCGATGAGGCGGGGCAAGACTGGCTGCTGTACCACTGCTATGATGCCCGAAATGGCTGGAACGGCAGACTCCTTTTCCTCGGCCGCGTCGACTGGGACGAGGATGGATGGCCGGTGATCTCAAGAGGGGAACCTGTAGCGGAGAGTGAAGCCCCTTGTTTCGGAGGGAATGCGACACTTACAGGCATTAATAAGGAGGTAGAATGACCAAGGAAGAACAATACCAGGCCCCAGACCACAAATTGGGACACTACCCTGGAAAGCCGGAGGCTTTAGGCGAAATCGCACCGGACAATGGTCCCGTCGCATATCTCAAAAGCATCGCCTAGTTTACGAAATTGAAGAGTCTGTCGTCAAAGTTGATGTGATTTCAGCCTACGGACATTATGGCGACAAGTAATTGCGTCGTGTCGGCCAAGATTTTCAAAAAATGCCGAGGAAATCCCGGCAG
>R18__coassemble_6106_pt1 | contig 4520 bp, 4 predicted proteins | sample R18__metabat2_high_PE_009 | metagenome-assembled genome bin R18
GCTGATGACGTCACCACTGCTCCACCCGCTCTTTATCTTCGCCTTGGTGGCAGGATCGTCAGAGCCGGGCTCGGCTACGGTGACGCTGAGCTTGATATCTTCTGCCACGGAGTTTGAATTGTCAGATAACTCCTCCTTCTGGCAAGAGGCGAAAACCATCGCCGCTGCCGCTATCGCAAAAATGACTTTCTTCATAATTCCGTCCCCCTTCTACTTTTCTATTTCCTCTCCGCCCCAGGGGTTGTCAACCGTAGTCCCAACCCAGACGGGACGGACAGAATAGCCCTCGAACTTATCATTATAGGAATAAGCAAATGCATTTTCATCGAATGCAAAGTAGTAAGCTTCGTCGTTATCGTACTGCTTACTTGTCCAATAATAGCCGAAGCTGCCCACCTGGTATGTCTTGGAGTCATAGCCTGAGCCGGCAGCGGGAAGGAATATGGAAGCGGCACTATAAGTGCCTCTTCCTATAAACTTAATGCCTTTGACGCCGGTGGTGACCATGTCAATGACGGTGTTGTACCTGAGGTTATCAAGCTCCGTCCATCCGGGCAATTTCCAACCCGGGCCCCAACCTGCACTGGCCATATCAGAATAAGTATGAGTTTTATAATCCGGGAACCCGGTCGAATCGAAGGTATTTTCTTTGTAAAGATCAGGCGTCTCCCAATAATATCCATTATGTACATACCCGTCGGTGTACCCCCAGGCGAAATAATAGCCGTAGCCTGTGGCTGATTCTGCGCCTATATTGTTGTATGCCCACTTGGGACCGCCTGCCCAGAGCTGGACACACTTCTGGAATTTGTCCTTGCTGATCTTGTAGGCCTTTATCTTGGAAGCATCCTCATCAATGACTTTGTTAAGAGAATAGCCTTTCACTATTCTTGTCGCAAGAGGTTCAGTTGTATTGGTGAGGGTGAAAAGTAAATTCTGCTCGTCATCGCTGTAAGAAGCCGTAGCGAAGACGAAGGCCACACCGTCAAAGTTAGCTATACCGGTAACGGGAGTGCCCTTGGTGCCGAGGGCTGCCGTGATGGCGTCTGTTCCCACAGCGAATCCGCCGCCACTCAGAGGGGTGAACTTGTCGCAGGCGAGGGTGTAATTTTGGGCCTGGCTCGAAGAAAGGCCCGATACCACCACCTGTATCTCGGTAAGGAACTTCCAGCCTGTGATGCTGAAGGAAAGGACGTCTTCGCTGAAAGTGTAACTATCCGTGGAGGCAACCTTTATAGTGCCGTTATACAAGCACTTGACGGTGCCGCTGGCGCTGCCGGGGGCAGCGATGTTCTCGGGGCCGGTCCATTTGCTGCCGTCGTAGGTGATGTCAAAGGACTTTGAGGTGCTGCTGTCGTAGTAGATGCTGATGACGTCGCCATCCGCCCAGGCGGTCTTTATCTTCGCTTTGGTGGCAGGATCGTCGGAGCCGAGGCCGGCTACCGTGACATTGAGTCTGATGCTTTTGGTTACGGAGTCGGAATTGTCAGAGAGTACCGCCTTGCTGCAGGAGGAAGATACCATCGCAATAGCTGCGAGTGCAAAAATAATTTTCTTCATAATCTTGTCCTCCTCTTTTACAATATATCTTCACTGCCGCCCCAAGGATCGTCAACAAGAAAATCATCCAGGGAAGAACCGCTCAGCATCTGCTGCCTCGCGCAAATTTCCACCACCTTGACCAGAGGCGCAAGGTACTCGCCACAGGGTTGTTTTTTGTCCATAACTTTATTGAATTTACAGTATTTTCATTTTTTTGATTGTATTGGGAGATCCTTAGTCGAGCTCAGGATGACGGGGTTCGTCAGGCCGCGCACCACCTTCGTCAGAGATGCCGCGCTTGACGCGGCATCTCTGACGAGGAAAAACCCGCCACGAATCGTCGAGAATTGACGGCATCATAGCGAGTCTTAAACTATAACTTATTGAAGGAGAGGGATTTAGCCGCCCCCCCCTATTCCGAGTGCTTGCGATTATATGTGCTCCAGATGTTGTCATACAATGATAAGTCCTAACCCTAACTATACTAAGTAATTGTAAAGTTACAAAAATTTTTGGTAACAGACAACAGTTTTGGCGGAGAATGTAAATAATGGTTTTTGAGTATCAATTTCCTTGACAACACACCTTGTACAAAATCGTTGTTTCAGATGTGGTTAGTGCACAAGGTCCCATCAATTTCGGCCGACCTTGTGCAGTTATCCGGGTTCAGAGGCCGGTTTTGCACAAAGTGCAGTCGTCAGCTGTGAAGTTGGTCCAAAGCGTCCCAGTTAACCGGAATGTCTGGCAGTATAGGCCCTGCGGCCCTTTTTATTTGGGTTAATGGGCTGCAGGGCCTATACTGCCAGACATTCGCCACCGTGTATACTCGTTCACCGCCACGGACGTGAGTGTCAATTTTCCTGCGATTTTTGACACTCACGACGAGAATATGGCGGAAACTCCGGGAGAACGAAACGTGAGTGTCAATTTTTCCCGTGAAACAGATTTGCCAGGCCACGGGACTTTCTGTATCAAGCCTTGCGGCGGCGACCTAAAAGCTCAGGGCAAACGGCATTTACAAACAGAGACACAACGATCGAGAATGCAAGCATAAGCGAGGCGCATATACACGCAACCCAAAATACCGACGATGATGTTTCGAGCATTGCCGACAATGGGAACGCTATATAAACAACGGTAAACGGCATGTGGGTAATGAATATTCCCATAGTGTTTTGCCCGAGCCAATTCATCGATTTCTTAAACCAGCCCAAGCGTGAGGAAATATCTATTCTTGCAATCATCGAGGATATGGCCCTCACGCAGACAGTTCCGGCAAGCGCGTTGAACATGAACCAGAATACATTTCCGTATTGGGATGTGCACATACTTACAAAGCCGGCGGTAAGATTGGTTGCGCCATACAAATTGCCGAGCAGCAAAAGTGTGCCCGCTCCTACAGCCAAAACGCCCTGTATCCACATCGGCTTTCTATCCATAGCATGGAGATAATCGGAGTTGAGATGAGAAAGGATCATGAATCCCATTGCAACAAAGGCAATATCCGCGCACCATGGGTAGCCGTTTTCAAGCTTGGGCACAAGAAATCCTATCGCAAAGCATATCGCCGAAAGCGCAATAAGTACCGGTAAACGGTATTTATAGACCTTTTGTTCGAGGAATATTACACCGTACATACCCACTCTTGCGAGGAAAAGGCAAGGCAAAAACCAAAATTGACCATTACCGGCGCCGGCTGCGATAATCCCCCTTCCGCTGCCGTAAAGCAGCACGCCCATAGTCTTAAGGTTAAAGGGCGAATATATAAGTCCCCATATAAAATACGGCAGAAGCAGCGCGAAAGCATTGCTACCCAAAAATTTCAGGAAGCCCTTAAAGGAATAGTCCTGCGCTTTATGGCTTGTAATGCCGCATATGGCAAAAAACAGCGGCATATGAAAGGAGTAAATCAGCTTTACCCAGAACGGAATTTCTCCCTTGGGATCAATACAGTGCCCCAAAAGCACCGTTATTATCAAAATAGCTTTTGCAATGTCTAAATACTCAAGACGTATTTTACCGGTTTTTTCTGTCATAGAATTCCTGTGCAAGTCATTTGTCATTCTCCGAGGTCGCGGAGCCGTATTTCCGCCGTGAGCGGCCTGTCGTCCCGGCGAAGCAGGGAGCAGAGGGTGGTCTGGATCTGGTCTATTTTGAACCACACGCTTCTTGCCAGCATATAATTGCGCAGCCAGCCGTACACTTCCCGGTCCTCGACCGGGTGTCCGTAGTAAGCGGTCTTGAACTCTTCCCAGAATTCGAGGGCCTGAGGCCAACTCATATGGTAAATGAAGTCGAAAGAGTGGTCGCAGCCGAAATGGGTAACAATGTAGAACATCGCGAGGTCGTGGTTCGGATGCCCTGTCGAGACATCCCCGATGTCTATGAAATAATCTGAGGCTCCGTCGGTTATGATGTTCCCGAAGTGCAAGTCCCCGTGCAGGAGGGTCTCCCTCTCGTCTGCTTCGATGGCGTCAAGCGCCTCCCGCACCAGCAGCTTGTCAGCATCGTCAAGCACCGTGTTGCTCTCAAGAAGAGAACGGTATTTGCCCGACGCGGAGGGGAAAGTTCCTTCGCAGGAAGGGGCTTTGGAATGCAAATCCCTTGTCATCGCCGCCATCCGCCGTCCAAGAGAGGGAATCATCTCAGGGCATTCGCCGGCAAGGCGGCAGAAAGACTTCTTGTGGACGATTCTCTGCATAATCAGCGCAGGCCGGCCATTGAAGCGCGTGACTTCCAGAGCCTCCGGCACGCTTATCCCGCACTGTCCTATCTCCCGGGCCTGCCGGAACTCGTTTTCCACAAATTCCTCACCCCTCAGGGCCGGGTAAACCTTCATTATCAGTTCCGGGTGGGATTTGCTGAAATAGCTCTCGCCTTCCATTCCTCCTCCGGAGAGGGTCCAATCGTCGATTTTCATATGAACCTAAATTCCGCAGCCTAAGCTGCTAAAAAAGTTAAAAAGCCCTGATAAAGAA
>R18__coassemble_6250_pt1 | contig 4438 bp, 7 predicted proteins | sample R18__metabat2_high_PE_009 | metagenome-assembled genome bin R18
CTCGAAGCCGGGATGGACGAGCACGTGGCCAAGCCCATCGACCTTGATGAGCTCAGGAAGACCCTCGCGAAATTCCTTTGACAGGAATCCTTAAACGGTACTTGCTGGACCTGTATTTTTTTCCTATTTTGATTTGCCGCCCTTGTAGAGGAAACGGCGGATCTTCATCGTCGCGGTCTTCTTGAATTCGGCGAATGTATAGCCGCCGTCGGTCCCTATGACCGATGACTGGCGGTTTTTGGAGTAGTTGGTGGTCGAGTAGCGGTAGAGCTTGGCGAGCGTGTCGATGTACGATTCGCTGAAACGTTTGAATGAAAACTTCATCTGCGTTTTAAAGTTCGTCGTCGTATCTTTCAGGATGCTTCCCCACGAGATGCATCTCCTTGTATATCTTTCTGATGGCGGCGATGTCGGCGTTGACGTCGTCCGTGAGCGTGAACTTCTCGCCGCGGCTTATGTGTTTCGTTCCCCAGTTGAAATAGCCCAGATAGACCGACACCCCTGTTTGCGTGGCGATCCAGTGGAATCCCGGTTTCCAGCGCTTGACGGCCTTGCGTGTCCCTTCCGGGCACATCGCCAGATGGAACGTCTCGGCTTCCCGGAAATGGCGTATGATGCTGCGGACCATCGCGGCAGGGTTCTGTCTGTCCATCGGCACTCCGCCGAAGAAGCGCAGAATCGGGGTGAGGGGCCACTTGAAGGCTTCCTTCTTTATCATCACCTTGGCGTCGCCGCCTTGAGACTTGTAGTAGAGATAGCTCACCGGGAGGTCCCATATCGAAGTGTGGGGCACTCCGAGTATGATGCATTTCGGTTCGTCGACCGTCCCGTCGTCTATCGTCCATCCGAGCACCTTCGTCAGAAGCCACCCGCAGAATCTCTGATATCTTGTCCTTTCCATTTCCATGGTCACTTTAAATTTTACAAAGATAAGCTTTTTTACCAAAAGAGGGATGTGAGTTAATGAGCTGCAGGGCCTATACTGCCAGACACTCGCCACCGTGTACTCGTTCACCATTACGGAAGATCGTTCACCATTGCGGACGTGAGTGTCAATTTCACCGTATTTTTTGACACTCACAGCGCAATTTCGACTGAAAAACAATCAAAACGGTACGTGAGTGTCAACTTTCCTGCGATTTTTGACACTCACGACGAGAATATGGCGGGAACTCCGGGAGAACGGAACGTGAGTGTCAATTTCACCGCATTTTTTGACACTCACGACAAGAATATGGCGGAAACTCCAGGAGAACTATACGTGAGTGTCAATTTTTCCACGATTTTTGACACTCACAACGAGAATATGGCGGAAATCCAAGGAGAATGGAACACGTATGCCAATTATTACGGAATCCTTGAGGTCCTGGGGTATTACGTGGCGCAAAGGATTGCCGCCGCAGTCGTCGTCCGCCGGTCAGATCCGGTCAGATTCGGTCAGATTCGGTCAGGTCCAGTCAGGTCCAGTCAGGTCAGGTCCAGTCAGGTAAGGTCCGGTCAGGTAAGGTCCGGTAACATCGTATCCGATACGGCATCTGAGTGTTCCGAGACGGCGCGAGACTATCTCGTCCAAGCCCACGAAGGCCCCGGACATTATGAAGAGGATATTGGTGGTGTCGACGTAGATGAGGGGCTGCTCGGAGATGATGCGGTCCATCATCAAATCGGCTCTATGGTATGTCCGTCACATTTCAGCGGAGTCGAGTCCTTGAGGTGCTCGTCAAGTTCGGCGCGGGTGATTTTGTATATGCGGGGCTTGATGCTGCGGGGGTAGCGGTTGAAGAAAGGGTCGATGCTGCCGTACCAGGCAAGGCTGCTAAGTCGGTAGTACTTCGGAAGGCCGCGATGAATCTCAAAGACCCTTGTCCTGGCGCACGAAGTGATTCCCCAGCTGCCGTCCTGAAGCTGCGTGACGCACAACCAGTTCGCGCGGAACTCATCTTCTCGGGACGGAGCACTGCCCTCTTTGCAGCGATGCTGCACAGTGATGTGCCTGCCGTACTTGGAGTTGATTCCATCCATCATCCTGCGGAAGACCTGCCCGTGGGTGGATGTGTCACGGAGCCCATTCACAAGGATGCAGTAATGAATCATCTCGTGTATGACGACATCCTCCCATTCGGCCTCCGGAAGGTCGAAGGATGTGCTTATCCGCATACAGTAATCAGTGTACCTTGCGCCGCTGAAGATGTCCCGCCTTACCTTATATGCCACCTTCCCAAGGAAGGTGCGGGCGCTCGTGAGCTTGAAGGGGATGGGCGGCAGCGCTCCCTCGAAGCAGAGGGAGTTGAACTTGTCGTAAGTCAGCCGTATGAAGGGAAGGTCGGGAATCATTTTTCCAGATAAACTACTGCCTTCCCCCGGGCCTGGGCATATTCAATTTCGCTGCGGGTGCTGGAGCCGATGTAGCCGCCGACATTGATCACGAATATCTCGTCCGCCATGTCGATTTTGCGCTTGTGCATGTCGTCCAGCATCTCCTTGGTGCCTTCCGTCCAGACCTCATTGTCTCCGGAGTGTCCGAAAAGGCCCACGGATATGACTATGTTGCCTTCAAGGGTAAGGCGCTTCTGGGCCTCGAGGAACTGCTCCTTGAAGCGGGTGCTGCCGCACAGTGTTATGACTTTGTATTTGCCAACCATTTCGTTGATTTTTAGACTCGTAAAATTAACCTTTAAATCTCAAAGAAATTGAAAAATTAATGGCTTGTAGCAGAATCAAGACAAGTTGGAGACGCGTTATCGACCACTTTCTTGTATTCCTGTATCATCCCCTCGTTGATCTTACTGCCCATCTTGGCACGAACTTTCGGGGAATTCATCATCCAGCCGACAAGGTACATAAGAATCGAAGTCTTCCATTCCTTCTGGGGGAAGTCGTACTGGCCGTGAGCCTTGAAGAACTTATGGTCGGCCCGCATCAGGCCGCGCATCTTGTAGATGAGGTCTCGGAATATCCGCATTCCGCCAACTCCGTAGAAGTTCTGGGGCGGACAGTAATCGTGCTCGAAGGCAAAGCAAATCCGGTCAGACAACAACTCCACGTCCCTTTCCGGACTATGCTCCGTGCAGGCAACGCCGGCGAGGTAATTTCCACCGACTTGAGCTCTTGCTTCAATGACGGTTTGAAGGTTGCGTTCCCCAGTCAGGCAGCCGTCGATGAGGTATCCGAAAGGGGTTCCCATCGTCACGGTACGATGCCCGTTGCAGAACTGACGGTCGTCATACATCTTGAATCCGGAGCCCATCGAGTGGTCTTTTATTGAGAATGCGTAGATAATGGCATCGTGCCGGTGAATGTTTTCCCGCAGGAAATCGTCGAACCGGTCCGTATATACGCACTCCCCTGTTTTTGCGCAATGGAAGCAGCTCATGCAGCCTCCTTTGAACGGAAAAGTGCTGATGTCCACGACGTCGCATTCGTACGGGAAAACCGCGCGGAATCCCTCTATCAGGGCGCTGAGCCTTGTCTTCGCGTCTTCCCCTATGCCCAGGTCCGCGACAATGACAGCCCTTCGGCCGTCTTTCTTTTCCACCTGATTCATCTTGCCGCAGGAGAACAGCCGGTCGCCCATGTCAGAGAATGCAACCGGGCGCTTGAAGTCCCTGTGTTCAATCTTCCACAGCAGCAACGAGAACCAATCCTCGGCCTGCTTGCGTCCTTTTTCCGTAAGGAGGTCGTCCATATCGGCGGAAAGACCGTCGATGTAGTCAAGGCCCATATCCGAGCAGTTTTCCTCGATAAAAGAGTGGGCAGTTGTGTCGTAAAAATGTTTTGACGTGGATACCTGAGTCGCTATTTTCCCTTTGATACCGGCTCCCGATTCCTTCAACAGCTCTATGAATCTGTGCAGTTGGCTCGGGACGAGGAAAGTATAGACCGGGTAACAGAACAGCAGGACATCTGCGTCTTTCACAAGATTCCTGGCCTCGGAAAAGTCTTTTTCTATTGCGCGTATATTTTTTCCCACATTGAGGAATGTGAATGTCTGGGCTGGGAACTTCTTCTCCAGATATAGGCACGTGTGCAACGTTGTAGAATACTGCCCTTTCGGGCTTCCATTGAGTACGAGGATCTTCATAGGGCAAATATAGCCATTTTTCAGGTTCGTACACACGCGAGTGACTCGCGTGTGTACGAAAAATCCCCGGCACAGCGCGGAAGGGTGTGTCGGGGATTGATATCGGCAGGATGTATCCTGCGAGGGGATGTGCGTAGATTACTTGAGAACAGGACGGACACGGCACTGTAGGAAGGGAATTTTTGTATAAGACTGATTATAAAATATTCCAAACAGTTTTGCACAAATATTCAAACCCGTTCGCCACAAATCTTCAAAGAACTGATTTGCTTTCAGAAAAAATATCTTATTTTTGCATCAGTAAACAGCATCGTATGAATTATCTCGAAAGAATCGCGGACAAACATTTAAAAGACA
>R18__coassemble_8794_pt1 | contig 3323 bp, 2 predicted proteins | sample R18__metabat2_high_PE_009 | metagenome-assembled genome bin R18
ATCACTTTGGTCGTGTTGTTGTAGCACCAGCCCATAATGCCGCCGGAGTAAGAGGCTTTTGCATAACCGCTCACATATCCTTTGCTGAGTGAATTGTATATCCACGGATCGTCAGCCCTGCCGTCGGAATCGTGCTTTCCTATCAGACCTCCCGCGAACGCTTCACCGCTAAGGTTGTTTCCTGATGCGGTGACTTCCGCCTCGTTCACGCAGTTTGACATCTTCAAGTTGGTGTCATTGGTCCCATAGGCCTCATAGACGTAACCTATGATGCCGCCGGTTATGGCATCGCCTTTCTTCATTCCCTGCATCGCGACCCGTCCCAGGCTGCGGCACCGGTCGATGCGCACGGTGATGTCGAAATTTTCCGTTTTCTTGGTCTCGCTCTCGATCTTGCCCATGATGCCGCCGGCGGCGTGCGTGGAGGAGTCGTAATTGTAGTCCGGCAAGATGCGGACTTTAGCGTCGGAAGTGCAGCCGTAGCAGTTCAGATGGCCGCCGTTGTCTCCGACTATTCCGCCCCACATCGTGAAGCCGTTGCCTGCAATCACAAGCTCATCTTCGCTGACTTTCCGGGTTCCGACGCCGAAAGAGCAGTTTGTGATTGTGGTCCTGTTGTCGGTGGAGGAAGTGGCGAAGCCCGCTATGCCTCCGAAGATTGCATACGCATAGCTGCTGGAAATGGTATAGACGCTGTTGTCCATCACGACCCCCAGGTTCTTCAATGTCGCGTTGTGGAGCCGGGGGAAAAGCGCGGTGAATGAGCAATAGCTGTCGGTGTGGTCGCCGTAGCCGGAAGTGCTCAAGTAAGTGCCCGGCCGGAAATTGGTGATGGAATTCCCGCCTCCGTCGAGGGTGCCGCTGAACGGCTGCGCGCCGCCGATGGCAAGCGTCTCGCCCTCGCAGTCGATGTCTTCGGTCAAATAATAACTGGCGGCCGCATAGGTCGCGGCTTCCGATGAGGCCAGGCGAGTCTGAAGAAGGGTCAGCTGGTCTTTTGTCGATATCAGGTAAGGATGCAAGGCGGTGCCATCCCCGCGCCAGTCGCTCGGGATGGCGTAATCGGAGGCGTGGAAAGTCCCGAGATCGAGAATCCCCGCGCGTTTCAAGCTGACACTCCGGGAAGTGCTTCTATAGACGTCGTAGAAGTTGCCTTCCGCGGTTTCGAAACTGATGTTGAACCCGCTGGAGAGGGTGGTCGGAAGCACGGCTATAAGATAGGTTCCGGGCTCGATTCTGGAGCCGCCGCCGCTGAGTATCACGACGGAGCTTCCTCCTTCGGTCGATATTATCTCGGGATTCCCGTCACCATCCATTTCCACGGTAATCTTCGTTGCGACGACATCGCCGGATGCCGAAAACCGCACTGACGTGCAGGGAAAGTCGGTCGTGAACTTGATGTACGAGAGCACCTGCCTGAAGGAGACGGATTCGCTTGTGGAGAAACCCAGCATCAGTGCCAGGGCGGGGTCAAAACTGCCTTTCACCGCAGTTTGCGGAGTTCCGCTCCAGGGAATTGCGACCCTTGTGTCGTTTTCCAAAGTCACGGCTCCTATGTTGTAGGGATACAGGGCCCAGTAGCCCGAGGTCTTGTCAAAGTCGGTGCCGCTGAACTCGGCGCTCCGGCTCCCGGCTCCGCTTGCAAGGGTGAATTCATAGTTCGCGGGCCTCAGTACGGAAATGTGGTCGCCTTCCTGCCAGAGGACGAAGTTCCCTTCGCCCAAGGTGGTGCGGGTTGCCGACGGATTTGCTTCTATTCCGGCGCTGATCCGCCCCTCCGGCAGAGGCTCTTCGGGCTGTACCTTGGCGCAATTCTGGAAAACCGGGGCCGCAACCGCAAACGCTGCGATGAAGGCAAGGATTCTTATAAAGGACTTCATTCTCATCACCAGGTAAATATGTCTTCGTTAAGGGGCTCTGTCTGATTCAAGGGGCTCTGGCATATCACCCCTTCAAATCTTAGATATACCGTTTTCGATTGCGGCGCGATGTATTCTTCTTTCATTTTCATGGTCGAATGCTTATTCAAAACTTCCTTTCTGGCAAAGTCCCTACAAACTTACGAAATTTCAGTAATTTTTAACAGAAGATTTTTGGCGGTTTGCGCGGCAGATACTGAACACTGTCACGCAGCTTCAAGACGGCAGTTGGGGAATCACTTCGTACCTCCCAGAATCACGCCTCCCAGAATCGCGGCGCAGCCGATAGCAGACTGTACCGTCAGGCTCTCGCCCAGGAAAATCATTGCCGCCACGAGCGTGAACAGGGGATTCAGATAGACATAGTTGGTCGCAGTCACGTTGCCGATCCGGCTCATAACCTTGTTCCAGAGCACGAAGCACGCAAGCGAAGCCATGAGCGAGAGGAACAGCAGGTTACCCCAGACCTCAGGCCTGGCGAACACCGATATCTGCGGCCAATCTCCTCCCAGGAACGGGACAATCGTGACCAGGCCCCAGAAGAACACCTTCCGCGTCGAGAACAGCGAGCCGTAGAGCCGTGTCATCTGGCACATCAGAACGCTGTAGAGGCCCCAGCAGAGTGCCGCCCCAAGTGCGAGCAGGTCGCCTTTGGCCGAAAACTGCAGGGCTGCGCCGTCGAATGTGACAGCGGCTATTCCGCCCAATGCGAGGGCTGTGCCTGCAAAGAGCTGCCATCGGCCGCCGACCTCTTCCAGTCCGTCGGCCAGTTCGCCCCGGAAGACTCTCCGGGCCGCAATGGTGAGCAGCGCCGTAATGAGCGGCGCACAGCATACGATGAAGGAAACATTGCAGGCCTGGGTGCACGCGAGCGCAGTATTCTCGGTCAGGAAATACATCGAGCCGCCGGTGATGCCGAGCAGCACGAAAACGAGTTCGTCGCGTACGCTCCGGGACCAGATTCTTCGCGCGCTCCGCAGGCACAGCAGCCAGATTCCGATATAGGCGATGGCGAAGCGTATGGCAAATATCTGGGCCGGGAGCAGACCGGCGCCTATCAGCATCTTGGTGCTGATGAACGTCACGCCCCATACGGCAACTACGGCAAATGCGAGAAGGTGGTAACTGAGGGCGCTTCCGACAGATTTCTTCATATCATTCCTGATTTCCTTGCAAAGGAAATGAAAAATATTCATAAATGATAAAAATTCGGCTCATCGTCAAATGTCCGTGTTGATTTTTCACAGTAGACCTGTGCAGGCAGGGCATACGCCTGTCTTGTGCCACACAGGAAGACGGCTGCCGCGACCTGGAGCAACAGCGGAGGGCGGCGGCTGTCGCGACCTGGGGCAAAAACGGCCTCCTGACCCGGGTAACTGCACAAGGTCGGCCGAAATTGAGGGG
>R18__coassemble_10911_pt1 | contig 2808 bp, 3 predicted proteins | sample R18__metabat2_high_PE_009 | metagenome-assembled genome bin R18
GCGGTGGTGGAGGCGGAGATGATGTTCAGGGCGTCGGCGTCCAGAACGAGGCCGCAGATCTGATCGGAGGCTGCTTGCATCAATCCCCTGAGGACCTCCGCCGTGCGTGGATCCTGCCCGAGTCCCGGTCCAATGCCGATGGCCTGATAGCGGCCTGGACCAGTCGCGCCATCGCTACAAAACCGGCATCGGAGCCCGTCGGGAACGGTAGTGACTACATCGCCTCGGTCGCGGGAGAGCATCGCCGAAGGGCAGGAAGCCATCGCTGCGGCGCAGGCAGTGGCGGTCGAATGCAGCGTCACGAGGCCGCAGCCCGACTTCAGCGCCGCGCCCGTCGCAAGAACGGCGGCGCCGGGCATCTGCTCGCACCCGCAGACCAGCAGCGCGTGACCGTAATCCCTCTTGTGGGAGTCCTCCTCCCGCCCTCGCAAGAATCTGCGCAGGAGGTCGTTGTCTATCGGTAACGTATTGTATTTCATTATGTTATATGTAGATTTCGTACACTACGCGAGTCACTCGCGTAGTGTACGAAAAACAGACGGTGTCATTTCCGGCCGGGGTCGCGGAACTTACGGCTGATGCTGGAGAAGGCCAGGATGATGACCGTTACGGCGGTCACGACCACGGCAGTGAGAATCATCCCAACACCCACGGCCACGCCGATGGTGGCGGTGATGAAGATGCTGGCAGCCGTCGTGATGCCGGAAACGCCGTCGGGGGTCTTGATGATCAGCCCGGCGCCGATAAAGCCGATGCCGGTGAGAATCTGCGCGGCGATTCGGCCCGGGTCGCCGTTGATCAAGCCCAGGTTGGTCTGGCAAATGTAGATTGACGCGAGGGTGGCCAGGGTGCACCCGAGACAGATGAGCATAAAGGTCCTGACGCCGGCCGGATGCTTGTGAAGATACCTTTCCAGGCCGATTGCCCCTCCGAGGAGGACGCTGATTCCGATTCGCGTAAGCGCGAGAGTTTCAGTAATTTCTATATTCATACCGCGAATCTACTTCAATTCCTGTCGGCGAAATCCCAGGTGGCGAGGGTCTCGGGGAGATACCCTTCGCGGCCGTCGAGATCGACCTTGAACCAGCCGGCCTCATAGCCGAGGCAAGGGAGGCAGACAGGGCAGAAACCGTCCTCCCAGACAAGGGTACCGACGACCTCGCTGCCGGCATCGGCCGCGGAATGAACCGGCGCGGACCCGGGGCTACGGAGGGCCACGACGCCCTTACCGTCGGCGGCCGCCCAAAGCTCAACGCGGACCCCCTCCTTCTGCACTGTGACCTTGTCCTGGGCCTCGATTTCGTAGGCATCGTCCAGGGTGGCGACGACCTGTCCCAGCATCGCATCGCCCTCAAAGGCGACGTACGCGAAGGGGCCTTCCGCGGCGGGAGAACCTTCCCCGGCGGGTTGTGACTGATGATTCCGGCATCCGGCCACCGCAAAGGTGCATAGGAGGGCCGCAAGAAGATACTTTGCTCTCATATCGATTATCTTATAAAATTGGTGTGTACTCCCCTCTCGCGCTCCGGCACAGCGGCCTCTCCGGTGGCGAATTGCTTCAGCATATAGGCAAGGTTGTCGGCCAGGGTACGCATCGTCTGCAGGCCCTCGGCATCGTCGGCAACCTCGCCGGGAGCGGCACCGTAGCCGATGTTCCAGTACTGCGAGGTGACGATGGGCATACTCAGCATCTGAAACGGCATCTGAAGGGTCTGGAAGGCCGATGTTCCACCGCCGCGGCGGCATACGGTGACGGCAGCGGCGGGCTTGCCGCGGAGCACGCTGCCCCCGGCGTAGGCCATCCGTTGGATGAGGGACAGCACCTGGCCGGCGGGGATGCCGTAATAAACCGGGGAGCCGACAACCAGGGCATCGGCCGAAGCCATCTTGTCGATGACGGAATTGCAGATGTCGTCGGCGAAGACGCAACGGCCCTCGGTGCACTTCCCGCAGGCGATGCACCCCCGCACGGGGCGGGTCCCGATCTGGACGATTTCACTGTCGATGCCGCTCCTGCCGAGCTGCGCGGCCACTTCTTCCAGGAGCCGGTTGGTGTTCCCCCTGCTGCGGGGACTGCCGTTGATGAGTAGAACTTTCATATTTCTTGCTGATTTCTTGCCGGACGGGGTGGCGGTTGATGATGGGGTGGCGGTGCCGGTGCCGGTTGATGGTGTGGTGCCGGTGCCGGATGCCAGTGCGTCAACGCCACCTGCGGCGATGACTGCGGCAGCGGCTCCGATGGCCTTGACGGCCTGCCGGCGGGTTATATCCTGTGCCATATGATGCGATTTGGTCGTTTGACACAAAGATACACAAAAATCGGCTCTGCGGCAAATGGTCGTTTTCTGTATCGGCCGAAGATGCGTGCCACCTGGGGGGCGAGCCGAGGCATCTGTCGCGACCTTGTGCAAAAACGGCCTCCTGACCCGGGTGACTGCACAAGGTCCCCTCAATTTCGGCCGACCTTGTGCATTAACCCTACCTGGAAGGCCGATTTTGCACAAGGTCGCAGTCATCAAGGGCCGGTGCCACTCATCTGAACACCGGTCGGGATGAAAAAACCTCGAAAATAATCCGAACGTCCACCGTATTTTAGTATCTTTGACTGCGGCACGGCAAAGCCAGGCATCGACACAACAAAAATCTAACATTAATACGGCAAAGCAAGCATCGACACTACAACAATCTTACATTGACACGACAAAATCAGGCATCGATATGACAAACATCTTTGTAACCACTCATTCCCGGCATTCCGATTGCGATTGCGATTCCGTCCCCGTCCCCGTCCCTGTCCCTGTCCATGCC
>R18__coassemble_16346_pt1 | contig 2083 bp, 1 predicted proteins | sample R18__metabat2_high_PE_009 | metagenome-assembled genome bin R18
CGGTCTCCAGAGTGAAGTTTCCCGCTGCGAAGTCAATCCTGAACACGGGGTACGTTAGCCAGTCCTTCTCTTTTCCCTCTATCTTGAGTCCCTTGAAAAGCTCTTTGCGCCCGAGGAAATACGCCTCCAGAGTGCTGATTAACAAGCTCTTTCCAAAACGTCGGGGACGCGACAGAAAACAGACGTGCATCTGCGCGAGGTCATAGACAAGGTCTGTCTTGTCTATGTATTGGAATCCATCCTCTATTATCGTCTGGAACGACTGTACTCCGATAGGGTATTTCATAACTCAAAGTGTTTCAAGATTGTAAAGTTAGTGAATTTCTGACAAAATTCGGCGGAGATTTAATATCTTTGCGCCAAATCCGACTTTAGATGGAACTGTTCTATTCCAAAGACTTTGCGGGAGACCTCTGCACGCTGGATGCCGAGGAGTCGGCGCACTGCATCAAGGTGCTGCGCCACCGCGCGGGCGAGCACATCAACGTAATTGACGGCGAGGGCACTTTCTACGATTGCACCCTTCTGGACGACAGCCCCAAGGCGGCTGTTGCCAGGGTGGACGGCGTCCAGCGCTGCTGGGGTGCGCATCCGTATTCTCTCACGATGGCTGTCTGCCCCACGAAGAACATCGACCGATTCGAGTGGTTCGCCGAAAAGGCGACGGAAATCGGGGTTGACGTGATTGCCCCGGTAATCGGTGAACATTCGGAAAGAAAGGTCATCAAGACCGAAAGAATCAGGAAGATTCTTCTCTCCGCCACAAAGCAGTCGCTCAAGGGCGCAATCCCCGCGGTGGAAGAACCTGTCACCGTCGGCGATTTCATCAGGTCGTGCAAACAGCGTGATGCAGTAAAACTCATTGCATACTGTTTCGATGACGAATCGGCGCCTCGCGTCTCAATAAACGAAGCTTTGTCGGCAGCGGAGAAGTCGGAATTCATTATCCTGATAGGCCCTGAGGGTGATTTTTCGCACGGCGAGGCTGCCCTTGCGCTGGAATGCGGTTTCACTCCGGTGCATCTGGGCGAAAGCCGCCTTCGCACCGAGACTGCCGCCCTGTGCGCCGTCAATGCGGTGTATCTGAGGAATCTCTAGAACTTCGAAACAACCTCCGTCCATTCCTCCACCGTGCGGCTCGCGCTGCTGACGCCGATGCCGATTTTGTGAATCTTGCGGGTATCTCCTTCGTACGGCAGGGCATACTGCTGGCGGTCTATCTGCCCGAGGGCCTCAGCGGCCGTTCCGTCAAGCTTGAATTCGAGGATATAGACGTGCTCGTCGTACTCGAGAATTATGTCCGCGCGGCCCTTGCTGTTGCATTTCTCGATGGCCGTGGTGCAGCAGCACAACATTCTGAATATCAGATAGAACGTGTACTGGTAGTGCGACTCGAAGTCCAGTGCCCGCTCGTCCTTGTTGGCCGTGTAGGGGATTGATGCGAGGAAACTCGTGAACGCTTCCCGGGCATCGTCCGTGCGGCCCTCGTAAAACATCTGGTCCACACTCACTATCCAAGGATCGAACACCCGCTCCTCAGTCGTGAGATATCCGTTGGCGACGAGAGTCGTGAAGCCGCGGCGCACCTCATCGTTGGGATAATCCAGACGATAAGTGTGCTGACGGCGGTTGTATCCTTTGATGGTCAGATAGCCCGACTGATAAAGCATGGCGAGGGGGTCCTCCACGTCGGCCTTGTAGTTCATGAAATACTCGTCGCTGTATTCGCGGTCCAGCAGGCGCAGCATATTGATTTTGTGCCCCTCGATGAGCCGTGCGAGGTACGTGGGGGTTCCCGAGCGGTACCAGTAGTCGGAGAGATTTCTCTGATCAAGAGCGTTTATGATGCTGAAGGGATTGTAGATATCCTTCATTCCCTTGCTGAAATGATATCCGTCATAACGCTTCTTGAGAATTTCTTTCATCTCTTCTTCCGTCACTTCCTCCTCTTCTGCCATCCGCCTGATGCCTTCGGCAAAGCGTATGTGGAGTTCTTCTTCAGTTATTCCGCAGAGCGCATCGAAGTCTGGGTCCATGCTTATGTCCTTGGGCTGGTTGAACCCGCTGAACACGGTTATCTGGG
>R18__coassemble_18185_pt1 | contig 1931 bp, 1 predicted proteins | sample R18__metabat2_high_PE_009 | metagenome-assembled genome bin R18
TGAAAAATGCCTCTCAGGTATCTGAGGGGCATTTGAAGGCGGTGCGGAAGGGACTGACTTATTGAAAAAATAGGGTTAGGCCGGAGTGGGTAAAGTGCCGTAGAGAGGCGTAGAAAAGGGTTTCGGTCTAAAGACGAGTCTAATAAAGTCTAAAGAGGTTTAAAGTTTGCGTAACGTTTGCGTAACAAATCTAAAAAGTTTTGTATCTTTGTAACGCGAACTTTAAAAACTGAAAACAATGGGTGTATTTTGGACAGTCAGAACGACTAAAACATCCGGCATGGCTCCTCTGCAATGCCGCGTGCAGAGCACGAATCCCAAGGTGAATTTTGCTCTTGCGACCAAGATCTCAGCCGAGATCAAGTATTTCTCCGGTGACGGTAAGGAAGGCAGACTCCTCAAGTATTACAAGACTGACGAGGGGAAAATCCTCAAGGACAAGCTCGAGAGAATCGAGGCCGGCATCAACTATTATCTGGACAACGGCAAGGCCGTGACGAAAGAGCAGGCCAAGAAGGTCATCGACTCCATAGTCTTCGAGAAGGAGATCAAGGAGAAGAAGGAGGCTGCGCTGAAGCGTAAGCTGGCGAAGGCCGAGAAGACGAAGATGACCTTTGCCAAGTATCGTGAGCAGTATCTGAAGGACATCATCAACGGTGCGCGTGCGACCTACAAGGGCACGAACTTCTCTGCCGGCACCATCGAATCCTACACTCACTGCATCGACCGCCTGAAGAAGTTTGATGAGTATATGCACCATCAGTACGACTTTATGGAGATTGATATGACGTACTACCGCGATTTCGTGGCCTATCTCAAGCAGGAGGATTACGGCATCAATTCCATCGGCAAGACCATCAAGGTCATCAAGACCCTTATGGCCTGTGCGGACGAAGACGGGTATGAGGTCAATCAAGCCTATCTGAAGAAGAACTTCAAGGCCCCGAGCTTCGATGCTGATTCCATCTATCTGACCAAGGAGGATTTGGATGCCATCCGCAAGGTGGACCTTTCCGGGCTCAACAAGAGCTATACGCACGCGCGGGATATGTTCTTCGTGGGCCTCTGGACTGCACAGCGGGTGAGCGACTATCTGGACATCAAGAAGGAGGACATCCAGGAGGCGGAGGTGATTCAGACGGACGCCAACGGGCAGAAGGTGAAGAAGACCATTATGACCGTGGCCGTGGTCCAGAAGAAGACCGGCAAGAAGGTTGTCATCCCGTGTTCGTCCGAACTCGTTTCCATCATCAAGAAGTACGACGGCAACCTGCCCAAGATTGACGAGCAGTATATCAACATCTATATGAAGAAAATCGGCGAGAAGGCCGGGCTGGTAGAGCAGATTGATATCCGCAGCACGAAGGGCGGGTCTCTATCCTCCAAGAAAATGGCCAAGCACCAGCTCATCCAGACTCACACTGCCCGCCGCACCGGAGCCACGCTGATGTATCTTTCCGGAATGAGTGTTTTCGACATCTGCAAGATTACGGGCCATTCCAACATCAAGACCCTCGAGCGCTACATCAAGGCTGACGAGCTCGAGACCGTCAAGAAGATTACCGATGCCTATGACTACTTCGACTGATATGGCAATAGAAAGACATTCCATCATAGAGGCAACCGAGCTGATGGGCTCGGCTGCCTCAACCATTAAGAGCATTATGCGCGCTGGCTCGCTCAGCGACATCCACAATGCCCAGAGGATGCAGGTAAATTCCGGCTGCAGCGCTCTGGAGGATGGCTGCCCGGCGCTTGCTGCAGCCGTGAATGATGCTGCTCTCTTCCTGCACGATTTCTGGACGGAGATAGAAGTGAACAAGGCCCTGCTGCTGGAGACGGAGTCGTTCCTGCGGCGTTATCAATCTTTCAAGGCTGCGGTGGTTGATTTCGACAACTGGAGGCAGGACTGCTACAATGGGGTGGACTTC